>Ga0209458_1000141_pt1 | contig 38423 bp, 39 predicted proteins | sample WorMetLIZAISLAND_FD_187411 | JGI IMG/M metagenome (GOLD analysis project Ga0209458, IMG submission 187411) | Marine gutless worms symbiont microbial communities from Max Planck institute for Marine Microbiology, Germany - Inanidrilus manae... ...
TTAGTGCGCGAAGCGCATCATAGTTGAAACTATGGACTTTAAGTCCCTTCACTTTCAGTCCGTGGCTTGTCCACGGATGAGGACTTTAGTCCTCCAGACTATGGACTTTCAGTCCATAGTGGTTGATCGAAGGAGGGACCTACTTCTTCACGGTCAACCTCGCGGAGCGCTCAAGCCGGCTGTTGATTGATCAGGTCGATGATTTGCGCGAAGTCGTGCGGTCTGTCCATAAGGCACATCCGTTCGAAATAATTGCCTGGGTGGTGTTACCGGATCACCTGCATGCGGTATGGCGTCTTCCGGAGGGTGACTCGGCATACCCGGTCCGCTGGGGACTGATCAAATCGAATTTTTCTCGCTGCGTTCCAACAGGCGAACGAGTTCGTGAAAGTAGGAACAAGAAAGGCGAACGTGGTATTTGGCAGCGGCGCTTCTGGGAGCACCTGATTCGGGATGACATAGATCTCCAACGTCATTTGGATTATATCCACTACAACCCGGTCAAACACGGCTACGTAAAACGTGCGATTGACTGGCCATACTCGTCGTTCCATAAATATTTGCGTCTCGGCTGGGTAGATGCGGGATGGGGTTGCGCGGACGACTTCCCGGAAAATTTCGGTGAACGAGTGTGATGTTGGGGTTCGTCCCTCACCCCAACCTACGGAACTGGCGCTTGGATTCGGGCACTCCCTGCCGGAATGATGCGGTGCGTCCGAAAGGACTCTAACCTTTATCTGTTCATCAGCCGGTTACCCTGATCCGGCTCCAATCGGGTTGGGCAAAGTGGAACATACCCTTTAAGATGGGTAATGATTTCGGAGAGATCTCTACGCGTATATTGATGAGGATACTCACATATGCTGGTCGTCGCCCTGACCGGGGGGGTAGGCAGCGGTAAATCCAGCGTCGCCGCCCTGTTGAGCGGAATCGGGGTGCCCATTATCGATGCCGACGCCATATCCCACGCGTTGACGGCCCCAGGCAGCCTGGTCCTGGAGTTGATCGCGGAGACCTTCGGCGCCCGTTTCATCGACGCTAATGGACATTTGGACCGGGCCGCCATGCGCGCCTTGGTCTTCTCGGACATCGCGGCCCGCGCGCGCCTCGAATCGATCCTGCACCCACGGATCGTCTCGGAGATGCAACGACGCTTGGCACAGCTCTCGGCGCCTTATGCCGTACTGGAGATCCCCCTGTTGTTCGAGGCCGGACAAACGGCGCTCGCCGACCGCATATTGGTGGTGGATCTTCCCGAAGCGGAACAGGTACGCCGCGTCCGGCGCAGGAGCGGTCTGGACGTGGCGGAGATCCAAGGCATCATCGACAGCCAGGTACCCAGGTCCCGGCGCCTGGAAGGCGCGGACGACATCATCAATAACAGCGGCGCTCCGCAGGCGCTCGAAGCACAGGTGAACCGCCTCCACCGCTATTATCTGGAGCTCGCGGCCACTCGCTAGGATCTCCCTTGAATGACCCGTATCTTTACAAATGAGTCAAGTTTGTGCACGGCACAAAACATTCACGCCTGGTGGGCTTAAGGCGAAGTCGCGTCTCGCCGGCTAATTGTACAGGATTAACAGGATTTTTTTGTTGTGAAGCGTGTTTGCCAGTTTGGTCAGGGCGTGATCGGGCGTCGGAAATTCAGGAAAGACAAACATCTTGTCAATCCTGTGTAATCTGTAAATCCTGTCCGATTGGCGTTTTGCGACGACGCTCGAGTTGGGCATTCGTGGGCTTAAGGCAAAGCCCCGCTAGGCTTGACCGAGACCCGATACCTTACAACGCCGGGACGGTGGGCATGGCCTACCTGGTAGTGGTTAAATTTAAAGTGGCATGGTTGTGCGACCTGATGCTTCGAACCCTCACTGTTTTTGCCATCCCCAGCAGCTGGATTCCGGCACTCCCTGCCGGAATGACGCGGTCGGGGCCGACAGACTTCACCACTTAAAATTCGGCCACTACCGCCTACCCTACTCTGTGCAATCCGCCGCTTCAAAACACATGTCAGGTCCCGAGCACTTTCACTGACGGGTATATTCCGGACGCCATCAGGTCCACTCGAGTACGATGTCATCGCCCACGAATCCCGAAGCACCGGGCCAGGAACAGCCCTTCGTTGCCCACTTGGTGGAGCTGCGCGACCGCCTGATGCACATGCTGGTAGCGGTGCTGGTGGTATTTCTCGTGCTCTTCCCCTTCGCCAATGACATTTATATCTATGTGGCCACGCCCCTGATGGCGCAACTGCCGGAGGGGACTAGCATGATCGCCACTCAGGTCGCCTCTCCTTTCCTGACCCCCTTCAAGCTGGCGTTGGTGTCGGCGGTCTTTCTGTCCATGCCCTATCTGCTGTTCCAGCTCTGGTCGTTCGTGGCGCCGGGACTCTACAACCACGAGAAACAGCTGGCGATTCCCCTGCTGCTCTCCAGCATCCTGCTCTTTTATCTGGGGATGGTCTTCGCTTACTACGCGGTCTTCCCGCTGGTATTCGCCTTCCTGACCGGGACCGCTCCGGAGGGGGTAGCGGTCATGACGGATATCAGCCACTACCTGGATTTCGTCCTTACCCTGTTCTTCGCCTTCGGCATCGCCTTCGAGATCCCCATCGCCACCATCCTGTTGGTCGCCGCCGGCATCACGACGCCGGAGGATTTGGCCCGCAAACGACCCTATCTCATCGTCGGCGTCTTTGTGGTAGGGATGCTGTTGACGCCCCCGGACGTGATCTCCCAGACCTTGCTCGCCCTGCCCATGTGGATCCTGTTCGAGCTCGGGGTCTTCGCCTCCCGCTTCTTTCAGCAGCGACGGAAGGCGTCCGAAGCGGCCCAGGCGACGGCGGCTACCGGCAGGACGGCCACCGGCGGGACATCCGCCGGGGGATCTCCCCCCGGCGAGGGCTTGAACCCAGACCCAACCGCATCTTCCGGCGCACAGGATGGCAAGTCCGGCGAGAAGGAGGGACTGGTGGGCCGGGACCTAGCCGGTGGTGATCCCCTGGATCCGGAACGCTTCCGACCCTTGACGGAGGAGGAACTGGAGGCGGAGCTGGATGCCATCGAGGCCGCTGAGGAGCTCGCTTCCGAAGCCTTGGACGAACCGGACCCAGTGGATCAGAAACTCAAGTGGATCAAAGAACTATGCGATCAGGAGGAGAATACGGGGGTCCGGCGACTGCTCTACGAGGTCCTGGAAAAAGGCGACGATGAGCAACGCCGGGTGGCGCGGAATATTCTGGCGCAGCTCGATGATCGTTAACCGTTTGACCTCCACCCCATCCTGGACTAGGCTGTCTTCTCGTCTCTGGAATCGGTGGCCGGTCGGCGGCGAAATTCGCCGTCCGAGGGGAAAACTTTCAACGATGTGACGTCACGTTCATCATGGATACCGCATTAACTTTCGAGAAAATCTGGCAATTGTTCCAGGAAACGGACCGTAAGTTCCAAGAATCGCAACGGGCCTGGGACCATAGGTTTTAAGAGACGAACCGTGAGTTCCAAGAGTCGCAACAGGCCCTAGACCGCAAATTCCAAGAGACGGCCCGCATGTTCTGGGAAACGGACAAGAAGATGAAGGCCTTGCAGGAGCTATTCGAAGGCCAATGGGGTAAGTTGGTGGAGAGCCTGGTCGAGGGGGATTTGGTGCGTTTGTTGAAGCGACACGGGATCCGGATCAACGATACCTCGACCCGGCGTAAGGGATGTCGCGATGGGGAGAACTACGAGTTCGACATCATCGCCCACAATGGGGAGGAGATCGTTATCGTGGAGGTGAAGACGACCCTGCGGGCCGAAGCAGTCGAGAAATTCATCGAGCGCCTCCATCGAGCCAAGCGTTATCTGCCTGAGTACAGTGCCCATACGGTGTTCGGTGCGATGGCCTATTTGCGCGCGGAGCAAGCGAGCGACCGCCAGGCGCAGAACCAGGGGTTATTCGTGATTCGGGCCACCGGCGACAGCGCCGCTATCGTCAACCCCAAGGGTTTCCAGCCCCGGAAGTTCGGGTAGGGACAGCTCTTCCTTCGACTCGCTCCCCTACTCCAGTATCGGGAAGCGCCTCTCGATCCACCATGGCCTAGACCCTCGCAGGGTGGGGGTAAGCCTCGCCGCTACGGCGAAAAACTCAAGGTGCCGTTATTCGTAACGGACTTCCAGGATCTCGAACTCGCGGGGTCCGCCGGGCGTCTCGACCGCAACCACCTCGTCCACTTGCTTTCCGATCAGGGAGCGGGCAATGGGCGAGCTGATGGAGATCAGGCCGCATGTGGAGTCGGCCTCGTCGTCGCCGACGATCCGAAAGGTTTGCTCCTGGTCGCCGTCGAGTTCCAGCACCTCCACGGTGGCGCCGAAGATCACCTTGCCGTCGGCCAGCGTCCGGGTGTGCTCATCCGTCACATCGACGATGTGGGCGTTGGCGAGCTTGTTCTCGAGGTCCTTGATGCGGCCCTCGATGAAACCTTGTTGCTCGCGGGCCGCATGGTACTCGGCATTCTCCTTGAGATCGCCGTGTGAGCGCGCCTCGGCAATGGCCTCGATGATGCGCGGCCGCTCGACGCGTTTCAGGTGCTCGAGCTCGGAACGCAATTGTTCAGCGCCTCTGGCGGTCAGAGGTGTTTTGGGCATGTCAGTAAAGTTCCCGTAACCGGTTGACTCCGCCGGCGTCCAGCTGCTTCAAGGCCAGACAGGTCGCTTCGGCGCCGGAGATGGTCGTAGTGTAGCTTACCTTGTACTGGAGGGCGGCCCGGCGGATCTCTGCGGAGTCGATGATGGCCTGGGCGCCCTCGGTGGTATTGACGATGAAGCTGACCTCATGGTTCTTGATCATGTCGACGATATGGGGCCGTCCCTCCGCGACCTTATTGACAGCCCGGCACGGGATACCCGCCTCTCTTATCGCCGCCGCGCTGCCGCGGGTGCCGTAGAGGTCGAAGCCGAGGTCCAACAGCTCCCTGGCTATCCGTACCAATCTCGACCGGTCCGCCCGGCGTACGCTGAGCATTGCCTTGCCCTTACTCGGTAGTCCCGTCCCCGCCCCGTCCAGGGCCTTGGCGTAGGCCTCGCCGAAGGATTCACCGACGCCCATGACCTCGCCGGTGGACTTCATCTCCGGCCCCAACATGGTGTCCACGCCGGGAAACTTGATGAACGGAAACACGGCCTCCTTCACGAAGTAGTGCTTGGGTCGGCGCTCCTTGACCAAATCCTGCTCCCGGAGGGATACGCCGACCATGCAACGTGCCGCTACCTTCGCCAGGGGTACCCCGATGGACTTGGAGACGAAGGGCACGGTGCGCGAGGCCCGCGGATTGACCTCCAGCACGTAGATTTCCTGATCCTTGACCGCGAACTGGGCGTTCATCAACCCGACCACCCTCAATCCCCGTGCCAGCTTGACCATCTGCTCGCGCATCCGATCCTGAATGGCCGGCGAGAGCGTATAGGGAGGCAGCGAGCAGGCGGAATCGCCGGAGTGCACACCGGCCTGCTCAATGTGCTCCATGATGCCGCCGATCAGCACCTCCTTGCCGTCGCAGACGGCATCCACGTCCACCTCGATGGCGTCGGCGATGAAGCGGTCGAGCAGCACGGGGGATGCGTTCGATACCCGCACCGCTGCGCGCATGTAACGCTCGAGGTCCGTCTCGTCGTAAACAACCTCCATGGCCCGGCCACCGAGCACATAGGACGGCCGTACCACCAGGGGATAGCCGATCCGCATCGCCTCGGCCACTGCCTCTCCCTCACTGCGGGTGGTGGCGTTGGGGGGTTGGCGCAGGCCCAAGTCCCGGATCAGGTGTTGGAAGTGTCCGCGATCCTCCGCCAGGTCGATGGAGTCCGGCGTGGTGCCGATGATGGGTACCCCGGCGGTCTCCAAATCCCGGGCCAGCTTGAGCGGGGTCTGACCGCCGTACTGGACGATGACACCGAAGGGCCGCTCCTTGGCGACGATCTCCAACACGTCTTCCAAGGTCAGGGGCTCAAAGTAGAGCCGGTCCGAGGTATCGTAGTCCGTGGATACGGTCTCCGGGTTGCAGTTGACCATGATAGTCTCATAACCGTCCTCGCGCATGGCGAAGGCGGCGTGGACACAACAGTAGTCGAACTCGATGCCCTGGCCGATACGGTTGGGCCCGCCGCCCAGGACCATGATCTTTTTGCGTTCGGTCGGTACCGCTTCGCATACCTCTTCGTAAGTGGAGTACAGGTAGGCCGTGCTGGCGGCAAACTCGGCGGCACAGGTATCCACCCGTTTGTAGACGGGACGCACGCCCAGCGTGTGCCGCAGCGCCCGGACCTGCTGCTCACTGAGGCCGACGAGCGTCGCCAGGCGCCGATCGGAAAACCCCTTACGTTTCAGAAAGCGCAGACGCTCGGCGGTCAGTGTCCCGGCCCCCTCGGATCTGACGTCCGCCTCGATTCGGACGAGCGCTTCGATCTGGGCCAGAAACCAGGGATCAATGCCGCTGAGCTTGTGAATCTTCCGCATCGACAGGCCGGCCCGGAAGGCATCGGCCACATAGAGGATGCGCTCCGCACCGGGCTGGCGGACCTCCCGGCGCAGGATGCGGTGGACCTCCGGGTGGGCCAGGTCCAGGATCTCGTCGAGTCCGGACCGGTCGGTCTCCAGCCCGCGCAGGGCCTTTTGCAACGACTCCTGAAAGGTGCGCCCGATGGCCATCACCTCCCCCACCGATTTCATCTGGGTGGTGAGCCTGGGGTCCGCTTGGGGAAACTTCTCGAAGGCGAAGCGCGGGATCTTGGTGACCACATAATCGATGGTCGGCTCGAAAGCAGCGGGGGTAGCACCGCCCGTGATTTCGTTCTCCAATTCATCGAGCCGGTAACCCACTGCCAGCTTGGCCGCCGCCTTGGCGATGGGAAAACCGGTGGCCTTGGAGGCCAAGGCCGAGGAGCGCGAGACCCGTGGGTTCATCTCGATGATAAGCATGCGCCCGTCGTCCGGGTTGATCGCGAACTGCACATTGGAGCCGCCGGTATCGACGCCGATCTCCCGCAGCACCGCGATCGAGGCGTCGCGCATCCGCTGGTATTCCTTGTCCGTCAGGGTCTGGGCCGGAGCGACCGTGATGGAGTCGCCGGTATGTACCCCCATGGGATCGAGATTCTCGATGGAGCAGACGATGATGCAGTTGTCCTGGTAGTCCCGCACCACCTCCATCTCATACTCCTTCCACCCCAGGACCGACTCCTCGATCAGCAGCTCGCTGGTCGGGGAAAGGTCCAGCCCGCGCCGGCAGATGTCTTCGAATTCCTCCCGATTGTAAGCGATGCCGCCGCCGCTGCCGCCCAGGGTGAAAGAGGGGCGGATGATGGCCGGAAAGCCGATCTGGGCCTGGACCTGCCGGGCCTCCTCCAGGCTGTGGGCCATGGCGGATCTGGGCAGGTCCAGCCCGATCCCGCGCATGGCCCGGCGGAACAGATCCCGATCTTCCGCCTTGTCGATGGCCTCCCGGGAGGCCCCGATCAGCTCCACGCCGCATTGCTCCAACACCCCCTCGCGCACCAGGTCGAGGGCCGTATTGAGCGCCGTCTGACCCCCCATGGTGGGCAGCAAGGCATCCGGGCGCTCCCGCTCGATAATGCGTGCGAGGGTCCGCCAGGTGATGGGCTCGATGTAGGTGGCGTCGGCCATATCCGGGTCCGTCATGATGGTGGCCGGATTCGAGTTGACCAGGACGACGCGATAACCCTCCTCCCGCAGCGCCTTGCAGGCCTGGGTCCCGGAGTAATCGAACTCGCAGGCCTGACCGATCACAATGGGACCGGCGCCGATGATCAGGACGCTGTCGATGTCTGTTCGTCTTGGCATTTTTTGTCCGCAAGTGAAGTCCGCAATCAACCACTATGGACTGAAAGTCCATAGTCTGGAGGACTAAAGTCCTCATCCGTGGACAAGCCACGGACTGAAAGTGAAGGGACTTAAAGTCCATAGTTTCAACTATGATGCGCTTCGCGCACTAAAGTTATTGAAGCAATGAACGCGAATGGACGCAAATGTTATGTTAGACCGGGTCCGAGTCGTCGTGCTGCCAAACGAGACGACGAATACCTAGACGCGCGGTTCCGAAATTCAAAAGCAGGCCAACGTCAATACCGGCTGCACGGAGATAGTTCAGCACTTGCGCTTCATGGTCCGGACTTAAATGACCCAGCGCCTTCAGCTCCACGAGCAGTTTCTCTTCCACCACGAGATCGGCTACATAATTACCGACAACCCTTCCTTTGTAGGTAACGATGAGCGGTTTCTGCCGCTCAAACGACAATCCTTGTTCCCCCAGCTCCACGCAGAGGGCATTTTCGTAGACAGCCTCCAAGAATCCTGCTCCAAGTCGATTGCTGACCTCGAACGCACACCCGATAACACGCTGAGAAATATTCATTAGTATTTACATAGGAAGCAAATCTTATTCGTCCCATTTGCGTCTATTTGCGTTAATTTGCGGACTCATCTGTTCGTCTTGGCATTTTTTAGTCCGCGAATCAACCACTATGGACTTTCAGTCCATAGTGGTTGATTAGTATTTACATGAGAAACAAATTTTACTCGTTCCATTTGCGTCTATTTGTGTTAATTTGCGGACTCTTTTTGAGGACCTCATTTGCAGGCCCGTATCAAATCGATAAAATGGTCGAACATGGGTGCCACATCGTGTGGTCCGGGACTAGCTTCCGGGTGGCCCTGGAAACCGAAGGCGGGGCGTTCCCGGTGATGGATGCCTTGCAGGGAGCCATTGAAGAGGGAACGGTGGGTCGCCCGGACCTGTGCCGGGAGACTGTTTTCGTCCACCGCGAAGCCGTGGTTCTGGCTGCTGATCATCACCCGACTCGTGGCAAGCTCTTGCACCGGGTGATTGGCGCCATGATGGCCAAATTTCATCTTCAGGGTGCGGGCACCGCAGGCCAAGGCCAGGAGCTGATGTCCCAGGCAGATACCGAATAGGGGGATACCGGTCTCCAGGAGCGTGCGGATCGCCGTAATCGCGTAATCGCACGGCTCCGGATCTCCGGGACCGTTAGACAGGAAGATGCCGTCTGGCCCCAGCGTCAGCACCTCGGCCGCCGGCAGTTGGGCGGGCACGACGGTAACTCGGCAACCGCGCTGCACCAGCATGCGCAGAATATTGCGCTTGACCCCGTAGTCGTAGGCGACCACATGCAGCGGTCGCTCGTCGCTCGGGGACGGCGCATCCGAGCCACCGGCATTCAGGTCCCACACCCCTTGTGTCCACTCGTAGGGGGTTGGCGTGGTCACCTCCCTCGCCAGATCCATCCCCTGCAAGCCCGGAAACGACTGTGCCGCCCTGATCGCAGCCGCCTCGTCGATAGTATCCCCGGCCTGGATACAACTATTCTGGGCACCCTTTTCCCTTAGTATTCGGGTCAGCTGCCGAGTGTCGATGTCGGCGATGGCCATTACGCCATGGCGCACCAGATAGTCGCCCAGGGACGCCTGCAGGCGCCAATTGCTGGCCTGCACCGGGAGATCACGCACAATCAATCCGGCGGCATGGACCTGGGAGGACTCTTCGTCATCCGCGTTGACGCCCACGTTGCCGATATGGGGATAAGTCAGGGTTACCAGCTGCCGGCAGTACGAGGGATCGGTCAGGATCTCCTGATAGCCGGTCATGGCAGTGTTGAAAACCACCTCACCGACGTTTTGACCGTCCGCACCGATGGAGGTCCCGCGGAAGACGGACCCGTCTTCCAGGACCAAAATAGCAGGTTTTCTCAAGGGCATCTCCAAACGAAGCCGTGGCGGTATCGGGGGCACCGCCAGTGACGCTCGGGAGCGCCTCTCGCCCTTTCAGCTGCCGTCCCGGAACCTACAGAAGTGTACGTGGTGGCAGGATAGTCGGTGCTATCCTAGCCAGGACGAATTCTAAGGGCAGGCCAGTGCCCTGTCCACGTCGGCAACGAGGTTATCAAAGCGAGTGCGTATAATCGAAGCGTACATCAAAGAACCGACTTGCTTGCAAAGGCCACTCGCCGGGACGGGCTTGCCGGAAATGGTCGAAGATTTGCCAAGATCCGTAAGGTGAGGACAAAGAAAAACAGCATGGGTTGCAAGAGCAGCTGGATGGCACACATCAATTTCACACCCCTTACTACCCTCGCCTTCGATACCCTGGACCACTGGGAGCGGGCGTATCACGTCGCCGTGATACGTGCTACCTGCGACCTCACGGATGGAAGTGAGCTGCATTTAGCTGCCGAACAAACGCCCGTTGCCGCTGCCGATGACTACTTCGGCGAGCCTGCCTGCTCCGGCCTGCGCTGGGAGAGCGACCTGGCTCCTTTTCCCCGGTCAGCCGATTTCGGCCTTAGAGGCTGTTTGAAAACTAACCCATTGATTTTAAGCCGATAGGCTGGATCGAGGGACGAGACCCGGCAGGCCAGGCTTGTCCCTAAACGCTGGGTTTCGTTTTCAAAAATTGTTAATACGAATGCATTCCTCTGACTTTTTGATCTTGCCATTTGATTTGTATCTCAGTATTTTCACTTGTTCTTTCTTTTGTTGGACAATAAAAGTCTGCAAATATAGAATTAAATAGCCCCATTACTTCTCTACCAATAGGTCGTTTATTAGTTATCTCTGTGATGCAAGTAATAGATATTAATTTCTACCATAGTGTAGTTTAACAAAACAATATGAAATTCAAATCGTGGTGAATGGTCTGCCAAATATCTGTCGAAATTGATTTTCACATTGAAAATCGATACGCCATCAGAAATATCCCTTATCTTATGGAATACTGTTACTTCCCATCCGTAATCACTACTTACTTTACCTCCAATCGTGTTCATGTAGTGGGATTCCTCGGCTAACAGGTTGTAGACGGCAAGTCGCCGGTTCAAGTACGTCGAAGCGTCTTATATACCACAACTGTTGCTTCTTTGTAAATTCATGACTATCTTCATCAACGCGCTTAGAAACAATGCGTTAAGAACTACGGACGACTTGTTGCCTCGGCCTCTCCCGGCGAACAACTAGGGCGAGTTTCCATCTCGTTCTTGATCCCTATGGCTATCGCGTCTATGCGGGTCGGACGATACAGCATCGAGGCAAGCAATGGCTAGTCAGAACGCAAGCAGCCCGCTAGGATGCGGTGAGCGCGGTAGGTCTTATTTAGGATGGCACTACGAGGGGACGCGAACCGCATCAATGGTGCGGTGAGCACCTGTCTGTGTGCAGGGACGCACAGGTAGGCGGCGAACTGCATCTTTGGACAACGGGCGCACCCGACACTCAGGTTTTGTCATCACTTAGGCATCACACGAGCCAACGCGAATATTCCTATGGGCATAAACAATCCAATTCGCGCGGATTCGCGTGATTCGTCGTTTTCCCTTCGGATACGGATGTTAGGCACGCCGCTGGGAGCGCCGGCATCCTGCCCGGCAAAACCGACTTGCCGGCAGGATGCCAGCGCTCCCGGCTTTGCCCAACCTACCTGATGTCTTTATAGCTCCGCCCACATCCGCAGCAGGTTGGCGTAGCACCGGTCCAGGTACCCCGTCGTCTCCTCTTCCGGCGCCTCCTTCAGCAGCTTCTCCCGCGCCAGGTTGAGCTCGTAGAGCAGCTCCCGTTGCGCGGGATCGCGCACGTAGCTTTGGATCCAGGTCAGGGCCACCAGGCGTTCGCCCCGGGTCACGGGGGTGACCCGATGCAGGCTCGAGGCGGGGTAGATGACTGCGTCCCCGGCCAGGAGCTTGAACCGTTTCTCACCGAACGCGGTCCGGATCGCTAGCTCACCCCCGTCGTAGGTCTCCGGTCGATTGAGGAAGATCGTCATCGCAACATCGCTGCGAAAGCGTGGCCCGGTACTGCCCATGATGGGATCGTCCACATGGTTGCCGTAGGTCATGCCGGGGCGGTAGCGGGCAAAGATGGGGTCCGCTACCCGATGGGGTAAGGCACCGAAGCGGAAGGTCTGGTGGTGATCGAGACTCGCCATGAGAATTCGGATCAGCAGCTTCATACGCTCGGGGTCTGTCCGCAGCTCCAGGTTGTCCTTGACTCGAGCGGCGGCGAAGCCGGCGGTGAGCCGACCGTCGACGAAGGGCGCATCGGCGAGGATCTGGTGGATCTTTTCGAGTTGGGCCTGGTCGAGCAGACCGGGGATGGTCAAGAGCATGGGCAGTCTTCCGTTCGGACTTGGCGCCTCTGTTAGAATGCCAGCTTTGCCGGGTTGCATAAAAGGGGCGCACTATGATTTTAAAGGCCATCATCGACGATCGGGAATATAGCCTCAACGTACCCGAGACCGTGCTTGTGCAGGGCGAAGAGTATTTCTCAAGACTCGATGCCGACATGGACCAGGGCTGGCAGATGAGCCGCGAGTGGGTGCAACACCCCAATCAAGTGGAACGTTGTCAGATCGTCGCCGACAAGCTCCTGACCGCCCTGGAAAACGAGAACCAGAAACTGGGCATGCTGATGGCCGGCTATATCCTGAGCCGAATGCCGGATGTCGACACGGTGGAAATCGATATCAACGGTGAAATTCAGAACACCCAGTTCGTCAGGCGGTCCTGAGAATCTCTTTGAACCACAAAGGCACAAAAGGCGCGGAGATGACTTTTATCCGCAGATTACGTAGATTTTCGCAGATTATTTTTTCCAATCTGCGTTAATCTGCGTGATCTGTCGATTTAAAACACTTTATTGCGAAGGGCGCGGCGCGTTGTATCCCTACCGAGAAGATCAGAATATGAATGCCAGGTATCCCACTCGGTTAATCGGCCCTGGGGTCGGTCTTGTGATTTGGCTACTAGTCATCGTATCCGTGGCGCAGGCATCCCCTTGGACGCGGGTCGCCACGGCGACTCCGGGACCTGCCATCGCCATCGGAGGCCCTTCAAACGGCTGCATCGCGGGCGCGCGGGCGTTGCCGGTCACAGGCACCGGCTTTGTCAGCATCCGGCGTCATCGCAATCGCTATTACGGTCATCCGGATACGGTCCGCCTGGTACAGGACTTGGGTCGGGCGCTGCGCAAGCGCACCCGTAAGCTAATGATGGTGGGCGACCTTTCGCAACCGCGCGGTGGGCTCATGTCGTCCATGCACCGTAGCCATCAGAACGGCATGGACGTGGATATCTGGTTCCGCCTGGTCGGCTCGGCCCGGAGTGCGAACGATCGGTACCCGGAGGGACGCAGCCCCGGCAGCATGGTCGCGCCTGGGGGATTCGAGCGCAGCAGGGACTGGGGTGAGCATCAGCGGTTTCTACTCAAGGCAAGCGCCGACCACCCGCGGGTGGACCGGATCTTCGTCAACCCGGCCATAAAACGCGCCCTATGCCGATCTGAGAAGGGCGGCCGATCCGAGAGGGGTAACCGCAGCTGGCTGCGCAAGCTACGGCCCTGGTGGGGGCACGATGCCCACTTCCACATCAGGCTCAAGTGCCCCAAGGACAGTCCCCACTGCGGGCAACACCCCCCCCTCCCCGCCGGAGACGGCTGCGATCAATCGCTCGCCTGGTGGTTCAGCGAGGAAGCGAGGACGCCGTCGAAGAAGCCGAAGAAGAAAAAACCCCAACCGCCCATACCGGCCGCCTGCAAAGCGCTGCTTTCCAAACCCTGAGCAGACCGGGATCTCAAGGGGCACCGGCGCTCGGCTTGTCCAGTCCCTCAAATACCCGCCGCAAGGCGGCTTCTACCTGCGCCGGCTCCACCGGAAAGGGAATCGCCTCAAAAACCGGGAAGCGGGACAGCAGGTTGTCCAGCTTGTGCCGATACTCGTCTTGAAAGAAGACGATGACTTTGACCTGTGGATAGCGTTGCAGGCGGGCCATCAACGTCTCCAGATTGCTGGTGCAGTCCCGGAAATCCGACTGGAAATTGTATTCGGCGACGATGACGTCGGGGATCCGCTGCTTGAGAAAGGATTGGGCCTTACGCTGAGAATTGACAATTTCGGTCTCGAAGCCGAGCCGCCTGTAAAGCGGGGCCAAATTCGGGTAGCCTCCGAGCTCTATGATGGCTAAAAGGCAAAGCGATGCATTCTCTACTCTGGATAATCCCCTCAACTGGTGGTGCTTCGAAAGTGTGCTTCAAGCAAACACCACCCAGGTGGTGGCGATGTATTTGACCCCTTCCTTCAGCACCACTGCCCGATGCTCGTGGGTCCAGAAGGGGGGGAACAGGATCAACTTGCCGCGCCGTGGCTGGATGCTTACGTCCTGATACAGAAACTGGGTCTCGCCGCCGGGCCCTGAAACATCGTTGAGGTACCAGAGCGCGACCAGTTGCCGCTGACTGAATTCGTGACTGCCCCCATCGATGTGCCAATGGTAAAAATCGCCGGCCCGGTAACGCTGTATCTGGTAGCCGACATCCTTGAACGACCCCTTGAAGTAGGGGAAGATCTCCCGAAACTCCTTCATAGCTACCGCCAGCGAGCGGAAGAACATCTGGTCCACATCCTTCCAGTTTTCTTTGTTGCTCACCACCAGATCCGTGGTCGATTTCACCCCAGGATCCTCGACCCGGAGTTGACCGATGCGGCCCGCGTGCTGGTGCTCGGGATGGGCCTCGAAGCGCTCGATGACCTCATCACAGAAGGCGGGCGACAGGGCCAGCGGTCGCTCGAAGATAAAGCTACCGGCCTTGACCTCCCGGATGTTCGTAAGGGGCCTGATTCTAGTACCCCATTTCGCCTTATTTTTCACGCTCAGAACCCCCCAAACGCGTCACGGCAAGGCACCGCGCTCAGGGAATAGCCCACGCTCTTGCCAAGCGCTGTAACGCCGCCTTAGCGTGTTTGGGGGGCTCCCTTCGGGCAAGGCGAGAAGCAACCAGCTGCGGTGTTGCGCGAGCTTGAAAGAGGAGGAGCTATTCCTGCGCTCGCGCGCCTCGCATCTGGCCGCTTCTCGCCGCGCTGAGAGCGAAAAATAAGGCGAAATGGGGTACTAGGTTCGGTCAGCATACTCATGGTTTGGATGTCCTACATTGGCCCCCTGGGACGGGAGCGTCCCCCGAAAACTACGAGTACCACACATCACCGCGAACCGATTCGTGTGGACCCGCGCGATGCGTCGTTTTCTTCACAGGGGTCAGATCACCAACATATTATTTCATAATACCGTCTCCAGGAAATTGGAGTATGCAATATCGTCGGTTAAATTATATAGTGCTATATCTAAAATATTGGCAGATTCTGATCAGTGTACTGTGCAATATGATCGGTTAAATTGCACATTATGTATCTCAAAAGATTGGCAGAAGCGGCCCTCCAGGAGATCATCTCCGGCGACAAAATCGGTATTATCCTCGGTGCCCGCCAGGTCGGTAAGACGACCTTGATCAGGCATGTCGTGCAGAGGCGGGGGGCGGTCTTTCTCAACTTCGACGTGGAAGTGGACAAGGCGCGTTTCCAAGCCGCGGCCGCCTTGCCGCCCGCCGACGCCCTAGGCTCCCTCGGCAACCCGCGGGTCTTGGTTATCGACGAGACCCAGCGCCTGCCCGAGGCATCTCGGATCATCAAGGGTTGGTACGATGCCCACCTGCTGGTAAAGATTCTGCTGCTCGGTTCCTCCTCGCTGGACCTGCTCGACCAGGCGGTGGAGAGTCTCACCGGCCGCAACCGCAAGCTGATCCTGCCCCCCTTGCTGTTTTCCGAGACCCTCGCAGCGCAAGCGTGGGCAAGCTTGGAGATACCGCGCGATCAGCTGCTCCGACACTTTGCCCCGCAGCTGCGGGCCTCGCTGCTACAACGGTTGGCCTTGGGCGCCTATCCCGAGGTCGTCCTGACCCCCGATCCGGTGCGCTTGCTGCGCGAGCTGAGCGCCGACTATCTCTGGAAGGATATCCTGCAAACCGGTCTGATCAAAACGCCGGATCCCATCAAGCGCCTGCTCTTGCTGCTGGCCCACCAGGTCGGCTCCGAGGTATCGGTGAACGAGCTGGCAACCCAGTTGGGGATGGCGCGACCGACGGTAGAGCGCTACCTGGATCTGCTGGAACAAACCTTCGTTATCTTCCGGCTGCCCTCGTTCAGCACCAACCCGCGCAAGGAGATCGCCAAGGGCCGCAAGGTGTTTTTTTGGGACACCGGAATCCGCAATGCCCTGCTCAATGCCTTTGCGACCGAGGCGCTGCGACCGGACATCGGCCCCCTATGGGAGAATTGGACGATTGCGGAAATCGCTAAACGGAATGCCCTGCTCGGCGCGCCGGCGGAGCTCTTCTTCTGGCGCTCCCGCACCCAGTCGGAAATCGATCTGGTCGTAAAGCAGGGCAATCGCCTACGCGCTTTTGAGTCAAGTGGTCGGGGCGTTGCACCAGGGGCCGGGCCTTTCGGAACGCCTATAGCGTGAACGTCGAGACCATCGGGCCGGAGAACCCCTTTGTTGCCGATCTCTTGGAGGCGTGAGTACAGCAGCAGGGAACTGCTCCCATCCGCTATGACTAGTACCCCATTTCACCTTGTTTTTCGCTCTCAGAGCCTCCCAAACGCGTCACGGCAAGGCACCGCGCGCAGGGAATAGCTCACGTCTTGCCAAGCGCTGCAACGCCGCCTTGGCGCGTTTTGGGGGGCTCCCTTCGGGCGCGACGAGAGGTGACCAGCTGCGTTGTTGCGCGAGCTTGAAAGAGGACCGGCTATCCCTGCGCTCGCGCGCCTCGCATCTGGCCGCCTCTCGCCGCGCTGAGAACCAAAAATAAGGTGAAATGGGGTACTAGTACCTCATTTCTCTCGATATTGCAGGTAGAGTCGCTTGAGCTTGATGCGAACATCCCCTATGCATTCGCAATATCGACCGAAACTATGTACTAGGCCATGTTTCCAAATCGAGATCGATATGAAAGAGGCGGTCTTGTCCTTCCAGGATTTCCACGAGGATCAGGCAGGCCTGATGCTGTGGCAACGACGACGATTCATGAGCCTGACTGCGTTGCACTTAACCGTCATGTGTTTGACATGATGCATCGATGCGGCTAATGTAATACTAATTATGCATTGATGAGGAATGAACATGAGAGCGGTGACGGTTTCCCCTAAATTTCAAGTAGTCATCCCAAAAAACATCAGGGACTCAATGGGGATAGTGTCCGGGCAAAAAATGCAAATGCTGACCTATCGCAACCGTATAGAGATGATTCCCATCAAACCAATGAAGAAAATGAAGGGCTTCTTGAAGGGGATCGATACCGAAGTGCAGCGAGATGATGATCGCATATGAATGTCGTTGATTCTTCCGGGTGGTTGTCCTACTTTGCGGGTGACGATAATGCAGCAGCGTTTTCGCGTCCTATTGAAGACCTCCATAAACTAATAGTGCCAACCATTACTATCACCGAGGTTTTCAAATGCATCCTGCGCCAACGCGGTGAAGATATGGCATTGGAATGTATAGCTCATATGGAACAAGGCAAGATTGTGCCATTAGATAGTACATTGGCCATCAATTCGGCTCGCTATGGAGTGGAATACAAGCTACCGTTGGCGGATAGCATAATTTACGCAACTGCACGAACATTTAATGCTTTGATATGGACACAGGATGCGGATTTTGAGTCACTGGAAGGCGTTAAATATTTTCCCAGGAAAAAACGCCTATAACAACGAACTGAAGCGATGCCAGGTTCCTGGAAGAGGAAGCAGGATTAATCGGATGTTACTTGATGCGATGGACAGGTCCGACTCACTGCCGGGTGGCATTCAATGACAGCGGTTCATTGCTTCAATAACCTTAGTGCGCGAAGCGCATCATAGTTGAAACTACGGACTTTAAGTCCCTTCACTTTCAGTCCGTGGCTTGTCCACGGATGAGGACTTTAGTCCTCCAGACTATGGACTTTCAGTCCATAGTGGTTGATTATCGATCCGGCCGGCGGGTCGTGCGTCCCGAGCCCGGCGCAGGGGGGTAATCAACGCCGCGGCCGACGGTTCCGGGCGGGTCTTCTTCCCGAACAGAGGGTGTCGCAAAAATCCGTTGGTCGGGAGCGCCCGTTTCCGGGAGCGCCGCCTTCCAGGCGGCAGGTGTCGCTAAGGCACTGATCCGGGGAGACCGCCTTCTCTGCCCGGTGGCCCGTACCCACGCAGGCCAACAAGCTGCCGGCGCTCCCCGGAGGACTGCCGGTTTAAATCACCCGCTCCCCAAGTCCCCTCGTTAAGCTCGGGGCAGGCTCTCTCCCGGTGAGGGTGTCGCAAAAGCCCAGCTGTGGGCTTTTGCGGCACCCTCCGAATAGGGAGCGGATCACCGCCGATCGCAGCTGTTCGCCCGGCGTCAGCTACATACCGAGTCTTTCACCATTACACCGGCGTTTCGATATTTCCGTTTTACGGGCGGGCGTGTAACATACCGCCCCGTGTCGCAGTATCCATGGCATCACTGCGTGCCCTTCGCAGCAGCATGATGGTCGCACGCACTAAGAACTGTAAAAAATAAGGGGGAAGCGTGTGGAGCTGATAAAGACAGACATTGCAATCGTGGGGGCGGGCGGGGCCGGTCTACGCACGGCCATCGCCGTCGCCGGGAGCAACCCGGATCTCAAGGTGGCCTTGATCTCGAAGGTGTACCCCATGCGCAGCCATACCTGCGCGGCGGAAGGCGGGGCGGCCGGGGTCATCAAGCCGGACGACAGCCTCGACCTGCATTTCAACGATACCGTGGGTGGCGGCGACTGGTTGACCGACCAGGATGTGGTTGAGTACTTCGTCAACGAAGCCCCCAAGGAGCTCTTGCAGCTCGAGCACTGGGGTTGTCCCTGGAGCCGGGAGCCGGATGGATCCGTCGGCGTGCGGCCCTTCGGCGGCATGAAGATCAAGCGGACCTGGTTCGCGGCCGACAAGAGCGGCTTCCATATCCTCCATACCCTGTTCCAAACCTCGCTCAAGTATCCGAGCATCGAGCGTTTCGACGAATTCTTCTCCATCGACCTGCTAGTGGCGGATGGCCGTTGCCAGGGCGTCGTCGCCATGGAGATGAAGAGCGGCCGGTTGTTCCAATTCCAGGCCAAGGCAGTCGTCCTGGCCTCGGGTGGAGCCGGCCGGATGTTCCCCTTCAGCACCAACGGGGCAATCAAGACCGGGGACGGAACGGCCATGGCCTATCGCGCCGGCGTACCGACCAAGGACATGGAATTCGTCCAGTACCATCCGACTGGCCTCTTGGCGACGGGCATCCTGCTCACCGAAGGGTGCCGGGGCGAAGGCGGCGTGCTGCGCAACAAGGACGGCTATCGCTACCTGCAGGATTACGGGATGGGACCCGAGACCCCGCTCGGCAAGCCGGTGCTGAAGACCATGGAGCTGGGGCCGCGCGACCGCTTGAGCCAGGCGTTCTGGCATGAGCAGCAGAAGGGCAACACCATACCCACCCCCTGGGGTGACAGCACCCAACTGGATATGACCCATCTGGGCGAGAAGCACATCGACGAGCGGTTGCCCCTGGTGCGCGAGCTGTCCATCACCTACGCCGGTGTCGATCCGGTAAAAGAACCGGTCCCCGTCCGTCCGGTAGTGCACTATATGATGGGTGGGATCCACACCAACATTGACGCCGAGACCCCGGTCCCTGGCCTGTTCGCGGTCGGTGAATGCGCCTGCGCCAGCCTCAACGGCGCCAATCGGTTGGGCTCCAACTCGCTCACCGAGCTCCTGGTGTTCGGAAAACGGGCGGCCAAGAACGCAGTTGAGTTTGCCCGCAGCCAGAACTCCGCAGCGAGCGAATCGGAGCTAAAAGAACAGGCGGACAAGGCCCAGACCAAGGTGAGGGAGCTCGTCCAGAAGAGCAGCGGCACCGAATCCATCGCCGCACTGCGCTCCGAGATGGCGAAATCCTTGGAGGAAGGTGCGGGTATCTATCGTACCGAAGAAACCCTGCAAAAGACCTGCAACACCATCGCCGATCTGCGCAAACGCTACGCGGGTATCGAGTTGCACGACAAGAGCAATGTCTTCAACACCGACCTGTTTCAGGCCCTGGAGCTGGGAAACATGCTCGCATTGGCCCAGACAGTAGCGGAAGGCGCCCTGGCCCGCAAGGAATCCCGCGGCTCGCATCAGCGATTAGATTACGAGGCACGGGACGACGAGCAGTACCTGAAACACACGCTGGCCTATTACCAGGGTGAGGAAGCGCCCCGTATCGATTATCACGACGTGGTCATCACCAAATCGCAGCCAGGCGTTCGGGATTATTCGGGAGGGGCCAAATGAGCGCGGTGCAGCTAGAGATCGAGATACTCCGCTACGATCCTGAGAAGGATCAGGAGCCGCACTTTCAGACCTATCAGGTAGCGTGCCAGGAAGAGTGGATGGTTCTGGATGCTATTAATCACGTCAAGGACCACGTAGACACCACGCTCAGCTACCGGTGGTCCTGTCACATGGCCGTGTGCGGGAGCTGCGGCATGATGATCGATGGACAACCCAAGCTCGCCTGCAAGACCTCCGTAAGGGATTACGCGGACAAGAAGGTACGCATCGAGCCGCTGGCGAACTTCCCGATCGAGCGGGATCTGGTCGTCGTCCAGGACGACTTCATGGAGAAACTCAAGCGGGTCAAGCCCTATATCATCCCCAAGGAAGAAAAGCCCATCGAAGAAGGCGAATACAAGCAGTCGCCGGCCGAACTCAAGAAGTTCAAGCAGTTCACCCTGTGCATCAACTGCCTGTGTTGCTATGCGGCCTGCCCCGAGTATGCGCTGACCCCGGAGTTCATGGGGCCCGCGGCCCTGGCCCTGGCCCATCGGTACAACACGGACTCCCGCGACCAGGGGTTCGCCGAGCGTCACCAGGAAATCTCGAAGCCGGAAGGGGTGTGGGATTGCTCCTTTACCGACACCTGCTCCATTGCCTGTCCTAAACATGTGGATCCGGCCAGCGCGCTCCAGCAGCTCAAGATCGCCACCACCGTCCAGTGGTACAAGGAGATCATCGGTATGGGGGATAAATGATCATGGCCTATGTGAGACCCGTTTCCAAGACAACTTGGTACCTGAAGAATCGTAACTACACGATTCATATGCTCAACGAGCTGACTAGTATCTTCGTCGGCCTCTATGCACTGCTCCTGTTATGGGGGATCGGTGCCGTAGCGAGTGGTCCCGAGGCGTATCAGTCCTTTCTCGAGTGCCTGATGAGTCCCGGGATGCTGATACTCCTGTGGGTAACCACCATCGTCATCTTTTACCACGCCATCGCCTGGTTCAAGGTGACACCCAAGGCCATGCCGATTCAGAAAGGAGAAGCGTTCGTACCCGGCGGCGTGATCGCCGGGGCGCATTACATTGTCTGGATCCTCTTCTCTCTGGTCGTCCTGTTTCTCGCGGGGGTGTTCTAAGATGGCTAAAGTCAATAAGGCCCTGTTCTGGAGCCTGTTCGCCGCCGGCGGCACCCTGACCGCCTTCGTGTTCCCAGTGCTGGCGTTGATTACCCTCATCGCCGCCCACGGAAGTCTGCCGGACGGTATCCCGGAGATCGTGAAATTCCAGCAAATGCAAGGACTGCTGGCGAACTGGTTCGTCAAGCTGGCGGCATTCGGTACCGTCAGCCTGGGCTTGTGGCACGCGGCCCATCGCCTGCGCGTGGGCCTGCACGGCCTGGGACTGCGGGCGGACGGTGCCGTGTCGGTCGTGGGGTACGGCATTGCCTTGGTCGGCACCATCCTGACTGCCTATTTCCTGCTGCAGATCTAGGTTGGACTACCGACGGGCTTCATCCCGTAGGTCGGGTTAGGCGCGCGTTCCGATGTTGCATTGTGCAAATGGATCCGGGCGCGCCCCAGCCCGACGTCAGCTGTTGCGTGACCTCTTCATCTACGGATTGCGCGTCCGCACCCTGCTCTTCGATGGCGCCGGCTCCGTACCCACGGCTCCGGCCGACAGAGCCCATTTCGATGCCTTGCGTAGCCGGGTTCGCCAAGGCGTTCAGGGGTGAGCACAAAGCCGGTCATTCCCCGTGCCCGGACAGATCGAGACGTCGAGGAGATCGTCGACTATTATCTGACGGAAGGTTCCGAACAGGCTGCAATAGGCTTCATTGCTTCAATAACTTTAGTGCGCGAAGCGCATCATAGTTGAAACTATGGACTTTAAGTCCCTTCACTTTCAGTCCGTGGCTTGTCCACGGATAAGGACTTTAGTCCTCCAGACTATGGACTTTCAGTCCATAGTGGTTGATTGATGTCTTGGAACGGGCTTATACGCACATTGGGGAAAACCCGGCCACGGGATCGTCGCGTTACGCCTTCGAGCTGAACCTTCCGGATCTGCGTTCCTGGTCGCTTACAAACTATCCCTACCTCATCTTCTACGTCGAGGGTGAAGAGCACATCGACGTATGGCGCGTGCTCCATGGCAAACGCGCTATCCCGAAATGGATGCAGGAGCCGCAGGCTTTGTAACGTCGAAGAATACTGAACGCATGCAACCGGCACTTCAACCCACTCTCTACGAGGCCCTGGAGGCCCTGCCCGCGGGCCTGACCGGGGAGATCCTGAACGGACGGCTTCACACTCAGCCGCGCCCATCAGGTCCACATGGCCGCGTCGCCTCTCGCGTTACGCCGCGTTTGATACCTTGCCCCCCAGGCGTTTCCCCGCGCGGCTAACCCAACCTACACTCAACGCGAGGTCCGCGCGGGCAGCTATGTTTGTTGGGCACACCCACCGTCTTTCGGACCAACTCGAAGCCCTTCTCGCCGCCGTCGATCAGGCGGACCAGATCTTTATCCGCTTCGGGCCTGGTTTTGTAAGGCCCAAGGCAGAGCTGCCCATCCGGAAAAAGGTAGAACTCCGCATTGAAAGGCCCGTAGAGAATCTCGATCTCCTGAGATAGCCGTCCCGCGCTGGCCCGGTCCCCGGACAACAGCTCGCGACGACAGACGTAGGAGACTGGGTGCCGCACCGGGTCCTTGCTGGAAGGCGGTGGTGCACTGCTACCTGTAGGACCAGGGGACAGTTCGTCCTGCACCGGGGGTCGAGGTGATGACAGGATTGTCGGAGGGACGATACCCGATATCCGACTAGCCCGAGCCTCACGCCCCTTTTTCAGCCCTGCTCTCTCCAAAGCCATTTGCAATGCAGGATAGTCTGGGGCTATTCGGGCCAGCAGCAAACGGGTATCGTCCAGGTTCTCCTGTTCCGCGTCCAAAATATGATTGGGCTTTATCCCCTCGCCGTCGCAATAGAGTCCGTCCGGATCCAGAATTTGCACGGTGCTGAGCAGCAAGCTCCAATTCTCTGCTAGCGGAGTGACCTCTTGACCTATGCACTTACCGACAGTCGGCAAACCGATACTAACCGCTCCAGCGGCGATGAGGGCGCGGGCAAACACCTCCGCTGCGGAGGCAGTCTCCGGACCCAAGAGAAGGACGGTCTGACTCGCGCTGAATCCTTGTAATTGTTGATCTGTGGCCTTGATCCAATCCGCGGTGCCATCGACAATAGATCGAATGGCGTAGATACGGCGTGCTTCCGGCAACAAGAGGTCAGCCGCCGCCGCGGCTTCCAGCAGGTCACCCCCGGTGGTGTATCGCAAGTCGATAATCAAAGGAGAACGCTTGCCGGGCGAGACGGCTGCGAGGGCATTGAGCTGCCGGCGCATCAAGCTCTCCGTATGGCTGGCGACAAATCGGTAGATACGCAATACGGGCCAAGACTCGTGATGAGTAACAGCAGCAGACACCATGCGGAATCGGGCCCTGGGGACCTGCAATATCCGCCGCTGATCATCGCTCGCAGACTTAAGGAGCGTCAATTTGATGCTTCCGGTGCCGGCAGCGATACGGGCAAGGGCCTTCTCGCGCCGCGCGCCAGTGGCGGGAATATCGTCGGCGGCGAGCAGACGCACGGGTTCCCTGACTCCGCTCCGAGACAGGGGACCATTCGGGAGGGGTACCAGCAAAATTCCCTCCGCACGTTTGAAATAGGTCGCACCAATACCTTCATGATACCGATCATGAGTACGTCCTATATTCGCACCCTGTTGGGGAGACAAGAGCCGGGACCAGGGGTCCAGGGAGCGGAGGTAGTCGCTTAATCCTTGCAGATCTGCGGTTGGGATTTCTTCCAGAGGCGGGTGCTCAAAGTGCCGCTCGTGCACGAGGCGGGCCACAATCTCTGGATCTGGCTCGGTAGCCAAACTGGCACCCCGCCCGGAGGCAAACATGACGGCTGGGATCACCCTTCGGATCAGGTACCACATTGCGATCGGACGACTGCGTCCGTCAGCACTATGAGACCGTCCTCCCACGCGAACACTTGGTCTGTCCGGATCGGGATCAGATCACTGGGATTACGCTTGCCGCCCCAGTCCCCGAACTCGACCTGGGAGTAACAGATCCGGCGTTTCGGCGTGCAGGCCCAGGAGTCGGATGAAAGCCCCGATTTGGCTGGATCGTAGCGCAGGCCATAACGTTTGCTCACACGTATCCCGGAGGTAGCGGGACCGGGCCCCTCTAGGATTCCCTCATAAAGAAGTATCCAAGCCTCTCGGGGATAGAGGCATTGCACCTGCTCAATGGCGTACACTTTGGAACTCTTACCTACCGGGCGGCGGACATTCCGTTGTGGCATGATTCGCTGCGGTCGTTTCTCGGCCCCGGAACCGGAGGGTAAGGTCGGCGTGTCCTCCTTGACCGTTTCGGGTATCGGAGGAGGGGCTGGTAATTGCTGTTTACTACTTCCGTCGTCTTTCGTGGGTCCTGGCTTGGTAGCCTTCGGGGTATCAGGCGAACGCTTCTTGCTCTCGTGGTGCTTCGAAGGGCTCGGCTGGACAGTCTTCACTGGATCAGAAGGCTTCCCGCTGCCAGCGTCTTTCGAGGGAACTGGCTTGGGTGCATCCGGGACGGCAGGCGGGACGCCTTCCTTGACCGGACGCTTGGGACCCGAGACTGAAACCGATTTCTCGGTGCCGGTCCCGGTTGACGCTCTAACACAGGCGCGGGTTTCGATGCCTGATCCGCAGGTCGATTAGGGAGAATCTTGCCACTCCAGGAGCAGACGGCTATCAGGGTCGGCGTCAGTGCGGCGACGACGACCAGTACGAATCCCCATCGAGCCCGATTCATGGAAGAATCGCCGGTGGGACTAAGGACTGTTGACATTTAATCTCAACCAACTGTTTTTATCATGTTAAGTAACCACAACCCCCAGTGGTTCGCACAGCGGACCCTTTAATCGTCATTTGTCATTTCGAGCGGAGCGAGAAATCCTTGTCCCGACGGAGGAGGGATCTTGTGTCCAAACCACCCCATCACTTCGTAGGATCTCTCCCTTCGGTCGAGATGACAAGCAGCCATGAACAGTTTGACATGGTCAAGCAGCTTCATTGCCCTAGGTCTTGCGATAGTCGCTCCAGCTCTTGGGCTTCACGATCCAGGCGATCGAATTCCTGTTGTAGTGTTTGCTGGTCGATCTTGCTCGACCCCGGTTGCTTGTTCAAACGCCCACGTTGGGCGTCGAGAGCCGCCAGGCGACGCCTCAGTTTCGTGAGCTTGGCACGGCGTGGCGCCCGGGAGCCTTGGGCCTGCATCCGACGCAAATCCGCATTGATCGCGTCAATTTTTTTACGCACCCGTGAGATCCGGCTATTCAGCGCCTCATTACGTCTCTTCAGGTCAAGGTTTTCCTGTTCCGCCTGTCGATTGTGATCCTGAATCGACGCAAGTCGGGTCTTTCGTTCGTCAATGCGCTGATCGTACTCGCCGGTAGAGAGTCCCTTGATACCACCGAGCAAACCGCCCTCGCCCGGATCAGTGCTGATACCCGCACATGCACACAGCATCAAGGCCAGGCAGAAAGAGGCGGATCGACGAAAGAACCATCTGGGCATCATGGTATCCTCCCATCAAATCACGCGCTTGATGTCGGCATCATAGTCGGCCAATATCTGCACCTCATTCTGGAGCTCTCTGTTATATTGGCGCATGGCGTCGACCTTTTTTTGCAATTGTCGGGTCCGGTGGTTCTTGGCACCCTTGGTCTGCCGCAAGTCGGCGACTACCTTCTCTTGGACCTTAATTTCCTTGTCGGCGTCGGCGATGAGCCATTCAACCTTTTGACGCTCCCTGGCCATCTTCGCATGCAACGCACGGGCCCGGTCCCGGTTCAACCTCCCAGCCTGGTATTGCCGGTTAAGGCGGGCCAACTGTGCCTGCCGAGTCTGGTTCTCCCGTTTGAGATTCGTGCTCGCAATGCGCAACTGCTTACTGTATTCATTGGCGACCTGTATCTGTCCGTCGTAGAAATCTTCCGTGGTCTTGTACTGGCGCTTGCGCTTGGCGATCTCCGCACCGATCAAGTAACCACCGCCACCACCGATGATGGCTCCGATTAGAGCGCCCTTCTCCCTTTCATCCTCGTCTGCAATAGCTGCGCCCGCTAAGGCACCTATGACCGCACCGAGTGCAGTACCCTCGGTTTTGGTACGCGACGAATCGTCGGTCGTGGCCAGGCATCCGAAAAGTAAGGTGGCGCAAACCAGAAGGGAAGCAACTCTGAGTAGGGCTGTAGCTGTCATTTCCGGGCTCCATTTTTTACAGTTGGAAAAACAAGGTTCGGACAGTCAAGGCTGCTGAAAGATGGCATCGTCGGTAAATACGTGATTGAAGGCTTGCCGCCAATCTTCCACATCGACACGACCGGCAAGGGCATTATTGACATGTTTGCGCAACAGATCGTGGACACGTTCGTACAGCAGCTTGGTAGTCTGGCTCTCCAGCTCCGAAACCGCCGTCAGGACGTAGGCCTTATCGAAACGGACCAAATCTTCCACCTGCTCCACGTACTTGCGAAATGACAAAGACACTTTGTCTCGCCAGTCTCCGGCACTCTTGTGCAGCTTAGGCAGCTGTTGTTGCACGCGAATGAGTTCGGTGGATACCCGCTCGGCACGATCGACAGCCCGCCGTGCCCGCCGCGCCCGGAAAATTGCCTCTGCCAGCTCGACGGATGCCGCCCAACATAACCCGGCGGTCTTGCGTGATGCCCTTTGCACTTCGCGGCCCAAGATCTCCCGTGCCTCGGTGACGTTTGTCTTTAAACGCTTTTCCACCTCCGGCTGGATAGTCATCAGGGCCTGAGCGAGGTCCTCAATACGGGTAAGTGGGTCACGGCTTCTTGTACCGGATGCTGGCATGAGCAGGGCGGTAGCGCCCTGGACCGCCCGCTGATGGTAGGCCCTGTAGTCAGTACCTACCAATTCCCTCATGTCCGGCGTAGCGATGGTCGGCGATCCCACAGCGAGTCGGATCCCGACCGACTGGGACTGACTCGGGGTCAGGGTCTCAGTGGACGGATCCCATTGGTAGAGGGAAACCTCGGTGCGCAGGGAGCTGCGCAAGGTTTTCTTGCTGTCGAAGAAGCTCCCGCCCCGGGCGGTGTAGGCACCGGGTTTCCCGCTCTGAAGACCCGAGAGGAACAGGTCTTGCGCCAACTCGCTGACATTACCGAAGAGATCATAGACCCCCACGGTCGGGGCCTTGCGGCCAACCCGATAGGTCTGTGATTTTCCGACCCAGGCGTATTTGTCTACCTGGCCTGTCGGAAAAGGAAGCACGGCCTCGAAAGGGATATTGCCGGGCGCATCCATGCCGCCGCGGGCCGTAAATTCCCATTCCGCTTCGGTGGGAAGCCGAAAGAAGCCGGAGACACGGCCGGTGTTTCCGAGCTTGTTTCGACATTCCGTCAGCGTGGGGCCACGCTCGAAACAGGCCTCGAACCACGGCAGGGCCTTTCTGCAGGCGGTCTCTTTGCTGCAATTGTCGTTGAGTCGTTGGATAAAGCTCAGGTAATCGAAGTAGGTAAGTCGTAGGTCAAATCCGCCACACCTGCGACCAGCCCCGTGTCGTGGGTGACCATGATCACGGTCGCGTGGCCGTTCCGTGCCAACGCACGGAACTGCTTCACGATCAGACGTGCATTCTCCTGATCGACCGCTGCCGTCGGCTCGTCGGCCAGGATCAAGCCTGGCCGGTTGGAGAGTGCCCGTAGGATGGCCGAACGCTGGCGCTGACCGCCGGACAGGTACTGCGGCTTCTTGGCAAGCAGGTCGACAATACCGAGCTCCTCGGCCCGCTCCCGGATGTGCTCGTCGGACCCGCTCAGTCCCTTGAGCTGCGCCGGTAACCGAGCATTGTCGTGTACCGACAGGAAACCGAAGAGTCCACCGGTCTGCAAGACGTACCCGATATGGTCACGCCTGATGCGGGCCTGGTTGACTTGGTGCACCTCCCGCGCCAGGGCCCGGACATCGACCTGGGTACCGTTGAGGCGATAACTGAAGACCTCGGCCCGCGTGGGCGACAGCACCAGCGCGAGCATGTCGAGCAGGGTGCTCTTGCCACAACCACTCTGGCCGACCACGGCGACGAAGGCCCCTGGTTGGACCTCGAACGAGTCGATGTCGATCTCGAATCGAATGCCGTTGCGTTCCCGAACCTTGACGACGCCCTTGAGCGAGACGCCGGCGCCTGATTGTTCCTCGACCATAGTTCCCCCTAATCCATGTCCTTATGGTAGGTAGCCAGCCGGCACTGAGCCAACGCCGGTCAACTCGCTCCTTAGGGCAGATTCTCCAAAGGAAGCGGATGCACCTGATCGATCTTTGTGTCACCCTCATGGAGTTCTGTCCATTTGTCCGTCTCCATAAGGCTTTATAGAGGGCGAGCTTGGCGTCCAGGTTCTGCTCGAGCTGCGCCTTATCCTCGGCATTCATGGACTCGATGACGGTATCGCTGAGCCCCAGAATCTGACTGCGGTAGGGCAGCCCTTCGATCCAGCGGGGCAACAAGCGGATATCGGCCAGACTGCCAGCCGTCTTGGCATCGATTTCTTTGCCGTAGCTGCCTTGGGCAAGCACGGCCTGCAGGGCACGCATGAACTTGACATTGGTGCTGCGTCCCATCTTCACCGCTTCGGTCACGGCCTCGATGGCGCGGACCAGGTTCTCGATCTGGGCGCGGCTCAAGAGTACATGGACCGCAGGGCCTGGGTCTCCGGATCCGTGAGGTCGCGATCGAAGGCCCAGAAGGTAACGTCCGTCTGCGCCTTCTGGTCGTCACCGAGGTAATCGACCATGGCATTCTGGGCGATGCGATCGGCAATCGCCATGGCCGCTCGGCCTGTGTCCGTCTTGGGCATCTGGGCTGCGAGCTGGGACTTAAGCTGGGGTGACGCACCGGCTCCACTCAGCTTGGCGGCCAGTGTTGTGGCGATGACCTTCACCGCCTCTTCATAAGCCGGGTTGTTACGGGCCTCGACCAGCAGATATGAGGGCGATTCGTCACCCGGATTGCGCGCCAAGACCGAAAACTGCTCCGTAGCCAGCGCCCAGTCTGCCATATCCTCGGGGTCCTGCAAGTGCATTGCGATGAGATAGACGTTGGTCTGATCGGCGAGGCGTCGTATCTCTTCCGGGCCCAGCCCGGTGGTGTTCTGGGGATGCCCCGGTTGGTGGGAGCTGGCGTCCCCTACCAGAACGATCAGTCGCAGCGCGGTATCTTCGGACCAGGCAGAAGCGATGGCCTCCTTCAACCCGGCAAAGACTTCCTCCGGATAGTGGACGCTGGTGGCCTGGGCCGTCTGGACCTGACCCTCCAACAGCTGGTTGAACTCGTTTGCCTCCAAGAGCGTAGGCGTGAAATTCTTGGCGGTAAACTCCATACCGGGAATCCGCGAGGCGTCGTCGCGATAACCGACAAACCCAAAGCGGACCTTGACATTCGTAGGTAGCTTCTGGCCTACCAATAATCTGAAAGTGTGGATTGCCGATTTGGTCAACCCGATGAAGGGTTCCATACTACCCGTGAGGTCCATAGCAAAGACGATTTCGATGGAACGCGCTTGCTTGCCCTCCAGGTGCTCGGCAGCAGTGGTGGTGGCGTCCCCGGCGACCTCGGCGGCAAATCCCTCGTCTTTGACAGTCGTCGCAAGATCCGCAAAGCGTTTCTCGACCTCCGCATCAGGGTTGTCGTTTTCCACCACCGCCCGCAGCGATTTCTCATCTTCAAAACCGACCATGCGCTTGCGTGCGGTATCGCCGGAGCCCTAAGGGGTGTAGGAGACGCGCAGGGCCTGCTTCCATTCGAGGGCATCCTTGGCCTGAATCCAACCAATCGGGATCTTCTCGCTTGCTCCGACGCGGTACCAGCCCTTGACCTCGCTGGGGTCGGAATGGTCTACATCGACGCGATCGAAGACGAAAAGTGGGCGAAATGCAGTGACGTTACTGGAAAAGACCTCGGAATTGACGTCTTTTTCAGAGTAGATCGTCGAGAAAGGTCGAGGCAGGACACGCAACGGCAAAAGAGTACCGGTGTTCGGTGTTTCGGCACACCTCCTTGTCAGGGCACTCGTACTCCTCGGCGGCCTGCACGGCAAGCGGCAGGCCCAATCCACCGATCAACAATAGCACGGCCATACTCCAAGCAACTATTGCCGAAACTGCCAGGCTCCTGTGAAAAAGGGGAATGGTATGACTTGTCATCGACGACTCCTCATCATTTCACTGCCGAGTTGCTCCGGAAATCCTTGAGTTTTTATCGTAAGGTGGATCCATCACGACCATCGGGGCTGGCCAGGTTTCGCAATGTTTAGATAAGTCACGAAAGACCTCCTTTCCAATCATGCATCAACCCCGACTCTCTGACAAGCTGCCTCTCGAATTCGCCTTTTCGCTTTCGCAGTTCCTCCACCAGCTTCCTGAAATTTAGAGATAGGAAACTCGGTCGCTTATCGTTTTGAGACCTTCGCATAAAGGTCCCTGATCGGGCCCTCTTTTAGGACTCGGTTCTCTCCGGCTAGTAGCCGGGTGGCTGCAGATGCATTGGAAAAACGTTATGTACTATTTCGTTGCAAGCTTCCACTCGCCGTGAAACAGGTTCTCTAAGAGGGTGTACGAAAAGATATTTTTCAGCCTAACCGTCGCAGCATAAGCTGGATCATGGCGATATAAACCATGGTTTCACTGGATTCAGTGAGGAGCTCGTAATCTTTGCTTAAGCGTCGGTACCTTCCAAGCCAAGCGAAAATCCGTTCCACGACCCATCGCCTGGGAAGTAACACAAAGCCGCGGGTGTTGTCATTGCGCTTGACAATCTCCAAGACCTCAAGAGAACAAGCCTGCTACCAATGACACGAGTTGACCGGCATAACCGCCATCGGCCCAAATCAGTCGCAATGTCGGAAAGTTATCTTCGGCCCGAGCGAAAACAAACAGCGCGCCGTCGCGGTCTTGAAGGTTGCCGGCATGAACCACGACCATCAGGAGGAGACCTCAGGTATCAACTAAAAGGTGTCGCTTACGTCCCTTTACCTGTTTGCCGGCGTCATAGCCACAAAGCCCCCTTTTTCCGTGGTCTTAACCGTCTGACTGTCAATGATCCCGGCACTCGGTTGCGCAGTTCGGCCCGCGTGTTGGCGCACGTGTTCATGCCAGGCATCGTGGATGCTCTCCCACGTACCGTCTAGGCGCCAGTGGCGGTAGTAATGGTACACCGTGCTCCAAGGCGGAAACTCATGCGGCAACATTCGCCACGCGCAGCCGCTGCGTGAAATATAAAAGATCCCATTGACGACTGCACGTAGCTCAACTGAATGCCGACGCCCTCCCGGCTTGGCCGGTGGTAACATGGGTTCAATGATTGACCACTGTTTATCTGTTAAGTCGCTGGAGTAAGCTCGTTTATTCATGCCTGGAATGATAATCCGAGCATAATTTTTTGTACACTTTCTAAGAATCTTCTGTTCCAGATCACCCGAATTTACGCTCCGGTAGCGGCGGCGGGGGATAGCGCCCGATCTTGAGGTTCCAGTAGGTCCACGAACGGGCATCGAACACCCCCGGCGGGGCGTTACGGATCGCCTCGGCCAACTCCTGGTCGGAAACCTGCTGCCGCAAGGTCTGCACATCCTCGTGGGTACCGTAGGTCAGGACATGGGCGATGAAATGTACTGGATCGCGGACCGCTGCTGCGGGCGACTTGAACCATACTGTACGCCGTGCCACACGCTCTAGTTCTGCAGTGAGTTGCAGGGGCTTCATCGGCCATTCTCCGGCCCTTGGGGCGCCCATGGGCGCACCGGCTCAAGGCGTGGCAGTCGGGACAGATCGACAGATCGACAGCGGCCACGGCACGCACCAGTCGGTCTTTGGCCTCCTGCAGAATAGCGGGTAGGTCCCCGTCGTGAAAGTAGCACAAGGCCTTTAGCGTGAGTTGCGCGTTGAACTGCGGCCCATAGATCACGGACGCGGCGGCCAGGGCGGTCGGAAGATCGGTAACACCCGCTTCGAGCATGGCGGCGATATCCAGGTAATCCTTGGCCTCGGCCCGGTGCGGAACCGTGGCCGCCTTCATGCCCGCAAGATCGACCAGATCGGCGATTTTAAGACCATTGTCAGGGGTGCGCAGTGGCTCCGCCACACGGCCCAGGCTCGGCAGGCCGAAAAAAGACACTTGCACTGGCCCGCCCCGATCCACAAGACAGGTCAGCGTATTGGGCTGGCTCTGCAGCACTTCCGCACCCTCCAGAAATGGCAGGGACGCATAAAGGGGATCCGGCGCGAAAGCGACGGTCGAGAAAAAATCGAAATCCACGCTTGCGCGGTGGCCCAGCTGCGAGGCAATGGCGGTTCCACCGTACAGGGTGAAGGCTTTCGGCACGTTGATCAGTTCACCCCACAAACGGCGCTGTGAGGGTGGCAGGATATCCAGCCGTGGTTTAAAGTCTTGTGCCATTTCTTTACCCACCGCGGCGGCGCATTACATCAGGTAACGATGGACGAGCTCGACTCACGAGCGGTAAACGACCGAACGGATCTTGTCTGTGATCCCGCGGGGTCTGTTCCCGATCCCGGTCTGATTCTTGCAAAGACTATTCTAAGCCTAAACGAGGCAACGGAAGCCTGAGACCAGGGGCGGTCAGGGCGTCACCGGTTTACGATCTCGGCCCCTTCTTGCGCAGTCGAGCACAGGGCCAAAAGGGTCTAAGCTTCATTGCTTCAATAACTTTAGTGCGCGAAGCGCATCATAGTTGAAGCTATGGACTTTAAGTCCCTTCACTTTCAGTCCGTGGCTTGTCCACGGATGAGGACTTTAGTCCTCCAGACTATGGACTTTCAGTCCATAGTGGTTGATATAATTAGGCGTTTCAGCGCATTTTATTCGGCGACCAAACCCTGCGACAATATAGCTTTCAGCTTATCAGATATCCTTGCATGGATACCGGCACCAGCGGAGGGCGACCTTGCCCTCGGAGGGTGTGGTCTTCGCCTTTTTTCGGCGGCTCGCCGTCCCCGCCAACCATAGGATTTGGATCGACGGTGATCTGCGTCATAGGCAATATCGGATTCCCTCCGTACCTTAGCCGTCTCGATTCCGGGGACCTCGCGCGGCGATCCGGGAAGCGACATTCGGCCCAGCCGGAAACAGAGTAGCTTTTATGAGCACAGATTCGACCAGCCCACGCAACGGGAAGGAACAGACAGCGACGGACACCGCCACGCCGTCCGGCGTACAGCGTATCGGCGAGCACATCGTCGAGATCGTCAGCGATTCGGGCGAGGGGGCCCAGAAGGCCGGCCAGACCTTCGGGACCATCTGCGCCCGGATGGGCAACGGCGTCTGGACGGTGGAGATCATCCCCGCCGAGATCCAGCCGCCGGCCCGCTCCCCCGCGGGCGCGAGCGGGATTCGGATCCGCCTCGCCTCCCACCAGGTCACCAATATGGGGGACGAGGCCGACATCGTGGTCGCCTTCAACGAGCAGGTGCTCTATTCACGCATCGCCAACGGTGCCTACAAACGAGGTACTATGGTCTTGCTTGAGGACAAATGGCGCGACGACCCAGTCCCCGAGATCCGCGACCAGTACGCCAAGGCGGTTACGGAGTTCCGAAACAACGGCCTGATCGTCCACGAGCTACCCATCGAGCAGGCCTGTCTGGAGATCATGTCCAACCCCCGCCGGGGCAAGAACATGTTCGTGCTGGGCATGCTCTGCCACCTCTACTCGCGGGACGTCCAGAAGGCCAAGGACGAGATCACCACTACCTTCAAGCGCAAGGACGCGGATGTTATCGCCCTGAATCATCGCTTGTTCGACGCCGGCCTGGCCTTCGCCGCCGAGCATCTGGACGCCCGCTTCGAGGTCCCGCCGCGACCGCCGGAGGAGACGGAAGGCAAGCGCTTCATCGTGACCAACGGCAATCAGGCCCTGGCGCTGGGGGTCATGGCTTCAGGAATGGAGCTGGTGTCCATGTATCCCATCACCCCGGCCACCTCGGCGTCGCACTATCTGGCCGACGTCTATCACGAGGTCGGGGGCTTCGTCCACCAGGCCGAGGACGAGATCGCCGCCATCGGTTTCGCCATCGGGTCTTCTTTTGGGGGCAAGACCGCCTGCACCATCACCTCCGGCCCCGGACTGGCGCTCAAGACCGAGATGGTGGCCCTCGCGGTCATGGCCGAGATCCCCCTAGTGTTGGCGGTGGTGCAGCGCGGCGGTCCGTCCACGGGCCTGCCGACCAAGGTCGAGCAGGGGGATCTGCTGGCCTCCCTGTATGGCGAGCCGGGGGATGCCCCCAAGGTCGTCATCGCCGCCGCCACCATCCAGGAGTGTCTGCACTTCGTCATCATGGCGCGGCGCCTGGCCGAGGCCTTCCGCACCCCCGTGATCCTGCTCAGCGACGCCAACCTGGCCACCGGCGTGCAGCCCTACCCCCGCCCGGAACCCACCCCTGACTGGCTGGCGCCACCCATCGACCGGTCGGAGTGGGACCAATCCGTACCGCCCTATGACTGGGACCCGGAGACGGGGCTTTCGCCACGTCCCATCCCCGGTATGCCCGGTGGCCAATACATACTCACCGGCCTAGCCCACACCAACTTCAGTAAGGTCGCCTACGACTCGGATTCCAACCAGCAGGGTTGCACCATGCGCAGCCGCAAGCTGGCGGCCTTGGCCAGTACCCTCAAGCCACCCCAGATCCACGGCGATGAGGAAGGTGACCTGCTACTGGTGGGCTGGGGCTCCACCCTGGGCGCCATCGAGGAGGCGGTGGACCGGGCGCGGGCCCAGGGGCACCGGGTCTCATCGTTGCACCTGCGCTTCCTCTCCCCCCTGGAGCCGGGTTTGGGGGAGATCTTCGCGCGTTTCGGCAAGGTCATGACGGTAGAGATCAACTACAGCGACAATCCCGACGCCCCCCTGATTACCGATGAGCCCCGGCGTTATGCCCAGCTCGCCTGGCTCCTGCGCGCCCACACCCTGCTGGACATCGACTGCTGGTCCGTGGTCTACGGTCATCCCCTGCAACCGGGGATGATCCACAACGTGATCCTACAACGCCTGGCGGTCCCGCAGGACGTCGGGGACAGGGCCGAAAACGCGGGAGGGAGCGACTGATGTTCGGACTCAAAGCGGATTGGTCCCTCGAGGTCTTCGAGCGCTACTTCACCATCGGCGACTACGCCGGCGGCGAGGCCCGCTGGTGTCCCGGCTGCGGCGACCACGGGGTGCTCACCGCAGCTCAGCGGGTGCTGCGCGACGAGCAACAGAAGCCCGAGCTCTCGGTGTGCGTATCCGGTATCGGCTGCTCCAGCCGCATGCCCCACTACCTGGGTACCTACGGCTTCCACGGCCTGCACGGGCGCGCCCTGCCCCTGGCCTGCGGCATCAAATCCCGACGCCCGGATCTGGACGTCTGGGTCGCCACCGGGGACGGGGACTGCTTCTCCATCGGCACCGCCCACTGGATCCATGCCCTGCGCTACAACATGGACATGACCCTGATGGTGTTCGACAATGCCATCTATGGCCTCACCAAGGCCCAGACCTCACCCACCAGCCCCCTCGGCTTCAAGACCAACACCCATCCCTTCGGGGCCATCATCGACCCGCTCAATCCCTTGACCGTCACCCTGGGGATCACCAATGTATCCTTCGTGGCCCAGGTTGTGGACTGGAATCCGCCCCTGCTCTACGAGACCCTCAAGGCCGCCTACCGCCACCGCGGGACCGGCTTCGTGCGCATCATCCAACGCTGCCCCGTGTACGCGGAAGAGGTCTCGAAGGCGCTGCAAGGGGATTCGTCCAGGTTCCTGCTGCTCGAACACGGGCAAGGCATACCGATCGACCCCAGCGCCCAGCGCCAGTTCCCCCAGCGGCTGGAGCACGACCCCAACGACCTGGCCCGGGCCTTCCAGCTCGCCGCGGACCCGGCACTGATCCCCGTGGGCCTCATCTATCACAACCCGGACGCCCCCTGCTACGAAGACCTGTCCAGCCAAGGGACCGACATGACGCCCCAGGAGCGGCTGGAGCGTTTCGACGGGGTCCTGGACCGGCTCACCGTTTAGGGTGGTTTAAGTTAGCCCTCAAAGCCCCTCTCCCGGCGAGAGGGTGTCGTAAGATGCGTACTCCGTGAAATCTAATGAGAGAGGGGAGTAATCCCGGGTTCAAAGTGGATTTAGTGTCTGTCAACTATGGTGGAATAGACATCGGGAACAATCTTGTTTTCGAATCCACGATCAACCATCATACGAAGACCCTTCGGGCGGACTTGCAGCCGGGCCGTACTTTCAACCCTCCCGCGGGCATTGGCGAGCTTTACTCTTAGGAATTAGTAGTTATGGGCTTATAGCCGGTCATAGTTCAAGATTTCGCTAGATTTAGTCGTTGCCCAGCAGATAATCTCCAGAACCCCAAAACCTCAGAATCATCTTAACAAAGGTTTATCATGAGCTTGCACACAAATCTTCATGTAGGATTATAAATACACGCTTGCCGAAAAGTCATGGTCTGTGGCCGGTATTTGAAACAGTTGTGAATTCTATCCATTCGTTAGAAGAGCAAGGGAACATAAAAACCGAGGGGAAAATTACGTTAAGGATATCTAGGGTTTCCCAGGCATCATTGGAATTGGATGGAGAATCACACGTTAACGACATTGGAGGTTTTGTTGTAGAAAATAACGGAATTGGATTTAACGATACCAATATGAAATCGTTCGAAACTCTAGACTCTGACCACAAAATTGACAAAGGGGGCAGGGGAGTAGGACGACTTCTTTGGCTAAAAGCCTTCGATCAGGTGGAGATAAATAGCGATTTTAAAGACTCTCAAGGTAAACCGATGAACCGAGTTATTTCTTTTGACGTAAAAAATGGAGTCGAGTTGGTTGAAGAAAAGGAATCTATCAATAAAGAATCAATTACTCGCGTAACATTGCATGGCTTTAATCAACCACTATGGACTGAAAGTCCATAGTCTGGAGGACTAAAGTCCTCATCCGTGGACAAGCCACGGACTGAAAGTGAAGGGACTTAAAGTCCATAGTTTCAACTATGATGCGCTTCGCGCACTAAAGTTATTGAAGCAATGAAAAGTATCAAGAGGCTACGCCAAAAACCGTTGACTCTACCTCTAGTGCATTGCTTGAGCATTGTCTTTGGTACTTTGTCAGATCAGAGGGCGTTCCTAAAATAATAGTCGAGGATACAGACAAAAGCATCAATCTGAATGATCTTTATGATTCCTACATGTGCGAATCTGCACACGAAGAAACAATAACGATAAAAGACCATGTTTTTGATTTGACGCACATAAAGTTTAGGGCGCTGTCTAGCAAAAAGCACGGAATCTCACTGTGTGCGGCTAGTCGACTTGTTAAGGAAGAGGCTATAGCCGGAAAAATACCAGGATTGTATGGAAAAATATCAGACCATACCGGAGAGTTCACATACAGTTGTTACGTCGCTTCGCCTTACCTAGACGAGCGAGTACGCGCTGAGCACGCATCATTTGATATATATGAAGATGTGGATGGAATCCTCTCAAGCACGGGGATTTCGTTAAGAGACATTCGAGAGCAAGTGCTGGAAAGAGCGGGGGAATACTTAAAGGAATACCTTGAAGACAACATAGAGGCTGCAAGAAGTCGAGTTGAAAAATTCGTTTCAGAAAAAGCCTCTCATTATCGCCCAATAGTCTCACGCATGGGCGAGGATGATCTAGTGATTGACCCTAGTATTTCTGATAAATACCTGGATCTATATCTACACAGGAAACTTGCAGAATTAGAAGAAACCATGCGAGTGCAAGGCCATGACATCATGGCCATGTTTGAAGGCGATTATGACGATTATACAGATCGGTTAAGCGAATATCTTCGAACAGCATACAGATATCAAGAAATCGGACCTGTCCAATTATGTCTCGCACCGCCGGACCATATTGGATCTACTTGAAAAATAAATACAAAAGACCGATTATTCACAATCTTATAATGCCAATGCATAAAGATTCTAATCAACCACTATGGGTTGAAAGTCCATAGTCTGGAGGACTAAAGTCCTCATCCGTGGACAAGCCACGGACTGAAAGTGAAGGGACTTAAAGTCCATAGTTTCAACTATGATGCGCTTCGCGCACTAAAGTTATTGAAGCAAT
>Ga0209458_1000142_pt1 | contig 38178 bp, 41 predicted proteins | sample WorMetLIZAISLAND_FD_187411 | JGI IMG/M metagenome (GOLD analysis project Ga0209458, IMG submission 187411) | Marine gutless worms symbiont microbial communities from Max Planck institute for Marine Microbiology, Germany - Inanidrilus manae... ...
AACTGAGCATCGGAATACCGCGATGCGTAGGTATTGTGCCACGTCCACTTGTCGCTTTTGGAGTAGAACAAAATGATGTCGTGGATACGCCCGAATTGACGCCCGGAATTGTGGCTTGTGTTCCTTAAAGACGAATCGCGCCGGCAGCTTCGGGAGATGAACAAGAAGTGGGGAGAGCTCTCCAATAAGCTGGGCACTCTGGTCGAAGACTTGGTCGCCCCGAGTCTACTCCGTATCATCGAGGAGCGCCTGAACGAGCCTGCCTATGACCTGATGGTTCGGCTCAAACGCCGGTTGCCCGACGGGCGCATGAAGGAATTCGACGCCCTGGTGGTAACCCCCGCTTGCGTCTGCCTCAACAGCACCAAAGCGACCCTGCGCATCACCGACGTAGACGGCTTCGTAGCCGACATCGCCGAATTCCGGACCTTCTTTCCCGAGCACCACACCCTGCCCTTGGTTGGGATCCTCGCCAGCCTCAGTGTGGAAAAGAGCGTGCTCGCCTACGCGGAGAAACAGGGCTTTCTGGTGCTGGCGGTGGGTGATGAGCTCATGGAGATCAAGAACCGGCCCGGCTTCGAGCCGAAGCGTTGGTAATTACACCAGCCCGGCGCCTGCGATCTACCGGACGTTTCAGGCGAGGTCCGCGCGGGTCGGCAGCACGGATGGTAATGTGGGCGTAGGTTGCGTTGAGACACCGGCACGGGCTTGGCCGTAGATCAACGCGCCCTTGTGTATCGAAACGCGATCCGTCAAACTTGTCCCGACGCTAGGTAAAGATCTTTTCCCTCAGGCAACGCCGAATAATTCAGAATCGCACCCGTAACACGTCCGGTCCCCCAAACCGCGCCAAATCATTCGAGATTGCCAGGTTCGGTTCGATGGTGCCCTCGACAGGATTCGAACCTGTGACCTATCGCTTAGGAGGCGATTGCTCTATCCTGCTGAGCTACGAGGGCGGGGCGATGGTGGAGCCGAGGGGGATCGAACCCCTGACCTTCGCATTGCGAACGCGACGCTCTCCCGGCTGAGCTACGGCCCCGATCCGGTCTACCCGTGTCTGCGGATGTATTGCGTTGCGACGCAACCTACACCCATATTATCTCCTGTGCTGCCGGCCCGCGCGGACCTTGCGTTGAGTGTAGGTTGGGTTAGGCGCAGGTTGGGTTAGGCGCGCTGCCCAATCCCGAAGAACACAAACACCGTCGAACACGCCGTAACCCAACACGACGCCCGCTCAGGCAACGCCAAATAACGCCGAACAGACCCCTTCGCAGGCAACACCAAAAGTCGGCGGAGAGGAGGCTCAGATCAATCCTAAATGATCTGGCGTGGTTTAGGGACCGGGCGTGTTGCGTTACGACGCTCATAGGCGCGCTGATCTCTTGTAGCGCCGGTGCCGGCGTTTGACGCAACACGACGCTTAGGACCCGTTTTAACCAAACCGCTTTTGAAATTCTAGCATTTCTGCCCGGGTGGGCGCGTATAAATTTCCTTCCCGATTACTAACCGTATCGAAACCAAAGCCATTGATTCTCCCTCACCCTAACCCGCTCCAACCCTCTCCCCCCCAGAGGGTGTCGTAAAAGGTGACGCCCGGCGCGGTTTAGAGATGGACGATCATTTTCAGGTGCTGCAACTGACTGAAAATAAAGGAAACGAGAGAGCGCAATATTCCGTTTCCAGATCGCAATAACCCGCGGGTGAGTTTTTGCAACACCCTCTCCCAAGGGAGGGAGACTGTGAAAGTATTGCTGAATTTTCGGAGTGGGAGGGATAGGGGAACACAATTTTCCTAAATTAGGCCGTATAGCTTGCTCCTAACCCCACATGGTACGGAATTTAGCGTGAAATATAGCAGTTTCATCCCACTGATATCAGGAAAAGCGAATACTTTCACAGTCTCGAGGACGAGGGAGCGAACGGGGTATTACTTTCGATTCTCTCAGTAACAAACAAGCGGTGGGGTCTGCTCAGCGTTGCAGGATAAGCTCCAGCACTGCCTTGCTGCCGAAATAGGCCAGGACCAGGATGACGAAGCCGCTCAGGGTCCAGATGATGGCCGTGCGACCGCGCCAGCCGTAGCGCAGGCGCCCCAGGAGCAAGGTACCGAAGACCAACCAGCCGAGGGTGGAGAGCACGGTCTTGTGCACCAGGTGCTGGGCGAACATGTCTTCCAGGAAGGCGAAGCCGCTCACCAAGGCGAGGGTCAAGAGCACGAAGCCCACGCCGATCATCTCGAACAGCAGGCTTTCCATGGTCTGCAAGGGAGGCAGGGCGCGCACGAAACCAGCCGGATGCCGATTGTGCAGGTGGTGATCCTGCACCGCCAGCAGGATTGCCTGCACGCTGGCTAGGGTCAGCAGGCTGTAAGCGAGCATGGAGAGCAGTACGTGGATCTTGATGGGCCAGCCCGTGGCTCCACGCATAAAGCCCTGGCTCGGGTAGCGGGCTTCCAGAAACAGGGTCAGGGCCGCTACGGGCAGGATCAGGATCCCGAGGTTCTCGACCGGTTTGGTGAGGCTGGAGACGAGCAGGAGCGCGACGACGGTCCAGGCGGCCAGGGCCAGGGCGTTGAAGAAGGCCAGATTGAGTCCCGGTTGGCTGAAGATGGCGTCGTAGATCAGCCAGGTGTGCAGGATAAGTCCCGCGAATCCGACCGTCAGGGGGGGGGGCATCCGGGTAGACCGGGCTTGTCACGGCGAAACAGCCGCAGGGCGATAAGGGAGCCGCAGCTCAGATAGAGCAGGATAGCGATAGATGAAATCGGGGTGTGGCTCATGGTGGCGGATGATGACATAAAGCAGCACGGCGGGAAAAGCCGGTGCGGCACCCCGGGGATGTGCGATCCCGAATGATTTGGCGTTGTCAGGAGGAAAAAGACCTCTCCTGCATCGAGGGTGTCGCAAAAGTCCGTCGCTGGGAACGCCGCCTTCCAGGCGGCAGGCGTCGGTAAGATGGGCTGATCCGGGGGGACCTCTTTCCCCTCCCCTCTTTCCCCTCCAGGTGGCCCGTACCCATGGATGCCGGCAAGATGCCGGCGCTCTCGCTGCGCTCGGGGCAGGCTCTCTCCGGGTGGGAGAGAGGCTTTTGCGACACCCTCGTATCGGGACGAGTTTAACGCAGCGTAACGCAACCGGAAGCCGACAACATACGCTTGCCCTGGAAGCGATCGGTATCGCGGCGAACGATTCAGGGGAGACGGGTATACTTGCAGGGTGTAAGCGTCCAGACCCCCGCTATTTTGCCATCCATGGTACTGGATTCCAGCCATCCCTGCCGAAATGACGAAGTGGGGTTGAACGGCTACTGCAGGGTCCGACATGATCTCTCCGTAGCGGTACTGGTAGAGTCGCGGTGCTTGTTTCTCATGAGGTAGCTGATGTTCGAGAATCTCCAGGATCGCCTCGGCAGCGTTCTAAAGAATGTCCGGGGTCGAGGTTGGCTCACCGAGTCGAATATCAAGGACACCATGCGCGAGGTGCGGATGGCCTTGCTTGAGGCCGACGTGGCCCTTCCCGCGGTGCGTGGGTTTGTGGAACAGGTGCGCGGGAAGGCCATGGGGGAGGAGGTCCTCACGAGCCTCACTCCGGGCCAGACCCTGATCAAGATCGTCCACGACGAGCTGATGAGTATGATGGGTGAGGCCAACCAAGGCCTGGATCTGAGCGTTCAGCCCCCCGCGGTGATCCTGATGGCGGGCCTGCAGGGCTCGGGAAAGACCACCAGTGTCGCCAAGCTCGCCCGCTGGCTGCTGGAGAAGCAGCACAAGAAGGTCATGGTAGTGAGCTGTGACGTCTACCGGCCGGCCGCCATCGAGCAGCTGCAAACACTCGCCGCGGAGGTACAGGCCGAATGCTTTCCCAGCCGGGGCGACCAGGACCCGGTGGATATCGCCCGGCGGGCCCAGGAGGCCGCCAAGCAGGGGTTTTTCGATGTCCTGATCGTGGATACCGCGGGCCGTCTCCATGTGGACGCGGTCATGATGGAGGAGATCCGGGCCTTGCATGGGGCCGTCGATCCGGTCGAGACCCTGTTCGTGGTGGACAGTATGACCGGCCAGGACGCGGCCAACACCGCCAAGGCGTTCGACGCGGCCCTGCCCCTGACCGGCGTGGTGTTGACTAAGGCCGACGGCGATGCCCGCGGCGGTGCCGCGCTGTCGATCCGTCACATCACGGGCAAGCCGATCAAGTTCCTCGGAGTGGGCGAGAGGACCGCCACCCTGGAGCCCTTCCACCCGGACCGGATGGCCTCACGCATCTTGGGTATGGGGGATGTGCTCTCGCTGGTCGAGGAGGTGCAGAGCAAGGTCGATCACGAGCAGGCCCAGCGGTTGGTCAAGAAACTCAAAAAGGGAAAGGGTTTCGACCTGGCGGACTTCCGTGAGCAGCTGTTGCAGATGTCCAACCTCGGGGGCCTGACCGAACTTATGGATAAGCTGCCGGGAGTGAACGAGCTCCCGGATCAGGTCAGGAATCAGGTGAACGACAAGGAGCTGGTCAAGCTGATCGCCATCATCAATGCCATGACCCCGCACGAGCGGCAGTTCCCGGCCGTCATCAAGGGCTCGCGTAAGCGCCGCATCGCTACCGGCTCGGGGACTCAGATCCAGGACGTCAATCGGTTGCTCAAACAGTTCTCCCAGATGCAGAAGATGATGAAGAAGATGAAGGGCGGGGGCATGGCGAAGATGACGCGTGGCCTCAAGGGTCGGATCCCGGGCGGGATGCCGCCTGGGGGACTGCCTTTTTAGGGCGGGTGCGGCCATCAATTTTATAGGCGTTCGCCCTGGAGTACCGCCTCCGCTAGTCGAAACCGCCGCATTGCCGTGGTAGCCTTTCGGTATGATCACGAAAGACATCCCATGTCATGGAGCCATGAGCGAAGCAACCTTCACCTTCCGGGTCGATGAAGTACTAAAAAACGAGTTCACTGCGGCCGCAAAATTCCATGACCGTACGGCCGCGCAACTCCTGGGTGAGTTCATGCGCGACTTCGTGCAGCAGCAAGCACAGAAAGCCATGGAGTATGACGCCTGGTTCCGGCATCAGGTGCAGACCGGTTTGGACTCAGCCAATGCCGGCGACCTAGTACCGGCGGCAACGGTCGAGGCGGAATTTGCCGCGCGCCGGGCTGCGACGCGTCGCAAACTCGAAGCTGGACCGTGAAGATACTTTGGGCACCGGAGGCGCTTACGGATCGCCGGGCAATCTATGACTACATCGAAACCGACAACCCGCGTGCTGCACTCGCGCTCGACGAATTGTTTTCAGCGCAGGCCAGTTGTTTAGTTGATCATCCTGGCCTTGGTCGCCCAGGCCGGGTCGCCGGCACCCGTGAGTTGGTTGTGCATCAGAACTACATCTTGATCTATGACATGCTTGGTGACCTGGTGCGAGTACTACGCGTCCTGCATACCGCCAGGCAGTGGCCGCCGCTGTGAAAATGATACTTTGAGCCCTTGCTCCTCGTTCCAGATAGTTTCCATAAAAAGAATTATGGAAACGACCTCACGCTGCAATCTACACACGTTGCTTACCTGTCAAGTCCCGCCAGATGCTAGGCGCGCGAGCGCAGGGAATAGCGGGTCCTGTTTCAAGCTCGCGCAACAACGCAGATGGCTGCTTCTCGCCTCGCCCGAAGGGAAAAACGACGAATCACGCGAATCGATCTGCGAGGATTTGGTGTGATTCGTCGTTTTTCTTTCGGTTTCGTTCCTCACCTCGACATACCTGACCGGGCACCCGCAAGGGGTGCCCCGACCTATGTTTTGCGCCTTTGCGGCTCAACTGCCGATGCGGAAGGGCTCAACAATGCGGCACAAGGCGGCGAGAACGGCTATGTCCGAGGCGCCGTCCGCCACCTCCACGCGGGCAAACCCAAGCGTCGTGGCTGTCTTCCCGGTACGTTCGCTTACGACCACCAGGGGCGTGTCGAACACTAGATCCCGTCCCTTCTCCCCGACCAAGGTGAGCAGATTGTCCAGTATCTCTCCGCTCGTTGCCGTGACGAGCTGTACGTCCCGCCGCCAGCGTGTCAAGAGGGAAGCGGCATCGGTGGCGGGAAGCGTGCGGCGGTAAACCTCGGCATAGGCGAGCCGGGCGCCCCGTTCGATCAGGGTATCGCCTAGCAGACGGCGGCCGCCGACTCCACGCACGATCAACACCCGGCGGCCCTTGAGATCCGCGAGCTCCGGGAGCGCCAGCAGAGACTCGCTGTCGAAGCGACCGGTGGGCATCAGGTCCGGGGTCCGACCGGCAAGGCTCAGGGCCTGGGCGGTAACCGCACCGACTGTGCCCAATTGCGCCGCCGCGGGCAGGCGACGCTGCGGAAACAAAGGCAAGCCCTGCTCGACCGCGTTGCGACTGACGAACAGGATCAGGTCCCAGTCCTGGGCCAGCAGCTCCCGTGCCGATTCCCGATTCGCTACGGGCTCGATGGCGATGGTAGGGAAACGGACGGCCCTGCCTCCGGCGGTCTCGACGAGCCAGCACAGCCCATCGGCCTGGGCCGCGGGACGGGTAATCAATATCCCTCGACCGGCAAGGTCGCAGGGTTTCAAGAGCTTATCGTCGGGCAATTGGGTCGTGGATCATGCGGTTGTTGCGAACGCTTTTTTCTAACAGGAATCGGGGGCCTTTGCACTTTAGGATCCGTTTTACTCAGACAGCTCCTCATATTCGGGGATTTACCTCTGAGATTGGGTATCCTATTGTTGTGTTGTGCCAGTTGTTGGTTGTGCCAGCACCGCCGTGCAACTGAACCGACGTCGGGCTCGAAGAACGGATCTGAAAATTCAGAAGCTGTCTGGTTAAAATGGATTGTAGCGAAAATGATCCAAACTGAGGGCATTTTTTCGCGCTTTCGAGGCGAATAGCCGGCCTATTTAACGAGAAAGAGCGGAAACAGGGACCAGTTTGGTACAGTTGCAGCCGATACACTTTTAGCCAGACAGCTTCTCAGATCCCGATGCCCGACTGATGTCTTCAACCGGTCCCGCACAGCGGCCTCCGACGGCCATTGTGCGACGACCAGCTCGATAACCCACAGGAGTGTCCAAATGATTGAAAGAAGATTCATCCTACTGCTCGCATCGGCCGCCGCGTTGACGCTGGCAGTGCACGAGAGCGCCTTGTCCGTATCACCCGTGGATGAGTCGGCATCATCGACGACCACTACGACGGTTGCCGCCGAATCGGCGACCATAATCAAGAAATCCACTACTGCCGACGAGTCGGTACCCGCACGTGCGGAGGTCACCCCGAACGCGGCGATTGAAGGGAGGCCTACCTCGCCGATACCTGCGCGCGCAGAGGTCACACTTCCGCCACCGTTGGAACGAGACGCCGCCGCGGCGTCGCGGGTCCCGAGACCTGAGACACGCCGCGGTATGACCCTGGAAGAGCGCAGGGCCCGGTGGGAACAACGACTCCAGAAGGTGCGTGAGCGGACCATGCAGCGGCGTCAGGAGATCCAGGAGTCGATGGAACGCTGGGATGCCTACTGGAAGACCTGGGACGCCATGACGCCGGAGCAGAAAGAGGCGGTCCATGCCATCTTCGGTCTCGGACACCGGCAGTGCGCTCATCATGCCAAGGACCATGGGCTACTCCCTAGGCTGCGGCCGGGTCGCCCCGACTTCGGTCTGCCGGCCGGTCCCGCCTTTCCGGGACCAGGTTACGACTATGGTCCGCGACGCGCGCGGCCGCCATATCCGTTTGACTGGAATCCCGCAGCCGCCCCTACCCCCCCTCGGTGGCGTCCAACCCAGGAATGACGGAGGTCCGGAAGCCTTCCTGGATCCGAACCCTCCCGGCACGGATGTTGTCCCCCAACCCTGATAGGGTGGGACCACGAGGACGCGCAGGAGCACCGCCTAGGAACCTGTCCGGCTTGCGCGTTCGTAGTGAGGGAGCGCGGGGCCGAGGCAGATTTTGCGCGCGATTGAGGCGAATAGTGGATCTATTTAACGAAAGCGCGCGCAAAATATGACCGGTATCCGCGGTTCCACAGTCGGACTGTCGTAAGTCGGACAGGCTCCTAGGTTGCCCCTGCGCCACATACGACAGCAAATGCCCTCAAGGCTGAATGGATGACTCCAAGAACGACCGGAGTGGCCGGGCCCGGCGCTGATCGTCCAGGGTCCGGAACCCCGACCACCCCGAGGAGGAATACGTATGAGGCTTATTCGTAATCTGCTCGCTCTGATCGGGCTCGTTGCCATGCTCGCGGTCGTTGCCGTCGCTGTCCGACTGGGTCCAAGGCTGGCGGAGTTCGACAGCCGGTTCCTGGTCGTTTATCAGGAATTTGCCGGTAAGCTTCTGGAGACCGGAGATCCGGGTGTCTCCATGATGTGGTCCGTACCGGTCGAGGAGGGCCTGACCGCCGGAGAAGTCGTCGAGTCCATGAAGAGCATCGCCGTATCGCGCAGCTTTTTGTTCGTCGGCGAATCGCCTTTCTACAAGCAGGTCCGGGCGATCACCGGTGAGGATTACCGCTATGTGAATATCCTGTCCTTTTGCGACGCCCGGGTCGGTAAGAAGATGCTCGAATACCGCGACCATTACAGCGGGTTCATACCCTGTCGTATCGCCTTGGTCGAAGACAAAAACGGCCGGTTGTGGCTGTATACGATGAATCTGGATCTGATGATTCACGGTGGAAAAGAGTTGCCCGCAGACCTCAAAGCGGATGCCATTCGGGTGCGCGAGACCATCAAGGCCATCATGGAAGACGCAGCCAAGGGTGAGTTTTAAGCAATCGACGGAAGATGGCCTACTGCAGAGGGAAAATATCACCTTGTAGGGTGGGCTGTGCCCACCGCCCAGGGATCAAAAACCGCGGTCGCGTCTAGGTTTTGAAGCCATAGATTGCAGATTTCCACGGATCGTTTCTTTTTAATATCTGAAAACAGTCGGTTAGAGTTAAATATCAACAGGACCCAGCCACCGGCTGGTAGCCGGCGACTGGCGACTGGGTAGCTGATCGATGCGGTTCGCTGCGCCCACTGCCCGTCCTCTACCTTCCTGAGATAAGGGATTTTTCATGCCCCCTTGCAGTGGGCTCGCAACCGGATACACTGCGCGCAGCATTGGGTTTCCAAGGAGTAGTGTGACATCAACCACTATGGACTGAAAGTCCATAGTCTGGAGGACTAAAGTCCTCATCCGTGGACAAGCCACGGACTGAAAGTGAAGGGACTTAAAGTCCATAGTTTCAACTGTGATGCGCTTCGCGCACTAAAGTTATTGAAGCAATGAACACCCCACCGAACACCGACGAGCTGCGTTGGCAACAGGGCGACGGCGATGTCGCAGAGGCGAATCAGACCGTCGTCGACGAGATCTCCCGACTCATCAAGGCCAAAGAGCGTGAACACCTGCAGGCGGTGCTGAACCATTGGTCTCCGGCGGATGTGGTCGAGCTGTTCGTTGCATTGCCGTTGAAGCGGGCCCGCAAGCTCTTCGAGTGGCGTGCCCGAGAGACCGTAAAGGCCGTCGCCCTACTCAGCCCGGAGCTCCGCGCGGCCCTGCTCAAGGATGCCTCGATCGCCCGTATCGTCAAGGTGCTGGATAAGATGGAGCCGGAACAGGCCCTCCAGGATCTCGACGACCTCCCGGAGGAAGTGGCGCAACAGGTCTTACCCAGGCTTGGCGCGCGTGCGGCCATCGAAGCGCTGCGGGCCCACGGCGAGGACTCCGCCGGCAGCATCATGAGCCGCAAGTTCGTCGCCGTTCCTGTCGGCTGGACCATCGGGATGGTAGCCGCCGAGATCCGCGCCAACGCCCAGCTGATCGAGAAGCTCTACGGCGTGAGCGTGGTCGACGCCGAGCGGCGCCCGGTCGGTTATCTCAAGCTCCGAGACCTGCTGCTGCTGCCCAAGGAGGCCGGTGTCCGCGAGGCGATGCACACGGATTTCATCGCCGTGACCCCGGATACGGACCAGGAGGAGGTGGCGCACCTGGCGGACCGCTACGAGCTCAATGTGATGCCCGTGGTGGATGCGAACGGCCGACTGGTTGGGCGCATCACCCCGGACCGCCTGCGGCAGGTCATCCGGGACGAGGCGGAAGAAGACATCATGATCATGGCCGGGCTTGCGACCGACACCCAGCAGGACGAATCCGTCCGGCGTATCGTGCGCGGGCGGGCCCCCTGGCTGCTGGTCGGACTGGTAGGGGCGAGCCTGTCGGGGGTGGTCGTGGGTGCTTATGAGGAGCAGCTGGCACAAGCCGCGATTCTGGCCAGCTTTATCCCCATCGTCATGTCCACCGCGGGCAATGCCGGCATCCAGGCCTCGACGGTGGCGGTGCAAGGGCTGGCGACCGGAACTCTGACCTTTGCCGACCTGGGCTGGCGGTTGGGTAAAGAGCTGTTGGGCGGACTCGCCAACGGCGCCATCGCCGCGATTGCGCTGATCTTGTTCGTGCTTTTGGTCTCATGGTTGGGCGATATCGAGGCGCCGCTGCGCTTGGTGGTCACCGCGGGGTTGGCGGAGATGACCGTCGTCGTGGCCGCGGTCACTGTAGGGGCCACCATTCCCGTGATACTGGATCGTCTCAGCATCGACCCGGCCATGGCTACCGGCGTGTTCATTACCACGGGGAACGATATTCTGGCTGTGGTGATCTTCTTTGTTACGGTGACCCTGTTCTATTTTGTTTGAACCACAGGGAGTAACCTCATTGGAGACCCCGGCGCATGACACCGGAAAATTCCCCTGATACGCGACAAGTCCTGATGGTTGCCAAAAATCTCCATATAGCTAACATAGCTATATCAGCCATTTCATGGAGAACCCCATGATCACCGTAACCTCTGTCGAAGCGCAAAATCGTTTCGGTGAATTGATTGACCGTTCCCAGCGTGAGCCCGTCGAGGTCACACGACGTGGACGGACCGTGGCCTATGTCGTTTCCAGCCATGACATGCAAGAGTTGGCTGAATTGCGTAAACGGCGTGAAGAGGCGACACACTGGTATTCCCGCTATCGCCGAAGGGTGACCGAGCAAACGGGGGACAGCGAAGCCGCCCCCCTCACGGATTCGGACGTGAACCGGTTGGTGCATGAGCTTCGCTAAGCGGATCGTCATCGACACGGGCGTGTTGGTGAGTGCGGCCATCCGCCCCGAGTCTGTTCCTGCGTTGGCGTTGGAAAAGGCCCTGCGCAATTCGAGATATGCGCCAGTGACGAGACGTTGGCCGAACTGGAAACCGTCTTGATGCGCCCGAAGTTCGACCCTTATGTCCGGACCGACTGGCGGCGGGAATTCATCGCCGGATTCCGGCAAAGGGTGACCATGATCGCCGTCGACCGGATCGTAACCGACTATGCCGATCCGAAGGACAACAAATTTCTCGCGCTCGCAGAAGCAGCCGACGCTGAGCTCATCGCCGCCAGCGATCCGCACCTCACGGATATGCACCCCTGGAGGGAGATACCGATCCTACCTCCTTCGGCGTTCCTGATGGGTATTCGTTGACGAGACATATCGAGTCGAGCCGAGATAACCTATGGGTAGTGGTTGAGGTATAAGTGGAGACATAGCCAGCAGCCGGGTGTCAGGCACCCCGCAAGCTGCCTCCCTCTCCCGCCGGGAGAGAGCCTGCCCCGAGCGTAGCGAGGGAGCTTGGGGAGAGGGGATCAAATAGGAATCTATGCGACTGAGCGCCAAACAGATCGACACCATCGAGCAGGCCGTGACCGAGAGCCTGGGCGCAGGTGCGGAGGTCTACCTGTTCGGCTCTCGTATCGACGATGCCCGGCGCGGCGGGGATATCGATTTGCTTGTCGCCCCACCCAGGGACCTCGACCCGGATAAGCGTTTCGATGCAAGGTTGAAGATCCTTGCCTCGCTCCACCAACGGCTGGGCGAGCGCAAAATCGATCTCATCTTCCGGCAACCCGACCAAACGGCTTCGTCGTTCCAGCGACTCGTCCGGGATCAGGCAATTCGCCTGTGACAGACATACTCGTGCCCTGCTTTGCTGGAAGTCGACGGCATTGGGTCAAACGAGGTCACTTGCGCTCAGCATTCGGGTGTGCTACGAGCGTCGTGATAGCTGTCGAAGCAACAACAGCGCAAAGAGGTCCTGGACTGAGCATGCCAGCAGAAAGCGGCGCGATAAAGGCCTTCGATATGGGGCAGAAACGGCGGATTGGACTTCAGTTAGCAGTCGCCAGGTCGGAGTTGTCGAAACAATCGTCGATGTGGGAAATACGCAGCGGCTCGCGAGTAACTCACACGGTTGCGTGTAAGATGAATCTATCCCGCGTTTCTACCCAGCTCTCTGTCGATAGCCTCGCGGAAGCGGCGAGCGGCATCCAGCGGATCAGAAGCAGCATAGATTGCCCACCCGATAATCTCGAAATTGGCACCGGACGAAACGGCCGTTCCTACCCCTCCCCCTTGAGCACCGATACCGCATGACATGATGGCACAGTCCGGGCCAACTAGCTGGCGCATCTCTTCCACCCGGCCAGGCCGATTTCCGGGAGATTGGAATCCCACCGCCCCCGCTGATAATCCGGCCCGCGTTGCGCTCTCAGAATCCTCTCCGTCTAACAGGCCAAACTGGTCGGTGAATTCTGTGAATAACCAGATCTCGCACGACGGCGCAATGGCTTTGTGGACATCCGCAATAACGACCGGCCCGCAGATTCCTGAAACCGTGACCGCATCGGCTCCACCCTCGGCAAACAATCGTGCCACCTGTTCCGCCACGTGGCTTACATCCGTGATCTTCAAATCTGCGATCACCGGCAATCCGAACTCGGTCTTGATGCGGGCAATGATTCCCGGACCAGTACGGTATAATAGGGAGTTACCCAGCTTAATCCCTGAAACCTCGCCCGCCACTTGACCAATAACGGTCATAGCGGTGGCCTCACTTTCCACGCCGGCCGCCAGGAGAATCCCGCGGGTCGTACAGAATCGGGACTTTTCAGCGCTCATGTAATTGGCTAACGAGGCTTTACCTCAGACCAACGAGGCATGAACATGAATTCTTGTCCCTCTCTTTCGAGGGAGAGGGTTTAGGGAGAAAGTGGCGGGAAAGGAAAGTCTACGCTTGAGAAAAAAGTTGACTCGTTTGTAAAGATGCAGGTCCGTCAAGGAATCTTAGTCCCCCTTCTCGATTTCCCGTGAGGGAGTGGATGAAGCTGAACAGTTACGTGTTCATTCATGGCCTCTCGGACTCCATCGCGAATCTTTTCGGCTTCCGTGTTGGAGGCTTTGGCCACAGCTGACTGCCAGACTCCTGCATCGGCCCCGCGCTTGGGATCGAAGCCATACAGAACGCTGCGGGACGAGGCGGCATAGGCGCCGAGACCATCCTTACCGCCCCCCAGGGCCACCGAGTCATACCCCGCTCCCTGTGCCCCAACCCCCGGCATGAGGAAAAGGGCCGTGGGCGCCAAATCCCGCAGCTGCCTGGAGGCTTCCGGATAGGTGGCGCCCACCACCAATCCGATACGTGAATACCCACGCTCGCCGATGGTTTCTTTCCCCCATTCCTTCGCCAGCAGAGCCATCCGCTCGTGGTTCATGATTTCCTCTTCCTTCAACAGCAGATCCTGAAACTCACCCGAAGAAGGATTGGAGGTCTTGACCAGCACAAACAGTCCAGCATAAGGATCCACATCCAGGAAGGGCTGGATACCATCATGGCCCAGGTAACCATTAACGGTCAGGGCGTCTACCCGCCAGTCATTGTCGTCGCCAAGCGAGGGGCGAGAGTGGCTAAGCCAGGCCAAACCATAAGCCTTGGCAGTATGGGCAATGTCGTTGCGCTTGGCATCCAGGATGATCGGCAGATCACGTTCGCGAAGCAGGGCGATGGTCCGTTGCAACGCGTGCAGGCCGGCTAATCCGTACTGTTCATAGAAGGCCACCTGGAGCTTGTAAGCGACGGACAGAGGCGATGTGGCCTCGATCACGACCTCATGGAACTCGACGATAATCTCTTCCAAGACATCGGGAGTGGGATCACTGCGGAAACGGCCCTGCAAATAACCAGGAAAATGTTCCACGTCGGGGTCGAGCCCTACGATGAGCCGGGAATCGATGCGTTCAGCCCGCTCGACCAAGCGGTCGGCGAAGTGCCGTTCCGTTGACGCTGCGGTGAGGTCCGGGACTGGTTGCACGCGGGGCCGCAGATCTCCCAGATCTATCCGAAACAAATCGGTCGTCCAACCCTCTAAGGACTGTTGCTGCCTCCAGGGATCCGTGGAGGGAGCTTCACCCCGTAACCATTCCATGAAAGCCGTTGAGGCGATCAAGCTTCCGTCGTTCTCCTTGAAATCCGCAACCTTAGAGCCATGGTTGATACCCTCCCCATTGAACTCCTCGCCCCAATGCAGCTCTGTGTTACCCGGCTTACTGGTGGCGACGGCCTCGCCCACATGGAAGCCGCCCCGGAAAACCATACCCTGCCGTCGAAGTTCCTCAATAAGCCGACAGATTTCCTTGCTGCCTCCCGCCCGGAACTGGTCCGGGGTCAAAACAGCCATCCCAAGGTCACCCACGATTTTGACCATGCGGAAATGGCTCTTGTCGATGTTCATCCAAAATGCTCGGAACAATTGCACCTTGGGCGTTAAAGGACGCCCTTCCGGTTGCTCGGAGCTACCCCGCAGATCGCAGGCGAATAGCACTACCTGCTCTTCGGACTTCCGATCGCGGGCGTCCACGCCCTCTTGCATACATTGCATATTTATCTGGACCTGTTCACGGCTACGTTGTAGCCCTAGATCCAGACTCAGGTTGAGGGTGCCCCCTTCGGATCGCGGCTGCCCGAATAGGATCACGATTTGCTCGGAGTTCACGATGCAGTGACTAGGTCGTTGACCGTCGGCCCCGGCATTGAGTTGGTCTTTTAGCCTCTCGGAAGTGGTATCCCATGAACAGCGCGCTGGTGGCGTGAAGGCGAGTTCTAGATGACCGATGGACTCGTCCACGCGCCCGTTGCACAGACCGTTAAGGTATGTAGTAACTTCGGCATTGAATTTCCACGGGAGATGGAAGGTCTTTTCCGTAGGGCTGAGGTCCACCTTCCTTCGGAAGGTAAGGCAGATTTGGAACTTCTTTACATCCCTGAAGGTAATGGTGACGGGATGCACGAATGCGCAACGCTGGTCATCGCTAATGACAACGCGCGGGGAAGGGATGGTAGACGAGGGGTATTCATATTTCGTCCCATCAGCTTTCGTCCCGTCATCCATCAGCACAGATTCACTCGCCTGGATCCCTTGGGCATGGTCCGGTAACGTAAAACGGTGGGCATTGCCGGGGAAATATCGCTTCCTCGCATCACCGACATCCTCCAATTCAAAAGTGGAGCGGATCTCGGTGACCATCCAGGTATCGTCAAAGGAGACTTGATTGGTCAGAATCCAAGCAAAACATCCGGCAGGCATCACCGTTACCTGTTTGTAGGGGGGGTATCCACGCAGCTACGGCGCTATATAAGGAGGGTCGACTGCTCAGCCGACCGAGTCCGCGACCGGACAGACCGCCCTAATTCAGCTTGCATTTGCGACCACGGCAGAAAAGTCCCCGACCTGCTCCTTTCCCGTGCACTCCCGGATCTTCCCGACTAAGTCCTGGTCTTCGGTCACGTGTTTCCGGCGCTTGATGAACTCGTCAGCGCCATAAACGGGGTACAGGGCAATATCCACTCGCTTCAGCGAATCAGCCGCCCCCTCCTCTCGATCATATACGGCAACGGCAGCCAAGACCGATGCACCGAATGCCCTTAACGCCCCCTTAGCGCGAGCGAGGGACTCGCCTGTGGCGGTGGCATCGGTGAGCAGCAGCACATGGCGACCCACCAGCCATTTAACGGACTCCGGGAAGTTGAGATTGTCCCCGTTGCAGATAACCCGGAAGCGAAGAAGACGCTTGTCGGGAAATATCAAGACCGAAGCCAAATCCAGACACTGGGAAACCGCGGATCTTAGCTGGATGATACCCGTGGGCCCTCCAACGGAGTAGACGTAGCCGAGCACGGGCTCCTGACCTCCGAGCATCTCAGAAAAGGCCGAATCCCCGATCACCTTGTGAATGTGCTGGACGAGATTGTCCACAAACAAACCGGACTCCTTCATATCCGGTGAACCCCAGGCTTGGTCCAGATTGAAATAGTAAGGCTTATGCTGTGCACTTGCCCGGGTGCCCCAGTTGCTGGTTCCGAAGGCCGGTCGGGTGAAATCAATCACCTGGTCGATTACCCGTTCCGGCAACCCTTCGATGACCGGTGGCTCGAATCTTGGGAAAATGTTCTCTTTCATGGTTTACTCCGACTCCTAATTTCGTAGCGCTCGACGATCCGTATCGTTCAGCTCCTCCACCAGGGAGTCGTACCGCTTCATGCTCTCATGTAGCTGTAAAAGCAGTGCCATACGATCGGCTTTCGGGTCGTGCAGCTGGACGAAGCTCTCCAGCGCCTCCCGCCCAAGCTCCCGTACCTGTTTTCTCACCTTATCGAGTTCTTCGTTCCAGGGTACGGCCCCCGTCAGATCCTCCAGCGCCCGCTCCATTAAGGAAAGGACCAACCCGCGCGCCAGATCTGCCGCGGAGAAGGATGGCATGAGATATTTCAGGTTCTCGCAGGCATCTCGCAGTGCAGCCATGGACGCCTTGTTCCCAGTTTCCATCTGTGCGAGATAAGCCCTGAGCACCTGTTCCGGCAGCACGTTTGCCATGCATCACCCGAAGCCAAAAAATAAATTATGTTGCTTAACTCCACGGCATCCGTCAACAGAAACCTCCCTCGGGAGCCGGTGAGGTCAACGATTGTGAAACGCCTCCAGATCCGCCCCTGAGACGCCCCATTGCGTACGCAACCCTACGGATCGCACCTTCGTGGCCTGTAGCTTTTGCTCTCTGATGTACCGACGGACGGTTTCGGGAGCAACCTCAAGGATTTGTGCGACTTCGTTGACGGTCATCAGGCCGTTCGGCAGACTCCCACCATTTCGCGCATCCTCCATCATGACCCCCTGAACACTCAGCAAATCCAGACCCTACACCCAGTCACAACGCCACTCCCGTGTCGTCCGGAGTCGCGTAACGATGTGGCTTTTACGTTCGGAAAGACAACCCAAGGTTACGCGGTTACAGTCGGATAAGCCCTCTGGAGTCATCAGAACGTGCACTTGTTCGCAAACCCTCCCGCATTCAATGGCACGGGACATACCACATATAAGTATATACTACATACTATAACACTATACACCACATTGTCGTAAATAACTACATAATGCTATTCAGTCATCGACCCGCATCAGCAACGGCTCTACTGCATGCTGGGGAAAGATGACTGTCGGCCCGCAGGGCTTTATACTTTAGCGTTCCCGCTTGGTCTTATCCGCCGCGGGCAACCCGTACCTGACGCCGGTGCGGCCGGGGCTCGGAATTTCCCGCCATATCCCACATGCAGCCACAACAACTGATCGAGTTTATCGGTAATCACTGGGTGCTCTTCGCGGTGCTGGCGGTGATTATCGTCCTGTTGGTCCACAACCTGCTCGTCAGCGGACGGGGCTCGGTGGATCCGGCCGGGGCAACGGAGCTCATCAATCACCAGGACGCCCTGGTGGTGGACGTGCGGCCGGCGGCCGATTTCGCCCAGGGACATATCATCAACGCGCTCAACCTTCCCATGAACGGCTTCAAAAAACAGATCGGGACCCTCCACAAGCACAAGGAGCGATCCATTCTGGTCACCTGCCGTTCGGGCTCCCAGTCGGCGATGGCCTGCCAACAGCTACGCAAGGAGGGCTTCGAGAAGATACATAACCTGCGCGGCGGGGTCCTGGCCTGGCAGAATGCCAATCTACCCTTGTCCAAGAAGAAACACTGACGACAGGGTTTTAGACGCTGTCTGGTTAAAAGTGCTATCGGCTGCAAATGTCCCAAAATGGTCCCTGTTTCCGCTCTTTCTCGTTAAATAGGCTGGCTATTCGCTTCGAAAGATCGAAAAAATGCCCTCATTTTGGACCATTTTCGCGACGATCCATTTTAACCAGACAGCTTCTTAAAAAACCCAGCCGGGCTCCCTTTCAACCGCAACCGGGTAGTGGTTAAACTTCAAATGGCGTGGTTGCGCGATCTAATGATTCGAGCCTCCACTGTTTTGCCATCCCTGGCACTGGATTCCGGCACTCCCTGCCGGAATGACGCGGTCGGGGCCGGCAGACTTCAAATCTATCCACCACCCGCAACCGGATGATTACCGATGACCGAGAACGAACAGCAAAACGAAAGGCAGTTCGTGGTGCACCGCATCTACACCAAGGACCTTTCCTACGAAGCGCCGCATACCCCCGATATCTTCCGCCAGGAGTGGGAACCCGAGCTCGAGCTCAGCATGAATACCCAGGCGAACAAGCTCGACGCAGAGACCTTCGAGGTCATCCTGTCGGTCACTGCTACCACCAAGCTTGCTGATAAGACGGCCTCGATCGTGGAAGTACAGCAGGCGGGTCTGTTCGGGATTCAGGGATTCCCGGACCCGGAGCTTGCCCATCTGCTCGGGGCCTACTGCCCCAATCTGCTGTTTCCCTACGTGCGTGAGGTCGTCTCCGACCTGGTCACCAAGGGCAGCTTCCCGCAGCTGGTGTTGCAGCCGGTCAATTTCGACGCCCTGTTCGCCCAGCATCAGCAACAGATGATGGATCAGGCCAAGGGGGAGCCCGCCCCGACCCAGCATTGAGTCGGACCATTGCTCCCACGCTCGCGGTCCTGGGCGCCGGTTCTTGGGGCACGGCGCTCGCGTTGCTGCTGTGTCGCAACGGCCACCGCGTGCGGCTCTGGGATCATGCGCCGGAGCAGATTCTGGCCTTGGATCGCGACGGCGAAAATTGCCGTTACCTACGTGGGTTTCCGCTACCGCCGAAGCTGCGGCCCGTAGCAGAGCTCGCCGCTGCCTTGGAGGGAGTCAGCGAACTTCTGGTCGTCGTCCCTAGCCACGCCTTCGCCGCCGTGCTACGCCGGCTCCCCGACCGACTGCCGGCGGGACTCGGCATTACCTGGGCCACCAAGGGATTCGAGCCCCACACCGGGCGACTCTTGCATCAGGTCGCGGAAGAAATCCTGGGGTCCCGGGATCTGGCCGTCGTCTCCGGCCCCAGCTTTGCACGGGAGGTAGCCAAGGGGTTGCCCACGGCAGTCACCGTGGCCTCCCGGAGACCGAAGCACGCGCAGCGCATCGCCGGCTATCTGCATAACGACCACTTCCGGGCCTACACCAGCGACGACCTGGTCGGCGTGCAGGTAGGTGGGGCGGCCAAGAATGTGCTGGCGATCGCCGCGGGCATCGCCGACGGTCTCGGCTTCGGGGCCAACACCAGATCCGCTCTGATCACGCGCGGACTGGCGGAGCTGATCCGGCTCGGCACCGGACTGGGCGGCAGGCGGGAGACCTTCATGGGCCTCGCCGGGCTGGGGGATTTGGTCCTTACCTGTACCGACGACCAGTCCCGAAACCGCCGCATGGGCCTGGCCCTGGCGCGGGGGCTGAGCGCCGAGGAGGCCAAACGCGAGATCGGCCAGGAAGTGGAAGGCGTGATAACAACCCCTGCCGTCGATGCCATCGCCCACCGCTTGGGGGTGGAAATGCCCATCTGTAACCAGGTGTTCGGGGTGCTGTACGAGGGCCGCACGCCGGAGCAGGCAACCCGCAACCTCCTCATGCGCAGCAGCAAGGCCGAATTGTCCTGATACGGCAGTACCGAAGCACCGATAACATTAGGAATCATTTTTTGCCGCAAATGAACGCAAATCGGTTGAGACCGGTTTGCCTTCATCGATGGCTCTTGGTCCATCTTTTTTATTTGCGGCCATTTGCGTTTATAGTTGCGGCTAAATTTTCCGTGGGATTCCTGCCAGCCCAATGTTATCGGTAGTTGGGAGTATCTGTACTAGTACCCCATTTCGCCTTATTTTTCGCTCTCAGCGAGGCGAGAAATAGCCAGATGCGAGGCGCGCGAGCGCAGGAATAGCTCCTCCTATTTCAAGCTCGCGCAACAACGCAGCTGGGTGCTTCTCGCCTTGCCCGGAGGGAGCCCCCCATATGCGCCCAGGCGGCGTTACAGCGCTCGGCCAGAGCGTGAGCCATTCCCTGCGCACTATGCCTTGCCTTGGCGCATTTGGAGGGGCTTTGAGCGTGAAAAATAAGGCGAAATGGGGTACTAGTCACCCGCCGTGCTGCCGGCCCACGCGGACCTCGCTTTGAGCAATAAAGTCCTGCGTGCTCGCCCGGCGCCATTCCACCAGCTGAGGTTTGGGCTTGTTCTTGACAACCAGCTTCCAGAAATAGCCGATCAGGCTATCACCGAAGGAGATGGCCTTTCGGGGCAACACCAGGGGGTGATCGCCGGGCAATGCGGGACCTCGCAGGCAAGTGGTGGCACTGAGGTAGCCGGCCGCAGCGGCGGCCCGTAACGTGTCCGGGTCGAAACTTCCGTATGGATAACACAGGTGTTTGACCTCCTTACCGAGCATGCCTTCCAAGCATGCCTTGCTGTCGGTCAGCTCTCGGCGTTGGCGCTCGGGAGGCGCCTCAGCGAGCTTGAGGTGACTTACCGTATGGGAGCCGACAGTTATGCCCGCAGCCTGGATTGCCCTTAGCTGGGCGGCGCCCATCAGCGCGGGAACCGACCGCCCCGAGTCCTCGGCAAACCACTGTGCCTGCCCCCCAATCCGGCCGCTGACGGCATAGACCGTGGCCGGGAAGCCGTGGTGCCGGAGCACCGGCAGGGCATGGCTTACGAAATTCGTGTACCCGTCATCGAAAGTAAGTGCCACGGCCCGGGGCGGGATCGATTGTTCGCCGCGCACGCACGCCAGTACTTGGTCCAGGTCCAATACCTGGTAGCCGAAACCCTTCAGGAAGGCCATCTGACCGGCGAATCGGCGGTGGTCACAATAGTTCGCCCGGTGCTCCCGCATGGGTGCGAACTCGCCCACCTGATGGTACATGAGGATAGAGATCCGGTTGGCCATAAGGATTTGACCGCGGGGGTTCTCCATAAGGACGGAAAACATCGTACGCTGAGCTTCAACCGCCGCTTACGAAAGCTCCCCCACAAACGATCCAGGACGCGTCCCCCAAACCCTGCTCACCAGCTCTCAGCGACTCGGCTTGGGGTCTCCCTGCGACGCCGCCTGGCCCTGGCCCTCACGCCGGTTGGGAGTTGCTATCTGTCGCGGGCGAGGTCGGTTCTATTTTTCCTCTTCCTGCGCAAGCACTTCTCAATACCCTCTGCGCGTCGGACCTACATGGCGAATGCGGCCCCTCTCCGTAAGCCTCGTCAGATGGTATTTGATGCCACCAGCAGTGATGCCGATACGCGCTGCCAGAGCCGTGCGTGTCAGAGTGGGTTCTTGCTGCAACAAGGCCAAGATCCTTTCTTGGGTAGTTTCTTGGCTAGCCTTTTCCGAAGGCGGCGACATTGATGGATAACTGAACTCAACCCAGAGTCCAAGTTTTTCGTACGTCAGGGTCGGCAATGCACGGCCAGCGTTCCGGCACGCTTGCATGACCTTCTCGATCCCACGCCCCCAGGCCTCGATCATCCCTGCCCGGAAAAACGCATTGGCGATATCCGGATTGTATGGCTGGGAAGGATGTTTGCTCATCAGGCGCTCTACGGTTCAGTCTTCCGGGAGCTGCCCGTTGTTCCAAAACAGGACTCGGTCATCATACACACTGATCTGAATCGGAACACCGCTGGCATAATCCTTGTGCGCAATTGCGTTCAGAAGAACCTCGCGCAAGGCGTCTTGCGGGATGGGCCAAATTTCGACCCGCTGCATGCCCTCGTAGCTGATGGTTGCTTTGAGATACTTGGTCAGTAACAGGTCCAGGGTTCGGTCTGCCTGGGCAAACAGGTCACCAGTAATCTCATCATGATAGCGTAGCTCACTGTCGTTTTCGAAAGAGCCGATCTTGATCGAAGCCCCGGTCACGAACCGATCCGGTTCGGGATGAAAGAGCAGGATGGCCGCCCGTTTGAGGTATGCATCGTCCGTCAGGCGAAGTTTCTCGATCAGGCCGGCATCGTCTTCTTCGAGAACCTCTGTTCCGAGGCGTTTGCTCTTGGCAGCGCGTTCTCGAAAACGGATGAGCGCCTTTGTATCCAAATCATTAAGGGTGACGCCGGGAACCGGTACCGCGTCCCAACGCTTGCCTGTCTTGTTGAGCAAGAAATGGGCCAGTGCCGCGCCCCTAAGGACCTGTTTGGCGCTGCCGGTGCGGTAATGATATTCACCCTTATAGCTGACCGGATAGGGATAGGGCTCGACGGTAATCCGCAGGTATTGTCTGCCCTCCTCCTCCAACAGATCCACATCGGCCAAAATGCCCAATAGATCACGCATCTTGTTGGGCATATCCTCCAACAGCCTTTCCGCGCCCGTCAGGCCGATAACCTGGCCCTGGTCATTGCGACCGATCTCCAGAACACCCCCTTGCGCATTAGCAAAACCGTACACCCATTTCAGATGATCGTCCCGCCAGGACTCTTTCCACTCGGTATTCTGATCTTCCTTCATCTCTCAGTCGATCGGTCCTGGCCCCTAGATCCCGAAGATCCTATTCAGGTTGTCGAGACCTACCTGGTAGATACCTTGGATGAGCCTGACGGCCGCGTTGTCGGGTACATCCGGGGCCTGAAAATCTCCTGACCATTCGACCGTGCAGCCATTGCCGTCGGCGTTCGGCTTGACGGCAATGGCGCCCTGGTAATTCCGCATCAATAGAGGGTTTTTGAGAATGGAATAGCGATACGTATGCCCCCCGCCGGTGGTTTCGAGCTGCTCGACGATCGATCCGCCTCCCAACACGTGTAGAGTCCGCTTGGAACCGTCGTCCGAGCGCTCAGACCTCGAGATCACCGGGTGCCAATCAGGTAGGACATTGAAGCCGCCGATCAGATTCCAAACACTCCCGGCACTGGCCGGCAGCTCGGTTGACAGCGTGACTTTCGGCATAATCGTTTTTCCTCCGCGCGTGTGTCGACCGCCGGTTGCGTGGCCCGCCCCAGGCGGAATTCGGGTTAGCACATGGCCGGGAACGTCACAAGCGATGGAGCGTATCCCCTTGATAAGGATTCCGATCCGCTCCTCGGCCAACTCGATTGCGAGATCGCCAAACGCATTGAAAACGTGCTCACCCTGGCGGCTACCCCTTGCCATTTCGCCATCTCCTCGACTTTGCGTTTGTGTTCTCTTGATCTACGTCAAATACTGTTTAGATTATAACTCCATTCTCTTGGAATCGATCCGCAGTAGCTGTTTCGTTTTCCAGCCGGGCCAAGGCCACAGTGTAGCGAGTCCCCTGTTTGAGCTTTTCGTAATTGCCGAAGACCTCGATCAGGTTGCGCTTTAGGTACTGTCGCAATCCGTTGATGGTAACCAGGTACAGTCTTCCCCCGGGTCGTAACCGATCACGGGCATCGTGCAGGTAGAGGCTGATCATCTCACTGCCCACCTTGGCGGGGAGGTTGCTCGCGATCAGGTCGAAGCGCAAATCCGGGTCGATCTGATCGAATCCATTGCTGAGTTGAGCGCGGGCGTTATGGATTGCGTTGCGTTCGGCGTTGCGGTTGCTGTATCGAACGGCGACGAAATCCTTGTCCACCATGAGGGTGCGACCCTCCGGGGCCAGCACTGCCATGGCAAGGCCGATGGGGCCATAGCCGCAACCCAGGTCGAGACAATCGTCCGTCGGCCGCACCCGGAGGTGTTTGAGCAGGAGCCGAGTGCCCGCGTTGATCTCCCGTGGGGAGAATAGACCCCAGGTACTATGAAGCACCAGGTTGCGCCCGCCCAACTCGGCGGTGAACCGGGTGTCGGCCCGCAGTCTATCGAGCGCCTGCCTGCTGAGCATATTTCTCGTCAGGGGCCGTTGACATTCATTGCTTCAATAACTTTAGTGCGCGAAGCGCATCATAGTTGAAACTATGGACTTTAAGTCCCTTCACTTTCAGTCCGTGGCTTGTCCACGGATGAGGACTTTAGTCCTCCAGACTATGGACTTTCAGTCCATAGTGGTTGATCGTTCAGGATCCGATTGTGATACCTTTCCGGGCTGACAAGGCGTGGCGAGGAAGAGTAACAAGCCTAGTTCGACGCACCGCAATGCAGTCAGCGCGGAAAAGTTTCACAATCGCCCCTGCTCCAGATAAATGTCGACGACCCCTTAAGACCAACAATCACTTAAGGAGACTTGCCCATGGCCGCTAAGCGGATCCTGATGCTAGTAGGCGACTTCGTAGAAGACTACGAAGTCATGGTGCCCTTTCAGATGCTCCAGATGGTAGGCCACGAGGTCCATGCCGTTTGCCCCGACAAACAGCCCGGCGACCAGGTGCGCACGGCGGTGCACGACTTCGAGGGCGATCAGACCTACAGTGAGAAGCCCGGCCACAACTTTGCCGTCAACGCCGATTTCGCAACCATCGACCCCGCCGACTATGATGGCCTGGTCATTCCCGGTGGTCGGGCCCCGGAATACCTGCGGCTCAACGAGCGCCTGATCGAGATCGTGCGCCAATTCGCCACGGCGGACAAGCCCATCGCGTCCATTTGCCACGGCCAGCAGATCCTGGTCGCCGCGGGAGTGCTCCAGGGCAAGAACGCTACCGCCTACCCGGCGCTCAAACCCGACATCGAGCGCGCCGGCGGCGGCTGGTGCGAGATCAACGACACCTTCTCCAACGCCTATGTGGACGGAAACCTGGTGACGGCAGCGGCATGGCCGGCCCACCCGGAGTGGATCCGCAAATTTCTGGAGCTGTTGGGGACACGCATCGAGCCCTGATTCCGTGCTGCCCGCGGCGGAAATGCATTTACCCGCCCGCGGGTACGCCGTCGGGGTCCGAGATCGGCACGAGCCACCGCCACGAATCGACAGCCGCCCTCTAATATCCCATTTCATCAAAATTTGGTAGTGGTTGGAGTGCGCCGGCCTAAGCGGCGCGGCCACATCGAACCCCAGCGCCGGCGGACCCCAGCGGCGTTTGCCGGGAACCCGAACCGTCGGGTTCCACACGCGCCATGGCGACGGCGCTATCCCTTGGCCCGCAATGCCTATGCCGGGGACGGATACGTCGCTGAATCCAAAGCGGCGGCAGGCGGGTGCTCCAATAGCCGCCCTGCGGTTAGATCGGGCTACTGCGGATTCCAGCCCGGTACCGGGATGAGGTCGCCGCCGCACTCCAAAGTTTCCACTGGACCGCTTCGTTCGCTGCCTGCCCGTCTGCGTGCAGGGACACACAGGCACTCACCGCACCAGTGATGCGGTTCGCGGTCGGGGTTGGTGTAGTCCTGATACGGCGAACTGCGCTCACCGCATCCTACGGATTTCTACCATTTATCTTCTTCATCTACTTTGCAACCCGTCAGCGACAACTATAATTCCTGAATGGAGGGCACCTTAGAGGAAAGAAATAACGGAGACCCCGAGATGACCATTCGGAAAAACTTCTTCGTGAGCTATGCGCGGGCGGACAATCCCTTACCGAACCGGCTCCTGGCTCTCTTACACCCACGCCTCGCCATCATGAATGGTTTCGATTCGACGCCTGGACCGACACCATGATCCCCGTCGGCACCGCTTGGCGTGAGGAGATCGGCGCCGCCCTCGATCGCTGTGATTTCGGGCTGCTCCTCCTCTCCTCCGGCTTCTTCGCCAGTCGGTCTATCTCCAACCAGGAGCTCCCCCACTTTCTGGGCCCGGATCCCGATGGCGGCATCAGGATCCACAAGCCCATCGTCCCCGTCGGACTCAAATTCGTCCCGCTGGATGGCAGCGCCGACCTCAAGGGCCTGGACCAGACCCAGATCTTCCGCGACTCCCAGGGTCACTGGTTCAACCAGACCCGCGGTCATATCAGCGAGACCTTTGCCGACGAATTGGTAAGGGCCATCTCGACCAAGCTGAAAGCCCACCCATGACCCAGCTGCTCGCTCCCGCGCCCAAGACCTTGGTCGAAGATCTGGCGCGCCGATTGTCCGGCTCCGGCGGGCTCGCGCCCCGGAGCGCACGCCGCCTGGCACTCCTGATCGAACTCATGGACGCAGCCGGCTACATCGGCTACGCTGCCGCCTACACCCGGCTGTTTTCCCGACAGCAGCCAGGGCCCGGCGGAGAAGACCAAGGCCGACAAGGCCTTTCACAAATTCCGCCACACCCTCAAGGAGGCCGCCGCCATGCACAAGACCCACCTGGAGCTGCAAGTGGACGCCAACCGCAATGCGGACCCGCAACAACGCCGATTCTGGTTCGCCGCCGCCGACAATGCCGAAGAGCGCCTGACCGAGTTCAATCTGGGCGCCACCGGCAGCCTGGTCGAACACCCCTAGGAACAGACCCTGCGGATACGGGGCGAGCAGCCCAGCTACCTGTTGCTCTACGCAGAGGACGAAAAGGCCGACGCCCGCGCGCTGCACGAGCAACTGAGGACCCAGCTCCAGGCCTATGGAAAGAACTGGACCGCTCTCGATTTCCACCAGATCCCGGTGGGGGAGGACAAAGCGCGTACCCGTGCCCGCTATTTGGAACAGGCCGACTTGATCCTACTCCTGCTCAGCCCGCACCTGATTGCCGAGCTACGCCGGGGCCTTATCGACCTGCCCGTGGACCGGCCCTTGTTGCCCCTGGCGCTCATCGAGATTACCGACGACCAGCTTGCGGGCACGCCGCTTGCCGACCTCCAAATCTTCCACGACGCCGGCGGCAAGGCGTGGAAAAACAGCGGCAGGCGCGAGACCTGGGCCGCCGCAGCGGCACAAGCCATCCTCGCCCGTGTGGACGAGTCCCCCGACCCGACGGCAGCCGCGTGGGAACGCCTTGCCGCCATTGCCGAGTTCTCCGCCGACCATCTCGGCGATTGTCCGGTGTCCTACTATGCGGAACAGCACTTGAGCAACAAACAGAGCGAACAGGGCGATACCGAAGGCCGGGAGGCCCTGCCCTTCCTGCTCGACTGGCTGCGGCGCCCCCACGACGGACTGCCCTACTGCGCCATCTTCGGCGAGCTGGGCATGGGCAAGACCACCCTCAGCCAGAACCTGACCCGCAAGCTCCTGGAGCTGCGCAAGACCCAGCCCGAGTACCCCTTACCCGTCTATCCGGATCTGCGGGCGATCAATGCGATGAGCTGGGACTGGCGGACCCAGGGCGTCCCACCCTTGGACACCATGATCGCCCACCTGCTGGCATCGGCCTACAACATTCCTGTCGTCCATGCCCGTCCTAACGTTGAGGACATCAAGCGATTGGCCCAGGAGCAAGGCGGCCTGGTGATCTTCGACGGCCTGGACGAGGTCATGAACCACCTGCCCCCGGACCAGTGCCACCACTTCATCCAACGCCTGTGGGAGATCCTACCGCCTCGGGTCTGGCTCCCGCCCGACCCAGCAGACCCGGATCGGTCGGTGGCGAGCCAGCAGGTCGGGCGCCTGATTATGACCTGCCGCAGCCACTTCTTCTGGACCCTGCGGGACCAGCTCGGCGCCCTGATCAGGCGCCAGCGGGAGGCCGTCGGCACCAGGGACTATCTCTGGGTCACCCTGCTGCCCTTCGGCCCCGAGCAGGTCGAGACCTATTTCCGCCAGGTCTTTGCCGCCGAGCCCCAACGTGCCGAGCTGATCCTGGAGATGTTGGATAAGGTCCATGATCTGCGGGGCTTAAGCAGCCGCCCCTACAACCTGCGCCTGATCCAGGACCAGGTGGAGAATCTGGAAGCCATCCACCGCGGTGGCGGCCGGATCAGTGTCGCCGATCTCTACGAGAATCTGGTCGACCAATGGACCGACCGCGACAGCCCCAAGCACCGATTGGGCCGGGATCACAAGCTGCTGCTCATGGAGTATCTGGCCCACCGACTCTGGTCCCACAAGCAAAAGAGCCTGGATTACCAGGAGCTGGAGAAATGGCTCCGGGGCCAACTGGCCGCGGATCCTGAGGCACCGCTCCAGTATGGGGCCTATCTCAACCGGGAGGGTGGCCTGGACATCCTCCAGGAAGATCTGCGCAATGCGACCTTTCTGGTCCGGGAAGGAGAAGACCGCTTCCGCTTCGCCCACACCTCCATCCTGGAATTCTTTCTCGCCCGCGCCCTGTTCCGGGCCCTGCTGGCGGTCGGGGAGCAGACCGGCAACCCGGGGCAACCCGGCCCCCGCTGCGGACCAGATCCCCGACTTGGAGCGGGTACTAGCTGTGTGGAAGATCCCTATTCCCAGCCCCGAGACCCTGGATTTCCTGGGCGAGCTCCTGCGCAGAGCGGACGCGACCAGTTGGCAACCGGCCTTCCGCGCTATCCGGGAAACCTACCGTATCGGTATCAGTGAGCTGGCTCTGGCCTACGGCCTGCATGCATACCGACATAATCTGCCCGCCCCCAGTCTGGCCGGCATGGATCTGGCGGGATCGGATCTCAAGGACTGGCACTTCGAAGGCCCGGACGAGGGTCCGCCACTGAATCTCTCTCACGTCCGCCTCGCGGGTTGCCGCCTGATGAATGCCCGCTTGCGCCGGGTGAACCTGAACGACGCGGATCTGACCGGCACCGATCTGACCCGTGCCGAGCTTTGGGGGAGCAGCGCCCGCGGTATCTGTCTGCGGGACGCCGATCTCACTGGCACCCGCTTCCGCGGCCTGGATCTCACCGGCGCCGATCTGGGTACCGACCGGCGCCACCGCACCCAGCTGCTGGGCTGTATCTTGGATCAGACCTCAGGGGATCGGGCCTCAGGCCGGATCTGAGTGAGCATACTCACTTCCGGCTATCGGTCGGAGGAGCCCCCTTTCCCGTCCCCTTTCTTATCCCAGTTCCCAGCGCCCGGCGCGGCGCTGGCCCAGGCATTGACCGGGCACACGGATTCGGTCCGGGCCTGCGCCTGGAGCCCGGACGGCGGCCGCTTGGTCTCCGCCGGCCATGACCGCAGCCTGCGCTTGTGGGATGCCGCCAGCGGGAAGCCCCTGATCGTCATCCGGATGCTCCCGGACCAGGAGTACGCCGTTCTGGAGCCCGATAGCAGCGGCTTCCGCTCCGCCAGCCCTGGCGCCTGGCGCTGGCTCGGCTGGCAGACCAAAAACCCTACGACCGGCCGTCTCGAACGCCTCCCCGCCGAGACCTTCGGCCCCATCCCCGGCATGGACCCGTAGTGGGCTGCGCCCACCGACGCACCCGGTTCCGATGAGGCCGCAGGACAGGTCGCCTTGATATTCAGGCGGTAGAAAAAGACTGGCATGAACCAGATTAGTATGACGGGGGAAAACAAAAATTTTCCTACTATATTTTCTCTCTTAAACCTATTAATCACACCGTTCAGGGTGAATGATTTATTGTGTTTCCCAATGCCTGGTACGAGCTCCGCGGGGGTCATAGTATCGATGACGAAATTATTTTCCCGCCAATTTTCGGGCAGCGACCGAATTCCGTCAAAAAAAGAAACCGCAATGTTGCAAATAGCCGGATCATGATGGCCCTTATCGCATACTTTATCGCATACTTTATCGCATACTTTATCGCATACTTTATCGCATACTTTATCGCATACTTTATCGCATACCTCATCCCCATCTCTATTCTCATCCCAACCACAATCATACCCACACCCACAATCGCACCTGTACCCGCACCCACACTCACACCCGCAGCTACAACCGTACCCGTACCCGTAGCCGCAGCTACAGCCGCAACCGTACCTGAAACCCTAGTCGAAGCCGCACCCGCATCCGCAATCACAGCCGAACTCGCACCCGGAACCACAATCGCAACATACGCAACCACAATCCCAACATCAACCACTATGGACTGAAAGTCCATAGTCTGGAGGACTAAAGTCCTCATCCGTGGACAAGCCACGGACTGAAAGTGAAGGGACTTAAAGTCCATAGTTTCAACTATGATGCGCTTCGCGCACTAAAGTTATTGAAGCAATGAATCGCAACCATAAAGCCCACGATAGCTCCTATCAGTCCTATCGATGCGGAGGCTGCGAAAAGCAGTGGGCCAGTTTGGCCTTCAAACCAGGAATGGGCCAGATAGCTGGAGAACCACCAGCTAGCGGCAAAGCCAAGCACGGCTATCACGACAAGCCATATGTTTTTTCTGGGGCGGGACCACTCTTTATAGTCTTCGGCATCGAACGAACCCCGCAGAAACCAATCGACGCCGGCCTCGATAGACCGCTCCGAGCGGAGCAGCAACAGGGGCGCCACCAACAGGCTGGTAACCAGATGGAGATGGGTATCGAGATAGAACGCAATCCACCAGTAGAGCGCCACGGCAACGATGGTTTCGACAATCGCCAGGACCGAAATCTGCCCGGCGGCACGGGATTCCGGCGTAGACCACCGGACCCAGCATTTCTTTTTCTCCATCATGTGTGCTCGATCTTTGGGATTCACTCTAGTGGTTGTCATGTGAGAAGAGATTGTCATCTCGACCGAAGGGAGAGATCCTGGACCGTAAAATCAGTCATATATTCAAGATTTCTCGCTGCGCTCGAAATGACAAGCAACAACAAACGCCGCCGGTAACGCTTGATTCAACGGCATTGGCTTGGAATGAGGAACGAACCCAAACATCCGCTACCTCACTGCTTTGCCATCCCAGGCACCTGGATTCCGGCCATCCCTGCCGGAATGACGAGTGGGTGGCCCGTGCCTGACACCCCTGTCGGGTATGCCCACCGTCCTGCTTTGGAGTGCGCCGGCAGAACGGTGCGGTTTGATCGGACCCCGGTCACATGCATGACCACCAGGGGTAGTCGGGGACCTGGATGCCGGGTTCCGGTCGCACCGCGGCGACGGCGCTTTTCCCTGGCTGCAACGCCTGGGTTCAAGCCGGATGGGTGGCCCAATCCAAAGCGGCGGCGGGCCAGTCGCCCCCGGTCAACCCAGCGCCCAGGTCGGGCACCCTGGATTCCGGGTGGTACCCAGGTAAGCTTGCCGCCGCACTTCAAAAGGTCCGGTGCTTCCCTGCCATATCGTCAGTAGTCCGGAATCCATGCGGTCCATTGCCGAGACGACGGCTCAGCGATAAGTATTATTCGGTAGCCCCAACCCACGCCCCGCTGCTCGCCGATGGCTCACGCCATTCCTACTCTTCCGCTCCTGGGTCAGGAGTTGTCGGTACTGGCGTTCCTCATCGGCCCGCAGGGTTACGAAGGTCCGTAGCTCGCCGTTGATCCGGGCGGCCACCGGGATGCCCTGGCGGTACAGGACCCGGTTGCCGAGTGTGGCGGAAATACGCTCTCCAGGGGTGAGAATGCCGGTGAGGTTGACTGGGTCGGTGGCGCTGACGACCACCGGGGACCCGGGTCCCGGCTCGCGGCGACGGCCTCGGGGTGGGCGAACTGCTCGCCGCTGAAGCCGCTGACAAAGCGTCCGCCGCGCACTTCGCCACGGGCTTCTAAGCGCCAATAGGCACGCAGTAGCTCGCGCCAGGGCGGTAGGCCCCGCTCGCGTTCCAGGATCCGGCGCAGCACCAGGCCATAGCGTTGGATCAGTTGATGCGCCAGTTCTTCCAGGCGGGCGCTCTGCGCCGCCGGGGATGCGGGCTCGACACCGACGCCGGGTGCGGGCAAGGCGTCCCAGCGCCCGGCCCGGTCGATGGGATCGAAGGGAGCACTACCGTGGCGGCCGCGTGTAGTGACACTGCTTGCCGCCGGCGCGATCAGGGCGCGCAGGCCGGCGAAGCCATCTGCGGTGACTCGGCCGGCGGCCACCAGCTCGCCGAGGGCGATTGCGACCTCGGTGCGTAACAGGCCACTGGCGCGCACCAGATCGGCAAAGAAGCGGGCGCCGCGGGCCTGGAGCAGCTCCAGCAGCAGACCGGCACGGGACGAGAGCCTGCTCGCCTCTGTCGGACCGGCCGGTCGCCATAGGGCGGCCGTCTCACGGCGCAGAATGGCGATAGGGGTGGTGCGTATCGGGGTCTTGCCCCCCTGGTTCGGATGTAGTCTGAGCCAGACATAGCGGCCACTGACGGTCAGGCCGTCGAGCAGATCCGGGGTGTAAGCGGCGATGCGGGCGGGCAGGACTTCGGCCTCCCAAGCGGCGGCGGGGAGGCTGAAGCCGGCGAGCCGGTCGAGGACAGCGCCGGTGCCCTCGATCCCTTCTACCGGGTTGCCGGCCAGACCCTGCCAATAGAGCAGGAAGCGCATGTAGGCCGCCGGGCTGACAGGGGCGATCTCCTTGCGCAGCCCTTCCACCGTATAGCGGTTGATCCGCGCCAGCAGTCGGCGCTCACACCATTGCTCGCCGGCCAGGTCCGGGTCGAAGCGGCCGCGCACGGCGAAGCCCTCCTGTTCCAGCGCCGCCAGGGCCTGCTCCAGATCGCTCACAGGCAGATCCAACGGCCGGGCGAGATCCGCGGCCCGGATCGGTCCCAGACACTCCAGGCGACTGCGGACGAGCTCGCGCAGGGCGTGATCCCGATCCGCGGGCGTCGGGATGGTCGATGGAACATTGGCGATGACGGCCGGGTCTATGGAGACGATGGGGGAGACGACAGCAGCCAGCTCCGGCAGTCGTTCGGTGGCGCACAGGATGACCGCGCCCTTCGGTATCTCCAGACGCACCGCGCGCCGCTCCGCGGTGAGCTGGGCAACCAACCCAACGCCGGCACCTAGCTCGTCCCAGGTCAGGAATCCGGCCAGCAACAAGGCGTCGTGGAGTTCGTCCGGGTCGCTGATGCTCGGCCAGGCCTGCTCGCGTACTCGAGCCACGGCGGCCGGGTCCGGACGGGCGAGCCGCGCGGCCTGCTCACGGTCGACCAGGCCCTGGTGCCGAATGGCCAGGGTGCGTCGCTCCTCGGCAGGGGTATCGTCGAGAAAGGCGTAGGGACGGGCGCCGATGACCTCCTCGGCCAGGGGAGAGGGAGAAGCCAGGTCGCGGGCGATCACCGCGACCGCGCCGGATTCGATGTGCCCTAAAAGGCGTTCCAGGCCCGCGACATCCATGACCTCGGTGAGGCAGTCCACCAGGGTTTGGGTGACCAGCGGGTGATCCGGGATTTCGCGTTCGCCCTGGAGGTTCTCCAGACACGCCAGCTGATCGGGAAAGATGAGCGCCACCAGGTCCTCGGCCGCGGAGCGTTGGAACTGGGGCGGTATCTTGTTGCCGCCGCGGTAGCGCCGTACCGCCAGCGCAGTGGTGGCGTTCCAGCGCCAGTGGGTGCCGAACAAGGGGACATCGAGCAGGGCCTGGGTCAGCAGTCGGCGCACCGTGGCGCTGGTAAGGAAGCCCTTGACGTCCTCCAGCGCAAAGCTGTGCACGGCGCCCATGGAGAGGATGATGCAGTCGTCCAGGGCTGCGGCCTGGAGCTCGAAATTGAAGGTACGGCAGAACCGCTTGCGCAGGGCCAGCCCCCAGGCGCGGTTGAGGCGCGAGCCGTAGGTCGAATGCACCACCAGGTGCATATCGCCGACCTCGTCGAAGAAACGCTCGAGGACGATCCGGTCCTGGGTCGGCAGCAGGCCCAGGGCAGCCTGGGCGGCCCCATAATAATCCAGCAATTGGTCGGCCGCCGCGGGTTCCAGGCCATAGGTGTCCAGCAGCCAGTTCCGAGCCTGGTTACTGCCCGCCTCCAACCGCTCCGCGAGCCCGGTGCGCAGCTCGGAGACGCCCGCCGAGAGCAGGTCGTCGCGCCCCGGCGCCTCGCCGAACCAGAAGGGGATGTTGGGCGGCTGGCCCCTGGCGTCCTCCACCAGCACCTGGCCCGACTGTATCCGCAGGATGCGGTAGCTAGTATTGCCGAGCTGGAAGATGTCGCCGGCCAGGCTCTCGAAGGCGAAGTCCTCGTTCAGGGTACCGACACGCACGCCCTCGGGCATCAAGAGGACATCATAATCGAACTGATCGGGGATGACGCCGCCGTTGGTAATGGCGGTCAGGCGCGCGCCCTTGCGCCCGCGCAGCCGGCCATTGATCCGGTCGCGGTGGAGATAGGCGGCACGGCGCCCGACCCGGGTCGAGAAGCCGTCGGCGAGCATCTGCACAACCTGGTCGAAGGTCGCGCGGGACAGCTCCCGATAGGGCCAGGCCCGGCGCAGGCGCTCGAACAGAGTCTGCTCGTCCCAGTCCTGGGCGGCGACCTCGGCGACCATCTGCTGGGCCAACACATCCAAGGGTTGGTGGGGGATCCGGATGCGGTCGAGTCGGCGCGTCCGCGCCGCCGCGAGCAGGGCGGTGCACTCAGCCAGGTCGTCGCGGGACAAAGGAAACAGCCGGCCTTTGGGGGTAGCCGCCAGGGCATGGCCGGAGCGGCCGACCCGTTGCAGCAGAGCGGCGACGGACCGCGGCGAGCCGAGCTGGCACACCAGGTCGATATCACCGATGTCGATGCCGAGATCCAGGGACGCGGTCGCCACCAGGGCCCGCAGCGCACCGGCCTTGAGTCGACCCTCGGCCTCGCGGCGATGCTCCCACGCCAGGCTGCCGTGATGGGCCATGACCGCGCCCTCGCCCAGGTGCTCGGAGAGATGGTGTGCCACCCGTTCGGCCAAGCGCCGGGTATTGACGAAGATCAGGGTGGTGCGGTGCGCCAGGGCCAGATCCGCCAAGCGATCATAGAGTTCGCCCCACACCTCCCCCGCCATCACTGCCTCCAGATGTGAGGCGGGAAGCTCCAGGCCGAGATCCAGATGACGGCTATGGCCCAGATCGATGATGGTGCAGGAGGGTTCCTGCGTGTCGAGGGATGAGCGATCGTGAATTGCGGGCGGAACACCCGCAAACTGGAGCGCGGGCATCCTGCCCGCACATGCGGACGGGACGTCCGCGCTCCTGGTCTCCTGTGTACCGAGGAGAAAGTGGGCCATGTCCGTGACGGAGCCCTGGGTCGCGGAGATCCCGATGCGTTGCAGCGGCCGCCCGGCCAGAGCCTCCAGCCGCTCCAGGGACAAGGCCAAGTGGGCGCCGCGCTTGCTGCCGGCCAGGGCGTGGATCTCGTCCAGGATGACCGTCCGTACCGTCCCCAGCATGTCGCGTCCCGAGGCCGAGGTCAGTAGGATATAAAGCGACTCGGGCGTGGTCACCAGGATATGCGGCGGCAGACGGCGCATCCGCTCGCGCTCGGACTGGGGGGTATCGCCGGTGCGTACCCAGGCGCGGATTTCTATCGGTGGCAAGCCCTGCGCCGACAGCTGATCCGCGATGCCCGACAGCGGCCGTTGCAGATTGAGCTGGATGTCGGTGGACAGGGCTTTGAGGGGCGACACATAGAGTATCCGCGTCCGGTCGGGGAGGCCCCGCTCCAGGCCCTCGTGCAGTAGGCCATCGATGACGGCGAGAAAGGCCGCCAGGGTCTTGCCCGAGCCGGTGGGCGCCGCCAACAGCGTATGCCCGCCCTGGGCAATGGCCGGCCAGGCTGTACGGCCTGGACCGGGCTCGGTGCCGCGAAGCTGGTCCGAAACCAGGCCTCGACGGCGGGGTGAAATAGGGCATCACTCATCGGCAACCGGCGTTGGAGGTGGTGATCGGGATTCCCTGACAGACCCGCATCTTTACAAATGAGTCATGTTCTGCGGGCACAGGGAACAGGAACCACGAAAGGCACGAAACGTCAGTGGGGCAATCCTTAAACGGGAATAATACGCCGTGCCAACAAGCGCGCGATCCGCTCGGCCAATCCGGTGCCGACCGGTCCGATCCCGGCCGGTGCATCCAGCTGCGCGACTGCGGTCACCGCCAGCCCCGGATAGCCGCAGGGATCGATCCGCGAGAAGGGGGTCAGATCCGGATCCACGTTGAGGGCCAATCCGTGAAAGCTACAACCGCGGCGGATCCGCAACCCGATGGCCGCGATCTTGGCACCCTCGACATAGACTCCGGGGGCATAAGGGCGAGCGGAGGACGTGATCCCGTAGCTTGTCAGGAGATCGACGACGGCCTGTTCCAGGAGCTGCACAAGGCGTCTCACGCCGATGCCGGCGCGGGGCAGATCGAGCAGGATGTAGGCGACGAGCTGGCCCGGACCATGATAAGTGACCTGGCCGCCACGGTCAGTTGCAATGACCGGGATGCCGCCCGGATCGATGACATGCTCCGAGCAACCGGCCTTACCGAGGGTGTAGACAGGTAGATGCTCCAGCAGCCAGAGCTCGTCGGCAGTGTCCAGGCGGCGCCGATCGGTGAAAGACCGCATGGCCCGCCAGGTGGATTCGTAGTCGCGAAGACCCAGGCGGCGCACGATCAGGACCTTACGAGGATCGATCATGCCCGGTAACGGCAATGCCCCCGAAGAGGTGCGCCATACTACGTTGCCACCCGGTTCCCGTTGATATGTTAAATGTCAATACGACCTAGTGCCGGACAGCTATCCGTCCTCCATAACCCTTTACCTACCAATCCTTGGATTATATGGGGTACTAGAGTACATTCACAGAAGAACGCCGGGACCCAGGAGAGACAATGGCCACCGCCAAGACCACTACGCTGACCTTTCGCATCGAACCGGAACTGAAAGCCGATGGCCGATTTCCCGCCCCCGGATGTGCTGCGCCGGCGCTACGAGCAACACATGGGTTTCAATCTTCAGGACGAAGCCGCCAAGCCGTTGCTCAAGCCCTATCCCAACGGCGAAGGGGGCCGCCGTTACTACCAGGATGCAGCCATCCGCGCCGTGCTGGAAAAGGTTGCCCGCACCGCCCGCAGTGGCGAGCCGCCCCGCGCGCTATTGGCGCTGGCCACCGGTGCGGGCAAGACCTTCATCGCCGTCAACCTGCTCAAACGCATCGCCGACGCCGGGCAGCTCAAACCGCGCCCTGTTCGTCTGCGACCGTGACGAGCTGCGCGCCCAGGCCCTTGGCGCCTTTCAGAACGTCTTCAGCTCCGACGCCGCCGAGGTCAGGCGTAGCGGCGACGGCACCAACAATGCCAAAAACGCCCGCGTCCATATCGCCACCTATCAAACCCTCGGCGTAGACAGCATGGATGGCGACGCCAGCTTTCTCACCGAACACTATCCCGAGGACTACTTCAGCCATATCGTCATCGACGAATGCCACTTCAAATACGTCAGATCGCCCATCAGCTTCTACCAGATGATCGGGCGCGGCACCCGGCTCGACCCCGGCAGCGACAAGCTGATGTTTCGCGTCCACGACTACACCGGGGCCACCGACCTGTTTGGCGAGGCATTCATCACTAAGAGGCTGTCTAGAAACTAATCCATTGATTTTAATAGAATCGTGCCCGTAGGGTGGGCTGTGCCTACCACATACGACGCCTGAGAGGTGGGCACAGCCCACCCTACAGTTTGGTTAGTTTTTATACAGCCTCTAAGCCACCCCGCGCGACCGATGACGCGAGGGAGGTCGACGACCCACCCGAATACGGCCCCAGCATCATCGTCGATGGCTTCGATGTGCGGGTGACCGACGCCGGGCGCTATGTGGTGGTGCAGGAAGACGGCCAGGCCAGACCCATCCCGATGGAAGAATACAAGAGCTGGCTCGCCACCCAGCTGATCCGCGAGGCCCCGACCCTGGACGAGTTCCGTAACCGCTGGACCCAGCCCGAAGAGCGGCGCGAGCTGATAAACCACCTGGTCGAATCGGGCCGCCCACCCAGCGTCCTCCGAGTGCTGGAGGAGATGAACGATTACGACCTCTACGACGTGCTGGCCGATCTCGGCTTCGGCCTCGCGCCGCGCACTCGCAGCGACCGGGTGCTGGCCTGGGATGAAAACCGGGCAGAATGTCATATCATTACCGTCTACAGGCCCGATTTTGAACACTTTGAAACCGATCTGAAAACCCGGAGGAAGTGATGAACAACACCGATGACCCCTGTCCCGTCTGCCACGGCGGACACAAGCGGCCGGGCAGGACCACGTTCAGCGTCGATCTGCGCTTTGGCGTGGTCGTGGTACGCGATGTGCCGGCCCAGGTCTGCGATCTGTGCGGAACCGACTGGATCGAGGACTCAGTGGCAGAGCGGTTGGAAACCATCGTCGAGCAGGCCAGGCAGAAACATCCGGTGGTCGAGGTCGCCAACTGGGGAAATCAACCATTATGGACTGAAAGTCCATAGTCTGGAGGACTAAAGTCCTCATCCGTGGACAAGCCACGGACTGAAAGTGAAGGGACTTAAACTCCATAGTTTCAACTATGATGCGCTTCGCGCACTAAAGTTATTGAAGCAATGAAG
>Ga0209458_1000143_pt1 | contig 38046 bp, 39 predicted proteins | sample WorMetLIZAISLAND_FD_187411 | JGI IMG/M metagenome (GOLD analysis project Ga0209458, IMG submission 187411) | Marine gutless worms symbiont microbial communities from Max Planck institute for Marine Microbiology, Germany - Inanidrilus manae... ...
TTAGTGCGCGAAGCGCATCATAGTTGAAACTATGGACTTTAAGTCCCTTCACTTTCAGTCCGTGGCTTGTCCACGGATGAGGACTTTAGTCCTCCAGACTATGGACTTTCAGTCCATAGTGGTTGATTTTCGCCCCTTCCAATAACCCTGAATTTAGTAGGGTGTGTTGACACTTAAAAGATCCGCGCATGTGGACCCTTCTGCTATTCATTAATAATTCCACCCTATTTTGTGGGGATGGGGCAAAGGGCATTGCACTCGGTAAAGACGCCTATTTCAAGCAGGGCGAGCGCGTGTCCTTATAAATCAATCAGTTATAATCACCTGGGTCTAGATAACTTTAGCCTCTGCAACTGCACGCTAAGGTTATGTTATGCAAATAAAAAACAGGTATTTCAGGCGTTCACACCTTTCGGAAACGAAATTCAAAGCAATTATACGTTATTTTGCGCTCGACATACCGGCCTCGAAAATCGCGGAGCTAAGTGATGTAAGCCGCCCTACGATTAATAAGTTACGCTTGAAATTGCGAATCAGAATGGCCAAGTTTGTGACGCTTCATCGCCCTTCTCTGGCGAGGTTGAAGTCGATGAATCTTATTTTGGTGCATGCCGTATCCGTGGGAAGAAGGGGCGCGGAGCAGGCGGTAAAACGATTGTCTTCTGAATCCTGGAACGCCAGGGAAAAGTCTACACGGAAATCGTCCCAGATGCCTCCAAAAAGCGGCTACAGGCTGCGATTCGGGGCAAGGTGTCCCTCGACACCATCATCCATTCGGACGGCTGAAGAGGCTACACTAGGCTGGTGGATGTGGGGTATGAGAAACACCTTCGGATACATCATGGAAAAAACGAATTTGCCCACGGTCATTGCCATATCAATGGCATTGAATCATTTTGGTCATATGCTAAACGAAGGCTCGCAAAGTTCAATGGTGTTCCCAGACAAACGTTTCATCTACACCTCGAGGAATGTGAATTCAGATTTAATCATCGAGAGGAAAACCTCTATGATATGATACTAGCTTTACTAAGAGAAAAGCTACTCTAAAGTTATCTAGACCCTTCAAGTGGTGAAGTCTGCCAGCCCCGACCGCATCATTCCGGCAGGGAATGCCGGAATCCAGTGCCAGGGACGGCAAAAACAGTGGGGGTTCGAATCATCAGGTCGCATAACCAAGCCACTTTAAATTTAACCGCTACCAATATTACCTGCTACCGGGCTGTGCCCATCACGGCCTTAGGATCCTTGAGGGACCCACATCTTTACAAATGAGTCAAGTTTGTGCACTGCACAAAAAGTTTATACCGCGTGGGCTTAAGGCGACGTCTCGTCTCGCTAGCTAATCGTACAGGATTTACAGGATGTTCAGGATTAACAGGATTTTTTGTTGTGACGGGGGCTTGCCGGTTTGGTCAGGGCGTGATCGGGCGTCGAAAATTCAGGAACGACAAGAATCCTGTGTAATCCTGTAAATCCTGTCCTATTAGGATTTTGCGACGAAGCTCGAGTTGGGCACTCGCCGGTCTGAGGCGAAGCCTCGCTAGAAGGTGGGCTATGCCCATCAGGAACCTTGATCAAAAAGAAAGTTACCGGCGCTCACCCTGGTCCGGAACGGATGCTGACGCTCGATGCCGAGCGGTTACGCGCGGTCTACCGGTCGTTGCTGGCGCACTATGGTCCCCAACACTGGTGGCCAGGCGATTCGCCGTTTGGGGTCATGGTCGGCGCCATCCTCACCCAGAACACCGCCTGGACCAATGTGGAGCAGGGTCTGGAACGGCTGTGCGACCGCATCCCACTCCAGGCCCAGGCGATCCTCTCCCTGCCGGTTGACGAGCTGGCCGAATGCCTGCGGCCGGTCGGCTACTTCAACGTCAAGTCCAAGCGGCTGCGGAATTTCTGCCGTGCCTATCTGGAGGCGGGTGGGCTGGACGGCTTACAAACTTTGGCGACCGCGGAGCTGCGCCTATGGTTGCTGGGCATCCACGGCATCGGCCCCGAAACGGCAGACGATATGCTGCTCTACGCCTTTGAGCGTCCGGTCTTTGTGGTGGACGCCTACACCGGTCGCATCTTTGAGCGGCTCGGTGTACTGAAGGGAAACCCAGGCTATGAGGCCATCCGCCGGGGTTTCGAGACGGCCCTCGGCGAAGACGTCCATTTGTTCAACGAATACCATGCCCTCATCGTGCGGCACGGCAAGACCATCTGCCGTCGCACGCGGCCGCGGTGTACCCAATGTTGCCTACGTGAGTTCTGTCCTGAGGTATAGGTGGCATAATAGGGTGCGGGTGGTGGATAAATTTTAAGTTGTGAAGTCTGTCAGCCCCGACCGCGTCATTCCGGCAGGGAGTGCCGGAATCCCCAGTGTCATGGATTAGGTGTCATGGATTAGGTGTCATGGATTAGGTGTCATGGATTAGGTGTCATGGATTAGCTGCCAGGGATTAGCTGCCAGGGATTAGGGGCTGTTGACATGACCGTCGTGCCAACCGCTAATCGGACAAGATTAACAGGATGACCAGGATTGACAGGATTTTTTTGTGAATAATCAATTATAACATCCTGTTAATCCTGGAAATCCAGTGAATCCTGTACCATTAGGAGACAAGCCCGGAGGTTAGGGTTCACCCTTTGCTAAATGTCAACACGCCCTAGGTGCCAGGGATGGCAGAAACAGTGGGGGTTCGAATCATTAGGTCGCATTGCATGTAGGATACCAATCAGCCATGACCATTCGTACTCGTTTCGCCCCTTCGCCGACCGGTTATCTCCATGTGGGGGGTGTCCGCACGGCGCTCTTTTCCTATCTGTTCGCCCGCAAGCACGGCGGGGTCTTCGTGCTGCGTATCGAGGATACGGATTCGGAGCGTTCCAGTGCCGAGTCGGTGAACGCTATCCTGGAAGGGATGACCTGGTTGGGCTTGGAATACGATGAGGGGCCCTTCTACCAGACCGAGCGCCTGGAGCGTTACAACCAGGTGATCGATGACCTTCTCGATAAGGGACTGGCCTATCGTTGTGACTGCTCCGTGGAGCGTCTGGATGCCCTGCGCAGGGAGCAGATGGCCAGGAAGGACAAGCCGCGTTACGACGGCCACTGCCGTCACCGGAACCTGGGGCCGGACCAACCGCATGTGGTGCGCTTCCACAACCCCGACGCGGGGGAGGTGGTGGTGGAGGACCTGATCCGCGGTCGCGTGGTATTCGGCAACGAGGAACTGGATGACCTGATCATCCGCCGCGGCGACGGTTCTCCTACCTATAATCTGACCGTGGTGGTGGATGACCGGGACATGGGGATCACGCATGTCATCCGCGGTGATGACCACCTCAACAACACCCCACGCCAGATCAACATGCTGCGCGCTCTGGGCTGGGAGCCTCCGCGTTATGCCCATGTCCCTATGATTCTGGGCAAGGACGGTGCACGCCTGTCCAAGCGATACGGAGCGGTCAGCGTCGTTGCCTATCGGGACCAGGGCTATCTCCCCGAGGCCCTGCTGAATTATCTGGTGCGGCTCGGCTGGTCCCACGGCGACCAGGAGCTCTTCTCCCTGGATGAGTTGGTGGAGCTGTTCGATATTGATCAGGTCCACAAGGCCGCCGCCAGCTTCGATATCGATAAGCTGGATTGGCTCAACCAGCACTATATCCAACACGGTGACCCCAAGCGTATCGCCCACCTGCTGAGTCCCCAGCTGGGCCGGCTGGGTATCGATCCCGTATCGGGTCCCGATCTGGTAGATGTCGTTCGGGTCCAGCGGGCGCGGGCCAAGACCCTGGTGGAGCTGGCCGCGATCAGTGCCTTTGTGTACCGGGATTTCGATGCCTACGACGAGGCGGCGGCCAAACAGCACCTGCGTCCGGTGGCCGCAAAGGCCCTGGAGCGACTGCGGGAGGAATTCGATATGCTGGCCCTGGAGGACTGGGAACCGATGACCCTGGAGCACACGGTGAAACAGGTTGCCCAGGAGCTGGATGTCAAGCTGGGCAAGGTGGCCCAGCCGCTACGTGTGGCCCTGGTGGGGCGGGCCGCCTCACCGGGTATCGACGTGACCCTGCAGCTGGTGGGAAAGGCGGCGACCCTGCGCCGCATCGACAAGGCACTCGCCTTTATTCGGGGCGGTTTGTGACGACATAGGGAAGACAAGCCAACCGCTTGAAAAATGGCGCGCCCGGAGAGATTCGAACTCCCTACCACCTGGTTCGTATTAGGTAAACATAAAACCAAAGAAATCCAGATAAATGTTGATAATCTTTTTAATACAATAAGTTACGAATAATTTAATCGCTAACATTATCCAGAAAAGTCCACTATAAATCCTATTAGAGCTAACCCGAAAGTGGGGGTAAAAGTGGGGGTAATACTTCTTGCCCCCACCCTAGAGCAGACAGGACAGGATCATGGGCAAGCTGACAGTAAAGCAACTGGAATCACTTACCGAGCAGGACGTGGGGCACAAGTTGTTCGGTGGTGATGGATTGTATGGACGAGTGCGGTCACAGAAAGCCGGTCTCGTTGTTACCTTTGAATATCGCTTCAAGCAGCAAGGCAAAACCCGAACTGCGACCTGTGGAAAATGGCCCGCCGAATCCCTTCGCGATATACGCAAGAAAAGAGACGCTAAACAGGCCTTGGTTGAGTCTGGAACCGATCCGGTAGAAAAAGCCAAGGCCGACAGGTTGCAAAAGAAAGTGGAGGCAGCACAGCAAATTGAGCGCCACAACGAAGAGCTGGCACGCCTCGCCGCCGAGGCCGCCGCACGCCGCACCTTTGGTGATGCAATCGAACAGTGGGAAAAACTGGAACTGTCACGGCGCAAGGATGGTGGCAAGGAAGCCATGCGGGGGATCCAAAAGGATGTGATCCCTGTTCTTGGCAAGGTAGCCCTGGTGGATGTGAAGCGGGCCATGTTGGTGGATATTCTCGATGGCGTGGTAGAGCGCGGGGCGCGGGTCATGGCCAGTCACCTGTTTGGCGATCTGCGGCAGTTCTTCAATTTTGCCATTGCACGGGAATGGATCGGCGCTCACCCGCTGGTAGGACTCACCAAGGAGAAGATCGGAGGCCACCAGAAAGAGCGCGACCGCTACCTGTCGGAAGAAGAGATCATCGAACTAAACCAGCGCCTTCCAGCCGCCAACCTGCTGCGTACCACGGAACTGGCGATCTGGGTTATGCTTTCCACCTGCTGCCGCGTCGGGGAGCTGTCGCAAGCCCAGTGGGAAGATATAGACTTGGAACAGGGGGAATGGTTTATCCCCGCCGGGAACAGCAAGAATGCCAAGGACCACACCGTATTTTTCTCCGATTTCGCCAAGCGGCAATTTCAGGAATTGCGGGCCATCACCGGCGATGGCGCTTGGTGCCTCCCCTCTCGCGATGGCAAGCGCCATATCTGCCTGAAATCCATCGCTAAACAGATCAAAGACCGGGTGAGGGACGAACCGCTATCCAATCGCACTAAGGCCACCGGTGCACTGCTGCTGCCGGGAGGCGGCTGGACACCTCACGACCTGCGGCGTACCGGCGCAACCATGATGGGCGAGCTTGGCGTCATGGGTGAAGTCATCGAACGCTGCTTGAACCATGTGAAAGGCAACAAGCTGAAACGCATCTACCAGCGCCATGAATTGAAAGCCGAACAGCGCGAAGCATGGCGACTGCTGGGAGACCGGCTTGCGCTCCTACAGTCCGCCGACGCCCATGAAAATGTCGTTGTAGGCCGGTTTATCCAACGCGCCTGAACGAAGCCACCGGGGAGTCCCTTGAGGGCGGACGGGGGATCAAAAACCAGTGGCCCCGCGCAAGCGGTAACGGAGGCTAACCAAGCCAGCAAGGGGCACTGAGCCGGTTGCGGAGCTTACGGAGCATCCGGCGGTGGTGAATCCCGGCACGGCGCTTGCCGCGTAGCCTGCAATCAGCGTGACGGGCGGTTTGAGTGCCCCCTGTCTCCAGATACACAAAAGTCCCTGCACCTTGAGATGCAGAGCCTTGGATCAGAGGCCCCAGTCCCACCCGTTTTAATCAGGCGTCGTCATCGGCTAGGGTCTGCTACCCGGAGGTAGTCTTGCAAGCCCGATTTGTCGGGAACCTTATGTCACAGTACTAATTAAACGAACCGTTATGCTTCGGGGGGCTCTAATGCCTCCGCCTTCTGGTGGCGATTATGCGCCAACTGAACGGTAGGTAGAATCAATCTTGGCAGGTACATCCGGGCACACTGATTGCTCAACAACTCCCGCCAGTAAGGCCAGATATGGTAACTGGCGTTCTCGAGGGAGAATTCATCGATACAAGACTGTTCCAGCGTAGTGGCGGTCATCTGATATTCAGCAATGAACTCGGCCTCTATCACCGCCCTTACGGAAAGTTCTTCGTTTTTTTCCTCTGGATCGATCCAACGCGCCCCTAGTCGAACCAACACTCGTAACAACCGATTTTCGTCATCCAGTTCAACCACGTTGGCTTGTTTAACCAAGTGCATCTGTTGAATGGCCAGACGTTCAATATCCGTCGCATATTTAGGGTCAAAATCCCCCATGCAACTAGCAACCTGATCACGTACATAAACATCCTGAATGTTCAGGTTGTCTATGGCCTTCTGTAAACCGGCGCTAATCATGCCGCTTATCTCGTCTCCTGGTCAGCGCTCGGCTTAAAAGTGGATACCGCGCGCAATGTGGGGCGTCTGACTCCTGCCGGACGACGTGGCTCCGCCAGCCAGCTTTCAGCCTGTTGCCATTGCTCGCCAGCGAGAACACGCTCAAGACCGGCGCGACGGCACAGCAGATCGAAGGCAGGAGAAAGTTCAGCCGCCAAACGCAATAGCTTATCCATGGCCTCGGATTGGGCCACGTCATCGCTTTCATACTTGGAGAAGGCCACCGGGCCACCACCGAAGACCTGTGCGGCCTCCGTCTGGCTCAGACGCAACTTCTCCCGGAGCGTCCGCACCTCGGCACCGGTCAGCAAGCCGTCCACCCGCTTCTTGAAGGCGATCATCAGACGCTTGTTGACGCGGGTTTGGGCGACGTCCGCCTGTTCGCTGCCACAAGCAGCGCAAAGGGAGAAATGAAGATCCAGCTCTGTCGTCTGGCCTTTATATTCCACAGGATTCTTGCCGACGTTAAAGTGGAGATTTCCTTCACCACAGATCGGGCACAGGTTGTTTGAATCGTTCATCTTCTCTCTACCTTCTGTCTTCCGTGGGGTGGCAAGAAACCAGCAGTAGCAGCTTCCCCCTCTTAGCTATTGCGAACTTGATGTAATACTCCAGGTCCATCTCCCGGTGCGCATAGACTATCCACTCTCGGCGCACCAATGAGTAAGCGTCACAAGCCGCCCAAGGGCCGTTGGGGCGCTGGACGCACCACTCCGCGCCGTGAAAACGCCCTAAACGCACTGCAATTTCCATCAGCTCGCACAAGTCGTCCGTATCCAACGACCACTTCTGCATGTCGCGCTGACACTTGTTGGTCCATGCCCGTACCGCTTGAGCACCCGATTCCGTCAGCAGCGCCAGCACCTCATCGGCTGGATAGAGCGGACCGCCCGCAATTTTGCGACACGCCCCTTCGTCCAGAGGGAGATCACCGGTAAAGCGGCTGACAATTGTCTTATTTACCATTATGGTAATATCAATCCTAATTGATTTCGAGGGCTATGCCAATAGAATTTTCTTATCGCCAACTACAATTCCCCCTTAAAGGCTCGGTCGAGGATGGCGGGGAGCAGAGTGTCGAGTTCGGTCTGGTTATCAGTCTGGGCCTGGACGATGGCGGCGGCCTGGGCCTGGAGTCGGTTGAACCAGAGCTGTTTTTCGTAGTCTGGGATGGAGACTTCGATTTTTCCAGTTTCTTCAGGCCGAGCGTGGGGTTGCGGCCTGCCCCACCAGGCGATGCCTCCCGGACCTTGATTGCTTCCGACAAGCCGTGCTTTGGATCAAGTTTAATTTCGCAGTTTGCAATATCCGATATCCTAATTCTGCAAAGTGAAAATCCACCGGCCGTATATATAGGTCCCATTTTTTTCGATCAATCAACCGCTTCGTTCAACGGCGGCAGACTCTTAACGATCCGTGCGCTCTCCACGCTCACGCGCACGATGCGCTTGACCAGATCGACGATGTAGCGTGGCTTTTCCGACCAGGTGTTGGGGTCGTTTTCGATGCCGCTCCCTTTGTCGGTGGTCACCCGGTAGCGTTCCATGATCCATTCGATAGCGGGCTTGCCATTCACCACGTAGTCGTAGGCTTCCAGCGGGATGTCGCGCAAGACCAGATGGGCGTTATAGGCAATCACTGTTTTATCCGGCTTTCGGTCTTTTTTGCCGAAGCGCATCTTGTCCACTCGGTAGTCGTCGTCTTCCATGACCAGGCGTTTCTTGTCCTCGGTGAGCGGGTAGGGAGGCACCGTTTCGTAATTCAGATGCCAGTTTCCCAGCTCGCGTCCGGCGTCGCGGAAGGCGTGAAAGTCTTGGGCGAAGGGGATGCGCGGCAACATCTTCTTGAGGTTGGCAGCGAAGCGGCTTTTGTATTCCGGCGAATGCAGGATGCCGTAGACGTACCAGAAGATATCCTCCTTGGTGATGCCGTCGCCGTAATGCCCGCAGAAAGTCTCCAGCGCCCAATCCGTAATGGCGTCGCGGCGGACATAATCGTCGGCATCGGGCGTTTCCCTATCTACGAACATTTGATTTTGTGTCTTGGCTTTCCCCTCCGGCTTCTCGTACCAGTAGAGCGGGAAGCATTGGCCGGTGTCGTGAAGGTGGAGGTTGGGAATAGTGTCTGACACCAAACTGGAAAAGCCTTTCGCCCCGCCGATTCCTGATGCGGAAATCACCACATTCTGATGCTTCGGCGTCGGGAAGAGCTTGGGCATCTGATAGACACGCTCATTGAGACGCCGATTGAAGTAGAGCCATTGCTTGCAGAAGGGGCGATATGCGCTTTGAATTACCGAAGCTGCCTGGTATTCAAGCGGCTTGTCGCGCCGGAGGTCCATTTTTAGATTGTGCGACCAACTGATCCGCCTCGGATCGGTGTCGATTACACCCTCAATTTCCAGTCTCTGGTCCTTGGGCCGGCCGGCGCAAAGCTCCGCATAGCCTTGCCGGTCGGCGTTATAGGCCCGGATCATATGGCGCATGTTGGATTCGAGTGCGGCGCGGCTCATGTTGTAAGCCCAGGCGTCGCGATTGGTTGCCACCCCCAGGGAATAGATACTAAAAACGGCTTGGTCGGCATCGGTTCCCTTGTCCCCTAGCGGCAGGAAGTTGTCGAAGGCTGGATCGCGCTGATTAATCCAGTCGCCCTCGGCATTAGGGATGATGGTCTGCCACTCAATGCCTTCGATACCGCCAAATGCCCGGATGCGGTCGAGCTTTTCCTCGCGCCCAAGATAGTCGCCGATGTCGTGGTAGCGCAGTTCACAGGGGCCGGTCTGGGCCGGGTCCTTGACCAGGATGGTGATGGCAATCGGTGCACGGGAACTGGAGCCGAATATCTTGCCGCCTTCCCGCCGCGATTCCTCGCCGGAGGTGCGTTGGTTGCCGCGCAAATTGAGGACATACAGATGGCTGTATTCCTTGATCAGGCACTTGCGCAGACCATCCATGTTGTTAGCGCCCAGGAATGATCCATTGGTGACAAAGGCAACGATGCCCCGGTCACCGATGCGGTCGGTAGCCCAGCGGATGGCGCGGATGTAAGAGTCGTAGAGGTTCTTGAGCAACTTCGCACCCGATTGCGCCGCATAGGTGTCGCGGATGCGGCTGTCGAGGGTGGATAGGCAAGATTCTTGTTATTGTCGTTTTCGCTGCCCTGCTGTGCTGAATAGGGCGGATTGCCGATGATGACCTGTATCGGTTTCTTCAGTTGTCGCTCGGCGCGGGCGTTGTTTTCCGGCAGGACCACCTTATCCACCAGATCGCCTTTTTCCGTCATCTGGAAGGTATCGATCAGGACCATGCCACTGAAGGGCCGGTATTCGCCGGTGGCGGCATGGTAGGCGGTCTCGATATTGATGCTGGCGATGTAATAGGCCAGTAATACGAGTTCATTGGCGTGCAGTTCGTAACCGAATTTATGGCGTAGGGCGTCGGCGTCGATGAGTCCGGACTGGATCAGCCGGACCAGAAAGGTGCCGGTGCCGGCGAAGGGGTCGAGTATCTGCACGTCGCGGCTGGCGAGGGTCTGGCCGAAGTGCTCGCGCAACGCGGAATTGGCGCTCTCAAGGATGAAATCAACGATTTGGATTGGGGTATAGACGATCCCCAGGCGTTCGGCCATGCGCGGAAAGGCATTTTGAAAGAAAGTGTCGTAGAGGTTGCGGATGACGTCTTGTTTGGATTGGTCGCTCTTGGCGAGACGGAGGCGCTCACAGACGTTTTCATAGAACTTTTCCAACCCCTCGGTTTCACTGTCCACCGCCGCTGCGTCGAGCCTGTCGACGATGCCTTGCAGGGCCTTGCCGACGGCGTTGTTCTCCGGAAAGCCGGTGCCGGCGAAGAGGGCCTGGAAGACGGGCAGGGTGAGGATGTGCTGGGCCAGCATTTCCACCACATCGTCCCGGCTGATGGTGGGGTTGAGGGTGTCTTGTAGCCCTTTCAGGAAGCGGGCGAAGTCTTCGCCGAGCTGGGGGTTGTCGCCGATCAACGCTTCGATACGGGTGATCAGGCGGGTGGCGGTCTGGCCGATGCCCTTGGCCCATTCGCTCCAGTACTCTCGGTCGCCAAGCTTCTTGGGAATGGCGGCATAGACGGCTTCGTTGACGGCATCCAGGGGCAGCAGGGGGAAATCGAGCGGCAATGTTCCCTGTCCGCCCCCTTCGTCGCCTCCACTGTCTCCGTTGATGACCCTGATCTTGCGCCGGAACTCCGCCTCGTCAACCAGGCTTTCGTCGTGGGCGCGCAGGGCCTTGACGACTTTCCAGATGCCTTTGAATTACGGGTCGTTGTCGATATAGCGGTTGTAATCCTCGACTTGCCCGGAGGGTATGCAGACCGGCAGGATGATGTAGCCGTATTTCTTACCCTCGGCCTTACGCATGACGCGCCCGACGGACTGCACGATATCTACAATGGATTCGCGGGTATCGAAAAACACCACGGCGTCCAACGCCGGCACATCGATGCCTTCGGAAAGGCAACGGGCATTCGAGAGGATGCGGCATTCGCCCGCGTCCATATCGGCCTTGAGCCAATCCAAGGCCTTTTGGCGCACCTGCGCATTCATGGTGCCGTCAACATGGTCGAGGCGGCAATTCACCATGCCGGCCGCCTTATCTCCGTACAGATCGACCAGCTTGTCGAAGCTCTCGGTCGTCTGCTTGGAAGCCTTGATGGATTTGGAGAAGGCCAGGGCGCGGCGCATGGGTGCGGTATCCTCGGACAAGGCTTTCTCTTGGCCATCCTCCCCCACCAGTACTAGCCCGCGCTTGGATAGCCCTTTCCAACTGCCCACGATCTTGGTTGCAAACCGAATATCAATGGCCTGCTTGTCGTCAATCTTGTAGGCGTGGTTGAAGTTGTTGGTGAGCTTAGCCATCTCACCTTCCTTGACGACCACGATCAGGACCTTGTACTCAGAGAGTAAATCCTGTTCCATGGCCTTGCCGAACCCCAGGCGGTAAAACTCGTGGCCGAAGGTCTCCTCGTCGTCCATGGAGAATAAGGCGGCCGCCGCCTCGTTGGCCTTGGTTTTCGACGCATCGCCATAGATACGCGGGGTTGCCGTCATATAGAAACGTTTTTGGCCTCTGACGAGATGGTTGTCATGTACCTTGACGAACTCCGAGGGGTTTTCACCCGGCAGCGTCAGGCCGGTGGTGCGGTGCGCTTCGTCGCAGATGATAAGGTCGAATGCCCCGAACCCCCGTTGCTGCGCGTCCGCCACTACCTGAATCGATTGATAGGTGGAAAAGACCACGGTGCGGCGATCCCCGGTCAAGGTGCTGGCGGCGGCGAGTTTCTTGGCGTCCGTGGTCGCGGGATAAGCCAGATCGTGGGTGCTGATATCTTCTTTGTCTCTGCCGACCTTGGTATCCGAACAGACAGCAAAGGCATGGATCGGCTCCAGTGCTTGGGCCGTCCATTCACGCAGCGATTAGGCAACCAGGGCCATCGATGGCGTGAGGAACAGCACCCGCCCGTTCGCTTCAGTGAGCTTTTCCATGAGCCGGAGCGCCGCCAAGGTCTTGCCGGTGCCGCAAGCCATGATGAGTTTGCCCCGGTCGTTTTCCTTGAAGCCCTCGATGACGCTGACGATGGCTTCCTCCTGATGAGGGCGCGGCGCTTTCTTTCCCTTGAGCCGCATGTCTTCGACGTTAGCAAGGCTGAACTGACCCCAGTCGATAGGACTATCCGCAAGGTCTTTGAACCAAAGTCGGCTAACCGGGATAGTTTGTGCCTCAAGTGCCTTTTCTGCTTTGGATGACCACTTGTTTGTTGTCGAAACAATCAATCGAGTGGTGAAGCGTCGATCGCCATCGGGTGTGCTGAATTTCTTACCGGAAGCCGCTAGAAAGGAATCGATGCCCACCTTGTCGAGAGTATTCGCCGGGTCGAAGAATTTGCATTGGATCGCCCAGTAGTCCCTTGTTCCGCGTTCACGGGCGACCAAATCGATTCCATCGTCACTGCCCCATCGCCCCGGCCATTCCGACCACAACCAAACTTCGGACAATCGATCCGCATACTGGGGATCGGTTACCAGATAATTGGCAATCAGACGTTCGAACCGAGTACCTTTGTCGCGATTCGTGCGGGTGGCTTCGGTGAATTCGTTCAGAAGATCACTAAAGGCGGTCATTGCCTAGTTTTCCTGGTGGCCGGTTCTCGTCTTTGTTTTCCAGGTGTCTTTCCCTGAAATTGCTATTTCCTTTTGCATGCAATAGTCCCGGATCAGAAGCTCCACCATGTTGGCGATGGAACGATGCTCCCGCTCCGCCGCCGTGCGCAGCGCCTCTTTCAGTTCCGGTTCGATGCGAAAAGTCAGCGTGGTGGTCTTGGCGGTGGCCATGGCTCCCTCAAAATGGCGACTGCAAATATACTTTAATGTACTGCAACATCCCATATAATCCAAGGAAATCATGTTGCAGGCGACAAACGAGGGAGCCAAACCTATGCAGCAACCTTGGGAGACTAACAATTGTGCATCGATGAAGGCCCATTACAGGGTCTATTCGATACCCCAAGCCGCCGCCCTTTGGTGTGGCGTGCCCGAACATCAGACTGCAAGAATCGTGAAGGAAGCAACGGCTCTTTCTAGCTCTGGTTTCGGTCGGAGTGTCTGGACATATCCCGCCGTTCCATGCCTTGAACCCAGAAGCCGAGCAATTGCGGAAGCAATTGAAGATGGCTCGCTTCCCCATGGCCGTGAAGATGGCCAACCCGTTGCTGACGGGGAGTATGTTAAATATGAGCGGAGGAACTTTTTCGGACGCGATCTCAAGAAGTGGATGGAGAAGGCATTCCCGAATGAAAAACCTGCATTCCTGTTCGATGATATTGAACGCAGCACCCACACGGCCATCAGCGCTGACGCCTATCGTGCCTTGAAGGCCGAACACGATAAACTAGAAAAACGCCTGGAGAACACCAAAAGCGAATACAAGAAATTGCGCGGTGAAAAGGATGCCATCGAATCGGAGCGTGATTCTCTTAAAGCCATGGTGGACAAAATGGGAACACCTGGTGAGCGGGCCGAATCTACCTATCTCAACATTATCGGCACAATGCTTGAATTGATGCTCAGCAAGTCACCTGGTGGACAACCGTATTCAACCTTCGCTAGTCAAGCAGCAATCATTTCTGCGCTGTTGGCGCATCATGAAGGCAAGCCCGGTATTGCCGCCCGAACACTCGAAGAAAAATTCGCCGCAGCAAAACGAAATCTCACTGCCGCCTAATCACTACCGCAATTGCGGTGGCCGGTTCCGCAATTGCGGTTTAATTGCTGACCGCGTCTTAATAATACGTAACCGAATCTTCCATTACGCCTCAAGGAGGCACTAATGAATTCGGTTACATCTATCCTGCGACTTCCCGCCGTCAAGGCCCGCACCGGGCTTGCCCGTTCCACCATATACCTGCGTATTTCCGAGGGTCGCTTTCCGAAACCCGTTTCGCTTGGCGGCCGCGCCGTCGGCTGGATCGAGGCGGAGGTGAACGACTGGCTGAACCGGCAGATCGAGGCCAGCCGCAAGGCTGCGCGCACTGAGGGGAGGGTACCGCGATGACCACAAACAAAAAGGATCGCGCCGGTTGCCACCAGGCGACCCTCAAAACATCGGAATGCACCCATAATCCTACCCGCCTTGCCGCCCGCAGCAAAGGACTGATCGCTACCCTGGCGGTATGTGGATTGCTGCCTGTAGGGCTGGCGGACCGGCTCACCCACCGGGGAGGGCTGCGCGATGAATGATGCGCTCTCCCAGTTTAAGGATGCGATCCGGGCCGCCGGTCTGGAACCGCCCGCTGTGATCGAGCCTGGCAAGCTGCACCGCTTTCCCGGCGCGGGTAAACACAACGGCAATACCGCCGGTTGGTGCAAGCTGTTTGATAATGGCTTGGGCGGGTGTTTCGGTGATTGGTCTTCCGGTCTTTCCGAAACCTGGCAGGCGAAGCGGGACAAGCCCTATTCAAGAGTCGAACGGGCGGCCTTCTCCCGTCGGGTGGAGGAAGCCAAGAAGCAGGCCGAGGCGGTGCGCCGCACCCGGCAGGCCGATGCCGCGAACCGGGCCGCCGTGACCTGGAACGCGGCAACACCCGCCCCCGAACACCATCCCTATCTGATCCGCAAACGCATTCAGCCGCACGGCGCGAGGCTGCACAGGGGCGTATTGACGCTGCCGGTAATGGACTTCACCGGCAGGCTGACCAGTCTGCAATTCATCGCCGCCGATGGTGATAAGCTACTGCTCGCCGGCGGCCGCAAGCGGGGCTGTTTCATCCCCGTGGCGGGTGACATGGAGAACCCCGCCCGCGTGATCATCTGCGAGGGTTGGGCCCCCGGCTGCACCCTGGCCGAGGATGAACCCGCCGTGCTGGTGCTGGCCGCTATCGACGCGGGCAACCTGGAGCCGGTTGCCTTGTCCGCCCACCGCCGTTGGCCGTCCGCCGGACTGGTGATTGCGGGCGACGATGACCGTCTGACCGCTGGCAATCCCGGAGCCACCAAGGCCAAGGCCGCTGCCGTTGCATCGGGGGCGCTACTGGCGCTGCCGCAATGGCCGGAAGATGCGCCCAAGCACCTGACCGACTTCAACGATCTGGCCGTATGGCTGGCAGGGGGTAGCGCATGACCGCCAACCTGCTGAAGTCCGCTGCGCCACCGGCTGAGGACTGGCCGGAGCTGGTGCCGCTGGATGCGCCCAACCTGCCGCGCCTTGACCTGGCACATCTGCCGGGATGGGCCGGGGACTTTGCCCGAGCCGTCGCCGCCGATACCGAAACCCCACCGGAGCTGGCCGTTGGGATGGTGCTGATCGCCTGCGCTACCGCTGCCGCCCGTCGTCTGCGAGTCATGGTGAAGCCGGATTACTTCGAGCCCTGTAACCTGTGGGCCGTGGTCGCCCTGCCACCCGGCACCCGCAAGAGCGCCGTGCAATCCGCCGCCACCGCGCCGCTGCTAGCCTGGGAGCGCGAGCAGGCCAAGACCCTGGAATCGGATATCAAGCGCATCGCCAGCGAACGCAAGACCATGGAGGCCCGCGCTAAGGAGAAGCACAGCAAGGCCGCCAGGGAAAAAGACAATGATAATGCGGCGGAACTGGCACGGGAAGCCGCCGATATCGAGGCCCAGCTTCCCGACATCCCCAGTCAGCCTCAACTCTGGACCTCGGACGCTACCCCGGAACGGCTGGGCACACTGCTGGCCGAGCATGGCGAGTGCATGGCCTGGTTGTCGTCGGAGGGCGGCGTCTTCGATCTGCTGCAGGGGCGTTACTCCAAGGGCATCCCCAACCTGGACTTGGCGCTGAAGGCCCATAGCGGTGACGCGGAACGGGTGGACCGGAACGGCCGTCCGCCGGTTTTCCTGAAAAGCCCGCGCCTGAGTATCGGCCTGAGCCCCCAGCCGGATGTATTGCATGGGCTGGCCGCCAGGCCTGGATTCCGTGGCCGTGGATTATTGGGGCGGTTTCTCTATCTGCTACCACCGTCCCCGCTGAGCTTCCGTCGCTTGGAGCCCACCCCCGTGCCGGAGGGAGTACACGACGCCTACGCGGCCGGTCTCCGCGCCATGCTGGATTGGGCACCCGCCACCGACGAACACGGTGGCGAATGCCCTCACTTGCTGCGTCTGACTGAAGCAGCACGTTCGGAGCACCATGACTTCGCCCAAGCTATCGAGGAGCAGATGCAACCGGGCCGTGCACTGGAGCACTTCACCGACTGGGCCGGTAAGGCACCGGGTGCGGCGGCCCGCCTGGCCGGGGTGCTGCATGGCATCGAGCACGCCCACGGCACACCCTGGGAAGCTGAGATCACCGCCAAGACCATGAATGCGGCCTTGGAGATTATGGCCGTCATCACCCGTCACAGCCTGGCGGCGCTGGACATGATGGGGGCCGATCTCACCCTTGCCGCCGCCCGGAAGGTGTGGGCGTGGATCGAACGGAACCGGCTGGCTAGTTTCACCGTGAGCGACGCCTTCAACGCCTTGCGCGGCACCTTCGACCGTGTCGCCAAGCTACGCGAAGCACTGGAGGCGCTGGAAGAGCGCGGTTATGTCCAGGTGATCGAGTTACCGCGAGAAGGGCGCGGCCGGCCGCCTGCGCCCCTGGTGCGGGTACGACCCGAGATTGCGGGGGCCTGACGATGAGCTGGCGCGAAACCCTCGGCGTGTCTCTTTCGAAAACAGCATCCTATACGTACAATACGTACAAGTCGCAGAAATCCCTCGAATCGAGTAATTCTACATATTGTACGTATTCTACGTATAGGGATAGAAATGCAGAAACGGACAACGCCAATCTGCTGGAAACCCTGGCCGACGTCTGCCGGGGACTCGACATCACGCCCGTTGAAGTCAAGGAAGCACTGTCACCGGAAGACATCGCCGACTGGCGCAAGGGCGCGATCAGCGGCGATACCCTAGCCGCATTCGCCCGCGCACTGGCGCAGCGGCGGGAAAGGGATCAAGGCAAACGCCCCGCCCACTACACCGAGCAGGCCACCTGCAAGCACTGCGGCCCGATCTGGTTGTGGTTCTCCGGCGAGGTTCCGGGCTGCCCCTGGTGCTGGAACCGGGCAGCCGACAAGCCGATACCGCGCCCCTGCTCCGTTCACTGCGGCGATTGCATTCGCTTCGGGCGCAGCGACCACCCGCACCTTGGGCACTGCGCCAAAGGCAAGCCGGAAGCCATCGCCGGAATGTGGGACACGGACCGGCGCTATTGCGAACGTTTCATCCCACAGCCAAGGAGTAAACCATGACGAAACAGGAGCAGACCGGAGCAACCGAGCCGAAGACCCTTGTCGTCAGCGACCGGGAAGATCGGAAGGGCGTATTGAAGCGTATCGGCGGCTCGCAATCCGACGACTGGAATCACCTGATCGCCAATCAGGCCATGCAGGCGCTGTGGGAGAACCCAGGGGGTGCTACCGTCGAAGACAAAGACCTGCGCGCCATCGTCGGCGCGCTGGACGGCATCTCCTCCGGAGACGAGCTGGAAGGCATGATGGCCGCACAGCTGATCGCCGCCCACAACGCCGCCATGAGGTGCTATCGCCGCGTCATGCTCGAAGATCGGCCCCTGCTGCGGCGCGAGCACCTCGATCAGGCGAACAAACTGTCTCGGACCTGGGCGGCGCTTCTGGGCGCGCTCGGCAAGCATCGTGGCAAGGGTCGGCAAAAAATCACGGTCGAGCATGTCCACGTTCACGCCGGCGGCCAGGCAGTCGTCGGGAACATCGAAAGATCAAAGAGGGGGGGAGGTAAACACAAAACGGAGGAACAACCTTATGCAAAGGAGAACATCCACGCTATTGCCCATGCACTTGAGTCCACGATGTGGAGCCAGGACACGAGCCGGGACGCCATGCCGGTCGCCCGTGATGGCGAACGGCCGTTGTCGCATGCACGGGGGAACATCGCCCGGCGCTCCGATCGGTAACGCCAATGCTCGAAACCACGGCCTCTATTCGGCAGAGGCCATTGCAGAACGGAGAGAAATTGTAGCTCTCGTCCGATCCATGCGCAGACTGGTGGAAGCAGTAGACACGCGGGCCTGAAGGCGATGACTGCGACACAGGCGGAAGCGGCAGCGGGAAGCACGTGCGGGCGAAGAATGACCTTTTCCGCATTGATCAAAAGGGTGGACTCACTGGCACTGTGACAGCGACAGTTGCGACACCTGCGACACAAGAAGTCGATAACCCGGCAACTGTCGCACCAGTCGCAACTGTCGCTGTCGCAGAGCAGCCGGAACCCCTCCCTGAACTGTCACCGGAGGCAGAATCAAACATCCGGGCTTGGCTGGCGCACATCGAGGAAACCGACCCGGTAATCATCGCCAGGGCCGAAGCCAACAGTGAATTTCCCAAATGATCTCGGTAAAAAAAACGACTGTCGCAACTGTCGCTGTCACAACGGTCACGGGAGGACGCCATGGGCGGTATCGGTAGCGGCCGGCACCGGGGCGCGAAAGCCACCCCCAGCGACTACCGATCCATCGACGTGCGGCGCTGGAACCGGGATGGCTGGCTCGCCCCGCATCAATCCTTCGTCTGTCAGTGGTCCCGTCAGGGCGAGGTGGTCTCGGCCATCCACGTGCGCACCGAACCGGACCAGGTGATCCTCACCTACCGCCACCGGAGTGGTAGTGAAGACTGGAAGGACGAAAGCTATTCCGTCTATCTTGACTGGACTGCCTGCAACCTTGGCGGGAAACGGCCCTGGTTTCTTTGCCCCGCCTATGGTTGTGATCGGCGGGTGGCGATCCTCTACGGCGGCGGCATCTTCGCCTGTCGTCACTGTTACCAATTGGCCTATCCCAGCCAGCGGAAAACGGATTACGACAGGATGGCATGGCGGGCAGATCGAATCCGCGATAAGCTGGGCTGGGAGCCGGGCTGTCTCAACGGCCCTGGCGAGAAACCCAAGGGGATGCACTGGAGCACCTTCGAGCGGTTGACTGCCCAGCACGATGCCTTTGTACAAGCCTCATTGGCTAGGATCGCGGCGCGTTTTAGCCTACCCAATCCTTGGTAATCGTTCCTTGGGGCGGATAAACCGAGGGGCGTCGCTCCGCATTATGGATGGCTGCGGAAGAAAAACGAAACGCCTATTTCTGCTGTCGAAAACAGCTAAAGAACGGGGCCTGCATTACCCGCGTATTAAATATTTCTCAGGAAGGACCCGATGCTCTAGCAATCGCTATAGTGGGGGTAAAAGTGGGGGTAAATTCGTATCTTTCCGCGATTCAAACAAAAAAGCTTATCCGATTTCATATAAGCCATTGATTCGTATGGCGCGCCCGGAGAGATTCGAACTCCCGACCTCCTGGTTCGTAGCCAGGTACTCTATCCGGCTGAGCTACGGGCGCGTAGCGGAATAGTATGGGGTGACGGCTGGTCCGAGTCAAGCTCGACGGGGCAAGGCTCAGGGCGAGTGGGTATAACTTTGTTGTTGATTAACGGGTTGCTGCCGGCTTCCGGTCGTCAGCCACAACTGTGATGGTTGGCCATGAAGGGTAGGCGCCGGCTTGCCGGCGCTAGGCTGGACGGCAACCAAGCCGGCAGGTCGAACTCCAAGGAAAGCGTGGGCAAGCCCGCGCCTACATTTTAAAATTTACCCACTGCCGGGTTTTTTTATCGGGTTACAGCGTATGCGAGTTTTGCGTCGGAAACCCAGGCGATAGAATGCCCGCCCGACCCGATGCAGTCATCCACCAACCAATGGAAGCCGAAGCCGTGCAACATCGGAACCATTTGAAGCCGCAGAAGTAGACCATGGTCGTCCTGGGCGCGAGCCCGAAGCCGACCCGTTACTCTTATCAGGCGGTGAAGCTGCTGCATGACCGGGGCTACGACGTGATTCCGGTACATCCGAAGGTAAGCCGTATCGATCAGGTCCCGGTGGTTGATGACCTGCGCCGGATCCAAGGGCCGGTGCATACCCTCACCCTGTATGTGGGGCCCGCACGCAGTAAGGCGATGATCGAGGACATCCTCGATTTGGGGGCGGGTCGGGTAATCCTGAATCCGGGAACCGAGTCGCGCGCCCTCGAGCTTGCCCTCAAGGACGCCGGCATCCCTTATGAGCACGCCTGTACCCTGGTCCTGCTGCGGACGGGGCAGTTTTGAAGGTCGGCAGCAGCGTTTCAGCATCGAACGGGTCCTGTACTTTAGAAGATGAACGATGTGCCGTCGATCGATGAGCTGCTCGCCATCATGGCCCGTCTACGGGATCCCGAACGCGGTTGTCCCTGGGACTTGAAGCAGAGCTTCCGCACCATCCTGCCCTATACCTTGGAAGAGGCCTATGAGGTAGCCGAGGCCGTCGAGCAGGATGATATGGATGACCTGTGCGACGAGCTGGGGGACCTGCTGTTGCAGGTCGTCTTTCATGCCCAAATGGCGAGCGAGCAGAATAGCTTCACGTTCGCGGACGTAGTGCGCGGCATCTGTGACAAGCTGCGGCGGCGCCATCCCCACGTCTTCGGGGAATTGGCAGTTGCGGACGCGCACCAAGTCCATACTACTTGGGAGCGTGAGAAGGCCGCCGAGCGAGCGCGCAAGGACTGGGTCGGGGCGAATGGCGTGCTCGTCGGCGTTGCCCAGGCTCTGCCCGCCCTGATACGGGCGGAAAAGCTGCAGCGGCGGGCCGCGCGGGTCGGGTTCGATTGGGACCAGACCGACGGGGTGCTGGACAAGGTGCACGAGGAGCTGTCCGAGTGCGAGCAGACCATTGCTGCCCAGGCGGATTCGACCGAACGGGTCCATGAGGTGGGCGATCTACTCTTTGCCTGCGTCAACCTCGCCCGTCATCTGGGTGTCGACGCCGAGCAGGCGCTACGGACCGCCAATCGCCGCTTCGAGACACGCTTCGCCCGGGTAGAGGCCGGCTTGCGGGACCAGGGCCGGGTTCCTGGTCCCGAGGTGCGCGGGGAGATGGAGCGACTGTGGGGGGTCGCAAAGGCACAGGAGAAGAACTGATGCGCGAGTTGATCAAATTGCGGACGGACCGGCGGGAGACCCTGGTGGATATCACGTCCCAGGTCCATGACCTGGTGCACCGCAGCGGCATACGCAACGGGCTGGTGGCCGTCTATGCCCAGGGCTCGACCGCGGCTATCATGATCCAGGAGAACTGGGACGACAGCGTGCAGCGAGACGTGGTCGAGCTGCTGCGCAAGCTGATCCCACAGGGTGTGTGGCAGCATGACGTCCAGGATGGAAACGGAGATGCGCACCTCAAATCCGGTCTGGTGGGGCCGTCAGAGACCATCCCTGTGATCGATGGCCGGCTCGGCCTGTCTACCTGGCAGAATATCTTCTTCTGCGAGTTCGACGGTCCCCGCCGCGACCGGACCGTTATTTGTACCATCCTGGCCGACAAGGAAGCCGAATCCTGAGCCAATATTTCCTGAATTTCCGACGCTCGATCACGCCCTGACCAAACCGGCAAGCACACTTCACAACAAGAAATCCTGTTAATCCTGTACCATTAGCCGGCGAGACGCGACATCGCCTTAAGAGGCTGTCTAAAAACTAACCCATTGATTTTAAAGGTTAAGAAAGGGTCGTAACGATCCCTCGCTGCGCTTCGGGATGAGACAGCTCGCGTCCTTGTCATTTCGAGCGCAGCGAGAAATCTTTAGGTTCAAGCGGTTGGCAGGTGCTCGGGTTTTTAGACAGCCTCCAAGCCCACCAAGCGTGGATTTTTTGTGCCGTGCACAAACTTGACTCATTTGTAAAGACACGGGTCATTCGAGGGATCCTAGTAGGACCTGACCTGCTACCCGTCGCGGCTGATCGGACCCGGCTGCGCAGCTGGTTCGGGTGCCGTAAGATCTTGTATTTCCTGCTGGTTGTCGTCTTGTCGGGGTTGATCGCTACGCCGGTACCGGCGGGGACTGAAGGTAAGACCATCGAGAGTCGCAAACGCGATCTGGCCGACCTCGAGCAGCAGGTACGGGACCTGGAGCAGAACCTGGATGTGCGCCGTGGCCGCCGACAGGAACTCAGGGCAGAGCTCGAGCGTCGTGAACGCCGGATTGCCGACCTGGCGCGGACGGTACATCGGTTGGTAGCGGTGATCGGTAACCAGGAACGGGTCCTGGACAGGCTTCAACGCCGATTGGTGGTCGAGCGCGAAACCTTGGGGCGCGAACGCACCGCCCTGGGGAATCTGTTGCGTTCCGCGTATGCCATGGGACGGGGGAACCATATGCGGATCCTGCTCAATCAGGAGGATTCGAATCGCCTGAGCCGGGTCATGGCCTATTACGGGTTCCTCAACCACTTCCGCATCCAACGCATCGAAGCCGTAACCCAACGTGCGCGCAGGCTCGATGACCTGGTCCGGGAAGCGGCACAGGAAAGGGGGCGTCTCGTCTTGCTGGTACAGAGCCGGGACGAGAACCGGGCCCGTTTGGTGATGGCGCAAGACCAGCGCACCGCGCTTCTGACTTCCCTGGAGCGGACCATCGCCACCCGGGCGGAACGCATCGAAGAGTTGCGTGCCCAGGCCCGGGAGCTGCGTATGCTGTTGGAACGGCTCGAGCAGCAGGCCCGAGCACTACCCGAAGCGGAGCTCCATCAGAAGCTACAGCCGCTGCACCAGCTGCGCGGGCGTTTGGCCTGGCCGCTTGCCGATGGCTCACTGCTGTCGCATTATGGCAGTCTCAAGGAGGGAGGTATCCAGCGCTGGGATGGCGTCGTCCTGCGGGCGGAGGAAGGCGCAGCGGTGCGGGCGGTCCACCATGGTCAAGTGGCCTATGCGGATTGGCTGCGGGGTTTCGGGCTGTTACTCATCATCGCGCATGATGACGACTATATGACGCTTTATGGCCACAACCAGACCTTGCTCAAGGAACGCGGGGAGTGGGTTACCGCCGGCGAAACGATCGCGCTTAGCGGTCGTAGGGGTGGCCGCCTGTCGTCCGGGCTCTATTTCGCCATCCGCTACCGGGGCCGCCCCCTGAACCCCGAGCAGTGGTGCCGGCCCGCTGTCGGGTCGGGACGCGAGTCCGCCGCCGTCGATACCCCGGCGGCGGAACGCGCCGGGACCCCTCCACTCCCATCGAGTACCTAGTACAGCAGAGCCGAAATCCTAGTACCACCCTTGTGATCAGGCAGTCAAACAAGCCCACATACAAATGGCATTAGGATTTCCACGTTGAGCAATGCTTCGCGGTTCGTTCTTTCGTCTAATAGTACAGGATTTTCAGGATTAACAGGATTTTTCGTTATTTTTCGTTGTTCTAGGTCGTGTTGACATTTAGAAGATCCGCGCAGCATCCGGCGTGCCGTCCCTGGACACCTGGGTCCCAGGGTCCCACCTGGGACGACGGCAGTGGCAGCAGGCGGAGCCGGGAGCCGACACCCCGGACCGTCGTTCCGGCTGGGACGCCGGAATCCAGGTGCCAGGGATGGTAAGTAAATGTCAACACAACCTAATTGCGGTTGGTTGGAGAAAACGGTGTTCAGGTGCTGTTGTGGGACTTGTTGGACGGGAACTGACAGAGAAAATCATCGGGGCGGCTTATGCGGTGCATCATGGGCTCGGCTCTGGTTTTCTGGAGAAGGTCTACGAATTCGGCAAGCACAATTCAGGACAACAAGATAAAGTATCTTGTTAATCCTGAAAATCCTGTTGATCCTGTCTATTAGAATATTGCGACCAGCGTTCAGACAAATGCTTGCGATCAGGTCGCAATCTTGGACTATTTCCACTCGGATCCGTTTTAACCAACACAGCTTTTCAGTGACATCCCGATGAAGAACCTGTTCCGATCGATGACGACAGTTGCAATCGGCCTGCTCCTTGCCGCCGCCAGCGGCTCTATCGGAGTAATCCTCGCCGAGGAGAAAGAAAAGGCACAGGAGAAAGTGCCGCTGGAGGACCTGCGCACCTTTGCCGAGGTCTTCGGGCGCATCAAGGGCGAATATGTGGAACCGGTGGATGATGAAAAGCTGCTCAAGAGCGCCATCCGGGGCATGCTCTCGGGGCTCGACCCCCATTCCACCTACCTGGACCGGGAGGCGTACCGCGACCTGCAGGTCGGCACCAGCGGCGAGTTCGGGGGCCTGGGGATAGAGGTCGGGATGGAGAATGGGTTCGTCAAGGTAATCGCCCCGATCGACGATACCCCGGCCCAGCGCGCCGGCATCAAGACCGGGGATTTGATCATACGGATCGATGACAAGCCGGTGAAAGGCATGAGCCTGAACGATGCCGTCAACACCATGCGCGGCAAGCCCGGCACGCGCATCATCCTGACCATCCTGCGCGAGGGCATGAGCCGGCCCTTCAACCTGGGTCTGGAGCGGGGCATCATCCAGGTGGCGAGCGTCAAGAGCCGTACCCTCGAGCCGGGATACGGCTATGTGCGTATTTCCCACTTCCAGTCGCGTACCACCGAGGATCTGCTCTCGGCCCTGAACGCGCTCGAGAAAGAAAACACCGGCAGACTCAAGGGCCTGGTCCTGGATCTGAGAAACAATCCGGGCGGTGTCCTCAACAGCGCCGTCGGCGTGAGCGACGCCTTCCTCGGCGGAGGGATCATTGTCTATACGAAAGGTCGGGGTGAGGACTCGGAGCTTCAGTTCAAGGCCGGCCCGGACGACGTGCTCAAGGGGGTCCCCATCGTGGTGCTGGTCAACGGCGGGTCCGCATCGGCCTCGGAGATCGTGGCCGGGGCACTCCGGGACCACAAGCGCGCCATCATCATGGGCTACCCCACATTCGGTAAGGGTTCGGTACAGACCATCGTACCCATAGACGATGCCACGGCGCTCAAGTTGACCACGGCAAGATACTATACCCCTTCCGGTCACTCCATCCAGGCCCATGGGATCGAGCCCGATATCGAGCTGGTCAAAGGTGAGCTCAGCGTTGCGGAGAAGCTGGGCGTGGCACCATTGAAGGAAGTGGATCTGCGCCGTCACCTGGACGAGGAGGAGCCGACCGGCAAGGACCCGGCCGGCGAAACCGGAAAGAAGAACGAGGGTGCGCCCGGTAAAACCGAAAAGAAGGACGAGGGTACAGCCGATGAGGCCGGAAAGCGCGAGACCGTGACAACGGAGAAGCGGTCCCTGGCCGCCGAGGACTATGCGCTCGGCGAGGCCCTGAATGTGCTCAAGGGCCTGAATATCCTGGGTCGTCACGCCCAGGATTGAGACTGGGTTCTGACGGATTCGATCCATTTTTCAAGCCTTTGTGAATCTGAGAAATGGGAGGGTATCCTCGCGCCGCACGGGCACCTTGAACTTTCCAAGGTGCCCTAATCTCCCGGAACTCGATAATCATACCGAGTTATCCTTTGCTCAAAGCCGGAGCAAGGTTACAGTCGCTCACTATCCATGCCCGGCATTCGCAGGAGAGTCACATGACCGCCCACAATGATCAGCCCCGCATCGATCCCATCGCGCTCCTCGATGAAGCATGCACCTTCCATCAACAGGTGGACGAGTGCTACGAGGCATCGGGGTATAAAGCGAGCTATGGCCTGAACAAGTTCGGGGGTGACGAGAACATGGCGGTCATGCGCAGGGTTATCGACGAGAGCCTTGATGCACAGGATGCTATCCACCGCATTCAACGGACATGGCTGTGTTCTCGGTCAATATCTCAGATGCCGTCAAAGAAAAGGCAGTGGACTGGCACCTAGCCGAACAGCGCTCCCGCGGGCTCGATATCTTCCGCCTGTCGGTTTCGGTACAAGAGTCACCCGTTTCCTTCCCGGGCAACAATGTCGAGCGACACGGACGCCACCTCAACCCCAACTTCTTGCGGTCCGTGACAGAGGTTCTCTGGGGATATTCTGTGGCAGCGGTGGAAGCGGCGATTTGGGAGGTGGTGTACGTGAACATCAGAGACCGACTCGATGAGCAGTCCGAACGGCTGTCCAGCCTGGAAGCGGTGCTCGAAGAACGCAGTGAGCGGTTGGCTGCCGTAGAGAGTACGCTGGAAGAATGCAGCCAGCGCCTACAGGGTGTCGAGAAGACGCTCCTGTCGAGAAGACGCTCCAGGAATACGACGAGCGATGGCAGATGAAGGCTCTCGATGCGGAACAACGCCTGGAGTTCATCGAGCGGGAACAGAGACGCGGGCTGCATGCACGCTGGCAGTAGTGGAAGGGGCGATTTGGGAGGTGATACACGCAACAGCATGGGTCATATCGAAGGGCGAATCGAGGAGCAGTAACAGTCGCTTCTTTACCCCTGCCGATACCACAGCATGATAAATCTAATTTATGTATCTGAGGTGAACTTTTGGGGGAGCAGGTGCAAAATCGGACTTGCATCGGAACAGAGTATCTACACCCAACGCGAGGTCCGCGCGTGCAGGCGCATGGGGGACATTGTGGGCGTAGGTTGCGTTGAGACGCTGGTTACGGACCCGGCCGTCGATCAATGAGCCTTTGGGCGTTGAGACGCAACACGTCAAATCCCCCGGACAACGCCAAATAATTCAGGATTGCTTTTAACCGGTACAGCTTCTTAGGCAACGCGGCGGTCGGCGGAAGATGGGGGTGATTCGCCGATGAGTTCCGGTTGGATCGGTTTGATGCTTCCCCAACGTTTACAGCTCGGGCATTGCCAGTGCAGCTGGCGGGCGACGAAACCGCAATGCTCGCACTGATGATCGAGCTGGCACGAGCGCAGACGCCCAATCACAGCCAGGGTTGCTTCAAAAGCGGCCCGAGTTTGGGCATCCCCTGCCAGCTTCGGCGCATAGAGCCCCAGCAGGCGTTCGAGACCGGCCAGATCGGCCTGTCCGGCGATATGCTCGACGAGGAAGGCGATGGCGGCCTCATCCCCTTCCCTCTCCAGGATCACATCGGTAAGTGTCATCGCCAATGCGGGGCTGGGGCATACACGGTACAGGCGCTTGAGCTCGCTGATCTCATCCTCCGGACCGCTGCGGCGATAGGTATCCACCAGCTCCGACAGAAATTCCGGCGGGAACTGGGAGCCCTGCCGGGCAATGCGGTGATAGAGTACCGCTGCTGCGTGGGAATCACCCCAGCTCATCGCCATCCGGGCCTGGAGCATGGTCGCCCGTATGCAGTCGGGATCCATCGCCTGGGCGCGGCTCAGATGAGTAGCAGCCTGCTGTTCGTTCCCAGCTTTCAGGGACTCCTCGGCCAGCTCGCAGTGGTATTGAGCGCTTTCCGTGCTCACCGACTCCCCGGTGAGCAACCGCAGCTGCTCGGCAACCTCCAGGCAACGTGCCCAATCCTTTTCCTGCTGATAGATCTCGCGCAGCCCTTCCAGGGCCCGCCTGCGATGGGGCTTCAGCTCCACCAGCTCACGGAACATGCGCTCGGCGCGGTCAAAGAGTCCCGCGCGCATATAATCCTGCCCTAACTCGAAGAGGGCGTAGCCGCGTTCCTCCTTGCTCAGGTTCGGTCGCGAGACCAGGTTTTGATGGACCCGAATGGCCCGGTCCACCTCTCCCCGGCGCCGAAAGAGACTGCCGAGGGCCAGATGGATCTCCGCTGTCTCATCGTTTACCTCAGCGAGCTTCACGAAGATGTCGATGGCCTTGTCGGGTTGCTCGTCGAGGAGGTAATTCAGTCCCCGAAAGAAGGCCGGACCGGATGTGGGACCCGAAACGCCTCGGCCTCCATCACCCCGCTTCGCGGCCCACCACCCGGATGCCGCGGCCACGGGAAGGAGGAGCAAAAGCCACTCAGTCACGAGGAAATGCCTCTGTGCCAGCGCCTCAGCGGACGCCGGACTACCGGCATGAGACCCAGGGTACTTGCTTAACGGACGGTGACACCGCCGCTGGTATTGCGATACCGGCTGCGGATGCCGCGCCCATGCATGTGTAAATTGAATCCGCTGAGATATGCACCTGATTCGAGCACCCACTACCGTTTGAATTAGACCGATCGAACCGCAAGATTCGGCTATCATACCGCCATCCGCATACCCTCGCATTGCCCCGAGGGGTGGGGGGATCGGTGTTTTCTGCCCCAAGTCTACACGCATGCCGATGCCCGATGCGAAGGAGTCACCCGGATGCCGAGCTTTGCAGGAAAGGTCACCGTCGTTACAGGTGCCGCCGCTAACCTGGGGCGCGCAGTCGTGCGTGCCCTCACTGACCAGGACGCAGGCATCGCCCTGGTAGATTTGGATGCCGGAGCCCTCGAGAACAGTCCGCGCAGAACTCCCGCCCGGGAACGAGACCGCCACATTCGCCGCCGGTCTGATTGCACCCGAATCCGTGACCGGAATGGTCGAGCAAGTCCTAGCGCGCTTCGGACGCATCGGCATCCCCGCCAGTATCGCCGGATGTGTCACCGGGGCCGTCATTCCCGTCTACGGCTGGAGTTGAGCGATAGGGTCACCGGATGGCACGGAACAGGATGTATCTTCGCATCATGCCTGCACGGCAACCGCGGCAATCATGCCGGCGGACCGGTGCCGGCCCCGCTATACTGGCGGGGCTTTTCCTGACAGTTAGCATGCCGCTGCTCTCCGCCCAGTCCCTCCTCGACGCGGAGACCGAGGAGCTACTGGTCGCCGCGGTCGAGGCCGCCACCGAGCTCGATCTTTACAATGCCCGCTGTCGCCGCGATCGCTCAGGCCGTCATGTGGATAATCTCAGCAAGGAGTTGGTGAGCAAGCTCCGTATGAACGTCCTCCAGGTCGAGGATGAGCTCTTCTCTGAACGCTCCTATCGCTGGGTACAGGAACGCCTGCAACGGGAGTCCTTGGCGAGGATCAAACAGGCCGGCGGCTGCGAGGGGGCAAAGCAGACAGGGATACCCAACCGGGGTTGCGCGTGCGCCACGACGACCTGATGGGAGAGATCGATCGGCTGCCCTGAGCTTAGGGGCTGTTGACATTCATCGTTCACGGTCCAATTGTGGCTCTTTTCCGCGCTGACGGCGTTGCGGCTCGTCAAAATAAGCTGGCTATTTCTCCTCGCCGCGCCTAGTCAGCACGAAAAATTTCTCACAATCGGCCTCGCTCAGATAAATGTCAACAACCCCTAGTACCCCATTTCACCCTAATTTTCTGTCTAAGAATTTGCGTCAAGTCTTGGAACGCCATGGGGGCGTCCCCTACCTAATCTGAAAATTAAGATGGAATGAGGTGCCAGCGGCAACTCGCGCAGGAAATCAAAACTGTATACTCGACGCGTGCTTATGCAAAATCTCCCCCGCGTCAGCCGACCGAATCGAACTTGGAGGACTACAATGAAACGACAGACGGGTTTTACCCTGATCGAATTGATGATCGTGGTCGCGATCATCGGCATCCTGGCCACCATTGCGATCCCCGCGTATCAAGACTACACGATCCGCACCCAGGTCACGGAAGGACTGAATCTAGCGGCGGAAGTCAAAGCGGCCGTCAGCACCTTCAACGCAGTGCGTGGAGCGCTTCCCGACACGAACGAAGCCGCCGGTGTCGCGAGTGCCGATTCCATTACGGGCAATTATGTTACCGGCGTTAAGATCGGCGATAAGGGCACCATCACCATCACCTATGGTGGTGACCGAGTAAACGAGGCAATAAAGAATAAGACACTCGGTCTCAAGCCTATCGAGAATAAGGTCGGCGGGTTGGTGTGGGTGTGTGGAATGGCTGCCCCCCCGACAGGTGATGACACAACGGGGACAGACAATAGCGAAACAGACGCCAAAACGGCCACGACTATCGAGGCCCGCTATCTCCCAACCGACTGTCGTCAGTAATCACTCCGCAACCTGGCCGCCGGCAGTCGCGTAGGATGCGGTGAGCGCGGTAGATGCTTCAGGACAACACTCCTAGGAAGCGCGAACCGCATCAAGCCGGCGACTAGTCGTTGGTGGCTAGGGTCTGTTGACATTTAGCCCATAGGACAGGCAAAGCGGAGCCGTCCCGCGGTAGGGGAGGGAAAAGGAGTAAACTCTGACCTTCGGGCTTGTCTCCTAATAGTACAAGATTTCCAGGATTAACAGGATATTATGATTGTTATTTAAGAAAAATAACCCTGTTAATCTTGTCCTATTAGCGATTGGCACGACGATTATGTCAACAGCCCCTAGAAGCCCGATCGGTGGGCACAGCCCACCCTACGGTCAGCCGGGGCTGGAGGATAGAATCGTCTGGAGTCCATAAAGAGCCTTTTTAGGCGATTGCCGGAAAATGATAGACCAGGATGGGTCGGCTATTCGTTCGTCTTCAAGGAGCGACAACAGGCGCATCGTTGTGCGATGTAACTGTTGTCGCGACACAGAAGACGGACGAAAAGACAAGCAGGCTGGTCTGTCATTTGACAGAAATCGCCTTAAGATGCCTTGGAGTAATGTCACATGATTGCAGTGCCCATTTCGGTCACCTGCCGCTGCCCTGCCGCCATTCGCCGATGGGCAGATGTGATCTTGTTCCTTGTCGCGGTAGCGGTCCTCATGCTTGCCGGTTGTGCCGGTAGTGAACCCAGGAAGAAGCGGATCTGGGCCGACCAGGTGGTGGTCGAAAAATCGAAGCGCAGGCTGACGCTTATTCGGAATGATGAGGTGATGCGTGAATACCGCACCAAGCTCGGTGAGCGGCCGCGGGGTCACAAGGTACGACAAGGTGACGAACGGACACCGGAAGGCAATTATTTCCTCGATTGGCGCAATCCCAACAGCCGTTTCTACAAATCCATCCATATCTCCTATCCCAATAAATGGGACATCCGATTCGCTCGCCTTAGGGGGTACGACCCGGGCGGTATGATCATGATCCACGGCCAACCCAACTATGTCCGATCCACCAAGTTCAAGGAACGGTACCTGAGCCGGGACTGGACCAATGGTTGCATTGCCGTCCAGAATCACGAGATGGACGAGATCTGGCGGTTGGTCCGTTACGGCACACCGATCAAGATCCTACCCTGAGAGGCCGTCTAAAAAAGGGCCGTAGGCCACAGTCGGGAGTAGGCTGGGTCTTGTCCCTCGACCCAGCCTACCGGCTTAAAATCAATAGCTTAGTTTTTAGACAGCCTCTGAGCCCTGAAACCGGGACGGACGGCTGGAAATCGAAGCCATCGGACAGGGCGCAAGGGCAACCCCTAGCGAGGCTTCGCCTCAGACCGACGAGTACCTAACTCGAGCTTGGTCGCGGAACTCCAATCGGACAGGATTTACAGGATTACACAGGATTGACAAGATTTTTGTCTTTCCTGAATTTCCTACGCCCGATCACGCTCTGACCAAACCAGCAAGCGCCCTTCACAAAAAAATCCTGTTAATCCTGAAAATCCTGTTAATCCTGTACGATTAGCTGGCGAGACGAGACTTCCTCTGGCTCCCACGCTCCGGCGTGGGAGCAAGCTTGTCCCGACGGAGGAGGGATCTTGACGCTCTAGCGTCACCAAGCCTGGCCGCTGGAGCGGCCAAGGTGGTGTTCCCACGCTAGAGCGTGGGAACGGGAAAAATCAATAAGTTAGTTCTTAGACAATCTCTTAAAATTTAGCCACTCTTCAGACCCGATCAAGTAATCTACATGTTCGACTATCCGCAACTCGATCCCGTGGCCCTGTCCTTGGGGCCGCTCAAGGTCCACTGGTACGGGCTTATGTACCTGTTGGGCTTCTTCGGCATCTGGATGCTCGGCCGTTACCGCGCCTCGGATCCCGGCTCCGGGTGGGATGCCCGCCTGGTGGACGATATGGTCTTCTACGGTATCCTCGGAACCATCCTGGGGGGTCGTTTGGGATACATGTTCTTCTACGGCCTCGAGCAACTGATTGCCAACCCCTTGAGCGCGTTGAAGATCTGGGAAGGCGGCATGTCCTTCCACGGCGGCCTGATCGGGGTATTGGTCGCGTCCTGGCTCTTCAGCCGCCGCCGCGGCATGGGCTTTTGGCAGGTCACGGATTTCGTCGCCCCCTTGGTCCCGCTGGCGTTATTTACCGGGCGGATCGGCAACTTCATCAACGGGGAGCTTTGGGGACACCCTACCGACGCCCCCTGGGGCATGCGGGTCCCCTGCGAGCGGTTCGACGGGTATTGCGAGGGACTACCGCCGGGCACCGAATGGAGCCCGCCGTTACATGCCTCCCAGCTCTACGAGGCCGCACTAGAGGGCTTGGCCCTGTTTCTGATCCTGTGGATCTTCTCCGCCAGACCGCGGTCGACCATGGCCGTGTCGGGCCTGTTCCTGCTCGGCTACGGCGTCTTTCGCCTGCTGGTCGAGTTGGTCCGCCAGCCGGACGCCCACATCGGCTACCTTGCCTTCGACTGGCTCACCATGGGCCAGGTCCTGACCCTGCCGATGGTCCTGTTCGGAATACTTCTGCTGATACTGGCCTACCGCAGCATCCGGCCACCAGGAGCCATGAAGCGGTCGCCCCTTCCATAAAAAGGCCCGGCTTGCACCGGGCCGTGTGTTCTTCCACCCCGGGAACCGCATCGGGTTCCCGGCCCTTCCCCGTCACATGCCCGGCGTCGCCTTGCGGAACTTGTCGGAAAGCTTGTCCACTTCCTCTTTGATAAAGGCGCTATACTCGTTCCGAAAGTCGCTCATCATCTCCATGTTTTCCTTGGACTTTTGCAGCATGTCATTGTAGATATCCTTCGTCAGCTCGCCCTGTTGCTTGATGAAGTCGTCGAAGCCCTTGGCCGTGGTGGCCAATTCCATCTGGCGCTTAGTCTGCTCCATCATGAAATCCATAGCCTCCTTCTGACGAGAGGTCACCTTGTCCAGGGTCTTCATGTTGAGCTCGGCGAGCTTTTTCAGGTTCTCCATGGCCTTGGTGCCCATTTCTTTCATCGTGTCAAGATTAGTTTCCGCGTTCATGGTGTATCTCCGCTGGGTGAAAAACAGGTAGCCACTAGCAATTGCTGCGGTGCAACAATTGCTGCACTGCACAATAATATCCCCAAACGGCTTTGTCAAGGGGTCATATAAACCCGTCGTCGCTTGTCGAATTCGAATTACGCCGAACCGCAGAGACGCTTGAACCGGTGGAGTACAGGTAACGCCTGGGTAGCCAGACGGATCAAGGAACGACTGTAATCACCGGTTATCTCCGTTGGGCTAGAGTCCAAGCAAGGCCCCGCAGGCATCGGTCATAGGACCCCCGCCTCGCGGGCACTCGCTACCAGACTGTCCAATCCCAGCACGCCGCACTTGTGGCCGGCCAGTGCATTGCAATGATCGAGCAGTGCCGGCGGGACAAGCCCGGCGAGCAGACCGTCGATTACCGCGGCATTGAAGACGTCCCCGGCCCCCAGGGTATCCCTGACCAGCGGTGGTCTATGGGCGGGCGCGAAGCAGACCTCCCCGGCGCGGGGTTGGGCATAGGCCCCCGCCTCGCCCCAGGGCAGGATCAGCAGCCCGGCGTCCGTGTGACCCCATTGGTCGCACAGGAAGCGGCGCGGGTCCCTATACCCGCGGCTCCGGGCATAGTGGCGGGAGAAAATCAGGACATCCGGCCCGATGAACAGGGTCTCGATCCCGTGCCTCGGCTTCTCGACCTCCAGCGAAACCCCGAGCTCCGGGGAGCGCCGGACGCAATCCCGCAGCATGGCCGCAATCTCCTTGGGATCACGGCCCTCGAAGTGTACCCAGTCATAGCCGGTGAGCCGAATCCGGGCGAAGTCGGTCGCCGCCAGCTCGGGTAGATTCCGATAATGGATGATGGTACGGCTGCCGTTGGCCCGGCTCAGGACCACATAGGAGGTGGGTGTGCTGCCGTGCGGATGGAAGACGCAAGCTTCAGTGTCGATGCCGCGGCGATCCAGGTCCTTAAGGACCCATGCGCCCTCGGCATCCTGACCCAGGGTCCCCGCCCAGGCGCAGGCATGACCCAGCTGGCTGAGCACCGCTAGGGTATTGGCGGCATTGCCGCCGCGGACGATGCGCCGATCCAGGGCGCGTAGCTCCGCGTCTTCCGTCGGATAGGCCGCCACTTCATTGATGATGTCCAGAGCGGCGACACCCACCACGAGGATACGCCGGCGCTGTTCACTCACGCGAACGACAGCTCCGGCTGCGCTTGCTCGAAGTGGACCGCCGTCACCCGGCCATTGGTTACCTCGATCCGTGCCTGCATCGCGATTCACCGCAATCCGCTAATAGTACAGGATGAACAAGATTAACATGATTATTGTTATTAAAAACAATAAATTAAATAATAATATTAATCTTGAAAATCCTGTTAATCCTGTGCCATTGGCGGTTGGCAGTGACGCGGGTCTCCCCGGACAGCTTCTCACTTCGGGGCACGCAAGGTCAGGGTATTGCCGCGCTGTATGAGCTCGAACCGCTTCAGGTAGCTCATCCCCAGCAGAACCTCCTCCCCCGGCATATTGGGCAACACCGACGCCTGTACGCGACGGGCCGTCAAACCTCCCAGGTCGACGCTGCCGAGCCGCGCGCTCCAGATCCGGATGTTGCCGTTCGCCGTCTTGGCCATGCGTGCCGCACCCAAGGGCACACCGAGCCGACGCGCCACCCGGAGCGGGAGTGCAACATCCGTGGCGCCCGTGTCGAGGAGAAAGACTACCGGCTCACCATTGATCCTGCCATTGGCCATATAGTGCCCGGACCGGTTGCGTCGCAGGACCACCTGGGGATGACCCTGCGCATCCGGGGCCATCTCGAGTTCCCGGTTCGGGTTCTCCTGATCCTCGAGCAGGCGCTGGAAAAACAGGGCAAGTATAGCCAGCCCCACCACCCAGGCCGCGAACAGCATGATCCGGCCCAGCCGTGAAGGCAGATCGTCAGTACGGGGCAAATCCCGATTCATAACAGTTGAACATAGGGGCCGAGCATCAAAAGAGTGAGGCGCTGAACTCGTAGATCGCGGCCAGCATGTCCGCGTCATCGGTCAGGGCCTGGGCGATAGCGCTCCGGCAGGCGGTGACCGGGGCCACGCCGGAGACGATCAGCTTGGCGGCGTGGACCAGCAGCCGCGTCGAGGCACCCTCGTCGAGGCCCTGGCCCTTGAGGTTGCGGGTCATATGAGCGAACTTGACCAGCTGGCGTGCCTGCTCGGGGGCCACGCCGGCCTCCTGCTCCAGGATGCGCTGCTCCAACCCGGCCTCCGGGTAGTCGAACTCCAGGGCCACGAAGCGCTGGCGCGTGCTCTGTTTGAGGTCCTTGAGCACGCTTTGGTAGCCCGGATTGTAGGAGATGGCAAGGCAAAAATCGTCGGGGGCTGCCAGCAGCTCCCCGGCCTTTTCCATGGGCAATACCCGCTGGTCGTCGGCCAGGGGATGGATGACGACAGTGGTATCCTTGCGTGCCTCCACGATCTCATCCAGATAGCAGATCCCCCCGGCGCGCGCCGCCCGCGCCAAGGGGCCGTCGATCCAGATAGTCTCGCCACCCTTGACCAGGAAGCGGCCCACCAGGTCGGAAGCGGTCAGGTCGCCGTGACAGGAGGCGGTTATTAGCGCCCGCTTGAGCCGCCAAGCCATATGCTCCATGAAGCGCGTCTTGCCGCAACCGGTAGGCCCTTTGAGCAGCACCGGCAACCCGTTGCGGTAGGCGGCCGGTTCCTCCTCGATGAAGTACTCCTCGGGCTTCACTATCCGCAACGCCTGCTGCACCGACGGTCTCCTGTTTTCAGAACCCGACCTCAATCGGCGAAGATTTCCTCGAAAAATTGCTGCATGGTATGCCATGAACGGCGGTCCGCATCGGCATCGTACCGAAGCGCCTCCATACCGCGCTTATCCGCCTCCGGCACCGTGAAGCTGTGGCGTGCACCACCGTATGTGACCAACTGCCAGTCCACATCCCCCAGATCCAACTTTTGCTGGAACCGAGCAACCATGTCGGCGGGGACAAAGGGATCCTGGCTGGCGTGGAGTACCAATAGCTTGGTCCGAATCTTCGCCAGTGCCTGGTCGTCCGCCGCCGGCAGTACCCCATGGAAGCTGACTACGCCATCCACATCGGCACCGCCGTAGGCCAATTGCAGCACGGTGCCGCCACCGAAACAGTAGCCGATGGCGGCGATATCGGTGGCATCCACATGAGTTTGCCTACGCAGGATCTCGATGCCCTTCATGGCCCGCTCGCGCCACCAGTCGATATCCGTCGTGACCATGTCGTACCAGGTCTTGGCCTGATCCGGATCGTCGGTATGCTTGCCGCTACCGTACATGTCTACGGCGAAGGCGACATAGCCCAATTCGGCGAGCATGCGGGCGCGGCGCCTTTCATAGTCGGAAAGGCCCCACCACTCGTGGACCACGAGCACGCCGGGGCGTTTGTCGTCCAGCGCGTCGTCATAGGCGAGATAACCGGTAAATTCCTCGTCCTTGATTTGATAACGGACGTCTTCCGTGCGTACTTCCGCTTGAGCCGTCAGTGCCCAGGCCGTCAATACAAGTGTTGTCAGTAGCCTCCTCATAGAACGTCCTCCAGGGTCGGTTGGATGCTATGCGAACTCGAAACGTCGTCACCATGCTTGGGATGCGAAGAGGGATAGCCCAGTCCCCTTTTGCCTATACTCAACGATGACTACACCTGCGTACAACACCTGGAACAACTTTCACCCGCACCGCAGGTACGTCTTATCTGTCCGCCTGTTGCAACGAGCGGTGGAGAGGAAACGAAGCAAAGGTGAAATGGGGTACTAGGCGCGTTCCCTGTGTGCGTGCCTACTTGTGCATCCCTGCACGCAGACAGGCGATGCACAGACAGGCACATCGTGCCCCCGCCGCGTTTTCCCGCGCGCCTAACCCAAACGCTGCGCATGTGGTCGGACACGCAGACCACACGGGGGGTAACGTAGGCTGCGTTAAGACGCCGGCACGACACCGAAGTCGACCGACAAGCCTTTGTGCGTCGAGCGCAACACGCCAAACCTTGTCCCGACGTAGGAGGGATCTTTTCCCTGTCCCGACACAGGAGGGATCTTTATCCCTCCGGACAACGCCAAATCATTCAGGATCGCACCCGCAACACGTCCGGTCCCCAACCAGCGCCAAAGCTGTCCGGCGCTATTCGGCGCGGTCCGAAAAGGCATCTAGGTCGTGTTCTTGGAAGACTCCTTTTTCTTTTTCTTGGAGTCGGATTTCTTCTTGTCGCCCGACTTGTTCTTGGGTTCAGACTTCTTGTTTGACTCGCCCTTGCGTTTGGATTCCTTTCTGACCGCCTTGCTCTTAGGTTCGGATTTTCTCTCGTCGCCTGACGTGGCCGACTTGCTCTTGCGTTCGGGCTTCTTTTTGCAGTGACCGCTGACATACACGTCGTCCTTCTTGCGCCTGTATGGCTCTATCCAGCTGCAACGGTCATCTCGGTAGCATTGCCTGGATTCGAGGCCCTTGCATACCGACGCCGCCGGCACAGACATGGCAATGAACGCAAGCCCGACGGCCAGCGCGAAGGTAGCGAACGCCGTAACGCCTCTTCTTCATGAGCATGATTTCATACCCCCTTGGGATTGACGGTTGGTTGGTACTGGCCGGAAGACGCATGGTCCAAATACTCATCTGCCCGGTGGCGGAACATCAAAAAGTAACAAACCGGCCTTGATGTCGCTACCTTTATTTAACTGCCTGGCGATCACTAACGACCAAACGACGTATGAAAGGATCCGATAAATCAGAAATAAAAACCTGATAAATCTGATAGATAGAAGGTTTTTGTCGACTTAGGTGTTGCCTCCGAACTCGTTGCGTAACGTCAGACCAAACATGGTTGCCTGCGGGGGGCTGTCTTTCCATAGCCAAGCCGGATCGTCAATCCGGTCAATGCGGATCCTTAGAGGCTGTCTAAAAACTAAGCCATTGATTGCTTCAATAACTTTAGTGCGCGAAGCGCATCATAGTTGAAACTATGGACTTTAAGTCCCTTCACTTTCAGTCCGTGGCTTGTCCACGGATGAGGACTTTAGTCCTCCAGACTATGGACTTTCA
>Ga0209458_1000144_pt1 | contig 38013 bp, 46 predicted proteins | sample WorMetLIZAISLAND_FD_187411 | JGI IMG/M metagenome (GOLD analysis project Ga0209458, IMG submission 187411) | Marine gutless worms symbiont microbial communities from Max Planck institute for Marine Microbiology, Germany - Inanidrilus manae... ...
CTTCCACCTGGCTCCGCCGAAGCCGTTTGCGCAAAACCGGCTGCTCCGAGGCGTCAACACCGTGCAGCTGGAAAACCTGCTTCGACGTATCCATCCCAATTCGAATAACCTGTGTCATGGACGGTCCTCTTGGATTGTGTTGGTGACAAACCAATCCTGGCACACAGATGCCGTCGGGGGCCGTCCACCTCATCAGGGCGACAGGCAACGCCGGTTCGGCGTACACGCCGTAGCCGCGCTGGCTCGCAAAAGTGCCGCGCCCGAGACGACGGGTGCGCCGTGTCACCCGGCAGGCGAGGAAGGCGATGAACGGCGAGTGGCCGAACATCGCCTGGCACTCAGCCGCGCCGGCCGGCTGTCCCCCCTCGCCAAGGCGGTCGGCGGCGTGCGTTTGCCCGATACCCCTTCGATCGCCATGCCATAATTACGGCAGCTGGGCGAGAGACGGGGTACCGGGATGGGCGCGATTGATATTGTCTGCAACCTGTTCACCGAGCGTGAAGTAGCTGAAGGACGGACGGGCCTTGACGAAACCTTCAAGGCGCAGGTGCGGATGCCGGCAGAGATGCGGAACGGTGTTTCGATCCCACGCTACTTGGAAAAAATGACCGCCGCCGGCATCGACCGGTCGCTGCTGATTGCCGTTCGTGCCGGCGATCTGGCCATAAAAGGCTCGTTCGAGATCGAATACGAACGAGTGGCCGAAGTCTGTGCGGCACATCCCGACAAATTCTCCGGTCTGGCCGGGGTCGATCCCTTTCGCGGCATGGCCGGCATTCACGCGCTGCGGCATGCCGTAGAAGACCTGGGTTTCGTAGGTGCGCATCTGTATCCGCACTGGTTCGGTCTGGCGCCGAATGACCGGCGGTACTACCCCTACTACGCGAAGTGCTGTGAGCTGGATGTTCCGATCATGATGCAGGTCGGCCACAACTTGATTTATTCCCGCGACCGTCGACTGCCCAGTGTGGGCCGTCCCATCACGCTGGACGACGTCGCCATCGACTTTCCCGAGCTAAAGCTGATTGGCATTCACATCGGGATACCCTGGACTGACGAGATGATCTCCATGGCGTGGAAGCACGAGAATGTCTTTATCGGCGTCGACGCCTATGCGCCGAAACACTGGCCAGCACAGATCGTGCACTACCTGAACACTTATGGTCAGGACAAGGTGCTGTTCGGCACCGATTGGCCGGTCATCGATCCCGAACGCGCCATGGCGGAGATCAATGCCATGGACCTGCGGCCGGAGAGCAGGGCCAAGTTGCTGCGCGCGAACGCCCTGAAGCTGTTCCGCCTGCCGGAAAGCACCGAAGCGGTATGACAACCGCGCCGTTGCAACTGACAGCCGACCTGATCGGTGCCGATATTGCGTCCGGCGTTGTGGCCGGTGCCTTGCGTCATCCTGACAAGCCCGCCCTGTTGTTCGCGGACCGCTGCCTGAGTTTTGCGCAATTGGCAACGCGCATCCAGCAAGTCGCGGCATTGGCCAGAGACGAGCTTGGTCTGCAGCTGGGAGACTGCGCTGCGATCTATGCGCCCAATTGCCTGGCATACATCGAACTGGTGGCTGGCCTGTCCCGGGCCGGCGTCATGGTGGCGACACCCACACACAGAGGGGCGCGGGAAGAGCTACGCCAGATTCTGAACAACTGTCAGGCCAAGGTGGTGTTCTGCCCGGAGGTTCTGGCGAGCAACCTGGCGCAACTGGATGTCGATACCATCCTCTCGCTGGACACGGGCTATGAGGAGGCTTTGGCGCGGCAGTCTCTTGCCGATCCGCTGCGCCCGGCCGACCCGGAGGCGACCTTCTGCATCCCCTATACCTCCGGCACGACCGGCGAACCCAAAGGCGTCATGCTGTCGCACCGCTGCCGCAGCCACCTGTTCGCGGCCATGGCGCATCATTTCCGTTGCCTCGGCCCCGAAGACCAGCACCTCTGCTTCGCGCCTCTGGCCCATGGCGGCGGCTTCGGCTTTGCCATGGCCAGCGTGTTCAACGGCGGTACGCTGGAATTGATGGCATCTTTCGATCCCGCCCAGGTCATGAAGCGGCTGGCTAGCGGCGAGGTGACCTCCGTCTTCATGGTACCCACCCATATCCATCAGTTGCTGTCCCTGCCGGACGAGTTGCGGGCGGGGCGTGACGGATTCCGCCTGAACGGCATCGTTGTCAATGCCGCGCCGTTTGCCCGGACCTTGAAGGCGGAGGCTGTGGCATTCTTCGGCGAGGGTATCGTCCATGAATGCTACGGCTGCACCGAGGTCGGCATCGCCACGGCGCTGGCACCGGAGTTTATTGAGGATAAGCCTGGATCGGTCGGACCGGCGATCCGGGGCACCGAGATCGCGGTGTGGCGGGACGACCGCAGCACCGCCGACGCTGGCGAGATCGGTGACATTTGGGTCAGGTCGCCGACCTTGTTCAATGGCTATTGCCGCAATGACGCGGCCATGGCGGAGGCCCTGCACGGCCCCTGGCTGTTGACTGGCGACATGGGCGCGATGGATCAGGACGGCTTCCTGTCCATCATGGATCGGCGCAAGGACATGGTGATCTCCGGCGGCATCAACATCTATCCCAGGGAAATAGAGGAGATCTTGTTGCGCCATGAAGGTGTGGCCGAGGCGGCGGTGGTCGGGATACCGGATCCGAGGTGGGGTGAAAGCCTCGCCGCAGTGATCGTTGCCAGGGCCGGCGGTCGGGTAACGGCGGATGAACTGATCGCCCACTGCCGGCAATATCTGGGCGGCTACAAGGTTCCGCGACACGTTACCTTTGTCGCCGATCTGCCGCGCAATCCGAGTGGCAAAGTCATGAAGCGCACCATCCGGGAGCAGTTATGGCAGGCTGCTGGTGGAGCTTCGTAATCTTCCATCCGTGACGGCCGCCCCTCGGGGCGGCTGCTTTCTTTTTGCCATCTTGGCGTGCTGACGCGTTCAACGGTCGAGCGCACGCGTCGGCGACGTTTCCCAAGGCCTGCCGCGCTGTGCTACCCGCACCCGTTGATGCCGGCGTTCGCCGGCATTTCAAGCTCAGTTAGCGGAAATCCCGGCGAAAGCCGGGATCAACGGATGGCGCTTCCACTCTTTACGGAAATGCCCTAACCGAGCTGGCTCGAATAGGTGCCGCGGCCGACGGCGACCAGGCGGCCGTCGCCGTCGTGGACGTCGATGTCGACCACGGCGACGCTGCGGCCGAGGCGGCGGGTGCGTGCCGTTGCCGTCAGTGCCGCGCCGGTGGCCGGGCGCAGGTAGTCGGTGCGGAAGTTGATCGTCGGCACCCCGCCGCCGAGCCGAAGGGCGACGGCGAAGTCGCCGACCGTGTCGATCAGGGCGGCGATCGGGCCGCCATGGAACTGGCCGCTGTCGGGCCGGCGTTCCAGTTCCGGCCGCATCGGCATCTCCACCGTGAGGCTGTCGGCGGCGGCATCGACCGCGACCACCCGGCAGCCGAGGAAGGCGATGAACGGCGAGCGGTCGAACATCGCCTGGATCTCGGCCGTACCGAGCGGCTGTCGCGCCTCGCTCATGGCTCGAGCACGATCTTGCCGAACACCCGGCGGTCGGCCAGTTCCTGGATCGATGCCGGCGTCTCCTGCAAGGGCCGCACGGCATGGATCACCGGCCGCAGCTTGCCCTTGGCGACCATCGCCATCATTTCGGCCTGGTCGGCCATGGTCCAGCCATTCGAGCCCATGATGTTGAGCTCGTAGGTCCAGATGTAGCGCAGGTCGTTCTCGGTGGCGTAGCCGGCGCTGGCGCCGCAGGTCAGCATCCGTCCCCCGGGCCGGAGCGCCCGCAGGCAGGGCACCCAGGTATCGCCGCCGACGAAGTTGATGATCACGTCGACCCCACCGGTCTTCTGCCGCATGTGCGGCTTGCCGTAGAGCGCCCAGACCGCCTTGTGCAGCTCGGCCTGGTTCGAGTCGATGACATGGTCGGCGCCGAGGTCCCTGAGCTTGGCGAGCTTCCAGTCGGCGCTGCCGCAGGCGATCACCTCGGCCCCGGCCAGCTTGGCCAGTTGCACGCAGGCGGTGCCGACGCCACCGGTGGCGCCCAGGATCAGCACGCTCTCGCCCAGGCCGACGCGGCCGCGGCTGACCATCATGCGCAGCGCCGTGCCATAGGCGATCGGCAGCGCCGCGGCGTCGATGTCGCTCAGTTCGTCGGGGATCTTGACCAGGTTGCGGGCCGGGATCCGCACCAGCTCAGAGCAGCCGCCCAGGCGGGTCTCGCCGGTCATGCCTTCCTCGGGCACGACGGGATAGATCGACACCCGGTCACCAATGCGCCAGGCAGTCGGGTCGACGGCGCTGCCCAGCTCGGCGATCTCTCCGGCGATATCGCCGCCCGGGATCATCGGCAGCGGCGTGGGCAGGGCCGTGGTCTTGTTCAGGATCATCGGCTCGAAGCCGTTGAGGGCGACGGCGCGGACCCGCACCAGGACATCCTCCGGTCCGGGCTGCGGGTCCGGGAAGTCCTCGTACTGCAGCTGCTCGATGCCGCCGTGCGCGTGGAACACGATCGCTTTCATGCCGGGCGCTCCCTTGTCGTCTTTGGTCTCAGCTTAGCGCCGTATGCGCCGCCTGGCGCGGTTCGATGGCATAGAGCTCGATGGCCTGGCGGCGGCCGCGCGGGGTGAACGGGCCCAGCGACTGGGCTTCCAGTTCGGTCGGCAGCTCCAGCGTGGCCAGCAGGTCGCCGCTGACCAGCAGGTCCCGGTCGTATTGCTTGGCCGCCTCTTCCAGCCGGGCCGCGGTGTTTACCGTGTCGCCAAGGAACAGGATCTCCTTGCGGTCGCTGCCGACCTCGCCGGTGATCACCGGGCCGACGTGGCAGCCGCCGCGATAACGCGGGGTGAAGTCATAGGCGTTCTGAAACCACGGTGCCCGCGCGGCGATCCGCCGCTGCACGGCGAACACGCAGCGCAGGCAGCGGGCGTCCTCGGCGCCGCGGCTGCGCTGCCACGTGACGATGATGGCATCGCCGATGTAGCGGTCGATGGAGCCGCGGTACTCGGAGACCTCGTCCTCGACCTCGCGCACCAGGCGCTGCAGCAGGGCGTGGAAGCGCTCCGGTCCCAGCCGTTCCGCCGCCGCGGTCGAGCCGACCAGGTCGAGGAACAGAAAGATCCGCTCTTCGCGCTGAGGCCGGTGGTAGTGGCCGGCCAGGAACTGCCAGAACCGCCAGGGGCCGACCAGCTCCTGCATCGAGACGACGAAGTTGGAGGCCGCTGCGGTGGCGAGCATGAAGGCCACGTCGATGCCCCAGTCGGCCTCGAGCCAGTACAGCCGGAGATTGTTCGGGTCCATGTGGCTTGCATGGTCCGACAGCCCGAACAGGAAAACCCCTGTGGACAGGCCGATCAGCATCATCACCGACAGCGTCAGGGTCTTCAGAAGCAACGCCAGGGCGAACGGGAAGTGCCGCAGGTAGGGGGCGAGGAAGGTGAAGAACGTCGCCACCAGGCCGCCGAACACGGCGCCGACGACGGCACCGTTGGCCAGTGGCGCGCCATGCACGCTGCTGGCATAGAGGCTGCCGATGCCGGCGCTGGCGACGGTCGAGACCACGACGGCGATGATCTTGATGCGGGCGACACGGGTCATGGTCTGGCAGATTTCCGCTTGTACTGTCACAGCTTAGCGGCCCCGGCCGGGACCGTCATAGGCTACTATTCAGCCCATGTTCAGGTGCGATCTGATAGAACTCCCGGCATGCGTTGGGGATTTTTCGTCGCCGCTCTGATGCTGCTGGCGGCCAGCGGGACGGCAGCGGCGGAGTGCCGCGAATATAGCACGACGGCGTTGATCGACGGCCGGCAACAACGGCTGACCGGGACCGCCTGCCGTCAGCCCGACGGCACCTGGCGGATGATGTCGTCGCGTCCGGCCCCGGCCGACCACGACCGCGCCCGCGCCGCCGTCGCCGCCGGCCAGGCGCTGCCGCTGAGCGATGTCCTGGCGCGGTTGCGGCCGCGCTACAGCGGCCGGCTGCTGGACGTCGAACTGCGCGAGCAGCCCGGCGCCGGCTGGCGCTATCGCCTGAAGCTGCTGCGCCCCGACAACCGGGTGCAGGAACTGACCGTCGACGCCCTCAGCGTCGAGGTCCTGGATGCGCGCGAGGGCCGTTGATGCGCGTTCTCGTGGTTGAAGACGACGACGAACTGGCGCGGCAGCTGCGCACCGCCCTGGTCGATGCGGGCTATGCCGTCGATGTCGCCACCGATGGCACGCACCGACGGCCACCATCTGGGCGATACCGAACCCTATGACGCCGTCGTCCTGGACCTGGGCCTGCCGGAGCTCGACGGCATCACCATCCTGGAGCGCTGGCGCCGCGACGGCCGCGACATGCCGGTGCTGATCCTGACCGCGCGCGATCGCTGGTCCGACAAGGTCACCGGCATCGACGCCGGTGCCGACGACTACCTCAGCAAGCCGTTCTACATGGAGGAGTTGCTGGCCCGACTGCGAGCGCTACTGCGCCGCTCGGCCGGCCATGCGAGCAACGAGCTCGAGCACGGACCGCTGCGCCTGGACACCCGGGCCGCCCGGGTCACCCTGGACGGCATTGCCGTCGCCCTGACCTCGCACGAGTACCGCCTGCTGGCCTATCTGATGCTGCATCCCGAACGCGTCATCAGCCGCAGCGAACTGGTCGAGCATCTCTACGACCAGAGCTTCGACAAGGATTCCAACACCATCGAGGTGTTCGTCGGCCGGCTGCGCAAGAAGCTGCGGCCGCAACTGATCGAAACCGTGCGCGGGCTGGGCTATCGCCTGGCCGCGTTGCCGGACGATGCCGGCTAGCCGCGGTTCCGTGGACCCGGGTGCGGGCTGATGCGTTCGCTGCGGCTGCGGCTGATCGTCGCCGCCACGTTGTGGTGTGTCATCGGTCTGGCCGTCGGCGGCTACGTGCTGTCGACGCTGTTTGCCGACTACGTCAACCGCAACCTGGACAACCGGCTGGTCACCCTGCTCGAAGCCGTCGTCGCCGGCAGCGGCAGCATCGTCGAGGGGCAGGTCAGCCTGCTGCGGCCGCCCAGCGACGCACGCTTCGAGCAGCCCTATTCCGGCCTCTACTGGCAGATCGACGGCGCCGCCGGTCCCGTCGGCCGCTCGCGTTCGCTGTGGGACCAGGCATTGCCGACGGCAGCGTCGCTGCCGCTGCTGCGCGACGTTGCCGGCCCCAACGACCAGCGCCTGCGGGTGGCCGCGCGCTGGCTCACCCTGCCGCAGGTCGCCGACCGCCACTTGTTCCAGCTCGCCGCCGACCGGGCCGAGAGCGAGGCCGAGGTGGCCCGCTTCAACCGCCTGCTGGCCTGGGGGCTGGGGGCGATCGGCCTCGGCCTGCTGCTCGCGCTGGTGCTGCAGGTGCGCCTGGCGCTGCGCCCGCTGGATGCCATGCGGCGGACCCTGGCCGACATCCGGGCCGGCCGGGCGGCGCGCCTGGACGGCGACTTCCCGACCGAGGTGGCGCCGCTGGCCGGCGAGCTGAATGCCCTGCTGGCGCACAACGACAGCGTGCTGGAGCGGGCCCGCACCCAGGCCGGGAACCTGGCCCACGCCTTGAAGACACCGCTGGCGATCCTGACCAACGAGGCCAGCGCCGCCGGCGGTCCGCTGGCCGAACTGGTGGCCCGGCAGGCCGACGACATGCGGCGGCAGGTCGACCGCCAACTGGCCCGCGCCCGCGCCGCCGGCGCGGCCGGCACCCTGCGCGGCCGTACCGAGCCGGCGCCCGTGATCGATGGCCTGCTGCGGGCGATGGCGCGGCTCCATGCCGGCCGCGACCTGCAGCTCGACAGCGACTGCGCCGACGCGCCGGCCTTTGCGGGCGAACGGCAGGACCTGGAGGAAATGCTCGGCAACCTGCTGGACAACGCCTGCAAATGGGCACGCCGCCGGGTGCACATCGCGGCGCGGCGGGACGGCGACCGGCTCTGCATCACCGTCGACGACGACGGACCCGGGCTCGAGCCGGCGCAGCGGACGGCGGTGATGCAACGCGGTATCCGTCTGGACGAAAACCGGCCCGGCTCGGGCCTGGGCCTGTCGATCGTCGTCGACCTGGCGGAACTGCATGACGGGGATCTGATCCTGGAGCAGGCGCCCCCAGGCGGACTGCGGGCCCGGTTGGACCTGCCAGCCGCCTGAGGGCTGACGGCGGCGGGCCGCATCCGCGCTGCTGCGTGCGCGAGTACGCGATGCGACCGTCAACGCCGCTGCCGTCATTCACATCTGCCCGGCCGCGCAGCGATCAGTTGCTGGCGACCTTCCACGAACCGTCCGGCTGGCGGCAGGCGATGCCATAGGCCTCTTCCGTCTCGCCGCCGACGGTGATGGTGTGCTGATACTCGCGGCAGTAGTTGCCGTTGCCGGCGGTGCCTTCGCGTGTCGCCACGACCGAGCCGTGATTGCCGGTTTCCGGGTTGCGCCAGGTGATGGTCTCGCCGACCGGTGCAGCCATGGCCTGCTGTTGGGCGTTGCTCATCGCCAGCTGGTCGGCGCGGTCGAGCGACTTGCCGATCTCGTTGCCGACGAAGGCGCCGATCATGGTCCCGGCGGCGATCGCGACGATCTGTCCGCTGCCGCTGCCGATCTGGCTGCCGGCAATCGCGCCGCCGGCGGCGCCCAGCAGGGTCCCGACGGTTTCCTTGCCACCATATTCGCCCATGTTGCAGGCCGCGAGCACCATCCCCGCGGTGCCGAGCACCGCCGCCAGATGTGCGATGTTTCGCCTCCGCCCCATTGCAACCCTCCTGTCATTGAGCTGTGAAAACGATGATTGGAGTTTGCCTTAGGCGACCTGAACGCTGTCTGAGGGCCGTATTCATCTGCCGTTCAGATTGGTACAGACGCTAGAATTGCTGCGATCCAGTGATTCCAGCGAACGGGAGAGCAGCATGCGCGCCGGCAACCCTTTCGATGCCTACGCCCCGGCGGAACTGGCCCAGCGGGTGGAGAACGCCGGTGTCCGGAAGGCCGGGCTGGCGTTGCTGCCGCTGTTGACACTGGCTGTGCTCGCCGGCGCCTTCATCGCCTTCGGCGGCATGTTCTACACCCTGGTGGTGACCGGGGCCGGGCCCGGGTTTGGCCCGGTGCGGCTGCTCGGCGGCGTGGCGTTCTCGCTCGGCCTGGTCCTGGTCGTGGTCGGCGGGGCCGAGCTGTTCACCGGCAACACCCTGATCGTGCTGGCCTGGGTCGACCGCAAGGTCCGTCTTGCGGCGTTGATGCGCAACTGGGTCGTGGCCTATGTCGGCAACTTCATCGGTGCCCTGGCGACGGCGGTGATGGTCTGGCTGTCGGGCACGCTGATGCTCGGCGACGGCGCGGTCGCCGCCACTGCGGTGGCGATCGCCGAAGGCAAGGCGGCGCTGCCGCCGCTCGAGGCGCTGTTCCGCGGCATCCTGTGCAACGTGCTGGTCTGCCTTGCGGTCTGGCTCAGCTTCGCCGCGCACGACGTGGCCAGCCGGATCCTCGCCATCGTCTTCCCCATTGCCGCCTTCGTCGCCCTCGGCTTCGAGCATTCGGTGGCCAACATGTACCTGATGCCGGTGGGCATGCTGGCCGGTGCCGAGATCGATGCCGTCGACATCGTCGCCAACCTGCTGCCGGTCACCGTGGGCAACATCATCGGCGGCGGCGTGTTCGTCGCCCTCACCTACTGGATCGTCTACGTGCGCGGCGAAGGGCCGGGCGTATAATCGCCGGGCAAGAAAATGGAATTCGGAGGAACCGCCTCATGACAGAGACCGCCGCCAGCGACGACAGCTACGACACGTCGGCCGGGGCGCTGCAGCAGCTGTCGGGAGAACTGATCCAGCTGTTGCGCATCCGCACCCAGCCGATCGGCATGAAGCTGTTCGAGGACGCGGACGAGATGCAGGCACTGCCCGGCCTGCGCACCCCGACCAAGGACTTCCACTTCACCATGTGCCAGCTGGTGGCCCAGGCCCGCATCCATGGCTTCACCCTGGGCATCGTCCATGACAACGTCCGCCCGAACAGCAACTGCGGCGGCATCGCCGGACTCAATGCGCCGGGCGAGGACTACCTGTCGGGCGCGCAGATGGACGGCGTCTGGTTCGAGAACCGTGAGGCGGCGCGCCTGCACCAGGCGGAGATGGTCCGGGTCGAACCGCGCTACTCGGGCCTGTGCGTGTCACCCCTGCGTACCGGGCGCCTGGATCCACCCGACATCGTGCTGTTCTATGCCACGCCGGCGCAGACCATCCTGTTCGTCAACGGCCTGCAGTGGAAGCGCTACAAGCGTTACGACATGACCATTACCGGCGAGAGCGCCTGCTCTGACAGCTGGGGTCGGGCGCTGGCGACCAGGGAAACCAGCATCTCGATTCCCTGCTATGCCGAACGGCGCTATGGCGGGGTGATGGAGGACGAGATGCTGCTGGCGATGCCGCCGGACGAGTTTGCCCGTGGCGTCGAAGGCCTGCACGGCCTCAGCAAGGTCGGGCTGCGCTATCCGATCCCGCCCTATGGCCCGCAGATGGACCCGTCGCTGGGCATGGCGGTGAGCTATCCGGGTGGCGGCGCGGCCAAGTCCGGCTGATCCCGGCCGGCCGCCTCAGCGCAGGGCGAAGGTCACGGAGATCACCGCCCGGACTTCGCTTTCACCGGGCGCGATCGGACTGGCCGCTTCGGCCATCATGGCGCTGCGCAGCACCGGGCGCGGCGGCAGCGCCTCGCTCTCCTGGATCGCCAGCACCGGGCCCAGCTCTGCACCGGCTTCGCCCGCGTAGAGTTCGGCGCGGTGGCGCGCGTCGGCCATCGCCTTGCGTCGGGCTGCGTCGAGCAGCGGCGCCGGGTCGGCGATGGAGAAGCGGATGCCATCGATCCGGTTGACCTGGCTGGCCAGCAGCAGGTCGAGCAGGGCGCCGGCCTGGTCGAGCTGGCGCAGCCGCAGCGTGACGCTGCTCTCGGCGCGAAAGGCCACCGGCATCGGCGGTGCCGACTGGTCGCGGGGCTGGCGCGCGTAGACCGGCTGCAGGCTCAGGCGGCCGGTCTCGATGTCGCGCGCGGCGATGCCGAAGTCCTGCAGCGTGGCAATCAGGCCGGCGATCTGCTGCGCGGTCGTCGTCATCGCCGCACTCGCCCTCTCGGCCTGGTTCATCACCCCCGCGGTGATCTCGGCCACATCGGGTGCGGCCGCCGCCATGCCTTCGCCGCGGACCGTTACCGTGCGCTGGTCGTCTTTGCCCTGGTCGGCGTCGGCGCGGCTGCCAGGGGCCGCCAGCAGCAACAGGCAGCACAGCAGGACGCCGAACGGGCGGATGGCGGCGGGCAACGAAGCGCCGATCACGACGATTGGGTGTTGTATCCGGCCGGCGTCGCCGGCGCGTCGTAGCAGGGCCACCAGGCGGTCGCGGCGTGTGCCGGTGCCGGCGCAGCATCGGTGTGGGCGGTCATCGGCTTTGCCGTGCCGGTGTCGGCTTCGGCCTGGAGCTGGAGCTGGTTGGTCGCGAGCAACCAGATCAGCGCCCAGGCGAGGATGAGACCGGCGAGCAGCATGCGGAAGCCATGATCGCAACGTCGTGCGGCGATGATTCCGGAAGCCCTGAGCAGGACGGCGGTACGGAGCTTGGACATGACGTGACGTCCCCCTTGCGTCCATGACATGTCTATTCTGGCCGGCCGGCTTGACCGTGCAAAGGCGAAACCGTGGCGGAATTGCGGCTCGCAGGTCCGGATGCCCGCGTCCGGTCAGTCCAGCCGCTGTGTCATGAACACGATGTGACGCCCGTCGCGCACGCTGCGGCCGGATTCGACAAAGCCGAGGCGGCCGTAGAACGCGATGTTCTCGTGCATCTTCTCGTTGGTGTAGAGGCGCAGCTCGGCATAACCCTGACGCCGCGCCTCGGATGCGGCGAAGGCCATCAGCTGCCGGCCGAGGCCGCGTGCCTGGATGTCCGGGGCGACGGCGATGTTCTCGACCAACAGATGGTCGTCGGCCGGAATCAGCTCGAGGACCGCCTGCAGGCCGTCGGCACCGTCCACGAGCCAGACCTGGTGCGCGCGCACCACCGCCGCATAGTCCGCGACCATTGGCAGCGGCTCGGTACCGATGCGCGCGACATACTTGGCGTAGGCCGCCTGGACCAGGGCAGTGATCGCATCGACGTCGTCTGCGGTCGCCCGGCGCGGCTGCCGTGCGGATTCGTCGGTGGACGCGTTCATATCCACAGCCGGCAATCAGGCGAACGTGTCTTCGCTGATCAGCACATGCCGCGGCTGATCGGCGACCCGGTCCAGCCAGCGCCGGATGGCGGGATAGCCGGACAGCTCGAAGCCGCCTTCATCGGCGACGTGGGTGTAGGCGTAAAGGGCGATGTCGGCGACCGAGTAGGCATCGCCAACGAAGAAGTCGCGCCCGTCCAGATGCTGCTCCATCACCGCGAGGGCCTGGTAGCCGCGCTCCATCTTCTCGGCCAGGGCCCGTTCCATATCAGCGTCGCCGTCGACCTGATCCCAGATGTAGTGGCGCCAATAGCGGGCGACGGCAATGTACGGTTCGTGGCTGTACTGCTCGAAGAACATCCATTGCAGCACCAGGGCGCGGTCGAAACGGTCCGCCGGCAGGTACGGCGTGCCTTCCGCGAAATGAAAGAGGATCGCGTCGGATTCCGCCAGGGTGCGGCCGTCTTCGAACACCAGCAACGGAATGCGTCCGTTCGGGTTGAGCGCGAGGAACGCCTCGGTCCGGGTCTCGCCCTTGGTGACATCGTACTCGATGCGCTGGAACGGGATCTCCAGCTGCGCCAAGAGCAGCCGCACCTTGTAGGCGTTGCCCGAACCCAGGTTGTCGTGCAGCGTGAGCATCGGCAGCTCTCCCATGTTTGCGGCCATGGCCTACCCGTTGTGCGGGACGGCGGCAAGCGAGCAAAGCTCATCTGCAGATAAAGGCGGTTCATCTCCCGACGCTGGCCGGTCGACAGGCGTTGCGCACCCCCGTTGACTGGGGTCAATCACGCCAGCGTGCGGGCGTGGGAAGCTCTACCGCAATCCCAGCTATTGCGGATGCCGCCCATCCGCCAGCCATGGACACCGCCATGCCGGAACCCTCGACGCCGCCACGCAACGATCGGCTGCTGCGCGAACGCATACACGATCCCTACAAGGCCCGCCGCAAGCTGCCGGAGCCGACAGTTTGTCCGTCCTGCGGCGCCGTCTGGCTGAAGGGCCGCTGGAGTTGGGCCGACGCCCCGGCCGGGGCGACAGAGCATACCTGCCAGGCCTGTCAGCGCATCACCGACAGCTACCCGGCCGGCGAGGTGACCATGTCGGGCAGCTTTGTCGCGGCCCACCGGGACGAGATCATCGCTCTGGCACGCAACCAGGAGGACCTGGAGAAGGGCGAGCATCCGTTGAACCGGATCATGGCGATCGACGATCAGGGCAGCGAAAGGCTTTTGATCACCACGACCGACATCCATCTGCCGCGCCGCATCGGCGAAGCCGTGCACCGGGCCTACGGCGGTGACTTCGACTTCGCCTACGACGAGGCCGGCTATTTCGTCCGCGTGACCTGGCACCGCGACAGCTGACAACCGCCGCCGGCCCGGTTGCAAAAGGCCCCGCCATCCGGTCTCCTGGCTCCGGCACGCGCGCGGGACAGGAAATGACGGTCGGCGTCCATCGACATATCTCTCGGTTCGCCTGGCAGGTGGCTGGTGCGGTCTCCCTGCTGCTCGGCATCATCGGCGCGTTCCTGCCGCTGCTGCCGACGACCCCTTTCCTGTTGCTTGCGGCGTTCTGCTTCGCCCGCGGCTCCGAGCGCATGCACGACTGGCTGCTGGCACATCCCCGGTTCGGCCCGCCGATCGATGCCTGGCGCCGGCACGGCGCGATCTCGCGCAACAACAAGCGGCTGGCGGCACTGGCGATGCTGTTCGCCTTCGGCGCCAGCATCCTGCTCGGCGCACCGGTCTACGCCCTGGTGCTGCAGCTGGTCGTGCTGGTGGGGGTCGGCCTGTTCGTCTTCAGCCGGCCTTCGCCGCCGCCGACAGGCGTCGCGTCCAAGATCGCGGCCGGCGCGTCCGGCGAAGCCGAAGGCTAGTCCGAAGTAGAAGTATGTGAACAAGGCGCAACCGCACCGGCTGTTGTCAGACCGTGGGCGGTGCGGGCTACCACAGTTCCGGCGTCGATCTGCGGCTCGCAGGTTGCCTGTCGCGCGCCAGGCCGATGTCGCGCAACGTGTCGTCATGCAAGCTCCGCATCTCGCGCAATCCGTCGTTCCCCCGAGGCCGGTGACGCCAACACGTTGCCCCTGTCGACAGCCTCTTGAGGCCATCAATCACTTTGCCAATTATGTTAGCCATGGTTACGATATCAGTCATCCGACCGGCTTTGAGCATGATGTGAATTGCTAGATTTAAAAAAGAATCGAGAGCAATAGCGACTCAGTATGAAGCTGAATTTGTAAGTTAAACTTACAATGGTCGATTGGAAGCTGCCGCCGCTCGCGGCGCTGCGCGCGTTCGAGGCCGCCGCAAGGACCGGCGGCCTGAGCGCCGCTGCGCGGGAGTTGAACGTGACCCACGCCGCGGTCGCGCAGCACATCAAACGTCTTGAGGAATGGTTCGAAACGCCGCTGCTGCGGCGATCCGGCCGTGGCATGCACGTGACGCCCGCGGGCGAGCAATTCGCCTCGGAGCTCGGTCAGGGCTTCTCGGCCATACGTGCCGCGGTGCAGCGGATGGCGGCAAGGCAGGATGGCGCACCGCTGCGGATTACCACGACTCCCGCGTTTGCCTCTTCTTGGCTGCTACCGCGGCTGGAGTCGTTCTATCGGACCGGCGCAAACACCGAGGTCGTCGTCAACCCGACGACGGCCGTATTCGAGCTCGAGAACTACGAGTACGACGTCGCGTTTCGCTTCGGACAGGGGGACTGGCCCGGGATGGTCGCGGAAATGGTCGTCCCAAGCGACGTCGTTCTGGTCGGCGCACGGTCCTTGCTTTCGCATCATCCGGTCACTGCGCCAGGGGACCTTGTCAATGTCCCCTGGGTCGAGGAATTCGGCTCGGACGAAGTCGCCGGCTGGCTCGGAAGACTGGGCGTCGTCGGCCGCATGCCCGGTCACATTCTCTCGCTGCCGGCCGAGTACGCGCTGTCAGCGATCAAGCACGGGCGTGGTGTCGGCATTGTCGCTGCAGCCTGGATCGAAGCCGAGATCGCTTCCGGCGAGCTCGTCGTGCTCTTCGACGCCCTGCAGGGCGAGGACCTGGGCTATCACCTGGTCTACCCGAAGGGCCGGCGCCGGCCTGCCTTGGAGAGGTTCCTCAACTGGTGCCGAGCCGAGCTGGGTCGCCGATGAAACATGCCAGTCGTGCCACTATGAGTTCGCAGCCTGGCCCGCGTCGTCGAGGCGGATCTCGATCCGTTCCTTGCCACGGCCGATGTTCTTGCGCTTTAGGCTGATCCGGCCGACTTCGCCGGTGCGTTTCAGGTGGGTGCCGCCGCAGGGTACCGGGGCGAAGCCGGGGATCTGCCAGAACCGGCGTTCCGCAGCTTCGTCGCTGTAGGCGCTGGTGATCGCCTGGTCGGCGGCGACGATCTCCTGTACCTCCGCGGCGATCGCCGGGAAGTGCCCGGCGATGTTGTGGTCCAGGGCGAAATCGATTCGGGCCTTGTCGGCGGCGATATGGGCGCCGACCTTCTCGATCGGCGCCAGCCGCCGGTAGACCAGCTCGAGCACCAGCTCGGCGGCGAAGTGCAGGCGCATGAGGCGGTAGCGCCGGTCCCAGTCGATACGGATCACCACCGGATCGCCCGGCCGCAGGTCATGCCTGGGCGCCAGCGTATAGACGATCTCGCGGCCAGCTTTGCGGGCCTGCAGCACGTCCTTACCGCCGATGCTGCCGTGATCGCTCTCCTGCCCACCCGACAGGGCATAGAAGATCGTCGCATCAACAGTGACGTCGTCGCCGTCGACGCCGGTAATGCGGGCCTCCAGCTCGGTCCGGTAGGGATCGCGCCAGAAGGCCTTGGTCGTGGTCACAACACCTGTTCCTGCAAGGTGGCCACGAACCAGTCCGGGTCGGTCATCATGATGTTGTGCGGCCAGTCGCCGGCCAGCGCGGTCCAGTCCGGATCGGCGGCAGCGGCTTCGTAGTAGGCCTCGAAGTAGGGCGCCGGATAGGGCTGGCAACGGATGTAGACCTTGCGAGCGACGCTGCGCCAGCCACCGGAGAGGCGGATCGGCTGGGTCATGGTCGGATAGGGATGCGGCGTCATCCGCCGTTGCACCCAGTCCCGCAGCTCTCCCTCGAGACCGAATACGTCGGCCGGCGGCGGTGGCACGCGCACGCCGTCAGCCGGCGTCTCCAGCGGGATGTAGCCCGGCACCTTGGTGCGCACGCTTATGCCCGAGTCGCCGTCGGCGGGAGTAAAGGCGTCGAGGAACACCAGCGCGGCGAGGCGGTCGGCCAGGCGGTCGGCGGCGCCGGTGGCCGGCAGACCGCCGTAGGAATGCGATACCAGGACCACGTCTTCGAGCTCTTCCCACTCGATGAGGTTGACGATATCGGCGATGTGCATCTCCAGGTCGACCTGCGGGCCGATCAGGTGGCTGCGCTCGCCCAGGCCAGTCAGGGTCGGCGTGAACACCTGGTGACCGGCGGCGCGCAGGCGTGCGGCGCTGTCGCGCCAGCACCAGCCGCCGTGGAAGGCGCCGTGCACCAGAACCAGGTTCGCCATCGTCTTGCTCCTTTCCGCGGCCGAGGTCGACTAGCCGCCGGCGGCCGGCGGCGGCAGCCGCCGGTGCCAGTCGGTGGCCTGCTGGTAGGCGTCGCCCAACGTGCATAAGGTCGCTTCGCCGAAGGGTCGGCCGACCAGCTGAAATGCCACCGGCAGGCCGTCCGGTGAGAAGCCGCAAGGCACGCTCAATCCCGGCAGGCCCAGGTAGCTGATCGGCCGGGTACAGCGCGACAGCCGCTGTACCATTTCGGTCAGGGCAGGTCCGTCACCGACATCGGTCGCGGCCAAGGTCGGCGCCGGCACCGGCACCGTCGGCACCAGCATGGCGTCGGCGTCGGCAAATACGGCGGCACAGAAGGCGTCGAGATAGCGCTCACGCAGGTTGAGGCTTTCCAGGTAGCGGGTAGCCGGCTGATAGAGGCCGAATTCGATACGCCGCCGGGCCATCGGGCCATAGTCATCGGGCCGTTCCTGCAGCCATCGCCGGTGGATGGTGGCGGCCTCGGCCGACATCGAGATCGGCCACAGCAGGTTCATCGGCGCATGGTCGGGCACGTCGACCGGCCGCAGTTCGACGCCCAGGTCACGGAACACCGCCTGTGCTGCATCGAGAGCCGCGGCCACGCCGTCGTCGAGCTCGTCGTAGTAATACTGTCGGGGCAGCGCGAGACGCAGGCCGTTGACGGCGCCGCCGCAGGCGGCGAGGTAGTCGTCGACCGGGCGGGAACTGGCGGTGGCATCGTTGTCGTCGGCGCCGGCGATCAGCGCCAGCAGGCAGGCGACGTCCCGCACCGTGCGGGCCAGCGGCCCGCCGCAATCGTAGGAAAAGGACAGCGGCATCAGGCCATAGCGGCTGACCCGGGTCTGCGTCGGCTTCAATCCGACGACACCGCACATGGCCGAGGGAATGCGGATTGAACCACCGGTGTCGGAGCCGAGGGCGCCATAGACCAGGCGTGCCGCGACCGCGGCGCCGGATCCGGACGAGGAGCCGCCCGGCAGGTGCGCCGGGTTCCAGGGATTGCGGCAGTCGCCAAAATGACGGTTGTGGCCGGTCGGTCCGACCGCGAACTCCGACATGTTGAGGCCGCCGAGGTCGATCGCGCCGGCGGCGTCCAGCCGTTCGAGCACGGTGGCGGTGCGGTCGGCGACCCAGTGGCGGCGGATCTCGCTGCCACAGCTGCTGACTTGGCCGGCACGGTAGTACATGTCCTTGTGGGCCAGGGGTACGCCGGCCAGCGGGCCGGGATCGTCCCCGGCCGCCAGGCGCTGGTCTGTCGCCGCCGCAGCCTGCAGCGCCGCCTCGGCCTCGAGGCGAAGGAAACAGTTGAGCTGCGGCTGCAGCCCGGCGATGCGTTCCAACGCCGTCTCGACCAGGGTTACCGCGGTCGTATCGCCGTTGCGGACGGCGGCGGCGGCCTCGAGCAGGCTGAGCTCGTGCAGCATGACCGTCACGCCGCGCCGCCGCGCCGCCGCATCGTCAGCTCGAATGCTGACGGTTCCGCCTCGAACTCGAGTTGCCGGGCTTCGCGCTCGGCAGCGGCGTCCATCGGCGCCAGCATCCGGGCCAGCGTCTCGGCTTCGCCGTCATTCAGCTCGATACCATGCCAGATCCGCGCCAGCGCCCGCACGAAAGGCCCGTCGATCGCACTCATCCGTCTGCTCCTTCGTCTTCCGCCGCGGCCCGCCGAGCTGCCTCCAGGCGCGCCCGATCGGTGATGCCGGCCGGGTTGGCGCGGGTCGGCAGGAACTGTTCATAGACGGCGAAGTCGCGGCGGGAAACCGCATAGAGCCGGTCGAGCTCGGCCAGGCTGTCGGGATGGTCGTCGACCCGCAGCGACAGCGCCGGATAGTCTTCGCCGGCATGGACCAGCAGCGCCGCCGACTGGCGCCCGCGCTTGTCCCCGCCGGCGGCATCGCCGGCGATCAGCGCGTGCAGCAGCCGCTCCGCGAAGGGCAGGGCAGCGCCATCGGCATAGCCGGCCAGCGTTGCGTCCAGCACATCCGGACCGGCCAGCATGTTGCCGGCGACGGAGGCGCCGGTGCCGGCCTGGTGGCCACACCAGTCGACACATTCGCCGCCGGTGAAGGCGGCGCTGCGGCCATCGGCGGCGACCAGGTGCAGTTGCCGGGCGGCGCTGCCGGCGTCATTGGCGATCAGCCAGCGCAGCGCCTGCTCCGCGTCAGTGCCGTCCGCCAACAGCTGCAGGGCGTGCGGGCCGAACATGGGATTGACCATGGCCTGGGTGGCGACGGCACCGACTCCGCTGCGCACCCAGGGCACCAGGGCGCCGACAGCGAAGAACTTGCTGGCGACGGCGACGCCGAGCGCGCCCGACGCCGGATCTCTGGCAACGATCGACCAGGTCATCACGGTATGTCCGCTGTTGCGACAGAAATGCGACGACAGTCTTATCCAGCCACGAACGGTCGTCTAGACTGCCGCGCCAATCGACGGGGGTTCGCATGACAGTGCTGCTTGGCTGCGTGGCCGACGATTTCACCGGGGCGACCGACCTCGCCAACACCTTGGTGCGCCAGGGCATGCGCACGGTGCAGCTGTTCGGCGTGCCGGCCCCGGAAAGGCCGGCGCCGGACGCCGACGCCGTCGTGGTGGCCTTGAAGTCGCGCACCATCCCGGCCGACGAAGCGATCGCCCAGTCGCTGGCCAGTCTGGACTGGCTGCGCCGCGCCGGCGCCGAGCAGGCGTTCTTCAAGTATTGCTCAACCTTCGATTCCACCCCCGACGGCAACATCGGTCCGGTTGCCGACGCCATGCTCGACGCGCTGGAGGCGGACTTCACCATTGCCTGTCCTGCCTTCCCCGAGAACGGGCGGACCATCTGCCATGGCTACCTGTTCGTCGGCGACGTGCTGCTGTCCGAGTCGGGCATGAAGGACCACCCGCTGACGCCCATGACCGATTCCAACCTGGTGCGGGTGCTGCAGGCACAGACCCCCGGTCCAGTCGGCCTGGTGCCATACGACGTCGTTGCGTCGGGACCGGATGCGGTGGCGGCTGCGTTCACACGGTTGCGCGACGCCGGCGCGCGCCATGCCATAGTCGATGTCCTGAGCGATGCGGATCTGATGGCGATCGGCGGTGCCTGCACCGGCCTTCCGCTGGTCACCGGCGGTTCCGGCGTTGCCCTGGGATTGCCCGAGAACTTCCGCCGCGCCGGCCGGCTGCCGGCGGCGCAGAGCGCCGACGTCCTGCCGGCGGTCGGCGGTGCGGCCGCGGTGCTTTCCGGTTCCTGTTCGACGGCCACCCTGGCTCAGGTCGCGCACATGCGTGAGAACCGTCCGGCCCTGCAGCTCGATCCGCACCGACTGGCCAACGTGCCCGGCCTGGTCGACGAAGCGGTCGACTGGGCGTGTGGCCATCTCGCTGACGGACCGCCGCTGATCTATGCGTCGGCGCCGCCCGACGAGGTGCAGCAAGTCCAGGCCGAGCTCGGCCGCGCCGAAGCCGGCGACCTGGTGGAGCGGGCAATGGGCGAGATCGCCCGGGCGCTGGTCGCGGCCGGGGTCCGCCGCCTGGTGGTCGCCGGCGGTGAGACCTCGGGCGCGGTGGTGCAGGCGCTCGGCGTCGACGCCGTTCGCATCGGCCCGCAAATCGACCCGGGCGTGCCTTGGACGCTGTCGCTGGGTGAGCCGCCGATCGCCCTGGCCCTGAAGTCGGGCAACTTCGGCAGCGAGGACTTCTTCCTCAAGGCGCTGGAGCAGCAGGCATGAGCGAGGCCGCGCTGCGTGAGGCGATCTGCCGGACCGGCGCATCGATCTTCAGCCGCGGCCTGACTCATGGCGCCACCGGCAACATCTCGGTGCGGCTGGACGACGGCTGGCTGATGACGCCGACCGGTTCCAATCTGGGCAACCTGGATCCGGCCCGGTTGTCGCGGCTCGATGCCAGAGGCGCCCATATCGCCGGCGACCCGCCGACCAAGGAAGCTTCGCTGCACCGCGCCGTCTATGAAGAGCGGCCGCAGAGCAATGCCGTCGTGCACCTGCATTCGACCCATTCGGTGGCGGTCTCGGTGTTGGCCGGGGTCGATCCCGCCGATGTGCTGCCGCCGCTGACGGCCTACTACGTGATGCGAGTGGGCACGTTGCCCTTGGTGCCGTTCTACCGTCCCGGCGACCCGGCCCTGGCGGCGGCCATCCGCGACCACGCACGCGGCCACCACGCCTTGCTGCTGGCCAACCACGGCCCGGTGGTCGCCGGCAGCTCGCTGAGTGCCGCGCTCGACGCCACGGAAGAGCTGGAAGAGACGGCGCGGCTGCACCTGATGCTGCAAGGACAGTCAGTGCGGCCATTGTCACCGGCCCAGGTCGCGGAGGTGCGGGCCGCCTTTCCGGTCAAAGGCTGACGTCCATCGCGCCGCCCGACCGAAGCCGCTTGACTTAAAGTTGGCTTCAAGTGGCAGCATGGCTGTACGACAGCAAGCTGATCGGAGCCAGACCATGGATGAACATGCGGGACGAGCGGCGGTCGCCTGCTCGCTGAACGATGCGCAACTTCGCCAGCGCCGGGCCCTGGTGCGGCGGACGCTGCGACCGCATCTGCTGGCCAGCGAAAACCTGGAGTCGGGTTTGAGGCTGACGTTCCCGGACTCCGAGCCGATGCGCGCCACGCTGCAACAGTTTGTCGACCTCGAGCGCCAGTGCTGCAGCTTCCTCACCTTCACGATTGCGCCGCCGGGTGAAGGGCTGACGCTGACCATCGAGGGGCCGCCGGAGGCAGGGGCGGTGCTGGCGATGTTTGCCGAGGCAATGGCGGAGAGGCCGCGGTGACGTCTCGTTCGGCCAGGCAAGGGTCGTCAGCGGCCGGACGGATCGATACGGGCCATGATGCCGCGCGCATCGGTGCCGTCGCGGCGCGTCTGGGCATGCCGGCCTCGACGATCCGCTACTACGAGAAGATCGGCCTCATCGAGCGGCAGCGCCGCGTCTCAGGCCGGCGCACGTTCGACGCCCGCGCCGTGCAGATGCTGCGGTTCGTGCAACTGGCCCAGGCGGCCGGCTTCAGCATTGCCGAGATCAAGGGGCTGCGGGACAGCTACGCCAAAGACCCCAGTCCGGCCGGCATGTGGCAGCCGTTTGCCGAAGCCAGGCGCGCCGCCGTCCGGCAACAGGTGCGGCGCCTCAGACGCATGGATCGCGTGCTCACCCGGCTGCTGTCCTGCGAGTGCGCGACGCTGGCCGACTGCCTGCAGGCGGCCGAAGCCGCCGACCGGCGTGGCATCGGCTAGCGACCGCGCTGCTCCCGGTCCGCCGCCCGCAGCATGGCAATGGTATCGTCGAGAAAGCGGATCATCCGTGCCTGTTCATCGCGGGTCATGGTCGCGGTAATCGCCCGGTCGCGCTCGATGGCGCCGGCGGCGATCTCGTCGAACACCGACCAGCCGCGCGTGCTCAGCCGCCACTGCCAGCGCTTGCGGTTGTTCGGGTCGGGCGTCCGCGAGGCGTAGCCTTTGCGCTGCAGGGCGCGCAGGTTGCGGCTCACGCTCATCCGGTCCATGCCGATGCCGCTCGCCGTGTCTTCGCCCGAGGAACCGGGCGCTGCCGCGAGCCAGATCAGGCAGCGCCACTCGGACAAAGAGATACCGTGCGCTTCGCCGCAGATGGCGGCGAACGGCTTGACGATCAGGTTCATCGCCACGATCAGGCGGAAGGTCAGTGTGTCGGTCAGCGCGGGATCGCGCCGCTCGCTGAGATCCTCGGGTTCGGAGACGGACATGGGCCGCCTTATACCGCAAGCAGTCGCGGCAACAGTAGCGTCAATGCGGGCCAGAAAACCACCGCGCCGAGCAACAGGACCAGGGCCAGCAGAAACAGCAGGGATTCCCGGGTTACCGCAACCACGCCGGCGCCGGCCTGGGCGCTGGTGATGAACAGCAGCACACCGACCGGTGGCGTCACCAGGCCGATCGCCGCCGACAGAATCACCACCACGCCGAGCTGGGTGATATCGACCCCGGCCAGCACCGCTGCTGGCGTGATCAGCGGTGCCACCACGATCAGCAGGGTGATCGGCTCGAGCACGGTGCCGAGCAGCAGGAAACCCACCGCGATCAGGGCGAGGATCAGCGCCGGTGGCAGGTCGAGTCCCGAAATCAACATGGCCAGGTTGTTGGCCACGCCGGTGCGTGCGGCGATCCAGACGAAAGCGCCGGAGATGGCGATGATGATCAGCACCTTGGCGCTATCGGTGGCGGCTTCGACCAGGGCCCGCCAGAACCCGGCGAGGCTGGTTTCGCGGTAGACGAACAGCGACACCACGGCGGCATAGATCGCCGCCAGGGCGCCGATTTCCGACACCGTGGCGACCCCCATGACCATGCCGCCGACCACCAGGATCGGCATGAGCAGGGCCAGGAAGCTGCGCTTCAGCGCCCGCCACACGCGGCCCCAGCCCTGCCACGGCTGTGCCGGGAAGCCCCGGCGGAAAGCGATGTAGAGCGAGGCGAACAGCAGGAACACGCCCATCAACAGGCCGGGCAGCACCCCGGCCAGGAACAACTTGGTCACTTCCGCCGGGGTGAACAGGGCGTAGATGACCATCGGGATCGACGGTGGGATCAGCAGGCCGATGGTGGCGGAAGACGCGGTCACCGCGGCCGCATAGGCGCCGGGGTAGCGATCCCGCTTCATCGCCGGGATCATCACCGAGCCGACCGCGGCGGCGTCGGCGACGGCCGAACCGGAGACCCCGGCGAACACCATGCTGGCGGCGATATTGGCATGGCTGAGGCCGCCGCGGATGTGCGCCACCAGGGCCCGCGCCAGTTCGAGCAGGCGGGCGCTCATGCCGCCGGCGTTCATGATCGTGCCGGCGGCGAAGAAATAGGCGATGGCGGTGAAGGCGGAGTTGTCCAGTCCCTTCATGAAGGTCTGGGCAAGCACCACCGGCGGCATGATCGGCGCGAAGGCGACGGCAAACGCCGCTGCGGCCAGGGCCATGGCGAAGAACACCGGCAGGCCGACGAGCAGCAGCACCAGCATCACGGCAACGACGAAGCCGACCTCGATCATGACGGTGGCTCGATGGTCGGCGCCGGCGCTGCCAGGTTCACCACGGCGGCCAGCAGCATCAGGCAGCTGCCGACGAGGACGGGGTAGAACTTGACCGCGGCGGAAACGCCCAGGGCCGGCAGCTCGATGACGGAGAAGCTGCGGATCGCCTCGATGGTCATCAGCACGAAGACGGCCGCTGCCACCGCCATCAGCGCATTGACCAGCCGGTCGAAGGCGACGTCACCGGACGGCCGCAGCCGGCGCCTGAGCAGATCGACGGCGATATGGGCGTGGCTCAGCCACAGCAGCGGCGCGCCCACCCAGGCCAGGCTGAGCAGCAGCAGGGTCGAGACGTCGCGGCCCCAGACCACGCCCTCGGCGAACAGATAGCGCAGCGCGACCTGCACGCCTTCGAGGCCGATCAGTGCCAGCAGCAGCAGGCCGAGCGCGACCCTGAACAGCGGGATCAGGGTCGCGCGCAGGCCCGCCGCACGGCGCGCCAGCATGCCGCGGATCAGAGCCCGCCGATCTTGCTGTACAGCCCGGCTGGCCAGGCCTTGCCGTCCATGGCGCCGACCATGCCGTTGACCGAGGCCCGGAAGGCGGCGAGGTCGGGCCGGGTCACGGTGACGCCGAGCTTGGGCAGCTCAGCCATCGCCGCCTGCATCTGCTCGGCGTGCTGCCTGCGGCCGTCTTCGCCGGCCTGTCGCGCGGCCTCGCGCAGCCAGCCTTTCTGCTGCTCGGACATCGCCGCCCAGCGCTGTGGCGAGATCCAGATGCCGACGCCGGAATGGATGTAGTCGATCGGCGCGAAGTACTTGTTCGCCTGGGCATAGCCGGCACCGATGAAGTCGATGACGCCGTTGTCCTGGCCGTCGACGACGCCGGTCTTCAGCGAGATCAGCAGCTCCGCCGCACTGATCGGCGTGGCCGCCGCGCCCCAGGTCTCGAAGGTCTTGATGATGAAGGGGTGCTGCGGCGTGCGGATCTTCAGACCCTTGAGGTCGGCCGGCGCGACCACCGCCGTCTCCCGCGTCGTCACGACGCGCGGCGGGCGATCACCGACATAGCCGAGATAGACCACACCGGTCTGTGCCTCGACGTCGCCCATCATCTGGCCGAACACCTCGCTGCCGACATAGCGGTGGAAATGCGCCTGGTCCTTGAACAGATAGGGCGCGAACAGCACCAGGAACGGCCGCGCCTCCTTCATCGCGATCATCGCGCCGATGTCGATCAGGTGCAGGTCGAGGGCGTTCGAGCGCGTCTGCGCCCACAGCTCCGCCAGCCCGCCCAACGCCCCACCGGGGACGATGTCCACGCTCATGCTGCCGCCGGACAGCGTCTTCAGGTTCTCGGCAAAGCGGACCGCGGCATCCTGGTAGGTCGTTTGCGGCGGGGCCACGTGACCCAGGGTCAGCTTGACGTCGGCCGCCGCCGACGGGGTTGCGCCAAGGCAGATGCCGGCAGCCAGGGCCAGTGCCGCGGCGCCGCGACTGATCAGTTTCGTCATTCTTTCCTCCCTCTGTCCGCAAGAGCCGGCTCCCTCTCGGCCCGGTCTGCCTTGTTGACATTGCGCGAAGTGTAACAGATGTTACATTCTTGTCGATAGATGAATTCCGCCGCGGCCGGGTGGAGGAGCACGGTCCGGGCGCGGCGACGACCAGGGACGGAAGCCGATGGTAACGGAGGGGAACCAGCAGGCGACGGCGGAGCGGCTCAGCCCGGCGCAACGCCAGGCGGCGAAGTTTCTCGCCCGCAGCCAGGCCGAGAGCGCGTCGGTCACGGTGTTCGGTGAGATCGACATGACCGCGCTGCAGCGTTATCGCGCCGGCCTGGGAGAAGCGCCGCGGCCGCCCAAGGTCACGCATTTCCTGTTGCGGGCGCTGGCCGAGGCGCTGCTCGAACACCGCCGCCTGAACGCCCACCTCGACGACGACAGCCTCAAGCTGTTCGATGAGGTGAACATCGGCTTGGCGGTGGCGCTCGAGAACGGCGACCTGATGACGCCGGTGCTGCGTCGGCTGGAGGCCAGCACGCTGGCCGAGATCGCGGCCGAGGCCGACGCGCTGGTGGCGCGCACTCGGCGCGGCGAACTGGCACTGGCCGACGTCAAGGGCGCCGGCTTCACCCTGTCCAATGTCGGCGCCTCGCCGACCGCGCGTTGGGCGACGCCGATCGTGCCGATGCCGCAGGTGGCGATCCTTGCCGTCGGCGCGATCCGGGAAACGCCTGTAATCGCCGATGGCGAATGCCGGGCGGCGGCGATCATGCCCGTCAGCCTCAGTTTCGATCATCGCGCCATCAACGGCATCGCCGCGGCGGCGCTGCTGGACTCACTGGCCGGTTTGCTGGCGCAGCCGCAGCAGTTGGCTGACGGTACGGCGGTCGGACAACAGGGAGGGAGATCAGGATGATCGACATTGTCATGCCTGACGTCGGCGACGGCGTCACCGAGGCAACCATCGTGCAGTGGCACGCCAGGCCTGGCGACCAGGTCGATGCCGGCGCCATCCTGCTCGAAATCATGACCGACAAGGTCAACATGGAGATCGAGGCCGAGCACAGCGGTACCCTGGTCGAGATCCTGCACAGCGCGGACGAAGAAGTCCGCGTCGGCACGGTGGTCGCCCGCTTCGATCCCGATGTCCAAGGCGCATGAGGCGACGATGCAACGCACCAACCAGACACTCGCCGAGCTCTATCGGCTGATGGCGCAGACCCGGGCGCTCGACAAGGTGGTCGGCGCTCACGACGGGCACTGGCACGGCCCGGAAGGCGAAGAAGCGACCATCGCCGGTGTCTACTATGGTCTGCGCCCCGCTGACGTGGTCGCGCCGCACTACCGCGGTGCCGTCTCGGCGGCGCTCGCCAAGGGGGCCGATCTGAAGACGGTGCTTGCCGGCTGCCTCGGCAAGGCCACGGCCTACCATAAGGGCCGCCACCGCAGTGACATCTGCGGTCCGCCCGAGCTGAACCTGATCGGCCTCTACGCCGGCTCGCTCGGCCCGCCGCTCGGCTACGCCGCCGGCGCGGCGCTGGCAGCCAAGCTCGACGGCCGCGACGACATCGCCGTCGGGGTGTTCGGTGACGGCAGTTCCAGTCGCGGCGACTGTCACGAGGCGATGAACATGGCCGCCGTACTCACCCTGCCGATGGTGTTCGTCTGCCAGAACAACCAGATCGCGATCTCGACCGAGCTGTCGGCAGGCGTCGGCGGATCGATCGCCGAGCGCGGCCCGTCGCTCGGCATGCCGGGCCAGCAGGTCGACGGCAACGACGTTCTGGCGGTGCACGATGCCATGCAGGAAGCGATCAATCGCGCCCGGGCCGGCCGCGGGCCGAGCCTGATCGAATGCCATACCTACCGTGTCGCCGGGCACTTCTACTCCGACGCCGAGGACTATCGTGACCCGGCGGAGATCGCCGCCTGGCGTGAACGCGACCCAATCGCCCGCTACCGCCGCTATCTCGACAGCCACAACGTGTTGAGCGAGGCCGACGTGTCGGCAATCGATGACGAGACTGCGGCCGAAGTCGAGGCCGCCTTCGCCCTGGCCCTGGAAGATCCGGATCCGGGCGCCGAGGACCTGGCCGCCGAAGCCGTCTATGCGGGAGGCCGGCCATGACCCGCATGACCTTTCAGCAGGCGGTCGTCGCCGCCATCGCCGAGGAGATGCGGCGCGATCGCGACGTCTTCGTGATGGGCGAGGACATCGGCCGCTTCGGCGGACCGCTGCGCTCGAATGCCGGGCTGTGGGAGGAATTCGGCGCCGAAGGCAGGGTGATCGACACGCCGATCTCGGAAAGCACCTTCGTCGGCGTCGGCGTCGGCGCGGCGATGCAGGGCAAGCGCCCGGTCGTCGACCTGATGTTCCTGGAGTTTCTGGCCTTGGTGATGCAGCAGTTCCTCGATGCCGGTGCCATGCACTACTACTCCGGCGGCACACAGCGCGTACCGCTGGTGGTCCGTGCCAAGTACGGCGTCGGACCGTTCCATGGTCATGCCTACGACCATCATTCCTGGCTGATGAACATGCCCGGGGTGAAAATCGTCGCGCCGTCGAACCCGGTCGATGCCAGGGGCCTGATGCTGGCGGCGATCCGCGACGACAATCCGGTGCTGTTCCTCGAGCACATGGCGCTCTACCACGCCGGTCGGGCCGAAATCGCCGATGGCGACGATACCGTGGTCCCGCTCGGCCAGGCGGCGGTCGCGCGCCCCGGCGACGATCTGACCATCGTCGCCTCGGCGCTGATGGTGAAGCGGTCGCTGGCCGCGGCGGAGACACTGGCGCAGCAGGGCATCTCGGCCGAGGTGATCGACCTGCGCACGATCGCGCCGCTCGACGAGGCGACGATCCTGGCCTCGGTCGAGAAGACTGGCCGACTGCTCACGGTGTCGGAGGCGGTGGCGCGCGGCAGTTCCGTGAACGACGTCATTGCCCTGGTCGCCGAGCGGGCTTTCGCCAGCCTGAAGACGCCGGTCGGCCGGCTCGCACCGCCGGTGATGCCGACGCCGTTCGCCCGCGAACTGGAGGGCCGCTACCTGCCGGACGCCGGGCGCATCGCCGACAAGGCGGTCCGAATGCTGAACGCCTGAATGCGCGCCGCTTTCGCTGCGGCCGGCGGCGAAGGCCGGTTATACTGGATCTGGCGAGAACGGCCGGCGCAGCAAGGAGGCTCGACGATGGCGTACACCCTGAATGACTTCTGTGGCGATTGCCGGACGGCGCTGCTGGCGAATTCCGGTCCGCAGGGCCGGGAACAGGTGCGCCAGCTGCTCGAGCGACTGTTGAGCGATGCGGATTTCCGCGCCGCCTATCTGTCTGACAGCCAGCCCGAGGGGCGGCGGCAGATCCACGAAGACCCGGACCTGGGCTTCTGCGTGCTGGTCTACGTCATGACGGAGCCGCGGCGCTCGCCGCCGCACGATCACGGCAACTCATGGGCGGTCTATGGCCAACTGGCGGAGTACACCGAGATGACCGAGTTTCGCCGGGCCGACGGGGGCAGCGGCGCCGGCGCGGCGTCGCTGGAGGAGGTCCGCCGTTACCGCCTGAACCCGGGCGAGGCCGGCCTTTACGACACCGGCGCGATCCATGCCATCGACTACCCGCCCGGGGCGCGCTTCGTCCGCGTCACCGGCACCGATCTGGACCACGTGGCGCGGCTCAAGTTCGATCCCGCCGCGGGGACCGCGACCGTGATCGAGAACGCCACCGTCCCCGGCTGATCCGCCGGCCGCTGCGACCACGTTTGGTTAACGTTTCGTTTCCGTTTTCTTGACAACGTTGCCGCCAGTCTGCGGGCGGGCTGTAACGCTTTGTCTTGGGGGACCGGATCCGGCGCTCACGTGGTGGCGAGCAAATGGACAACGCAGCGGCGGGCCAAGGCGCGCGACCGCCGGCGGGGCCAGGCCGATCGCACGGTCGGCGCCTCTAACCTGTTGCGCAGCCGGCTTGGGCGCCGCGTCGCGCTGATCGTCTGCCTGGCGATCGTCGCCATCGAGGCGGTGATCCTGGTGCCCTCCTACCTGCGCCACCGTGACGACCTACTGCTGCAACTGGAGAGCATGGGCCGCACCGCGGCCATGGCCGCGTTTGCCCACCGTGGTCATGCATCGGCCCGCGACCTGCGCCAGGCCGGGCGTCTCTTGTTGCGGGTCGAGGGCATCACCGGCGGTGCCTTGTACGCCCCCGACACCGGCCTGATCGCCAGCTTCGGCGAGGTCCCACACACCGGTCCTGACGTGCTTGGCCCGCACGGCGGCAGCCGGTTGCTGGCGGACGGTCAGCGTTTTGAAATCGTCCTCTCGCCACAGTCAGTCGGCGTTCCCTACAGCATCGTGCTGCGCCTGGATGCGAGCTGGGTTGGGCAGGAACTGACCGCGTTCGTCTGGCGCATCGCCGGCCTGACGCTGCTGATCTCACTGTTCCTGTCTGTCGTCACCCTGTTCATCCTCAATCGCCAGGTCTTGCAGCCGATGCTGCGCCTGCGCGACAGCCTGGTCGCCGCCCGGCGCGACAGCCGACAGGCCGAGCAGTACGTTGCAGCGTACCGGCGGGCGGACGAAATCGGCGAGATGGTGCGAGCGCTGCACGCGCTGTTGCGCGAGGTTTCGCAGGCACGCGAACAGGACCTCGGCGCCAGCGAGCAGCGCTTCCGCGACTTCGCCGACGCCGCCTCCGACTTCTTCTGGGAAATGGATCAGGATCTGCGTTTCAGCTACTTCTCGGCGAACATGACGCTGATCACCGGCGTGCACGAAGACGACATGTTGGGGCGGACCCGGGAAGAGACCGGTATCCCCGACGTCGAAGCCGGGGCGTGGAAACAGCATCTGTCCGACCTGCAGGCCAAGCGGCCGTTTCGGAACTTCATCCACCCGCGGGTGCGCGCGGATGGCCAGCGCATCTACCTCTCGATCAGCGGCAAGCCGGTCTACGGCAGCGACGGCCAGTTCCAGGGCTATCGAGGAGTCGGCTCGGACATCACCGAGGCGATGCGCAGCGAGCAGGCGCTGCGCGAGGCCAAGGAGCGCGCCGAAGCGGCGAACCAGGCCAAGTCCAACTTCCTGGCACTGATGAGTCACGAGCTGCGGACGCCGTTGAATGCCATCCTGGGCTTCTCGGAGATGATCAGCACGGGCGTGTTCGGGCCGGCCGGCGATCCCCGCTATACCGGCTATGCCGTCGACATTCACCGTAGCGGCGAGCATCTGCTGGCGCTCATCAACGACATCCTCGACCTGTCCAAGATCGAGGCCGGCCGCTTCGACCTGAAGCTCGCCGATGTCGACGTCGGCGAAGCGATCGCCGCCAGCGTCGCCATGGTCCGGCCGATCGCGGACAGGGCGGCGCTGACCATCGAGCCGCAGGTCGCCCCGGATCTGCCGAAGCTGCGTGCGGATCCGCGCGCACTGCAGCAGATCCTGTCGAACCTGCTGTCCAATGCCATGAAGTTCACGCCCGAGGGCGGCCGCGTCGGCATCTACGCCGATGTCGTCGATCGCCACATGCGTCTGCAGGTCACGGACACCGGCATCGGCATCGCCAGCGAGGATATCCAACGGGTCCTGGAGCCCTTCAACCAGGTCGACAGTGGCTATTCCCGACGTTTCCAGGGTACCGGCCTGGGACTGGCGATCATCCGGGCCCTGGTCGAGCTGCATGGCGGTCGGCTGCGGCTGCACAGTGTCGTCGGCGCCGGCACCCGCGTGGTCGTCACCTTTCCCTGTCCGCAACAGGACGCCTCTGCGCACCAGCACCCGGTGGCCGCACCGGCGGAGGACGACATCCCGACGATTCCACTGGCCAGCGGATGAGGCCGACGGCGGCGCATTTTGCCGCCGGTGCGATCCGGTGTATCTCCCGACCACGTTGAAGCTTGGGCGGAGCCCCGACGATGCGTTTTGCGGTCATTGGGGCCGGCGGCATGGGTGGCGCGCTTGGCGGCCGGCTGGCGGCAAATGGCGAGGACGTGGCCTTCGTGGTGCGCGGGCGGCAGCTCGCCGCGCTGCGGCGCGATGGCCTGACGGTGCGTTATGGCGACGACGAGCTGCGCCTGCCGCGGCCGGTGGCAAGCGATGATCCGGCGCAGGTCGGCGCCGTCGACGCGGTGCTGCTGTGCGTCAAGATGTACGACCTGGCCGAGGCGGTGCGTGCCATGGCCCCGCTGCTGGGCGACGGCACCCGTGTCCTGACTCTGCAGAACGGCATCGAGGCGCCACGCATCGCCGCCGAGGCCGTCGGCGCCGACAGGGTGCTGGCCGGGGTCGCCTGGTTCGCCGGTCGCATCCTGGCGCCGGGGGTAGTCGAGATTGCCGGTGGCATGCGCGGGCGGCCCTGGGTCGAGCTGGGCGGCATGCGGGACGGTGACGGCGGACGGGGCGCGGCGCTGGCGCGACGTCTCGATGCGGCCGGCATCAGCTGCCGGGTGGTGGCGGACGTCGACACCCTGTTGTGGCAGAAGTTCTGCCTGATCAGCGCGACCAGCTCGGCAGCGGCGCTGACCCGGCTGCCGATCGGTGCGGTCCGGCGCGACCCCGACAGCCGCTGGCTGATCGAGCAGGCGGTGCAGGAGACGGTCGCCGTGGCGCGGGCGCATGGGGTGGCGCTGGCCGGCGACGTGGCCGAACAGGTGATCGCCCTAATCGACAGCATGCCGGCGGCGGCCAGGCCGTCCCAACTCTCCGATCTGGAAGCCGGCAAACCGTTAGAGCTCGACTGGCTGTCCGGCGCCGTCTGCCGCCTGGGTGCGCAAGCCGGCATCGCCACGCCGTACCACCGCACGGTCTGTGCCGCGCTAAAACCCTATGCCGGTGGCGAGATCATTGCCCGACCGGGGTCGCCGGTGACACTGTTGCTCATCTAAGGAACCATCGGGCGGGGAGGCGACGATGAGACTGCTCAGCTTTCGTCACGGCGGCCGGGACAGCTATGGCGTCGTGGCCGATGACGGGGTGGTCGACGCCGGCCGGCGTCTCGGTGCGGCGCGGCCGACCCTGCGCACGGCGCTGGGCGCGCTCGATGAGCTGCGCGCGCTGGCCGGGGAGGCGCCGGACCTGAGCCTGGCGGAGATCGAATTCCTGCAGCCGATCACCGATCCCGGTCGCATCACTTGCGTCGGACTGAACTATCGCAAGCATATCGAGGAGGTCGGCGCGGCGACGCCGCAACAACCGTCCCTGTTCGCCCGACACCCCGATAGCCAGGTGGCGCACCAGCAACCGATGGTGCGGCCGCGGGTCTCCGCCGACTACGATTTCGAGGGCGAACTGGCCTTCGTCATCGGCACGCCGGGGCGGCATATCCCGCGCGACCGGGCATTGGGCCATATCGCCGGCTATGCCTGCTTCAACGACGGCTCGCTGCGTGACTTCCAACGTGGCGGCAGCATCCTCGCCGGCAAGAACTTCTGGCATTCCGGCGCCTTCGGTCCCTGGCTGGTGACCGCTGACGAAGTGCCCGAGCCCGGCGCGTTGACCCTGGTGACCCGGCTCAACGGGGCGGAGATGCAGCGCAGCCCGATCGACGACCTGCTGTTCGACGTCGCCGACCTTATTGCCTACATCTCGCAGCTGTGGCCGCTCGAGGTCGGCGACGTGGTGTCCACCGGCACCCCAAGCGGTGTCGGTCTGGGCCGCGACCCGCATGTCTGGATGAAGCCGGGCGACCGGGTCGAGGTGGAGATCAGCGGCATCGGCACGTTGGCCAACACGGTGATCGACGAATAGCGCTCGTGATCAAGTGTAATTGGCGATCTCGACCAGGTTGCCTTCCGGGTCGCGGCAATAGACCGAGGTGATCGTGCCGGTGGCGCCGGTGCGGGCGACCGGGCCGTCGAGCACCTCGACCCCGTTGTCCTCCAGCACCCGCTTGACCTCGTCGACCGGGGTGGTGGCGATCAGGCAGAAGTCCTGGGTGCCCGACAGGTGATTCACGGCGCGGATCACCTCTTCCTCGCCGGCCCGGTGCAGGTTGATCTTGTGCCGGCCGAAGTGCAGCGCCACCCGCCCATCGCCAAAAACCTCACGGCGCATGCCCAGCACGCGTACATAGAAATCGGCGATCTGCTCGATGTTCTTGCAGGGCATGACGAAATGGTCGACGTGCGCGAGTTCGACCGCAGGCATCAGAACCGCTCCTTGTAGGGCCGCAGGTCGAGCTCGAAGCTCCAGGCGCTGCGGGGCTGCTGGTGCAGCTGCCAGAACGCGGCCGCGATGTCGTCCGGCTGCAGCAGGCCGTCGCTGCCCCGGCGCTCGATGATGTCGGGCACCGCCGTGCGCAGCTTCTCGCCGTCGATGCCGCCGTCGATGATCACATGCCCGACATGCAGGCCTTCGGGGCCGAACTCCCGGGCCATGGCCTGGGCCAGGGCACGCAGCCCGGCCTTGGCGCTGGCAAAGGCGGTGAACGGTGGCTTGCCGCGCAAGGACGCCGTGGCGCCCGTGAACAGGATGGTGCCTTCGCCCCGCTGCAGCATCCGCCGGGCCGCCTCGCGGCCGCTCAGGAAGCCGGCATGGCAGGCCACCCGCCAGGTGCGCTCGAACAGCTCGGCCGACATCTCGAGCAGCGGGCTGCGCACGTTGTTGCCGGCGTTGAACACGGCAACCCGCAGGCCGGCGCCTTGGCGGTCGGCGGCGGCGAACAGCTCGGTTATCTGCGCTTCGTCAGTGGCATCGCAGACATACGCCGTCGCCGCACCGCCGGCGGCGCGCAGTTCGTCGGCGATCCGTTCGATCCGTTCGGCCGTGCGGCCGGCGACGAAGACGTGCAGGCCGCCGGCGGCAAAGCGACGGCACAGGGCGGCGCCGAGGCCGTTGCTGGCGCCAACGCCGACGATCACGGCGGTAGTCAGGGTGTCGTCGGACATGTTGTTTCTCCGCTGTCGACGGTGCTGGCGCCCAGTCTACAGGCTCGCCAGAGGTTCGTGGTGCGGCTTTCGGGGCCGGAAATGGCGACGCCGCCCCGGTTCATTCCGGGGCGGCGTCTGAACCTGCCGGCAACGGGGCCTGATGCCGGCCGGAATAGGTTCTCCTTCAGTGGCTGCGGCTGCGGCTGTGCGCCAGCTCCGCAAGCCAGTGGCCGATCTGGCCGAACAGGGCGCGGGCGTGCACGGAACGCTCGCGCTCGGCCAGGCGGCGCATCTGGCCGACGTCCCAGGGCTGCAGCTCTTCCTGCGCCGGGCTGAGCTGCTGCAGGTCGGGGGAGGCAAAGGTCTGAGTGTGACTGTGGGCGTACATGGGCCTGCTCCTTTGGCCGGATCGCGTCTCCAGCTATATTAGAATCGCTTTAACGATCTCTGGCTGATTGGCGATGCCGTTGCGATGTGACGCCTGAATAGTTAAGCTTTCTCCGGTTTCGCACAAACCAGACTTTCTTCGGATCGATTTAGAAAAACTAAATCGGAGCCAGCATGGCCCGCCGCCTCCCACCACTGAACGGCCTGCGCGCCTTCGAGGCCGCCGCCCGTCATCTGAGCATTTCCGCCGCCGCGCGCGAGCTTCATGTCACCCCGGCGGCGGTCAGCCAGCAGATCAAGGGCCTGGAGGCGCACCTGGGCGTGGCCCTGTTCCGCCGTCTCAACCGGGCCCTGGCGCTGACCGAGCATGGGCTCTTGCTGTTGCCGGGTTTGAGCGACGGGTTCGACCGTCTCGGTGATGCCGTGGCGCGGGTGCGGGCGGCGCACGAGGGCGGACCGTTGAACGTCTCGACCTCGCCGGCCTTCGCCTCGAAGTGGCTGATCCCGCGGCTCGATCGGTTCCAGCGCCAGCATCCCGACATCGAGGTCCGCATCACCGCATCGATGGACCTGGTCGATTTCCGTGCCGACGATGCCGACTGCGCCGTGCGCTTCGGCAACGGCCGTTACGAGGGCCTCGAATCCGTCTGGCTGATGGGCGAGGAAGTGTTCCCGGTGTGCAGCCCGCGGCTGCTTGCGGGCGCGCATCCGCTGACTGCGCTCGACGAACTGAAGCACCACCGGCTGATTCACGACGGCACACCGATGCTGAACGACCTCACCCCGGACTGGCGGATGTGGCTGCAGGCGGCCGGCGTGGAGGACGTCGACTCAACCCATGGCCTGGTGTTGTCGCCATGGACCATGGTGATCGAGGCGGCCATCGAGGGCCAGGGCGTGGCCTTGGGCCGGCGCAACCTGGTCGCCGCCGATCTGGCCGAGGGCCGGCTGGTGCGGCCGTTCGATCTCGGCCTGCCGATCCCCTTCTCGCACTGGCTGGTGTATCCGCCGCAGGCGTTGCGCCGGCGCAAGGTGAAGGCCCTGCACGACTGGCTGCTGGCTGAAACCCAGGTCGATCAGGAGCAGCAGGAGATGTCGGGGCTGGAGATCGCCGGCACCTGATCCGCGTCGTTGCATGGCGCCGCCCGGCGCTTTAGGGTGCGGGCCGTTTTCCTGACGCCAGCAACAGTGGAGCGCGCCATGTCGTTCCTTGCGGAATCGCTTAGCCGGATCAAGCCGTCCGCCACCATCGCCGTGAGTGACAAGGCCCGTGAACTGAAAGCGGCCGGTCGCGACGTGATCAGCCTCGGTGCGGGCGAGCCGGACTTCGATACCCCGGACAACATCAAGGAAGCGGCGATCCGCGCCATCCGCGACGGCATGACCAAGTACACCAACGTCGACGGCACGCCTGAGCTGAAGGCGGCCATCGTCGACAAGTTCCAGCGCGAGAACGGCCTGAGCTATGCCCCGGAGCAGGTGATCGTCGGCACCGGCGGCAAGCAGGTGCTCTACAACGCGTTGATGGCGACGATCAATCCGGGCGACGAGGTGATCATCCCGACACCTTATTGGGTGTCGTATCCCGACATGGTGCTGCTGGCCGGCGGCACGCCGGTGATCGTTGACGCCACCGCCGAGAACGGCTTCCGGCTTGCGGCCGCGGATCTGGAAGCGGCGATTACGCCGCGGACCAAATGGCTGATCTTCAATTCGCCCTCGAACCCGTCGGGCGCCGCCTATAGTCGCGCGCAGCTGAACGCACTGACCGAGGTGCTGATGCGCCATCCGCAGGTTTGGGTGATGACCGACGACATGTACGAGCATGTGGTCTACGACGATTTCCAGTTCACCACCCCGGCCCAGGTCGAACCGAGGCTTTACGAACGCACGCTGACGGTCAACGGCGTGTCGAAGGCCTATTGCATGACCGGCTGGCGGATCGGCTATGCCGGCGGTCCGGCGGCGCTGATCAAGGCCATGGCCAAGATCCAGTCGCAGAGCACCTCCAATCCGTCGTCGATCAGCCAGGCGGCTGCCGTGGAGGCGTTGAACGGTCCGCAGGACTTCATCGCCGAGCACAATCGGGTGTTCAGGGAACGCCGCGATCTGGTGGTCTCGATGCTGAACCAGGCCCGCGGCATCGACTGCCTGACGCCGGAGGGGGCGTTCTACGTCTACCCGTCATGCACCGGCTGCATCGGCAAATCCACTCCCGACGGCAAGCGCATCGACAGCGACCTGGACTTCGTCACCGCCCTGCTGGAAGGCGAAGGTGTCGCGGTGGTGCACGGCGAGGCGTTCGGCCTGACGCCGCACTTCCGCATCTCCTATGCCGAGTCGACCGAGGCGCTGGAGGAGGCCGGCCGGCGCATCCAGCGCTTCTGCGCTTCGCTGAGCTGAGCCCGGCGGCACGGGACGGAACCGGGCCATGGCCCTGCGCATCGCCGTCATGGGCAGCGGCGGCATCGGCGGCTACTTCGGCGGCCGTCTGGCCCAGGCCGGCGAGGATGTCAGCTTCATCGCCCGCGGTGCCCACCTGGCGGCCGTGCGCGAGCACGGCCTGCGCATCGTCAGCCCCTTGGGCGACGCGTTGATCGCGCCGGTGCGAGCGACCGACGACCCGGCGACGATCGGTCCGGTCGACGTGGTGATGTTCTGCGTCAAGCTCTACGACGTGGAACAGGCGGCGGCGTTGTGCCGGCCGTTGCTGGGCCCGGATACGGCCGTGATCTCGTTCCTCAACGGCATCGATTCCGAGCAGCGCATGCGCCCGATCCTGGGGCCGGAGCATGTCGTCGGCGGCGTCGCCCATATCCCGTCGAACATCAGCGCCCCGGGCGTGATCGAGCACAAGGCGGAACTGGCGGCGTTGCAGTTCGGCGAGGACGACGGCCGCGACAGCCCGCGCCTCGCCGCCTTCCTGGCGGCCTGCCAGCGGGCCGACATCCAGGCCAGCCTGGTGCCGGAGATCGCGGTGGCGATCTGGAGCAAGTTCGTCCTGCTGGCGGCGTTCGCCACCGTCTGCTGCCTGACCCGGCAACCAGCCGAGGCAATCCGCGGCGACGAGGATGTCGCCGGCCTGTTCCGCGAAGCGGTCGCGGAAATCGTCGCGGTGGCCCGCGCCAAGGGCATCGCCCTGCCGGCCGATGCCGCGGAACGCACGTTGCAGGCGATGGAGAACTTTCCGCCTACGGTGCGGCCATCGATGCTGGTCGATCTCGACCGCGGCCGGCGCATCGAGCTGGAGGGTCTGTCGGGCGCGGTCGTCCGCGCCGGCCGCGAGGCCGGCGTCGACACCCCCGTCCACCGGATCGCCTATGCCGCGCTGAAGCCGTATCTGAACGGGGCGCCGGCGACGGTCTGACGCCTAGAGCATGTCCGGGCTTGTTTGAATCAACAGGGGGATTCCCCTGAGGCGTTTGATGTGATTCAAGATGCTGGCTGGAGGAGGAGGCCAGCATGCATGCCTCGACCTTATTCGCTGGATTTGCGTGAGCGTGTTGTTGCCGCGGTGGAGAGC
>Ga0209458_1000145_pt1 | contig 37981 bp, 34 predicted proteins | sample WorMetLIZAISLAND_FD_187411 | JGI IMG/M metagenome (GOLD analysis project Ga0209458, IMG submission 187411) | Marine gutless worms symbiont microbial communities from Max Planck institute for Marine Microbiology, Germany - Inanidrilus manae... ...
TAAGGTCGAGGCATGCATGCTGGCCTCCTCCTCCAGCCAGCATCTTGAATCACATCAAACGCCTCAGGGGAATCCCCCTGTTGATTCAAACAAGCACGGACATGCTCTAGCCGTCGGCGAATGCGGCAAAGAAAAACGGGCCGCCCCAGGGACGGCCCGCTGTTCGTTCTGGTGGTTCGGTAGCGTCAGCCGGTCCTTTTCAGGCTTTCCGGCTGTCCTGTCCCGTCGTCGTCGTCGTTGAGTTCCACGCGCTTGTAGCCTTCGACGCCGCCGCCTTTCTCTTCCGGCCATTCCAGCGTCATCAGATCGAAGCGCAGGTTCGGCGGAGCGAACAGCACCACCACCGTCTGCAGCCAGACGGCGATCCCGGACAGCAGGGCCACGATCAGGCCGACGAACAGCACGCCCTTGATGATCCAACGGTGCGACAGGCCCACCAGCGAGGGCGAGATCTCGTTGGTGAGGAAGGAGTCGAGGGTGAAGATCCAGGCGAAGTAGATCACCACCACGGTGTAGGGGACCATGAACAGGGTGGTGCCGATGAACTCGATCCAGGCCTGGGTCTTGGTCTTCAGGTGCATGCGCACCAGATCGACCCGGACGTGCCGGTTACGGGTAAAGCCGTAGCCCAAGACGAGGGCGAACAGGGCGGTGTGGAAATGCCACTGCATCTCCTGCAGCATGGTCGACTGGAAGTAGGTGGACACGTTCTCCACCAGGAAGATCTGCACCCAGACCACCTTGCGCGAGAACACATCCCACATCGTCACCAGCACCAGCGGCAGGATGAAGTAGGCACCCCACTGGCCGAACCATTCGACGAACACCTGCATCCGGGCCGCGACGCGGACCAGCATCATGGCCGTTGCGTGTTCATCCACGCTTTCGTGCGCCGTTTCCTGCGTCGTGTCTTGCGCCATGACCGTCGTCTCCCCTTAGCCAGCCAGCCGCGCGAGCCACAGAGCGACCTCGGGCTTCCACAGCACGAGGATCACGCCGCAGAGCTGCAACAGCACGAACGGTATGATGCCGACGTAGATATTCCGGATGTCCACTTCTTTTGGCGCGATGCCCTTCATGTAGAACAGGGCGAAGCCGAATGGTGGGGTCAGGAATGAGGTCTGCAGGTTGATCGCGACCAGCACGGTGAACCAGTAGGTCAGCATGTCCTTGGCGACGTGGGCGCCGAAGTCGAGGCCGGCGACCAGCGGCGCGAACACCGGCAGGACAATCAGGGTGATCTCGACCCAGTCAAGGAAGAAGCCGAGGAAGAACACGATCGCCATGATCAGGAACAGCAGGCCCCATGACCCCAGGCCGGCGGCCAGGATCAGGTGCTCGACCACATCGTCGCCGCCCAGCGAGCGGAACACGTAGGCAAAGCAGGTTGCGCTCATGACGATGAAGAAGATCATCGCGATGGTCAGTGCCGACGACTGGCACACGCCCTTGACGATGTCCCACTTCAGCGTGCCCTTGAGCAGGGCCAGCACCATGGCGCCGAAGGCGCCAACCGCGCCGGCTTCAGACGGCGTGGCGAAGCCCAACAGGATCGAGCCCTTGATGAAGGCGATCAGGAACACCGGCGGGAAGAAGCCGCGCACCAGCAGCGGCCCCATTTCCTTGGGCGGCACGTACAGCAGCTCCTTCGGCAGCGGCGGCGCCACCGACGGCCTCACTGTGGCCCAGCCGGAGACGAAGATCAGATACAGGGCCGACAGGGTCAGGCCCGGGATCAGCGCCGCCATGAACAGCGTGCCGACCGAAATCGACAGCAGGTCGGCCATGATGATGAGCATGATCGACGGCGGGATCAGGATGCCAAGTGTGCCGGAGGCGGCGATCACGCCGGTCGACAGTGCCTGGCTGTAGCCCTGTTTCAGCATGGTGGGCAGCGCCAGTGCCGTCATCATGGTCACCGAGGCGCCGATGATGCCGGTCATGGCGGCCAGGATGGTGCCCATCACGGTCACCGCCAGGGCAAGCGCGCCGGGGACTTTGCGCAGCAGGACCTGGCAACAGTAGAGCATCTCGTTGGCGACGCCGCTGCGTTCCATCATCGTGCCCATGAAGACGAAGGTAGGCACGGCGACGAGCACGAGGTTCTCCGCCGCCTGGCCCCAGATGCGGGGCAGGAAATTGAAAAACTCGACAAGCTGGAACATGTCGAGTGTGTAGCCGATCAAGCCGAAGGCAATGGCCAGGCCGCCGAGGATGTAGGCCACCGGATAGCCGGTGAACAGCAGCGCCGCCAGGGAGACGAACATGAAGATCGGGAGGTAATCCTGGATGAAATAGAGCAATTCCATGGCGCACCACCTGTCCGCGGCCCATCACGGCCGACGAGGAGAACCGCACGTTGTCGCGGCGTTGTAATCAGGTGGTTGGGCCCCGCAGCGCGCGGGACCCAACCAGCCCTGACTCTTGGCCCCCGAAGGGGCGGCTAACCGAACTTAGTCGAGGTAGCCGTTGTCCTTCCAGACCTTGTACTTGGCGCGGAAGGCCGTATAGCTGTCATACACTTCCTTGAACAGCGGGTCCTTGGCGTTCTCTTCCGCCACGACCTCGTTCCAGGCGTTCTCGAGCTTCGCCAGATCGGCGTCCGACCAACGCACGAAGGTCACGCCCTTCTTCTCCAGCTCAGCCATGGCTTCGAACTGCACCGCCTCGGAGCGGACGAACGACCAGGTGATGCTGTCGCCGCAACCGGCCTTGATGATCGCCTGCTGCTGCTTGTCCAGCCCATCCCACTTGGCCTTGTTCATCAGCAGTTCGCCAACCGAGGACTGCTGGTGCCAGCCCGGGAAGTAGTTGTACTTCGCGATCTGGTAGAAGCCGAGGTCGAGGTCGATCGACGGCATGGAGAACTCGGTGGCGTCGATCACGCCCCGCTCCAGTGCCGGGTAGATGTCGGCGCCGGCCAGCAGCTGGGTCGACACGCCGAGCTTGGTCATAACCTTGGCGCCAAGGCCGAAGAAGCGCATCTTCTTGCCCCGGAGGTCGTCGATCGAACCGAGCTGCTCACGGAACCAGCCCGATGTCTCCGGCGCGATGATGGCGCAGTGCAGGCCGTGCACGCCGTTCTCGGCATAGATCCGGTTGTAGATCTCGTCGCCGCCGCCGTATTCCATCCATGCCAGCAGCTCACCGGCACGCGGACCGAACGGCACCGCGGTGAAGAACGCGAGGGCCGGAATCTTGCCAACGTGATAGCCGGCCGTCCCCCACATGGCGTCGACCGAACCGGCCTTGACCGCGTCCCAACCCTGCAAGGTCGGAACGAGAGCGCCGGGCTCGAAGAACTTGATCTTCATCGCCCCGCCGGACATGTCGTCGATGATGTTCTCGTAGCGGGCCGCGACTTCGCCGATAATCGACAGCTTGCTGCCGAATGCGCTTTGCATCTTCCACCGCAGACGCTCGACCGCGTCGGCAGAGGAGGACAGCCCCGCGACCATGCCGATAGCTACGGCCGCGGCAGCGGAACCTTTCAAGATTTTCTTAAAGTCCACGATATCCTCCCTGTTGCTATAACGTGGGCCTATCAGGTGCGCTATTAAATTGACGATGGGGAGGCCGCGTCAACGTCAAATTTGCCAATAATCCGTCATCGGCGCCCTTGACTCGGGCACGAAAGCTGGCTGCGCTGGCGCAGAATAGGCATCGGGAGAGGCGAATGCGGGACCTGGCGGGTACGGTAGCCTGGATAACCGGCGGTGGAACAGGAATCGGCCGGGCCGGCGCCGAAGCACTGGCTGGGGCCGGGTCACGGGTGATTGTCTCCGGTCGCAGGGCCGAGGCCCTGGAGACGACGGTCGAAGCCATACGGGCGGCGGGCGGGGTCGCCGAGGCCTTGCCGCTCGACGTGGCGGACGCGCCAGCCGTGCGGCGGGCCGCCGATCTGATCCTCGATGGGCATGGCCGGATCGACGTGCTGGTCAATGCCGCCGGCCTCAACATCGGCGGGCGACGCTACCACGAGATGTCGGTCGAGGACTGGCATCTGGTCATCGAGGTCAACCTGAACGGTGCCTACCATTGCGTGCATGCGGTGCTGCCGACGATGCGGCGGCAGCGCCACGGCCTGATCATCAACATCTCGTCCTGGGCGGGCCGATATCATTCCTATGTCGCCGGTCCGGCCTATGGCGCCTCCAAGCACGCCATGGTGTCGATGAACGCCACCCTCAACATCGAGGAAGGCATGCACGGCATCCGCGCCTGCTGCATCTGTCCGGCCGAGGTGGCGACCGAGATCCTCGACCGCCGGCCGGTGCCGGTCGGCGCTGCCGCCCGGGCCAGGATGCTGCAGCCTGAGGACCTTGGCGAGACCATCCGTTTTGTCGCTCAGATGCCGCCGCATGCCTGCGTCGACGAGATCCTCATCAGCCCGACCTGGGATCGCGCCTATGAGGGCGGCGCCGACCGCTACCCGACGGCGACACCGGACTAGGGTGGCTTTGGCGGGCCGATGGCCATGGAACAGGGGGCAGGGGAACACGGATGTATGCGCCGCCGCCTGAGGTAGCCACACAGGTGTTCGCCCGCCTGCCTGAGGAGTTCCAGCGCCTCGAGCACGGTTCGCAATGGCTCAGCCTGCAGCAGCGGGGCCGGGCCATGGGGTCGTTCATCGAGGGACCGTCGTTCGACACCGAGGGCAACCTCTACATCGTCGACATCGCCCATGGCCGGGTGTTCCGGATCTCGCCGCAGGCCGAGTTCAGCCTGGTCGCGGACTATGACGGGCAGCCGAACGGTCTGAAGATCCATCGTGACGGCCGCATTTTCATCGCCGACTTCGTCAACGGCATCATGGAACTGGACCCGGTCAGCGGCCGCGTTTCGGCCTTCCTCGCGCGCGAGCGCTTCCCGGACTTCAAGGGCTTCAATGACCTGTTCTTCGCCGCTAACGGTGATCTCTACTTCACGGATCAGGGCTATACGGGGATGCACGATGCCAGCGGCCGGCTGTGGCGCTACAGTCACGACGGCCATCTGGACTGCCTGATCGACGGCATCCCCAGCCCCAACGGTCTGGTCATGGCACCCGACGAGAGCCAGCTCTACCTGGCGGTGACCCGCGGCAACTGCGTGTGGCGTGTCCCGTTCCTGCTCGACGGCAACGCTTCCAAGGTCGGCGTGTTCGTGCAGTTGAGCGGTGCCGTTGGTCCCGACGGGTTGGCGGTGAATGCCCGCGGCCACCTGTTCGTCGCCCATGTCGGCGGCGGCAGCATCTGGCAGTTCAACCGCCTGGGTGAGCCGGTGGCGCGCATCCGCTCTTGCGCCGGCCTGCTGACCACCAACCTGGCCTTTGGCGGACCCGACAACGCCACTCTGTACATCACCGAATCGGAAACCGGCAGCATCCTGACGGCCGCGCTCGAGGCGCCCGGCCAGGTCATGTTCTCGCATCAGCGTTAGCGAAGGAGAGGGCGATGCAGCGATTCCAAGACAAGGTCGCTCTGGTCACCGGAGCCGGTACCGGCATCGGCCTGGCCACGGCGCGACGGCTGCGCGAGGACGGTTGCGCGGTGGTCGCGGGAATCCTCGATGAGGACCAGCGTCCGGCGCTCGGTGATCTCGATGGCGAGGTCCTTGACGTCCGCAGTGCCGGGCACTGGGACCGGGCCATGGCCTATGTGCACGAACGTCACGGCGGCCTGGATATCCTGGTCAACTGTGCCGGGACCTGCCCACTCGCGACGGCCGAAGAGACCACGCCCGCGCTGTGGCAGGAGGTCATGGCGGTGAATCTCGAGGGCGGCTTCCTGGGCTGCCAGCGCGCGATCCCGGTCATGCGCGAGCGCGGCGGTGGCGCCATCGTCAATGTCGCCTCGATCAACGCCATTCGCGGCAACAACAGCATGGTCGCCTATGCCGCATCCAAAGGTGGGCTGATGGCGATGACCATGGCCCTGGCGCTCGACCATGTCGGCGACGGCATCCGTGTGAACTGTGTCTGCCCGGCTACCATCGATACCGAAATGGTGCATGCCATGCTGGGCCAGGCGGCCAATGCCGCGGCTGCACGCGAGGCCATCATCGCCAAACACCCCATCGGTCGCATGGCCCAGCCCGAGGAAGTCGCTTCGGTCATCGCCTTTTTGGTCAGCGACGACTCCTCTTACATGACCGGCCTGTCGCTGCCGGTGGACGGCGGCCGCAGCATCCGCTGATTGCCCGGGCGCATCTCGCCAAAAAACGTCAGCCCGGTGTACCCAGACCGAAGTCGCGGCCCCAGCCGAGGCCATCTACGGTGCCGCCGCGCGGCTTGTACTCGCAGCCGATCCAGCCGTCATAGCCTGACGCGTCGATCTGGTCGAACAGCCAGGGGTAATTGATCTCGCCGAGGTCGGGCTCGTGCCGGTCCGGCGGGTTGGCGATCTGCATGTGGCCGATCCGCGGCAGGCAGTCGCGCAGGCGCACGGTCAGATCGCCCTCCATGATCTGCACATGATAGATGTCGAACTGCAGGCGCAGATTGGCCCGGTCAAGCTCGTCGAGGAGCCGGCAGGCCTGGCCGGAGGTCTGCAGGAAGAAGCCCGGCACATCGCGCTTGCCGTTGATCGGCTCGATCAGGACGTTGAGGCCATGCGCCGCTGCCGCGTCGGCGGCCCAACCGAGGTTCTCGCGGTAGGTGTCTTCAAAGGCCGTGCGCTCGGGTCCCTCGGGCGGCGCCAGGCCGGCGACGGCGTGGATGTTGCTGCAGTCCAGCGCCTGGGCGTAGTCGATGGCCTTGCCGATGCCGTCGCGGAACTCGGCCTCGCGACCCGGCAGGCAGGCCAGCCCGCGCTCACCGCTCTCCCAGTCGCCGGCCGGCATGTTCAACAGCGCTTGATGCAGCCCGGCGCTGCGCAGGCAGTCGACCAGTTCGGCTTTCTCGCGCACGTAGGGAAACAGGTACTCGACGGCGCGAAAGCCCGCGTCCGCGGCTGCCTGGAACCGCGCCGGAAACGCCACTTCGGTGAACAGGAAGCTCAGGTTTGCGGCGAACTTTGGCATCGGCTGGCTCCGGTGGGGTGGCTCGACGGGTCGCATGGCAGATGCGCCGGCAGCAGTGTGGCACCGCGCCCGCGGCGGCAGCAAGCGGTTGCCTTGATCGTGCCGGGCGCCCCATGCCACGCTGCCGGGGCGCAGCGAAACAGGCATCACCATTGCCACTTGGAGGCTGTGGCCAGAGGGGGCGATGACGGAGGGCTGGATCAGGACGGAAAGCCGTGACGGCCTGCTGCGGCTGCGGGCGGGCGGCGCCTGGGACGTCGCCAACGCCAAGAGTCTCGACGCCCAGCTGCGACCGTTGTCGCCGACCGGAATCAACAGCGTCAACTTCGACCTGTCCGATGTCGGCCGGCTCGACACCGTCGGCGCCTGGTTGACCTACCGCACCGCCAAGACGTTCGAAGCGGCCGGCTGCCGGACCGCGTTCGAAGGCGTACGACCGGAGCACCAGGCGATGCTCGATCAGGTCGCAGCCAGCGACGAGCCCTGCGAGGTCGAGCCTGCGCGGATGAACCCGGTGATGGCGGTGATCGAGCGCGTCGGCGCCGCCTCCTGCGACATTGCCCACGACGCCATGCAGCAGTTGGACTTCCTCGGCGAGACCATGCTGGCACTGGCACGCACGCTGCGCCGACCGAACCGGCTGCGCCTGATCCCGCTGGTCTTTCACATGGAGAAGGCCGGCCTCAACGCGATCCCCATCGTCGCGCTGATCTCGTTCCTGATCGGTGTCGTGCTGGCCTATCAAGGTGCCGTCCAGCTGCAGCAGTTCGGCGCCGACATTTTCGTTGTCGACCTGATCGCGATTTCGGTGCTGCGCGAGATCGGCATTCTGCTCACGGCCATTGTCATCGCCGGCCGCTCCGGCAGCGCCTTCACCGCCGAGCTGGGGTCGATGGTGGTCAACGAGGAAGTCGACGCGATCCGGGCCCTCGGTCTCGACCCCATGGACGTGCTGGTATTGCCCCGGGTGCTGGCGCTGGTGCTGACGCTGCCGTTGCTCGCCTTCCTCGCCGACATCATGGGCCTGTTCGGCGGCATGGTGATGGCGTGGAGCGCGCTCAACATCTCGCCCGGACTGTTCGTCGAGCGCCTGAACGAAGCGGTCTCCTTGAGTTCGTTCTGGGTCGGCATTGCCAAGGCACCGGTGTTCGCTTTCGTGATTGCCATGGTCGGTTGCCTCGAGGGGCTGCGCGTTGAGCGCAAGGCGGAGAGCATCGGCCGGCAGACCACGCGTTCGGTCGTCACCGGGATCTTCCTGGTCATCGTGTTCGATGCCGTGTTCTCGGTCTTCTTTGCGATGATCGGGGTCTGAAGACGATGGCGGCGGATGACGTGATCATTCGTGTGCGCGGACTGCGGACCCAGTTCGGCCGACAGGTCGTGCATGACGGTCTCGACCTCGATGTCCACAGGGGCGAAATCATCGGCGTCGTCGGTGGTTCGGGTTCGGGCAAATCGGTGCTGCTGCGGACGATCATCGGCCTGAACCAGCCGCGCGCCGGCACGATCGAGGTGTTCGGCCAGGACCTGTCGACGCTCCCGCTTTCCGAGCGGCGCGCCTACGAGCGGCGCTGGGGGGTGCTGTTCCAGGATGGTGCGCTGTTCACGTCGCTGACCGTGGCTCAGAACGTACAGGTGCCGCTGCGCGAGCAGTTCCACCTGCCGCAGGAGCTGATGGACGAGATCGCCGGTGTCAAGATCGCCATGGCCGGCCTGCCGCCGGACGCTGGCGCGAAGTATCCCTCCGAACTGTCGGGTGGCATGCGCAAGCGTGCCGGCCTGGCGCGTGCCCTGGCGCTGGACCCGGAGCTGCTGTTTCTCGACGAACCGACCTCGGGCCTCGATCCGATCGGCGCCGCCGAGTTCGACCAGCTGCTGCTGCGCCTGCAGCACAGCCTCGACCTGACCGTGTTCATGGTGACGCACGATCTGGACAGTCTGCACGCGATCTGCGACCGCATCGCCGTGCTCGGCGAGAAGCGTGTTATCGTTGTCGGCACCATGGAGGACATGTTGCGTCACGAGCACCCGTGGATCCGCGAGTACTTCCATGGTCCCAGGGCGCGGGCGGCCCTGGCGCAGACCGCCTGACGGCCATCGCAGGGACTCGCTGGATCGAAGCTCATGGGAACGCGCGCCAGCCACCTGCTGATCGGCACGTTCGTCCTGATCACCGTTGCCGCGCTGCTGGGTTTTGTGCTGTGGCTGGCCAAGGTCGATATCGACCGGGAGTTCGTGTTCTATCATATCGTCTTCGACGAAGCCGTCACCGGTCTCACCGTCGGCGGACCCGTCCGCTACAACGGCATACCCGTCGGCACCGTGGCGGCGATCGAGATCCACCCCGAGGATCCGGCCCAGGTCCGGGTGCTGGCCCGGATCGGCGCCGAGACACCGGTCCGCACCGATACCGTGGCCAAGCTGGAACTGCAGGGCATCACGGGCCTGTCCTTCGTCCAGCTGACCGGCGGTACCGTCGGTGCGGAGATCCTGCGTCCGGGCCCGGACGGCGTGCCGGCCCTGATTGCCTCGGAACGCTCTGCCATCGCCGAGCTGTTCGCCGGGGCGCCGGATCTGATCAGCCGCGTCACCCTGCTGGTCAACGACGTGAACAAACTGGTCAATCCGGAAAACCGGCGTGCGTTCTCCAACATCCTGGCCAGCTTCGACGAGATCAGCGGGCGGCTGGCGAAACGTGGGCCGGAGATCGAGATGCTGATCGTGGAACTGGTCGAGGCGGCCGACAAGCTCGGCAAGGCGACGGATCAGGTCAACGCGGTAATGCGCAGTGGCCAGAACCTGGTCGACAGCGCCGATGCCACCCTGGCCGTGACCCGGGGCACCTTGGCCACGGCGGACGACGTACTGGAGAACGACGCCCGGGCGGCGCTGCAGCAGATCGCCGCGGCCGGAACGCGGTTCGAAACGGTGGGGCGGGAGCTGGAAAGCCTGATCGCGGACAACCGGGAGGGACTGACGGCCTTTGCCGACGACGGGCTGGTCGAGTTCACCCGCTTCATCGAGGAAGCGCGGCTGTTGGTGGCGGCGAGCACGCGTCTGATCGAGGATTTGCAGAAGGACCCACGTCAGTTCCTGTTCGGCGGTCAGGACGGAGGCTTCGAGGCGCAATGACGGCAACGCGGCAGCGGTCTCCCAAGGGCAAGGCCGGCATCGGCGCCAGGGCGCTGCTGCTGAGCATGGCCATGCTGCTGGTCGGCGCATGCAGCGGCATCCCGCTTGGCGGTCCGCCGCCCGACCTCTACACGCTGACGCCAAAGAGCTCGTTCGACGCGGCACTGCCGACGGTCGAGTGGCAGCTCGTGGTCGAGGAACCGGTTGCCGCCGGCGCGATCGATACCGATCGCATTGCCCTGCGCGATGCCCCGACCGTGCTCGAGTACTATGCCGGGGTGCGCTGGACCGAGCGGGCGCCGCGCATGGTGCAGACCCTGCTGGTCGAGAGCTTCGAGAACAGCCATCGCATTGTCGCCGTTGGCCGGCAGGCCATCGGCCTGCGCTCGGACTACAATCTCAAGAGCGAGCTGCGGGAGTTCCAGGCGGACTATTTCGAAGAGGGACAGCCGCCGACCGTGCGGGTGCGGCTGAACGTCAAGCTGGTGAAACAGCCGCGCCGCGCCATTGTCGCCTCGCGCAACATCGAGGCCACCGTCAAGGCCGCGGGCACCGGCATCGGCGACGTCGTGCTGGCTTTTGACGACGCGCTCGGCCGCGTCCTCCGCCAGACCGTGGAGTGGACCCTCACCATCGACCAGTGAGCTCAGCGCCTGACCGCTCTGGTGCGTCCGGTGCCGGAAGGCGATATCTTGGCGCCCGAACCGGGGGCAACCCGGAGGTCGGGAGGTGGACGCCATGGACAAGTCGAATTGGACCATCGTCGAACTGGTGCGCCAACAGGCGGCGCGCTACGGCGACCGCACCTGGATGTCCTTCGAGCATGGCACCCGGCTGAGCTTTGCCGGGCTGGAGCAGGACAGCGAGCGTCTGGCCGGGGTCCTGGCTTCGGCCGGCGTCGGCGCCGGGGATCGGGTTCTGGCCCTGGTGAAGAACCGCATCGAGTTCATGCTGGCCATGGTGGCGACCATGAAGCTGTCGGCGATATGGGTGCCGGTCAATACCGAGCTCAAGGGTGCCTTCCTGCAACATCAACTGCGGAACGCGGCACCGAAGGTCGTGTTCGTGGATGCCGATCTCATGGACGCGTTCGACCAGGTCGACCGTGGCGAGCAGGAGGTCGCCGAGGTCGTGGTCGTGGCGGGTGAAGTTCCCGCCCGGTTGCCCGACGGTCTCTCTGGTGTGCCGGCCTGCAGCTATGAGGCATTTGCGGAGCGTTCGGGAGCGGCCGAAGCCGGGCCGCAGCCACCACGGCCGAACGACATCGCCTGCATCATGTACACCTCCGGCACCACCGGGCCGTCCAAGGGCGTGCTGATGCCGCACGCCCATTGCTACCTGTTCGGTCATGGCACCGCCCGGGCGTTGGAACTGGGCGAGGGCGACGTCTACTACGTCTGCATGCCGCTGTTTCACGCCAACGCCCTGCTGATGCAGGTGCTGGGTTCGCTGCAGGCCGGCACGCCGATCCACTGCGTCGAGCGCTTCAGCCCCAACCGCTGGCTCGACGAGGTGCAGGCCTGCGGCGCGACCGTCACCAACGCCCTGGGGGTGATCCCCGAGTTCATCTTTCGCACGCCGGAGCGGCCGGACGATGCTGACAACAAGCTGCGGGTGATGATGGCGGCACCGATCGCGGCCGAGTGGGGCAAGCCGTTCGAGCAGCGCTTCGGCCTGACGATCCTGCAGGGCTACGGCATGACCGAGTGCAACATCCCGGCCTATACGCGGCCCGATGATCCGCTGGCGCCGGGCTGCGCCGGCCGCATTCTCGACGAGTTCTTCGAGGTCCGGGTCGTCGATCCCGACACCGACGAGTCGGTGCCGCAGGGCGAGGTCGGCGAGATCGTGATCCGCCCGAAAGAGCCGGCCTGCTTCATGCAGGGCTACTTCCGGATGCCGGAGAAAACCGTCGAGGCCTGGCGCAACCTTTGGTTCCACAGCGGTGACGCCGGCCGGTTCGACGATGCCGGCCGGCTGTATTTCATCGATCGCATCAAGGATTGCATCCGCCGGCGCGGCGAGAACATCTCCTCGTTCGAGGTGGAGCAGGTCTTGAACGACCATCCCGACATCCTCGAAAGCGCTGTGATCGGGGTGAAGACGGCCGACGCTGGCGGCGAAGAGGAGGTCAAAGCCTGCTTCATCGCGGCCGGCGAGACTCAGGTCGACGAGATCGCGCTGCTCGACTACTGCGCCGAACGCATGCCGCGCTATGCCGTGCCGCGGTTTCTCGAGGTGGTCGCGGACCTGCCCAAGACGGCCACCGGCAAGGTGCAGAAGCAGGCCCTGCGCGACGCCGGGGTGACGGCGGCGACCTGGGATCGGGAGAGTGTCGGCTACCGGATCGCCCGGCGCTGACGCGACGAGCGCCACGGCGGCCGGCCACCGCCGGCTGGCGCATTAACCCATTGGCAACGTCCGGCGGCCTACACCACGCAACAGTGGCCGCTGGCGTGGTCATGGGGCGGTTCATCGCCTTCGACGCCGCGCCGGGGCCGGACTAGTCAGCATTTCGTGCACGAGAGACGGATCATGCGTCTTCGCGATGTTGGGTTGAGCGACAAGGGCCTGCTCATCGTCGTTGCGCTGATCAGCGGGATCGCACTCGCATCCTGCTGGTTCGGCGTGCGCTTCGCCACGGTCGAGATCCTGCGCTTCGAGGCCGTCGATGCGGCGTCGGGCTGGGCGACCTTCCTGCGCCATGACCTGCCCTCGTTGCCGCAGATCTTCGCCGGCGAGCCGCCGACCGAAGATGATGCGCAGACGATCGAAGCAGCCCAGGTGGCGGCCGGCATCTTCCGGTACAAGTTCTTCGGGCCCGACGGCCGGATCACGCACGCGTCTCGACCCGAAGACGTCGGCAAGACGAACACGAAGCCTTATTTCCTCGATGTCGTCGCGAAGGGCGGCTCCTACGCAAAGATCGAAGAGGAAGAGGAATTCGGCGCCGCCAGGGTCGTGGTCAGCGAGGCTTATGTACCGGTGATGCAGAATGGCCGCTTCCTCGGGGCGATCGAGGTCTATGTCGACCGGACGGAGCGGGCCGCGGCGCTGGCAAAGAAAGGGCTGCTCGCGTTTGTCGCCCTGGCGTCGTTCCTGCTGCTGATCGGTCTGGCATCGAGCCTTGCCGTCGCGACCAACATCCGGCGCCATCGCGCCGCGGCAGAGCGACTTCGACAGAGCGAGAAGCTGCTCCGTGATGCCCAGAGGATGGAGTCCCTGGGCAAGCTGGCGGGCGGGCTGGCGCACGAACTGAACAACGCGTTGCAGCCGATTGTCACCATGTCGCAACTGCTCCTCAATCAGCCAGTGGTCACGGACCGCAACCGGAACCGGGTCGAACACATACTGGCTGCGGCACAGCGCGGCAGCGGCATTGTCCAGGCCACACTGACGTTCGCCCGCGGCCAGGCGCAGGAAAAGGAAGAGATCCGGCTCTCCGAGGCGCTGGACGAGATCGTCAGCTTTTCGCAGGAGCTGTTTCCGCCCAGCGTCGAGATCGAGATGCGGGTGGAAGGCGATGGCGACGCCATTCTGAACCGGATCGAGCTGACGCAGGTCATGACGAACCTGCTGTCCAACGCGGCGGACGCCATCGGTCACGACGGCAAGATCGTCATCGCCTTGGACCGATGCGAGCTGGACACGGTGACGGCGGGCCACCGCGGCATCCAGCCCGGCGACTACCTGCGCATTGCCGTCGCCGACCGGGGGCCGGGCATGACCGACGACGTCAAGGCGCACATCTTCGATCCGTTCTTCACGACCAAGGACGCCGGTAGCGGCACCGGCCTCGGCCTGGCCGTCGTCTACGGCATGGTGCAGGAGTGGGGTGGCAGGATCGACGTGGAATCGTCGCTGGGGCAGGGCACCCGCTTCGACCTGCTGGTGCCGCGTGCCGGCCTGAAGGCCGCATGAGGAGGCGATAGCATGGCGAAGATCCTGCTGGTCGATGACGACGACCTGGTACGTTCCGCGATTTCGGAGTTGCTGGAGGACGCCGGATATGACGTCCGCGAAGCCGCCTCGGGGAACATCGCGATCGAGTGCCTCGAAACGGAGCCGTTCGATCTTGTCGTCACCGATATCTACATGCCCATTGTCGGCGGCATCGAGCTGATTCAGCACGTCCGCGACAGCATGCCGACGCTGAAGGTCATCGCGTTTTCGGGCGGTGGCATGCATCAGGATCCGAAGTTCGCCACCAATCTTGCCGCGACCTATGGTGCCGATCAGGTCCTGCAGAAGCCCGTCGACAACGACACGATGCTGGATGCAATCGCCGGGATGCTCGGCGGTTAGCGACGCCGGGCGGATCCGCCGGTCGCACCGATGCGGGACCGGTCAGAACCCGGCTTCGGGATCCTTGAGGTAATCCTCCTCTGCCGGCGTCGAGGCACGGCCGAGGATGGCATTGCGATGGGGAAAACGCCCGAAGCGCTCGATGACCTCCATGTGCGCGCGGCCGTACTTCTCCAGGTCGGCGCCGCGCGGCTGGTCGGCGAACCTTGAGACCAGCTCCAAATAGCGATGCTGGTCGGCCAGGTCCTCGCTGTGCTCGAACGGCAGGTAGAAGAAGGTGCCGGTGACGTCGTTCAGGTCGCGGTCCAGACCCCGTGAGATCGCATCCTTGACCATTGCCAGGATCTTGGCGTCGGTGGCGTAGGCCCGGGGCGTGCCGCGGAACATGTTGCGTGGCAGTTGGTCCAGCAGGATGCACAGCGCCAGCATGCCCTCGGTGGTCGCCGACCAATGGTCGAGGTCGCCGCGGGCCGCGGCTTCGTAGCTGGCGAGAAAGCCTGCCCGGCATTCGGCGTCGAATGCGCTGTGACCATCCTTCTGCTTGGCGAACCAGATCTCGCGCTCCCGGCCGCGCTCGGGCGAGCCGGGCGGTCCGAACCAGAAGTCGAGCACCGCGCGTCGACTGCGCACGCCCTCGGCTTCCAGCTCGCATTCGCGCCGATAGCCGTCGATCAGGCGGCGCCACTCGTCGGGGAAGGGGTGGGCCCTGATCGCCGCACTGTGCACGTCGTCGACCAGGGCATGGTCGAGCCGACCTGAGAAGCTGAGGCCGCCGCCGACTTTGTAGCCGTCGACCCGATAGCCAATGGAGGCCCGGCCCAGGTGCTCGATCCGGACCTCCACGTCCATCCGGTCCCCGGCGACGAGGGGGCTGTGGAAGTCCAGCTTCAGCCCGACCATGGGGTTGCCCATGCCCTCGCGCTTGAGCCCGTACCAATTGGTCCCGAGCACCGCCTCCCACCAGACCTCGACGGCCTCGACGGCAAAATCGACGAAGCGGCCGGCATAGCCGATCTCCGCCGTGTCGCTGTCGCCCCAGTTGAGCCGACGGCGCAGCGTGAACGGGATGTCCCGCTGCGGCCGCTGGCCGCCCCAGTCGCTGCTCGGGATCCGGTCAGCCGGTGCGGTCGGCGCGCTGGTCTCCTGCCTGTCCATCGTCGTCGGGGGCCTCCATGGCGGCACATGCGAAAAGGGGAGCCGAAGCTCCCCTGATCAATTTGGCCCAAGCCTGCCGTGAAGGCTAGTTCAGGCGGACATAGTCGAAGTCGGGCTTCTGGTTGTTGATGCCGCGGGCCGGTGGGGCGATCCAGTTGGCGAATTTGCCCGGCTCGACCACCTGGTGCATCAGCGAGCCGATATAGGCCCGGTCCTCGTCGGTCGGCAGCCACTCGTGATGGCGCTGGTCCCATTCCGCCTCGGTGATGATGCGGCCGTCGGGGGCGACCTGCATGCCGCCGGTGTTCTCCGGCGCGAAGGAGCCGATGCGGCGATGGAAGGCACGGTGCGGGATGGTCAGCTCGAAGTCGATGCCGTTGCGCTTGATGATCTGGTTCCAGCGCCGCACGCCGCGGGCGCAGTCCTCGATGTAGTCGTCGCGCAGGCGCTCGTTCACCGCGGTGAGCGCGTTCTCCTGCTTGGTGGCAAAGCCGTCGTTGACCAACTCGACCAGCGGGTACGTGCCTTCGTGCAGGATGTGGTCGTCGTCGATCTTGGTCTCCTCGAACCGTCCCTTCAGGCCCATCGAGTAGTAGTTGGCGGCGTTGGTCGAGATCTCCGAACCGAACAGATCTACGGAAACCGAGAAATGGAAGTTGAGGTACTTCTGGATCGTCGGCAGGTCGATGCCGCCGTGCCGGCGCACGTCCTCGGTCTTGTGCTCCTTCATGATCTCGCAGGCGCGTTGGATCACCCGGCCGACGCCGGTTTCGCCGACGAACATGTGATGGGCCTCTTCCGTCAGCATGAACCGGCAGGTCCGCGACAGCGGGTCGAAGCCGCTCTCGGCCAGGCTGGCCAGCTGATATTTGCCGTCCCGGTCGGTGAAATAGGTGAACATGTAGAACGACAGCCAGTCCGGCGTCTTCTCGTTGAAGGCGCCCAGGATGCGCGGCTTGTCCGGATCACCGGAATGGCGCTCCAGCATCGCCTCGGCTTCCTCACGGCCGTCGCGGCCGAAGTAGGCGTGCAGCAGGTAGACCATGGCCCACAGGTGCCGGCCTTCCTCGACGTTGACCTGGAACAGGTTGCGCATGTCATAGAGCGACGGCGCGGTCAGCCCCAGATGGCGCTGCTGCTCGACCGAGGCCGGCTCGGTGTCGCCCTGGGTGACGATCAGCCGGCGCAGCACGCCGCGGTACTCGCCCGGCACGTCCTGCCAGGCCGGTTCGCCCTTGTGCTCGCCGAAGTTGACCTTGCGGTCGGCTTCCGGCTCGGCCAGGAAGATGCCCCAACGGTAGTCCGGCATCTTCACGTGACCGAAGTTGGCCCAGCCCTTGGAATCGACGCTGACGGCGGTCCGCAGGTAGACCTCGAAGTTCTCGAACTCGGTTGGCCCCATTTCGTGCCACCAGTTCAGGAAGTTCGGCTGCCACGCCTCCAGCGCCCGCTGCAGCCGGCGGTCGTCGGACAGATTGACGTTGTTGGGGATGCGTTCCTGATAGTCGATGCCCATAAGCTCAGGCCCTCCTGAAATCGAATTCGTTGCGTTGGCCGGAGCCGTAGAGGGGCAGGGCGCCCGTCTCTCCGACCGCATTGGGTCGTTGGAAGATCCAGTTCTGCCAGGCAGTGAGCCGGGCAAAGATCTTGCTCTCCATGGTCTCGGGTCCGCCGAAGCGCAGGTTGGCTTCCATGCCGGTAAGCGCATCGGGTGAGAAGGCGGCGCGCTCCTCGATGGCGATGCGCACCTCGTCCTCCCAGTCGATGTCGTCGGGGGCGAAAGTGACCAGGCCGAGCGCGTCGGCATCGGCCGCTTCCAGCGCTTCGCCCTGGCGCTCTTTCGCCTGTTGCACGGCGGCCGGATCGTCCAGAAAGCGGCTCTGCAGGCGGCTCAGGTCGTTCGGCATGGGGAAGGCGCCGAAGTTCATCGCCGTCAGCTTGACCGTGGCGGGAGGCCGGTTGTCGCCTTCGAACTGGCCGTCCAGCATGTAGCTGCGGTCGGCCGCCAAGGCGAGTTCCAGGAGACTGCCGGTAAAGCAGCTGCCCGGTTCGATCAGCGCGAACAGGCTGCGCGAACTCACATCCAGGCGCTTCAGGGTGCGCTTGAGGAAGAGCCGGATCTCGCGCACCAGCCAATGGTCCTGCGCGGCGTCGAGCAAGGCGTCATAGGCGGCCACCAGTTCGCCGTCGCCTTCTGTACGCAGTAGCCAGGTGCCGATCTCGGTCTCGTTCAGGCGCAGATGCAGGATCGCATCGTCCAGTTCGCGCGCGAGCTGAAGCGGCCAGAAAGCCGGGCCCTGTGCGGCCACGCCGTCGCCATCGGCGGGCGGCGCTGCGTCGGACCCCTTGACGGTCAGGTTGGCGGTGCGAGCACCCCGATCGATATCGATGCTGACGTAGCCGTAGCGCACGCTGTCCTCGCCGGTCTCCCGGGCCAACGGCGTCAGGGCGATGCCGTCGGCGTCGGCGGGTCGGTCGGAGGCCGAGACGGCGTCGGCGACGTGACGCGCGACCGTGTCATCGAACTTGGAGCGTGGCGCCACCTCGTCGACCAGGCGCCAGTCGACGGCGCGCTTGCCGCGGATGCCCTCCTCCAGCGTGCAGAAGAAATCGGCGCGGTCTCGCCGCACTTTCCGTTTGTCCGACAGCCGGGTCAGGCCGCCGGTGCCCGGCAGCACCGCCAGCAGCGGCACTTCCGGCAACGAGACCGATGTCGAACCATCGTCCAGCAGCACGATCTTGTCGCAGGCCAGGGCCAGTTCGTAGCCGCCGCCGGCACACGACCCGTTGACCGCGGCGATGAAGGTGAGGCCGGAGTTGTCGGTACAGTCCTCGATCCCGTTCCGCGTCTCGTTGGTGAACTTGCAGAAGTTGACCTTGTGGTCGTGGCTGCTGCCTGCCAGCATGCGGATGTTCGCGCCGGCGCAGAACACCCGGTCCTTGCCGGAGGTCACGACCACCGCGGCGACCTGCGGATGCTCGAAGCGCAACCGCTGGATCGCGTCGTGCAGCTCGATGTCGACGCCCAGGTCGTACGAGTTCAGCTTCAGCTCATAGTCGTCACGCAGACCGCCATCCTCGGCGACATCCAAAGCCAGGGTCGCCACCCGTCCGTCGACGGACAGCTTCCAGTGACGATAGCGCGATGGCTCCGTCCGGAAATCGATCATTGGTGGCGACTCCCAGTGATTGCTTCGACGTCAATGCTTCTCAGTGGCAATAGGCAATATAATGCATGTTCTCCCGAGGGCAAGCATTATCACGCATATTGATACACTTTGCCTGCTGGCGACCGCCGAAAACCGCCGGTTGCCAGCCTCAGCTCATCCGGCCCAGAGCCCGCGACAACAGCAGGAACAGCTTGCCGACGTCCGAAGACAGCATGGCCGCCGCCAGCACGTCGTCTGGATCGCTGGTCTCGGCCTGCTCCAGGGCATCCTGGAACTGCCCGAGATACCGGTTCACATGTTCGCGGAACTCGGCGTTGTTCTGGTACTCGTTGCGGATGCCGTCCAGCGAGCGCTTGTCCTGTCGGCGCAGCAGGCGGCGGGCGAACACCGCGCGATCGCCGGCCAGATAGCGCTGCCAGGCATCCTCGGGGACGTTGCGCGACACCGCTTTGTCCAGGTCGATGGCCAGCGCGTTGAGACGGTCGGTCAGGAACGTCAGGTCGCGCATGAAAGCGTGACGCCGCCCCTTGGCCGAGCGCGCCTCGGCCTCGGCTGCGCGTTGCTGCACGGCATCCGCCGCTTCCGCCAGCTGTGCTGCCTGGCGTTGCGCGTTGGCACCCAGCCGCTCGAGAAAGTCAGTGGTGCGCGCCGACGTGTTTTCCAGCTTGCGGGCATAGTCATTGAGCTGGTCGGCCATCACTTCCAGGTTGGCCCGGCTGGTCGAACCTTCATCGCCAATATGGCGCATCTCCGCCCGCAGCTTCTCCGCCGCCTGCGCCAGCTGTGCCGCGCTTTCCGCCGTGCTTGCATTGAGGGCACCGTTTTCCCGGCCGATGTGCGCGAACTGCTGCTGCAGGCGGCCGGTCGCATCGGCCATCGCCTCGACCAGGGTCTGACCCTCCTGCCGCATGGCGACGCCGGCGCCTAGGATGCGCTCGGTCTCTCGGTCGGCGGCTTCCGTCAGATGTACGCCGGCGGAATCGAAACGACCGCGGGCGCGGTGGAGGGCGGAGCCGGCCTCGTCTGATGCTTCGCGCATGCGGTCGGCGGCGGCGCCGATCCGCGTCAGCGCCTCGCCGGTGTGCTGGTTCAGGCGGGCGATGGTCTGGGACAAGCTGGCGGCGGCGCCGGCCAGTCCAGCCGCAGCAGTTTCCCCGTCGCCGACCATGCGCTTGCTCTCGGCATCGAAATGCGCGCGCATGTCGTCGACGTGTTTCTGCGCCCGTGCCGTGGTCTGCTGCAGGGCGCTGCCCGTCGCGGTCAGCAGTTCGTTGATGCGCTGGGCATCCTGGCGTGCCCGTTCCGCCGCTGCGGTCATCAGTTCGTCGCCCTGCTGGAGCCGTGCGACGGCGTCGTCGAGCGCCCCGCGGCCATCGTTCGCCGCCGCCACCAGTGCCACCGCTTCGCCGCGCATCTCGGCGCCGCTGACGGAGAACTGGCGTGCGGTTTCGATCGCCACGCGCTGCAGCTCGGTGGTTTCTTCACCGATTGCCGAGGTGATCGCCTTGCTGTGGCGATCCATGGTCTCGGCAAGGCGGTGCAGCTGCTCGCTCTGCGCCTGCAGCTGCTCCTGTGCCGCCGCACCCTGGCTCGCACCGGTCTGCAGGGCGTGCTCCAGCAGTTCGACCTGTTGTCGCAGCGCGTCGTCGAGGGCGTTGGATTCGGCCCGGGCCCGGTCGCTTGCCGCGGTCAGGGCCTGGGAGTGCTGGTTCAGGGCCTCGCCGGCGGCCTGGACGCGCATCAGCAAATCGTCGGTGTCGCTGCCCAGCGTCTTGGCCTGCGCGGCATAGGCGTCGCCGAGCTGCTGCAGGTTGTCGAGACTGTCCGATGCCGCGCCGGAGAGACTCTCGACGTTGGCGCGGGCGGCCTCTGCTGCTGCCGCGATCTGCTGGCGGGTGGCGACGATGGTCTCGCGGCTGCTGTCGACGCTGTTGGTGTTGGCGTCGATGCGTGCGGTCGCTGCCGCGGCAACCGACTGCATCTCTGTGCTGCATTGGCTCAGCCGGTCGACCATGGCGGCGACGGCGGCAGCGGCGTCGTCAAGCTGCGCCCGTTCGGCTTCGACGGCGTCAGCCAGAGTCCGGGCGGCCGAGCGGAAACTCTCGTTGACCGCAGAGGCTTCTGCATGGGCATTGCTGCCGGCCTCGCGCATTGCCGTCATGTGCCGCATGACTTCGCCTTCGATGTTGCGCGTCAGCTCGGCGACGTCGACCGAGGCTGCACGGAGCGCATCGGCATTCTCGTTCAAGGTGCGGCCAAGGTCGCGCGTCTGGCCGATGAAGCCGTCCGCCAGCGCGGCCAGGTTCTGACCTTCGTCGTTCAGCTGCTGCGCCATCTCGGCGCTCTGTGTGCTGGCCCTGTCGACGGCGGCTGTCAACTCGCCGACCTGGTAGCGGAAGCCTTCTTCGACCTCTGTGGCCTTTTCCAGTGCCGTCTGACCGGCGGCAGAGACTTCGGCCAGGACCTGGCGCAGGTTCTCGCCGATCTGCTGACGCAGGGCCGCCACCCGCTCTTCGGCGTCCGTCGTCAGCCGGCCGCCGGCCGCCTCTGCGGCCGCCTCGATCGCTGCCAGCTCCTGTCGCAGGGTGGTGCCCATGGCGCTCGCCCGCGCCGCGGCCGTGTCGGCGGCCTGCCCAGCCAGCTCGATGGCGTTCTCGCCCTGCTGGCGGAAGGCGTCGCCGATCTCCGCCGTTCGTGCTCTCAGGACCTCGACCAGGCGATCGGCCTCGCTGCTGATTTCGCTGCCCTGGGTCGCGAAGGTGCGGCCCAACTGTTCGGCGCGCTGTTCTGCTCGCCGGCTGCTCTCGTCTATGCTGGCATTCAGCGTCTCTGCCCGGGCCGCAAGGACCTCCTGCAGCTTGCCGGCGGCGTCCTCGATCACCGCGATCACGGCGCCGGCACTGTCGCGCACCGAAGCGCCGTGCTCCGAGAAGCGGCCGGTCAGTTCGGCGATCCGGGTTTCGGCGTTGTCGAGCATGCGGGCCACGGCCTCGCCGAAGCGGCGTTCGTGCTGCTCAAACACGCCGGCCAGCTGCTCGGCCCGGCTGTCGACGCGGCCGACCGTGGTGGCGACCGCGGCATCGATCGCTTCGGCCTGCAGCCGCAGCGCATCTTCCAGGCCGTCCCAGCTGCGCCGCACATCGCCGCCGAAATTCTCCATCTCCGCAAGCACCGCGGCCGCGCGTTCGCGCACCGCGGTTTCCATCCCGGCGGTGCGGGCGATCGCCTCTTCGGCCGCCGAGTTCGCGGCGGCGGTCACGCCTTCGGCCTCACGCCGCAGCGCAGCCGCAGTCTCGGTCGCCTTGTCCTGGAGCCGTTGCAGCGCGCCGGTGGCGCTGCCATCGAGGCTGTCGAGGCGTTCGCGCAGGCTGAGCGCCACGGCTTCCGCCTGCTCGCCAGCGATGCGTGCATTCTCTTCCACTGACGTTCTCAGGTCGGCGAGCTTTCGCTGCCAGGTCTGCGCCGACGTGGTCGCCTGACTCGCCACTTGCGCGGCGATGTCGTCGGCCTGGCGGCCGACGGCGTCGAGCGAGCCCGACAGCTGCTCTGCCGACCGGTCGAGCTGGGCCGCGGCCTGGTCGGCCGCGCCGGCGATCTGCGCGCTGGCATCGCTTAGCGCCTGGCTGTCCGCGGTCAACCGGGTATCGATCTCCGCCTGCCGGGCAGCGACCTTGTCGGCCGCCAGTTCGAGCGCGCGGATACGCTCGTCGAGTTCATGCAACAAGGCATTGGCCCGGGCTGTGGCGGCGCTCGACGCCCGCTCCAGCTCTTGCATTCGGCTCTGCAGCTGGGCATCGATCGTGCGCGTCTCTTCGCTTGCCTGGTGCGATGCCGTGGCCAGCATCTCGGCCTGCTGGCGCAGGCGCTCGCCGACTTCGGCCGCACGGGCCTCGGCCGCCTCGCTGGGGAACAGCAGGCTGTCGATGCGTTGCTCGATGGCGCGGTTGTGGCGCTGCTGCTCCTGGCCGCGGCCGACCAGGAATGCGCCCAGCCACAACGTCAGCACAGGCATGACGATGGCTGCGACCATCGCCGCCAGTTCGTGCGGCAACAGGTAGCCGAGCGCATCCCAGCCGACGTAGAGGGTGATGTAGGACAGGCAGGCGGCCAGCCAGAGCAGCGACAGCAGCAACAGTGGCAGGCGGGTCAGTGACAGGCCGGCAAGCAGGCGACGGACGTGCGGCGTCGATTGCGCGGCGCTGTCGGGTTGTTGCGTCGGCACCGGCAGATGCGGCGTGCGCGTGTCCACGGTGGCCATGCGGCGGATCGCCTCCCTCAATGCCTTCGCGCCCGGGCCCGGCGTGCGAACAGGTCGGCGCCGACGGCCATCCACAGACCCGGGCCGTGCTGTGCCACCGGGCTGCGGACGTGCTGCACCAGGAAGAACGTCGGCTGGGGTCCGGTGTGGGTGATCGAAACCAGGAACACGGCCGCCTGGCCCGGCGTCACCATGCCCTCGCTGAAACGGACCATGTCACGCGGTTCCGCCATGTCCTCGACCTTGCGGAAGCGATCGGAGCGGAACGGCCGGTTGACGCGGGTCGCCTGGGCGAACGACAGCCCGTCGTAGTAATCGCTGCCCTGGCCGGCAACGAACTCCAGCTCCATGGCGAAGTGATCCCAGGCTTCACCCGTGCCGTTGATCACCTCCTTGCGCAGGGCGAACCCGACGGCGTGCTGGGTACGGAGGCGGTTGCCGAACTCGGCCGATTCGACGTCGATACGGAGTACTGCTTCGCCGTTGCCGACGATCTCTTCGCGGACGACGAAGGGTTCTTCCAACGTGCCGCGGCCGCTGACGCCGACCAGGCGCATGTTGGCCGAGCCCTCGCCAAAGCGAATGCCGTCGATGGTTACGCTTGCGGCGACGGCGCTGGTCGGCAACGCCAGCAGCAGCGCCGGCAGCAAGCAGAAAAGCATGCGATAAGTGCCCACAGGTCGAATTTGTCCACAACCAGCGGTGCGCGTCAAAGCTTTGCCGGCGGGCAGTCTCCTGCTTGTGCGCCGCCGCTATCGCGCGCGTGTGTCGCGACGGCGCAAAGCCGCCAGTTCGTCGACGCAATCGTCGATGCTGCGTCCGGAGGTGACGACGGTGGCGTCGGCCTTGCCATACAGCGCAGTGCGACCGTCGAGGATCCGTCGCAGGTCCGTCATGGCCTCGCGGTTACCGGCCATCGGCCGATGGTCGCCCTGCGCCAGCACCCGGTTCATGTGCTCTTCGGGCGCGGCCTGCAGCCATACCGTGAAGCAGGCACTGAGCAGGCGTTCGAAGGTCGCCGGTTCGGAGACCAGGCTGCCGCCCGCCTCGATGACCACTTGTTCATGGCCGTCGACCACGCGGTCCAGGCATTGCCGCTCGAGCCGCCGGAACGCGGCCTGACCGAACAGGTCGAACACCTCGCTCAGGCTCATCCCCGCTTCGGCCTCGATTTCCTTGTTCAACTGAACGAAGGGCACCTGCAGGCGGTCGGCCAGGGCCTGACCCAGCGTGCTCTTGCCGGCGCCGCGCAGTCCGATCAAGGCGATGCGGTCGCCGCGTGAGCGACTGGCGCCAAGCTGTTCCTGCAGCTGGTGGTGCAGCGCATTGAGCGCGCCGGAATCGAGTCGGCGCAGCTGCTCGAGGATCAGCGACAGCTCGATTGGCATGTCCGGACCTTCGCGCACCAGGTCGTCGATGGGCACGTGCATGGCTTCGGCGATCTGCCGCAGCAGCATGATCGAGATGTTGCCGCGACCGTTCTCCAGTTCCGCGAGGTAGCGTTCCGAGACCCCGGAATCGCGGGACAGGATCTTGCGGGTCATGCCGCGCCGGGCGCGGATGTTGCGCACCCGATCGCCGACGAGGCCCAGGTAGTCGTTGCCGGGATCGCTGCCTGTCGCGGCGCCGTTACGGCTGCTGGCTTGCGTCGTCATGGTTTTTCACTTCAATACTCGGGTCGGACGCGGCGCGAGATGAATTATATTTCGTTCAGATTGCCTGCGTGTCAAAAATATGCACTATATCGCATCTCCGGTCGAGGCAGTACGAAGGCCGGGCGGTTCTGCAGCCGGGAAAGACACGCATGACGGAGCAGGTCACCATTCTAGTCGGCACCATGACCGGCACGGCGGAACTGGTCGCAGAGGAGGTGGCGCCGGTGCTCGGTGAAGCTGGCTTCGACGTCGAGACCCTGGACATGGGCGATCTGGGTGCGGACGTGTTCGAACGGGGCGGCGTCTTTTTGATCTGCACATCGACCTACGGTCAGGGCGATGTGCCTGACAACGCCCAGGCACTGTTCGACGAGCTGAAAGACGCGCGGCCGGATCTCGGGGCGATCCGCTATGGCGTCATCGGTCTGGGCGACTCGACCTACGCCGATACCTACAACTTCGGCGGCCGGCTGTTCGACGAGCTGCTCGCCGAGCTCGGCGGCAAGCGGGTCGGCGAGCGCCTGGAGCACAACGCTTCGGGCGACGACTTGCCGGAGGAGGCCGGCGTCGACTGGGCTCGGGACTGGCTGGCGCTGCTGGCCTGAGCCCTGGTGGTGCGGGGAGGACGAGGGGAGGACCAGCGGTGAGCCCGTTCAGCAGCTATGACCTCAGCGAAACGCCGCCGCGCGTGACGCTGCCGCGTGATTACAACGTCGCCGTCGATTTCGTCGACCGCAACGTTGCCGACGGCAACGGCGAGCGCATCGCGGTGATCGACGATGCCGGTCCGACGACCTACGCAGAGCTGCAGCAGCGGGTGAACCGCTGCGGCAACGCGCTGACGGCCCTGGGTCTGGAGCCCGAGCAGCGCGTGCTCATGCTGATGCTCGACAGCGTCGATTTCCCCACTGTCTTTTTCGGCGCCATCAAGGCCGGGCTGGTGGCGGTGCCGGTGAACACACTGCTGACGACCGACGACTACGACTACATGCTGCGCGACTCCCGCGCCCGCGCCCTGGTAGTCAGCGCCGCCCTGCTGCCGGTTGTGGCACCGTTGCTCGACCAGCTGCCGCAGCTGCGCCATGTCATCGTCTCCGGGGCCGGCGATGCCATGGGACACCAGGGGCTGGACGACCTGCTGGCGGCGCAGTCCGACGAGTTGGCGGCAGCCGAGACCTCGGCCGACGACATCGCCTTCTGGCTCTACTCGTCCGGCTCGACCGGGCGGCCCAAAGGCGCGCCGCACTTGCAGGCCGATATGATCCACACCGCCGTCTACTACGGCCTGGCGGTGCTCGGGATCCGTCCCGACGACGTGGTGTTCTCGGCCGCCAAGCTGTTCTTCGCCTATGGCCTGGGCAACGCCATGACCTTTCCCATGGCAGTCGGCGCAACCGCCGTGCTGATGGCCGAGCGGCCGACGCCGGAGGCCGTCATGCAGCGGCTCAGGCAGCACCAGGCGACCATCTTCTACGGCGTGCCGACGCTCTATGCCGGGATCCTGGCCGACGATGGCATCGATCGCCAACGCAGTTCCGAGCGGCTGCGGATCTGCGTCTCCGCCGGCGAAGCCCTGCCCGAGGATGTCGCCCGGCGATGGGTCGACCGCTTCGGCGTCGACATCCTCGACGGCATCGGCTCGACGGAGATGCTGCACATCTTCCTCTCCAACCGGCCCGGCGACATCGCCTATGGCACCACCGGCCGGCCCGTGCCTGGCTACGACTGCCGGCTGGTCGACGACGCCGGCGCCGACGTCGCCGCGGGCGAAGTCGGTGACCTGCTGGTCAGCGGCCCGTCGAGCGCGCCGTTCTACTGGAACAACCGCGAAAAGAGCCTGGCGACCTTCGAGGGCCGTTGGACCCGTACCGGCGACAAGTACCTGCAGGACGCGGACGGTCATTTCGTCTACGCCGGGCGGTCGGACGACATGCTCAAGGTCGGCGGCATCTGGGTCTCGCCGTTCGAGGTCGAGTCGGCGTTGGCGGCGCACCCCCAGGTGCTGGAAGCGGCCGTCGTCGGCCATGAGGACGCCGACGAACTGGTCAAGCCGAAGGCCGTCGTGGTGCTGGCGCAGGGGACGGGTGACGCCGCCCTGGCCGACGAGCTGAAGCAGTTCGTGAAGGATCGGCTGGCGCCCTACAAGTATCCGCGTTGGATCGAGTTCGCGGCCGAGCTGCCGAAGACGGCGACCGGCAAGATCCAGCGCTTCAAGCTCAGGGCGTGATGCGGCGAGAGGCCGGCTTCGTCGAAGCCGACGGCCACCGCCTGGAATGCCTGTGGCTCGGCCCGCGGCCGCAGGAGACGGACGCACCGACCATTGTCTTCCTGCACGAGGGTCTCGGCTGCGTGTCGCTGTGGCGTGACTTCCCCGAGCAGCTGGTCGCGGCCACCGGCCTGGGCGCGCTGGTCTACAGCCGCCTGGGCTATGGGCGCTCCGATCCCTGCGCGCTGCCGCGGCCGGTGCGCTACATGCACGATGAAGGGATCGACGGGCTGCCGGCGCTGTTGCGCGCTGCCGGCATTGGCCGGCACATCCTGGTCGGCCATTCCGACGGCGCATCGATCGCTTTGGTCTACGCCGGCGGCACCCCGGCAACGGGGCTCGAGGCCCTGATCCTGGAGGCGCCGCACGTGTTCGCTGAGGAAATGGGGCTGGCGTCAATCGCCAGCATCAACGCCGACTATGCCGGCAGCGGGCTGCGCGACCGGCTGGCGCGCCATCATGGCGACAATGTCGACGTCGCCTTTCGGGGCTGGGCCGGGGCCTGGCTGCACCCCGACTTCCGGCACTGGAACCTGGAGGCGTACCTGCCGGAGGTTCGGGTGCCGTCGCTGATCATCCAGGGCGAAGCCGACGAGTACGGCACCGTCGCCCAGTGCGATGCCATTGCGCGCCAGACCGGCGCCGAAACCTCGGTGCTGATGCTGCCGGACTGCGGCCATGCGCCGCACCGGGATCAGCCGGAGGCGACCTTGCAGGCGATGGTGCGGTTCGTCCGCGCGATAGCCGGCCGCGGCGTGGCGGCCCGCTGAATGGTTAAGCCGCCTTGCGTCCGGGCACGAAGGGCTGGCGCGGCTCTTCCTCGAAGTCGCGGATCGACATCCGGCGATGGTGGTCGCAGTACGAGCTGCCCGGCACCTTCTGATGGCCGCAGTATTCGTGGTTCGGTTTGTCACCATGCGGCCACATCGGCCACAGGCAACCCCGGCGGGGCCTGAGCTGCTGCATCTTGCGTTCCGTCAACAATGACAATGATGTGAAAGTCGACCCGGGATATATTGTGCATCGCAGCAATAGTCAACCCGTCGCTAACCGATTCACCACGATTCCTGGACCACGGCGGGCACCTGCCGGCTCGCCGCTCTGTGACTTTTCGGCGCAACGGCGATCCGCTAGTCTCGGCATATGGGTGGGAGGCATTTTGGTGCGGTCAGTGCGCCTGTCGAGAGCGTGCGGCCGAGCCCGGCACAACGGCGTTACCTTGAGCGCGGGCTGAATCAGGCCGGCGGCAAACTGCCGCTGTTCGATGAACTTGGGCAGGAGATCGACGCCCGGACGATCCGTGCCTGTATTCGGGCCGGCTGGGCAGAACCGTGGTTTGCCAACCCCCTGAAACCGGAATGGCTGGTCTGCAAGCTCACCGACAAGGGCCGTCTGGCCCTGGGGACCGCCACTTCAGGGTGAGCGGCGCCGGCGCCGCGGGCGCAGCCGCGGCGCTGCGCACCCTGGTTCTGATCCTGGCTTTGACACTGGCTGCCCTGACGTCGCAGGCGCCGGCGCTGGCGGCCCTGCCGGGCGATCCGGCGCCGCACGATCTGCCGCCGGGCCAGGTCGACGGTGACATCGAGCGGCTGCTCGAACGTGCCGGCGGCGGTGATCCCGAGGCCCAGTACGTGGTCGGACTGCGCTATCAGCTCGGCGACAGGCTGCCCCGCGACTTCGCCGCCGCCCTGACCTGGTTCAACAAGGCCGCAGAGCAGGGCCACGCCGGCGCCCAGGACAGTCTTGGCGTAATGGCGGCACTGGGCCAGGGCCAGCCGCGCGATCCGGCCGTCGCGGCCCGCTGGTTCGAGGCTGCGGCGGCGCAGGACTATGTGCAGGCGAAGGCCAACCTGGCAGCGCTGTACATCCGCGGCGTCGGCGTCAAGCGTGACCCGGGACGGGCGCTGTCGCTGTACCGGGCTGCGGCCGTGGCCGGCCATGCCAATGCCCAGTTCCGCCTTGGCGAACTGTTGCAGGCCGGCGAGATCGAGGCGGCGGATGCCGCTGCGGCGGCGCGTTGGTTCAAGGCAGCAGCAGACGCCGGCCATGCCCCGGCTCAGCGCGAACTGGGGCTGATGTATCAGTCCGGCAATGGCGTCGATACCGATCCGGCGCGTGCCGTGGCGTTGTTCGAGGGCGCGGCCAGAGGCGGCGAGGTGGCGGCCATGAACGACCTCGCCCTGGCCTATCAACAGGGCCGGGGGGTGGCGGCCGACCCGGCCCGGGCGGTGCCGCTGTTCCGCCGCGCCGCCCAGGCCGGCAACGTCGAAGCCCAGCTCAACCTGGGCGCCGTCTACGAGCATGGCCATGGCGCGCCCCCGGACTCCGCGGCAGCGCGGCGTTGGTACGCGGCTGCGGCCGAACTGGAAGACCCGCGCGGGCAGTACAATCTTGCCGTCCTGATTGCCCTGGGCATCGGCGGCGAACGTGACGTCGGCCGCGCCCTGGCGCTCTATCGGCGCGCCGCCGCCCAGGGCTACGCCCCGGCACAGAACAACCTCGGCGTCTTCCACGAGCGTGGCATCGGCGTCCCGGTCGACAATGGCCGCGCCGTCGAGCTCTACCGGGCGGCGGCCGCACAGGACGACGCGAATGGCCTGACCAACCTGGCCCGTCACTACGCCAGCGGCGTCGGCGTGCCGGAGGATGACGCCCGGGCCATCGCCATGTACCGCCAGGTCATGCACCGCGACGACGGCACCGCGGCCTACAATCTGGGCCGGATGCTCGACCGCGGCGACGGGGTTCCGGCGCCCGATCCGGCGGGCGCGCTTGCCGCCTACCGCGTCGGCGCTGAAATCGGCAAGGACTCGGCCCAGTTCCGCCTCGGCATGGCGTTGCTGCAGGGCCGTGGCACCGCCCGTGACGACGGCGCCGGCCTGGGCTGGCTGGAGCGGGCGGCCCGTCAGGGCCACGCCGGTGCCCAGGTCAACCTCGGCGGTGCCCTGGCCGCCGGCCGCGCCGGCGCGCCGGACCCGACCGCTGCGGCTATCTGGTACCGCCGCGCCGCCGAAGGCGGCGACCCGATGGGGCAGTACGCCCTGGCCGCGCTCTATGACAGCGGTCAGGGAGTCCGCCGCGATCCGCAGCAGGCGCTCGACTGGTACCGCCGCGCGGCCCGCCAGGGCCTGCCGGAGGCGATGTTCAACCTGGGCGACATCTATCTGCAGGGCAGCGGCGTCGTCGCCGATCCGGTCGAGGCCTATGCCTGGTGGCGCCGCGCCGCCGCGGGCGGCTTTCCGCCGGCCGCCGCCAACCTGCGTCTGCTCAGCCGGCAACTGTCCCCGGCCCAGCGCCAGGCCGGCGAAGTCCGGGCGCTCGAGTTCCAGCCTCGACGCGAACGCGAGGGCGGCTAGCTGTGAAGTTTCAGTAGGTTGTCCACTCGCCCCGCGCCGATAGCCGCCTTCACCGGCCGCCGCGGGCGCGGTACTCTGCCGGCACGATACCATCGCGATCGGGGGTAGGCGGATGACGTCGCTGTTGCTGGCAAGCCTGTTGTTCCTGGGCATTCACATCGTCATTTCGGGTACGCCGCTGCGCGACCGGCTCGTCGCGATGATGGGCGAGAAGGCCTATCAGGGCCTGTTCTCGCTGTTGTCGCTGGGTGCCATCGTCTGGATGTCGATTTCCTACGGCCGGGCTGACTATGTGGAGCTGTGGCCGGCACCTGCCATCGCCGTCTGGCTGACGCCACTGCTGGTGTTCCTGGCCATGCTGCTGGCGGTGATCGGCCTGACCACGCCGAACCCGACCTCGGCCGGGGCGGAAGGGGTGCTGAAGAAGGAGCATGCCGCCAGCGGGATCGTCGCGGTGACCCGGCATCCCTTCCTCTGGGGCGTTGCTCTGTGGGCGATCGCCCACCTGGTGGCCAACGGCGATCTCGCCTCGCTGCTATTGTTCGGCTGTTTCCTACTGTTGGCGCTCATTGGCCCGCATCTGATCGATGCCAAGCGGGCGCGGCGCGACCCGGACAACTGGGCCCGCTTCGCCGCCGAGACGTCGTGGCTGCCGTTCCAGGCGATCGCCCAGAGGCGGGCGAGCCTGAGCCTGGGCGATATCGGTTGGTGGCGGCCGCTGCTGGCGGTGGTGATCTATGCCGTGTTCGTGCTGTTTGCGCACCAGTGGCTGTTCGGCGTCTCGGCCCATCCGGTCTGACAGAAGGAACGCCAACGATGCTGAAGCTGAGCGACATGGCCCGCGCCGGCCGTGCCGTGCGTCAGGACGACTGGGACGAGCTCGGCACGGCGACGCCGACGCTGATCGAGCAGGCGGTCGACGCCGGCCGCACCGACGAGGCCAAGGCGCTGGCCCGCTACACCGTGCCCGAGGGCAAGGCCCTGCATGACCTGTTCTGCGACTGGCTGTGGGACCTGTTCACCCGGATCGCCCGGCGCCACGGCGAGGACGAGCTGTACCAGACCCTGCGCGAGACCCAGGGCGGCTGGATGATGAAGCGGACCTGGCGGGCGTTCCTGAAGATGAGCGTGTCGGAACGGGTGCAGCTCACGGCCGAGATGATGCGCGCACACCGCTGCGGTCCGAGCCAGCAGGGCGACATCGAGGTGATCGACGAGGGCGAGCGCTATGCCGTGCGCATGGATCCTTGCGGCTCCGGCGGCCGCATGCGCCGCGGCGATCCGGTCGACGGCACGCCGTCCAGGCTCGGCCCGCCATATGACTTCGGCGTCACCGAGCAGGCCCATGACTGGTCATGGGGCCAGGCCGGCGTGCCCTACTATTGCGTCCACTGTGCCATGAACGAGCTCTTGCCGATGGAATGGGGCGGCCACCCGCTCTGGGTCACCGGCTACGACCCGGACCACAGCCGGCCCTGCCACTGGTACTTCTATAAGCGCGCCGAAGACATCCCCGAGGAATTCTACACGCGCCTCGGCCGGCAGAAGCCGCCGGCGGGTGAGGGGGCGTACTAGCGTCAACGGGCGGACCAGCACCCGCGACTGCCGCTTAGCAGCCCTGGATCCCCGCTTTCGCGGGGATGACGCGATGTGGAAGACGATCCCCGTATCGTCGTCCCCGCGAAAGCGGGGACCCAGGGGCGCCCGCAACGATGGTCGCGGTGTACTTGCGTCGTCGCGCTCAGAACAGCCGTTCGCTGGCCAGGGCGGCGCCGTCGCTCAAGGCCCTCAGCTTGGCCCAGACCACGTCCTCGGCCACCCGGCCCATGCCGGCCGAGGTGTCGAAGCCGCAGTCGGTGCCGGCGATCACCCGGCTTGGGTCGCCCAGCGCCTGTGCCACCCGCTCGATCCGCTCGGCCACCACCTCCGGGTGCTCGATATAGTTGGTCGTGGTGTCGATCACGCCGGCCGCCAGCACCTGTTCGGCGCCGAGGCCGCCGTTGGCGAAGCGCCGCCATTCGTGTGCGTGACGCGGGTTGGCCAGGGGGAACAGGAAGCCGCCGACGCGGGCCTGCAGGATCGCGGCCTGGATGTCGGCCAGGGCGACGTCGGCGTCGTGCGGTCCCTCGTAGTTGCCCCAGCAGACATGCAGGCGGACCCGCTCGGGCGGAATCCCCTCGAGCGCCCGGTTGATGGCGTCGACCACCAGCTCGATGAAGGCGATGAACTCGCCAAGCGGCCGCTCGGCGTAGGACATGTGCCGTTCCATCGCCAGGTCCGGGCAGTCGAGCTGCAGCAGGAAGCCGGCCTCGACCACGGCGCGGTACTCGACCTTCAGGGCTTCGGCCAGGGCGGCGACGTAGGCCGCCTCGCTGTCGTAATGCTCATTGGGCACCGCCGCGGCGATGATGCCCGGCGAGGGCGCGGTCATGAACGGCTCGACGAAGCCTTGGGGCTGGGCCTCCAGCACATCGCGGAACTGCGCGCACTCCGCCTCGATCGCCGCCGGGTCGAGATAGCGGATCTCGCCGGTGACCTTGGGTGGGGCCAGGTTGGAAACCGCCGTGCGTCCGGCGAAGGCCTCGCCGCGCAACCGCTTGAAGGCAGGATAACGCTCGACGTCCTGGAACGGCGGCCGGTTGCCGGCGCCGGAGAAGCCGCTCATCCGCCGCCGGGCATAGAGGAAGAAGGCCTCGCGCGGCTGCTCGCCGTTGTTGCCGATGTCGATCCCGGCGGCGATCTGCTTGGGCACGATCTCGGCCACCGCCGCGGCCGCCAGCCGTTCCAGCTCGGCCTCGTCGATCGCCAGCCCCAACGCCCGTTGCGCGTACAGCTCGGTCAGCCGCGCCGGCCTCGGCAGGCTGCCGGCGTGGGTGGTCAGGATCCGCTGGTCGCTGCGTCGCATGCGTCTGGCTCCGTCCTCGCTTCAGCGCTCGAGCAGGGGGTAGGCACTGAAGCTGTCGGCCTCGCGCACCGGCGGTGCGGTGCTGACCAGTGCCGGCGTCAGCTCGTCCAGCCGCGTCATCCCGCTCAGGCCCATGGCGATCCACAGCTCCTCGGCCATCAGGTCGAGCGCCCGCACCAGGCCCTCTTCGCCGGCCGCGCCTAGGGCCATGCCGGTGAACCGGCCCATCGCCACCAGGTCGGCACCCAGCGCCAGCGCCTTGACCACGTCGGTGCCGCGCAGGAAGCCGCCATCGATGATGATGCAGGCCCGGCCGTCGACGGCGGCGGCGATCTCGGGCAGCACCGCGGCGGTGCCCAGGGTGTGGTCGAGCTGGCGGCCGCCGTGGTTGGAGACCCAGATGCCGTCGACGCCGAGCTCGACAGCCTGCACCGCGTCTTCGGCCGTCATGATGCCCTTCAGCAGCAGCGGGATCTGGTGCCGGTCCTTGAACCGTTTCACGTCATCCCAGTTCAGCGCCGCCTGGAACTCCATGCCCCGCGCCCGCTCGCGCCACGGCTTGACGAAGCGGTTGGCGACGTCGCGCTCGCGCCGGCTGTAGAGCGCCGTGTCGACGGTCAGGCAGAAGGCGGTGTAGCCGGCCGCCTTGGCCCGCGTCGCATGATCGTCGATCCAGCTGCCACCGCCACGGACATAGAGCTGGAACACCTTGGGCCCCTCGGCCGCTGCCGCGGTCGCTTCCAGCCCGGGCTGCGAGACCGAGCTTAGGCAGGAGAGGATGTTCCAGCGCGCCGCCGCCCGTGCTGCCGCCGCACCGCCCTCGGGGTCGAACGACTCCAGCGAGCCGATCGGCGCCAGCATCAGCGGCAGGTCGAGCCGGGCGCCCAGCGCCGCCGTCGTCAGGTCGATGCGCGAGACGTCGCGCAGCACCCGCGGCCGCAGGGCCAGGCTGTCCAGCGCCAGCCGGTTGCGCCGCATCGCCGTCTCGGTCTCCGAGGCGCCGGCCAGGTAGTCCCAGATGTTGCGGCTGAGCCGGGCCTCGGCCGCGGCGGCGAACTCGTGCAGGGCCTGGAACTGCTGCTTCAACGCGGACGCGGCGCGTCCCGGCGGGGCGGTGCCGGGCGCCTGAACGCTGCCGTCGTCGGCCCGCCTGGCGCTGTCGTTCACGCCCGGCTCGCCGGTACCGACTGCATCAACGGCTGCGCCGCCTTGGCATAGGTCAGCTTGGCCGTGATCTTGCCGGCGCTATCGAAATGCAGGATGTCGAGGCCGCGCCAGCCGGGCGGCCCGCGCTTGGTCTCCAGCTTGCACAGCCAGCTGATCAGCGCCCGACCGGCCTCGGCGTCGATGAACAGGTCTTCCTCATCGAAGCGCATCTCGCCGAACGCACCCTCGAACTGCGGCGCAAAGGCGGCGCGGATGGCGGCCACGCCGCGGGCCGGTTCGTCGTTGAACTGGTCGTAGACCGCGTCCTCGGCGAAATACGACATCACCGCGTCCAGGTCGTTGGCATTGAAGGCTTCGGTGAAGTCCAGCGTGATCTGCTTCAGCTGCTCGCGATTCATGCCTTGTGGGCTCATGACGTGTCCTCCTCCTCTTATGTTCTCAATCGTAGCCGAACAGCCAGCGTGTGGTCTGGTCGTGAACATTATGCACCGAGTGGCGGGCATCGCGCCGGATGAAGACCTCGTCGCCCGGCCCGACCTCGACCCGTTCGCCCTCGAGCAGCAGCGCCAGACGGCCGTCGACGACGGTCAGCAGTTCGTTGGTGGCATGCACGAAATCGTTCCACTGCTGGCCGGGCGGATCGACGAACAGGTGGCAGGAATAGCCGCGCTGTCGCCAGTCCGCCGCCACCCGTTCCTGGTCGACCGGGGCGTTGAACTTCGCCCGTACGATGCCTTCGCTCATTGCTTGCCTCCGGTGCTGGTCATAGTCCCGGCGTGCGCTGCAGCGCCTCCAGCCCGAACGCCAATCGGCCCCAGTTCTCGCGCAAGCGTTCGGGATCCAGGATGTAATGAGTGCGCAGGGCGCTGATGTCGCGAAAGCAGCGCTCCAGCACCTCACCACTGTTCATGGCGCTGGTGCCGCCGCCGACGAACAGCACATCGACGGCCTTCGCCGCCGAGGCCACCGCCTGCTGTGCCTGTAGCTGCATGCGGGCACGCTGTTCCGGACCGATCCGCCGGCCGTCAGCGACCTGCTCGGCACACAGCCGCATGAAGTCCTCGGCCATGCCCATCAGCCCGGCCTCGGCAGCGTCGGCCAATGCCGTCGCTTCCGCCAGGCGGCGCTGCACCGCGGGCACCTCGGCCAGGGTCTGTCCCGGGGCGAAGGCGGAGCGTTTGCCCCGGGCGCGTTCGGCAAAGGCGTCGAGGGCGCCACGGGCGATGCCGACGGCGACGGCGCCCAGTTCGGCCGAGAGAAAGGCCAGGGCGGGGCTGCGATAGAACGGGTTGGCGTGGACCGAGGCGCCGGGCGGGCCGTCGCGTTCCATGGCGTTCAGCGACAGCGCCCGACGCGCTGGGACGAACACGCCGTCGACGATCGCCTGCTTGCTGCCGGTGCCGCGCAGGCCCATGACATGCCAGTTGTCGTCGATGGCGACGTCGTCCATCGGCACGAGGCAGACCACCAGATCGGCCGGCGGCTGGCCATCGGCGTCGGCCGGGACAACGGCGTTGACCCCCAGCCAGTTGCTGTGGTCGCAGCCGGACGCGTAGTTCCAGGCGCCGCGCAGCCGATAGCCGCCGTCGACCGGCTCGGCCTGGCCCTGCGGGGCGAAGATCAGCGGGAAGCGCAGGTCGCCGTCATCGGCGAACAGCTCATCTTGGGCCTCATGCGGATACTGTGCCGCCCACCAGGTGTGCGCTGCGGTCAGGCACAGCACCCAGCCGGTCGATCCGCAGGCGGCAGAGACCGCGATCATGCAGCGCAGCATCTCCGGCAGGCTGCATTCGTGACCGCCATAGTGACGCGGTTGGACGATGCGGAACAGGCCGGCATCGAGCAGTTCGGCGACGCTCTCGTCCGGCAGCCGGCGCAACGCCTCGCACTCGCCGGCCCGCGCGGCCAGTCGTGGCGCCAGGGCCTGCGCCCGCGCCAGCAGCGTCGCGCCGTCCACGGCGCCGGTCACGTCATCGTCCGGCAATGCCATACCCGACCTCCCGCCGTGAACTATGCCATATCGCCAACGCGGGCGGGTCTGAGACCCGCCCCTACCGACCGATTTGCCTACCCTTTAGGGGCGGGTCTGTGACCCGCCCGTGTTCGTGCATTACAACTTGAAGGGGATGTACAGCGCCAGGTCGGGCCAGGCGTAGATTGCCCAGACGCTGGCCAGCATGATGATGATGAACGGCCATACTCCGCGCACCACGTCGCCCAGTTGGGTCCGCCCGACCGCCTGGATGACGAACAGGTTCAGTCCCACCGGCGGGGTGATCAGGGCGCATTCGATCATGATCACGAACATCACCCCGAACCAGATCGGGTCGATGCCCAGGGCGGCCAACGACGGATACAACACCGGCACCATGATCAGCAGCATCGACAGCGCTTCCAGGAAGAAGCCCATGATCAGCAGCACCAGACACACGATCAGCACGAACACCGCCCGCTCGTCGATGTTCTGGGCGATCAGCATCGAGACGTCCTGGGGGATGCGATAGAGGGTGATCGCCTTGGCGAACACCTTGGCCCCGGCGATGATCAGCAGCAGTGTCACCGTGGTCCGCATCGACTCGATTACCGCCTCCTGGATCTCGGTCCAGGTGATCGAGCGCAGCACCACCACGGTCAGGAACAGGGCGCAGGCGAAGCCGATGCCGGCGGCCTCGGTCGGGGTGAAGATGCCGAGATAGATGCCGAGGATGATGATCGCCGCCAGCACGAAGGTCGGCGTCGCCCGCAGGCTCGCCCGCAGCCGCTCGTTCCAGCCCGCCTTCGCGACCGGCGTGAAGGCGCCGGAGAACTTGGCGTAGATGACGGAAAAGACGATGAAGGCGCCGGCCAGCATCAGGCCGGGGCCGATCCCGGCCAGGAACAGATTGACGATGCTCTCCTCGGTGACCACGCCGTAGACGATCATCGGGATCGACGGCGGGATCAGGATCCCCAGCGTGCCGCCGGCGGCGAGCAGGCCATAGACGAAATGCGGCTGATAACCGCGTTTGATCATCTCCGGGATCGCCACCACGCCGATCGTCGCCGCTGTCGCCACCGAGGAGCCCGAGATCGCCGCGAAGATCGCGCAGGAGACGATCGTCGCCACCGCCAACCCGCCGGGCCAGTGACCGACCCAGGTCTGCACCGCGGCGAACAGATCACGGCCGACCCCGCCCTTCAGCAGGATGTTCGACATCAGGATGAACAGCGGCGCGGCCAGCAGGATGAAGTTGTCGATCGAGCTGTACAGCGCCTGCGGCACGATCACCAGGTTGAGGTCGTTGAGCAGCAGCAGGCCGACGCCCAGGCCGCCGAGCACGAAGGCGATCGGCAGCCCGGTCAGCAGCAGGCCGATCAGCACCAGCAGGATCAGCAGCGCGCTCATGCGGCGGGCCCGGGCGGCCTCGGTGCCGCGCGCGTGGATCCCGGCTTTTGCCGGGGTTTCAGATCTGCATGCAACAACAGGAAGCCCCGGCGCAAGTGTCGGGTTGCGCGGGATTGTTTTGACGGAGCTGGCGTAGTCAGAGGTATCTCGTTTCTCAGGGAGCGCCTCGGATCATGCACGTAAAACTGCACGCCAATGCGACCACCACGCCGAAGATCAGGGCCT
>Ga0209458_1000146_pt1 | contig 37903 bp, 40 predicted proteins | sample WorMetLIZAISLAND_FD_187411 | JGI IMG/M metagenome (GOLD analysis project Ga0209458, IMG submission 187411) | Marine gutless worms symbiont microbial communities from Max Planck institute for Marine Microbiology, Germany - Inanidrilus manae... ...
GGCCGGAAAACCCTCAAAAGTCGCCATCACCGCCGTCATGCGCAAGCTCATCGTCCTCGCCAACGCCCTCATCCGCGACAACCGGAAGTGGGCCGAAACAGCCCCTTGATCAAGACGGATACTTCTGAAACGGATCACATGGATGGGTTCAAAACTTCATCGAGAGACTTGAGAAAAGATCGCATCTGGTCGTCGGACATACCGACAGAGCCCTTTTCGACGATTGCCGAGAGAATTGCTGCGGCAACTGCGCCGCGCTTATCTGGGTCGACCGCAGGCAACATCATCCCGATGCAGTGAGGCATCATCGTCTTCAGCATCATTTCGGGCATCTGCGCCATGTGCTGTTCGGCTCCGCCTTCCATCATTTGGGCCATCTTGTCCTGCATTTTGCCGGGGCCATCGCCTCCAGACATCATGCCCATCATCATCTTGGGCATCATCTCCTTCATATCGAGGCCTTCGGTCATCTTGCCCATCATGGCCGCGCACATTTCTTTTTTCTCATCAGCACCCATGCCGCCGAAGAACTGCTCCATCATGGATCGCATCATCGCCTGGCGTTCATCTTTGTTCATTGAGCCATCCTCCGTCATGACGCCACTTTTTCGATTCTAGTGCTCAGGCCCACCCGGTCGAGCCATCTGACCGCAGTGAAAAGCTAGCGCTGACCTCCTTGAGGTGCGTTGATCCTGATCAGTCAATGCGATCACGTTCCTAAGCGGAGGAAATCAGATCCAATCCGGGCAACGGCTCAGGAGAGTCCGAAGCTGGGGCTACTCCCAGCGTCCTAAGGACGTGGCCTGAATTTCGCTTCATAGCCAGGGTCGGACATTGAATCTCTGGCGAACGATGCTGGCGATTTACCTATCTCACTGTGATGCAAGTGCAGGGGGCCAGGTGATTTACCTTGTAAGACACACTCCCCACCAGCATGCCCTCCACTTCGCCAAGCCCGCGCATACCCATTACAATCAAGTCGGCACGATCCTGTTCGACAGTCTCGAGGATGCAATGGACTGGGTCGCCGTCGAGAAGCTCGGTCTCCGCCATCGCAATCCCCTTGTGCGCCGCTGTCTTCTTGGCATGAGCCAGAACCGCTTCTCCGACTTTTTTCAGAACGGTCTTGGAGATCATCGGCACGGCCAAGACTGCGCCCATAGGCAGACTTCCCGGAGCCTTTGCCTCATCAAGAGCCTGACGTGTCTCGGCGTCCAGCGTGTCCATATCAACGGCGCTAAGCAAGTGCTCAGGCGACTCTCCGCCCTCCAACACAAGGACGAACTTCAATCCTGCATCAAACTTCTCCGCCATGTCGCAGGCGAGCTCCACCGCCTTCATGGCGTGATCTGAGCCGTCAAATGGAACCAAGATTCGCTTGAGCTCGCCCAGCCCAGACTGCCCTTCGGCCGCGTGCACCGTAACGCAAGTACACGGCGCGAGATGGAAGACCTTGTGAGATATGCTGCCCAAGAACAGCCCTTGCACTGGGCTCGCGCCCCGGCTGCCCATCACGATCATGTCAACGGCAGGGTGCTTTGAATGATGAAGGATACGCTCGCCCTCTCCCCCCCAATCGATCACGGTTTCTACCGAGGCTGCTCCCCGATCTTTTGCACGGGCCTGGCCGCCATCAAGGATCATGCGGCCCATATGGTCGAGAACCTGCAGGTGGCGCGGCCAATCCGGATAGTCACTGGTCCAGCGGCCTGAACGCTCAGCCTGCTCAAAAGACTGCTCGGCAGCCTCATAAAGTTCCTTGAGAGGTCCGGGTTGGCGCAAACCCACATGCAGGATCTTGAGGTGGGCGCCATACTTGGCCGCGATATCCGCTGCCACATCCAATGCGATGTTGGCGTTGTTGGACCCGTCGAGTGGAGTGAGTATTTTCTGAATCATGCTCGCTCCCCTTTATGCCGTTGGGCTGTGTGACCAGCAGAGACAGCGTTCATCGATTTCTTGGGACCAAGGCTATCTTCAGCAATGGACGCGGTACATGACGTAAATCAACGGGCATCACAGCGGTGAAACCTCCAGGCGGAGCTCTGGCGTCACCCGATAAATCGACCCTTCGGGCACTTCCTGCCAGCCCTCATGGGTCAGGGGTTCGGACGCGATGACCACTGCCCGATAGTCGCGCTTCGGGTCGTGGTGGACGTGGGGAAAGCCGCAGACCTCGCAGTCATACACGCCTTGCCGTTCGACGAAGAAAAGGCTGCGCCCCAGGCGGGTTCCGACGAGCTGCTCGCCGTCGGTCAGCAGCAGATTGAGCGCGAGCCGCGACTGCGCGTCGATGTCCCGGCACCAGTCTGCGACCTGCTGAACCCCGAGCCTGACGGTTTCGAGCAGGGACCGTACCGGCGCGCGCCCGTGCAGCGACAGCATTAGGCGGAAGACGTGCTCGCTGTCAGTGGCGCCCGCGATGGCCGCCCGCTGAGCAGGCGGCAGCGCGGCGCAAAGCATCGGCCGTAGCCTGTCGAAGTGCGGCACGGTCCCGTTGTGGGCGAAGGCCCAGTTCTCCTCGGCAAAAGGATGGGTGTTTTCGAGCGCCGGCGGGCCGACCGTTGCCCGGCGCACATGCGCCAGAACGGTGCAGGCGAAGACCCGGGCCGCAGCGCGCTTGAAGTGCTCGCCGTGATATGCGGCCCAGGCCTGCCGCTCGACATGAAGCTGGTGGTTACCATAGGTAGCGAGGCCCCAGCCATGCCCATGACTGGTACCCGCCAGGTCTTCCCGGCTCTGCACCATGAGCGCGTTCTGGGCGTGGACCAGGGTACATTCGACCTTGGTCGGCTCATTCGAGCGGAAGCCATAGAGCCGGCACATGACGCGAAATCCTCTCGATTGGGCCACAAACGGAGGAAGCTTAGCCGCCAGCCCCTCGCCCCGTGTTTGATCGAGATCATGGTGCAGCGGCGCGCGCGCGTCTGTGATGGGCCATGGCGAAAGAGGCACACAAGCTGCTGGCGGCCTTTCACGAGGATCATGCCGTTCTAGGGCGGGGCTTTCACGAGCTCTCCCAATGCCTGCGCACCAGCGATTTGGCCAAGGGCCGCCAGATCGCCAGGCGGCTCGATGATGCGGGCGGAGCCCATATCGCCTTCGAGGAGCGCCACTTCTATCCCCTTCTGGAGCCGCTTATCGGTGCCGAGGAGGTGCGGCAAATGCACGAAGCGCACGGCAAGGGCCTCTCCGTCGTGCACACACTGCTCGAACGTGAAGAAGGGAGTCCTTTGTCCGAAGCGGAACGCCAAGGCCTGCTTGAACGCTCGGAGGCCATGGAGCAGCACATTGCCGAATGCGGCGAGCTGTTTGAGGCAATCGGACGGATGTCCGGCGAGGAACAGGACGCCCTCTACGGCCATTTGGTGACCCTGCGCGAGGAGCGAACACGCTGGACCGAATTTGCTGACGCTGCCGTTAGCCGAGATACGGCCGGTTGACCGTTATGATCCCTGCCTCAAACAATCCGGAAGGCCCCCACGAGCAGCATGCTGCGGACACGGCCCCGCAGGCAAGACCCGCCAACCTGCCGATCGTCGGCCATTTCGATACTGACATCGGCGATGAGGAGCGGACCCGGGCCGCGCATCTCGCAGCCGAGCTCGAGGCCGAGGAACCGAGGCTCGCCTCGACCCTGCCTTTTGGGCGGGATGTCAGTTGCGGGCTGGGACCTTGGCCCAGCCTGTTGATCGAAGATCACAGCTGGATCCGGCTCTTCGAGCGGACGGGCCAGGCTGACTATGCCTATCGCGCGCTCCTCCTTGCGGGGCAGGGCGATGTCACAATCATCGGGTCAAAAAAGCGCTGTCTCGCTTTTGAACGCTATTGCCGCGATCACCTCATGCTCGGCCCGGTGGAGCTGCTAGTGCCACGAAAGGGGTCGTCGCGGACGCCGCTCGCCCTCCGCTGCGTCGAAGACGAGGCGCTTCTGGATCGCGTTGCGCAGCGAGCACGGGAGTCCGGTGGCCTGAATGTGATTCCCTACATGGGCACGGGCGGTGTCTGGAAGCTGGCCGGTGCCATCTCCGCGCGGGCGAGGACCGACGTGCGGGTTGCGGCGCCGCCGCCGAACCTGACGCGCCGGGCAAACGACAAGATTTGGTTTGCACGGCTGGTGCAACGTACTCTGGGTCCAACTGCCCTGCCGCAGGTAGACAGTGCATTCGGGCCGGCAAGCCTCGCAGCGAAAGCAAGGCAGATGGCCGATCGTCATGCCACGGTTGCCGTCAAGCTTCCCAACAGCGCGAGTTCCGCCGGCAACATGATATTCGACGCTGCCGAGCTCCGAGGACGCCCCCTGTTGGCAGTTCGCGACCGCATCCTTTCTCAGCTGGATCGGGCTGGCTGGCAGAGCGACTTTCCACTCCTGATTACGGCGTGGGAGCAGCCCCTGCTCGCAAGCCCCTCGGTTCAGATCTGGATCCCCAAATCCGACGATGGCGATCCCGTAGTCGAAGGGATCTTCGAACAGAGGCTCCACGGGCTAGCGCGGGAGTTTGTCGGCGCGGCACCTTCGGCGCTTCCTGAGCCGCTGCAACAGAGGTTGGCAGACCAATCGATGCGTCTTGCATTGCCTCTTCAGAATCTCGGCTACTTCGGCCGTTGCAGCTTCGACTTGATCCTGGTCGGCAACAGCGGTGCGGAGCCAGACGTACATTGGATCGAATGCAACGGGCGCTGGGGCGGAGTTTCGATTCCCATGACCCTGGCAAACCGCCTGACCGGCGACTGGCGCAGTCACCCCTTCATGATCGTGGAGCGCAGTAACCTGCAGGGCAAGCCACGCCAGCTGGAGGACTTCCTACACCGCTTTGCGGCCGAGCAGTTCACGCGGGCGGCCGGCGCGGGGATGGTCGTGCTTTCACCCAGCCGAATCGAAGCCGGCGCCGGCTTCGAAGTCATGGTTATCGCTTCGGCACTGGAGACAGCCGTAGGTGACGCCGATAAGATGAGCAGCAACGTGGCCTCCTATCTTGAGGGCAAGACTTGACTGACGGCAGACCCCGGTTCATTGGCGCGACGCATGCTGCTGCATGCCATCGAAGCAGTCTATAGGCACGCCAAGACATGACCACGGTCGCCTCCTTCGATGTCAACCACACGGTCTTCCTGGATCCGGATGGAAAGGCGCAAGGACCTTTGCCCGCCTTCGCCGAGGAGGGCGATCATCTGATCTCGCTCTATCGCGCCATGGTGTTGACCCGAACCTTCGATGCCAAGGCCGTGGCCTTGCAGCGTACCGGCCGTCTCGGCACCTTCGCATCGTCGCTCGGACAAGAGGCCGTGGCAGTCGGTATCGGTGATGCGATGCAGCCGGAGGACGTCCTGCTGCCATCCTTCCGCGAGCAGGGCGCTCAGTTCCTGCGCGGCGTGACCATGCTGCAGCTTCTGCTCTATTGGGGCGGTGATGAGCGCGGCAGTGACTACGCTGGACCGCGGGAAGACTTTCCGATCTGCGTTCCGGTCGGGACCCATGCGCCCCACGCCGTCGGCGTCGCACTGGCGCTCAAGCTCCGCGGCGAGGCGCGCGCAGCCGTCTGTGTTCTGGGCGACGGGGCCACCTCCAAGGGCGACGTTTACGAGGCCATGAACCTAGCCGGCGTCTGGCAGCTGCCCGTCGTTTTCGTGGTGAACAACAATCAGTGGGCAATTTCGGTCCCGCGCGCGCGGCAGAGCGCCGCTACGACCCTGGCGCAGAAGGCGATCGCTTGCGGTTTCCCGGGTGAGCAGGTCGATGGCAACGACGTTGTGGCGGTGGATGACGCTGTGCGCCGGGCCCTGACGCGCGCACGGTCTGGCGACGGTCCCACCCTCATCGAGGCGCTCTGCTACCGCTTGAGCGATCACACCACGGCGGACGACGCCTCGCGCTATCGCCCCGACGAGGAGGTGAGCAGGCATTGGAAAGAGGAGCCCGTGGCCCGGCTGCGAAGCTACATGATCGAGCAGGCCCTCTGGGCCAAGGACGACGAGGAGAGCCTGATCACCGACTGTGCGGCGCGCGTCGACACGGCGGCGAACGACTATCTCGCCACCGAGCCGCAAGCACCGGAGACCATGTTCGACTACCTCTATGCCGAAGCACCGGAGGATCTAGCACGGCAGCGAGTGGAATTCCTGGCGGCCGTCGGTAGGACGCCGAGCGACGATGGCTGAGATCACTATGGTCGAGGCGGTCCGGCAGGCGCTTGCCCGCGCCATGGAGGACGAAGACGCGGTCGTCGTCCTCGGCGAGGACGTGGGCGTCGATGGCGGCGTCTTCCGCGCAACCGACGGGCTGCTCGAGCGCTTCGGCCCATCGCGCGTCTTCGACACGCCCCTCTCCGAAGCGCTGTTGGCAGGTCTTGCGGTGGGGCTCGGGGCCCAAGGCTTCCGACCGGTGGTCGAATTCCAATTCATGGGGTTCATCTACCCAGCGCTTGACCAAGTGGTAAATCATGCCGGTCGATTGAGGAATCGCACCCGTGGGCGCCTGACCTGCCCGATGGTCCTCCGCGCACCCTTCGGCGGCGGCATTCATGCGCCAGAGCATCACTCCGAGAGCACCGAGGCGCTGTTCGCTCATATTCCGGGCATCAGGCTGGTGATCCCCTCCTCTCCGGCCCGCGCTTACGGGCTTCTCCTGGCGGCCATTCGCGATCCCGATCCCGTCGTCTTTCTGGAGCCCAAGCGCATCTACCGCGCAGCTAAGGAAGATGTGGCGGACGACGGCAATGCGGCACCGCTCGACCGCTGCTTCACCCTGCGTGAAGGCCGCGATGTGACCTTGGTGAGTTGGGGCGCCTCGGTAACCGAGACCTTGTCCGCGGCCGAAGTAATGGCCACCGAAGGCATCGAGGCGGAGGTTGTCGACCTCGCGACGCTCAAGCCCCTCGACATGACAACGATCCTTGCCTCGGTGGAAAAAACCGGCCGCTGCGTGATCGTCCACGAGGCCGCCCTCTCAGGTGGCGTGGGGGCGGAAATCGCAGCCCGTCTGGCCGATGACGGCCTGGTTCATCTGCTGGCGCCGGTCAAGCGGGTCACGGGATATGATACGGTCGTGCCGCTGCCCAAGCTCGAACACTACTACTTGCCAACGGAAGACCGCATCCGCGCAGCGGTGCAGGACGTGGTGGCCTACGCATGAGCACCTTCGAGCTTCCGGATCTCGGTGAAGGGTTGCAAGAAGCCGAACTCGTCGCCTGGCATGTGGCGGCCGGTGATCACGTCGTGACCGATCAGCCTTTGCTCACCGTGGAAACCGATAAAGCGGTCGTTGAGATCCCCTCGCCGCAGTCTGGGCACATCGAGCAACTGTTTGGCGCGGTGGGTGACATCATCAAGATCGGCGCCCCGCTGGTCGAGTTCGGGGAGAAACAGGCCGCGGACGCCGGCACGGTTGTTGGCAGAATCGAGCCGGCCGAAGCCGCGGAAGCAGCGCCGCCGCGGCCGCATCGCGCCAAGCGGCAAACGCCAAAGGCGGCGCCGGCGGTCCGCGCGCTGGCGAAGCGATTGGGCGTCGACCTCGCACGGCTCACCGGCAGCGGCCCGGATGGCACGGTCACGGCCGGCGACGTCGAACGCGCCGCGGCCGGTGCAGAGGAGGAGGCGCCCGAGCCGCTGCGTGGCGTACGCCGCACCATGGCGCAGAAGATGGCCCAGGCGCATGCCGAGGTTGTCCCGGCGACCATCGCCGACATTGCCGATATCGATGGCTGGCCGGCCGACAGCGACGTGACCATGAGACTGATCCGTGCCATCGGCGCCGGCTGTGCGGCGGAACCCGCCCTCAACGCCTCCTATCTGGGTCAGGACAAGGGGCGGCGCCTCAATCGCAAGGTACACCTGGGCATCGCCATGGACACCGAGGATGGCCTTTTCGTTCCCGTCTTGCGCGATGTCGGTAACCGGAGCGCGGCCGATCTTCGCCGTGGCCTGGAAGCCATGAAGGCGGACGTCCGCGCGCGCACCGTGCCGCTCGAGGAGTTGCGCGGGCAGACCATCACACTATCGAATTTCGGCATGTTCGGGGGTCGGCACGCGGCCCTCGTGGTACTGCCACCGCAATGCGCGATCCTCGGCGCAGGCCGGATTCACCAACAGGTGGTGCCGCACGATGGCCAACCGGCCGTGCACCGGGTCTTGCCCCTGTCGCTCACCTTCGATCATCGTGCGGTCATGGGTGGCGAGGCCTCGCGCTTCATGGCGGCTGTCATCGCCGATCTCGAGCGACCGACCTGAGGCCGGAGAGGAAAGGGACGGTGTTAAAGAAAACCAAGGACCAAGGCGCTGAGGAAACGCGGCAGGCCTTCCGATTTGCCGATGAGCTGGGCCCAGCCAAGATCATCCACATCTACGAGCCTACGACGGCACTCAAAGCGGTCGTCGTCGTTGACAACGTGGCCGCGGGACCGTCGATTGGCGGTGTGCGCATGGCGCCCGATGCGACCACCGAGGAGTGCTTCCGCCTCGCCCGGGCGATGACCTTGAAGAACGCCGCGGCCGGACTGCCCCACGGCGGCGGCAAGTCGGTGATCCTTGCCGATTCCAAAATGCCACCCAGCGAGAAGAACAAACTGATCCGCGCCTTCGCCTGCAGCATTCGGGACCTTGTCGATTACATTCCCGGCCCCGACATGGGCACAGACGAGCGCGCCATGGGCATCGTCAAGGACGAAATCGGCCGTGCGGTCGGCTTGCCACCCGAGATCGGCGGCATTCCTCTGGATGAGATCGGGGCCACCGGCTTCGGTGTGAGCGTTGCAGCCGAGGTGGCAGAAGATTTCTGCGACCTCGCGCTCAAGGGGGCACGGATCGCCATTCAGGGCTTTGGCTCAGTCGGTCGGCACGCGGCGCGCTTTCTGGGCGAAAAGGGCGCGGTCGTAGTCGCGGTTTCGGATTCACGAGGCAGTCTCGCCGATCCCGATGGCCTGGATATTGCGGCTCTGACGGCCCTCAAGCAGGACGGGCGCAGCGTCACCGAACATACGCAAGGGACGCAGGCCGATGGGGATGCGCTGATCGACGCCGACTGCGATATCTGGATCCCCGCCGCCAGACCCGATGTCATCACCATGCAGAACGTCTCACGCCTTAGGGCGAAGCTGGTGATTCAGGGTGCCAACATCCCAGTGACGGCAGAAGCCGAGAACTATCTGCACGAGCAGGGCGTGCTCAGCATTCCCGACTTCATTGCCAATGCCGGCGGTGTCATCTGCGGTGCCGTCGAATACCGCGGCGGCACGCAGACGACGGCCATGCAGGCCATCGAGGAAAAGATCCGCAGCAATACGCGATCGGTCCTTCAGTCGAGCCGCGAGAGCGGTCTGGCGCCCCGCCAAGCGGCAGAGGACCTGGCACTGACCCGGGTGCGTGCCGCCATGGCGCTTCGGCGCTGGTCGTAGGTGTTTTGGTAGCCTCTGGCTAGCCACCCCACCCCTCTCGCGGGGGGGGCCGAGCCGTCCGGGCTCAGGCCACCCGGCAGCCCGCCAAACGACCATTCAGGTTCGCAGGTGCCCTTCCGTGATGAGCATCAACTCTTCTTCGAGATCCGCTTGGCGGCGCTTGAGCTCATCTCTGCGCTCGGGATTAGCCTCGCTCTCGACCGCATCCATCCGGGCCAACTCTTCACAGACGTCGTGGTGGTCCGCTATGAGGTCCTTGAACTTTGCGTTCGTCTCGGAAAGGCTCCGGATCACGTCGCTTCGCTCCGGGAAACGCTCGATCAAATGCCGGGTGTGTTCTTCCATCTGCTTGTAGCCCTTCTTCGACACGTCCAGCCGCTATGTCGGGCCTGAGTGGAGAAAAGATCAGCTCCGACGCGCAACAGCTGCACCTCGACTCATGGCCCTCAATACAGCACGGCGAAAACAGGCGCGCCGAACGCCGCAAGGTGCCTTCCTGTGCAAGCGCGCGGCGCGCCCAGATCGCTCCTACTGTTCCAAAAGCCGCCAGGCTCCATCCGGCTCCCGACAAGCTATGCCGTAGCCCTGCTCGGTCTTGCCGCCGATGACGACCGTCTGCTGGAACTCCCGGCAGTAGCGCCCCGATGTCGAGGTACCGTCCCGCACAGGTGTGATCGTGCCGGAGTTGCCGGACTGCGGATTGTTCCAGGCGATCGTCTCGCCGAGTGTAGCCGTGTGTGAGCGGTTAACCGCCTGGTCGGCCTTCAATCGATCGACGTCATCCATGGTTCGGCCGATGTCGCTGCCCACAAGAGCGCCAATCAATACACCGGCAGCCGTAGTTGCCAGCTGACCGGTGCCTGATCCGAATTGCGCCCCCAACAAACCGCCGAGAGCAGCACCTGAGAGGCCGCCTATCGTCTGCTTCGTACCCCTGCCTTGTGACTCACAGGCAGCGACGGTGAGCGCCAAAAGGAGAGCCGCGACCAAACCTAGGTGTTTCATTTAAGCTAACCTCCAATGAGCAATGGCCCTGCACGCGCAGGGATGAGCGGAGCTGTCTGACAGTTTCTGTCGGACCTTGCCGTGCGGCATTGACCTGGGTCACGCCTGCACGGGTATGGGAGGATGTCCCGGCTCGAACTGGCGCTTCGGCGGAGTGACGACAGCTGGTTGATTTGGACTTCTATTGACGTGTGTGGAGTGGAGAGCTTTGAACGATCAGGACTGCGAACAACGGCGCTACTACGGTGATCAGGGCCACGGTGATCAGAAGCCAACCTAACTCGCTGTAGTCGGCTGTCACCTCGACAGACGCCGTCACAGGATCAAGCACCTCCCGCGTGACTGTGTAGATCTGGTTCAGATGCCTCGTGCCAAGGCTGCTGGCGGAAAGTGCCAGGTTGGTGAAGGAAGCCATGACCGCGAAGAACGTCGCCTTGAGATGGGCAGGCGCATTCTTGGCGATCCAGGCAAGCATGGGGATCATTGCGATCTGGGCCAATGGGGACTCCAGCGCCGTATCCAATACTGCGATGAAGCGCGCATCTACGACCCCGCCCGTCCAGGTCGCGGTCCAGTCCTGAACGCCGTAGTAAAGACCGATATTCGGGAGGGACAGAATGCCGGCCGCGATAGTGAGGAGCGTGACGACATAGGCGATCGACCTTTTCGCCAACAGCGGGCGCAGCAGCAGCATGCCGGCCAGGGCCAATCCGGATGTAATCAGGGACAAGACCGAGAGGAACCGCTGGTCGAAACCGAGGGCATCGATCTCGAACCACGTCGCCCCCGGCCCCGGTAAGGGGACGGCGCGGAACACGAAGATGATGATCGCGGTCCCGACCAGGGCCCGGCGCGCATCGGCGTCGAGCTCGAGGACCAGTCGGTGCATAAGAAAGAGCACGATCGCCAGAGAGCCGACGAAGATGATTTCCTGCGCCAGCGGCACCTGCCCGAGCCCCATGGTCAGGGTAAAGACCACGAACACAAGGCTACCGCCGAAGATCCACCAGTTCGGCTTGGTCCGTTCGCTGGGCCCGAAGAGCATGCCGTCTATGCGGCCTTCGTCGAATCCCAGTGCTCTCAGCTTTCGGGCCCGCAGTCGCAAGGACACTGCGCCGAGCGTCACGCCCACAATCGAGATCAGCGGTATCGCGAAGGCCAGTAGATATATGTCGGCGTAGATTGAGAGCTTTTCGGCCTCTGACAGCTTTTCGACGCCCGAGAACAGACCGATATTCAGGGCCGCAACGGCGATCAGCCCGCTCACGATCGCGAAGCGGCCGAGCGTCTGCATCGTCGTATGCATCATCTTGGTTTCGCTGTCGCTATAGGGCTGGCCTTCCTCGTTGACGGAAGGGACCGCCTCTACGGTCATGGCATCCGCGACGACGTCCTGGACGACGTAGCCCGATGGTGCCAGGAGTGCGCTCGCGACAAACCAAGCCTCCGCGGTCATGAGCTGGGTCATCGTGCCCGTGTGAACGATGAGGCCGTACATGATGCCGATGCTGAGTGCGATCAGGATGGCGCCGAGATAGACCAGCACGGCCTTCCAGCGCCAGATCAGATCGACCAGATGCCCGAGAGGCATCTTCAGTACCCACGGAATTCCCGCCCAGAAGCTTAGACCCGCCAGGAACGCTGCGGAGAGTCCGAGGTACTCCTTGATGAAGAAGGTGCCGACAATGGCGGTGAGGCCCGATATCCCGGCCGCCAGGTAAACCATTAGCGGAGGCAGATAGGACCAGCGAAACTGCCTTCCGAGATCCAGCATGGTCTCGTCGACCCAGCGCCATAAGGCGTTTGATTGCATACCCCCGCCCAACCCAGTTCTTTGGTCAGTATGTTACAGCCATATCACCGTGCATTGCCGTGGGCCCGTATCCCGAACTGACTTGCTCCTTCGGAAACTTCAAATCGCTAGACTAGGCCCCGGGGAGCTTTGGACTTGCCGCCAACGGTGCCCGGCTCCGGTGCAATTTCTTGGGGAGGGCGCAGCGGCTGAAAAGGCGCATCAACTCCGGACAGGACTATGGGTTCAGGACCAATCGGTATCACAGCCCTATCCGGCGATCGCGCCAACGCCCTGAGCTGCCGCTGCCAGACCCGGCAATGCTGCCGAGCTGGCTCGGACATTGGCCGCAATTCGGGCTGGCCTCCGCCCTGCCCGAACGGGCGGGGCTGTGGCAATAGCCGAAGGTGAAGGGCTACAGAAATCTAGGATCTTCAAGGTTCCTAGGCACCGCAGACGGCTGGTCGTCGTTATCGGTTTTGCGACGCACGATTGAGAATGATAGCGTCTTCCAGCATCAGGCAATAGGTATCCGGCAGGCAGAACCTTCTACATGGCTTTCTCCTTTCGCATCGACACTAAACATCGCCTCGTACTGTTCAAGGCGAGGGGATCTTTCTCATCGGAGGATATGCTGACCTGTGTGGAGAAGGTTGTCTCGGACCCCGACTTCAAGCCTGACTTCGATCACCTCGTGGACTTGCGCGATGTGACGAACTTCATGTCAAGCGCAGATGATGTGAAAGTTCGGGCGAGAAGAGATCACAACAGCAGGAAACTCAACGCAAGTCGCATTGCTATCGTGTCATCTAGCGACATCGTATTTGGGATGTCGCGAATGTACGAGATTCTTATGGATGACGCCGATGTCACGGTGCGGGCCTTTAGGAACATGGATGAGGCGACGTCATGGCTCGGAGTCCGCACTGACTGAGCGCAAGTTTCAACAGCTTCTTTCCGCCGTGGGCCGGGCTGGAGAAGGTGGCCGGTCTGCAAGATGTCTGCAACTGGACAATAGCCGGCCGCCGATTGTCGGCCGGGCCACTGAAGACTGGCCTTTAAACCATTGAAATGGCGGAGGGGATGGGATTCGAACCCACGATACGGAGTTACCCGTATAACGGTTTAGCAAACCGTCGCCTTCAGCCACTCGGCCACCCCTCCGCAAGAGCGGCGTTCAACCACGACGTTTGCGGCCCGCCCTTCTAGCCGTGCGCGGCCTGCCCTGTCAATCATGGTGGGGCAATCGTGGTGGGCGGTTGCCGGAACCTTGAAAAGGGCGGATGGGGCTCAGCCCTCGCTCCAGCGCTGGTAGGCGGCGCGCATCGAGGCAAGCAGCCGCTGGACTTCCTCGGGCTCGGCCTCTCCGCTCGCCAGGGCATCGTTGTAGGCGTTGCGTGCATCGACGAAGCCAGTCCAAAGACCGGCCTGTTCCAGGTAGTCGCCACCACGGCGGTCGCCGGGCGCTTCGGGCGCGCGTTCCTGCGCCTCGACCAAGGCCTGGCGCAGGGTCTCGGCGATCCCGCCGGCACCGATCGCATAGGCGTGGTTGAAGGCGGACAGGATCTTGTCCGCCAGACGTCGGTTGTAGGCCTGGGCCTCGGAGCCGTCGATCGTGGCGAGGGCCGGGCCGGCGTGTGCCTGTCGCATAACAGGACCCTCCGCAGATGCCAGGTCGCGCCGTCGTCACGAGGCGCCGAGAGCCACCCGGCGTCGCGCAGCCTAGGGGCCGGCCTTTAAGATGCCGTTAAGCGGTCATTCGAGTGCCACAAAGGCCCGCCGCGATTCACGCTATCTTAAGCATGGCGGCCCAGGCTGGCGGTCAGGATGGCCCCTTGGACAGCCCCTGGGAGGGAAACGGCGATATGTCCCTGAGCGAACGGTCTCTCGAGACCCTGATCGACCTGATCGAGAACAAGCTGAGCTGTCTCGAGGTCTACGACCGCGACGATGCGCGGGAACTCGCCAACCTCGAGCAGTGCTTGAAGGAACTTCGTGCTCTGGCCGGGCTCGACGACGACACGCAGACCATCGTCGCCTTCAAGCAGCGCCGCCGCGGACGCCGCCGCGCCGCGGTCTAGCCGGGCGCAACCAAGCCCCCAGCCCTTAGCCAACGCTAGCCCGGCACCACCATGCCGCGTGCCACGGCCGGGCGCGCCGCCACCGCATCGTACCAACGCTTCAGGTTCGGGAAGTCGGCCAACTCAATCCCCTGCCATTCGTGTCGCGCCGCCCACGGGAAGGTGGCGATATCGGCGATCGAGTAGTCCCCCGCCATGTAAGCCACTTCCGATAGCCGCTTGTCGAGCACCCCGTAAAGGCGCCGCGTCTCGTTGGTGTAGCGATCGATGGCGTAGGGGATCTGCTCCGGCGCGAAGCGGCGGAAGTGATGGGCCTGGCCCAGCATCGGGCCCCAGCTGCCCATCTGCCACATCAGCCATTGCAGGGTTTCCAACCGGGCGCGCGGGTCGGCCGACAGCAGCTTGCCGGTCTTCTCGGCGAAGTAGATCAGGATCGCGCCGGATTCGAAGAGGCTGATCGGCTGGCCGTCCGGCCCCTCCGGATCGACCACCGCCGGGATCTTGTTGTTCGGGCTGATCGCCAGAAAGGCGGGATCGAACTGCTCGTCCTTGGTGATATCGATCGGGTGGACCGAATAGGGCAGCGCGAGCTCCTCCAGAAGGATCGAGATCTTGCGGCCGTTCGGCGTACCCCAGGTGTAAAGCTCGATGGTCATGATTCCCCCTTCCCTGTCCGTACTATTGTGCTTCAGCATGAAGGCCGTCGACCGCGGCTGTCTAAATCGTAGCCAAAGCCTGCTCCAGATCTGCGATCAGGTCGGACGGGTCCTCGATGCCGACCGAGAGCCGCAGCAGGTCCTGCGGGATCGGGCTGCTCGGCCCCTCGATGGTGGCGCGGTGCTCGATTAGGCTCTCGACGCCGCCCAGCGACGTGGCGCGCAGGAACAGCTTGCAGTTGAGGGCCACCTGAAGGGCGCGCTCGGCATCACCGTCGACCCGCAACGAAAGCATGCCGCCGAAACCGCCCGACATCTGCCGGCCGGCGACCTCGTGTCCAGGATGGCTCTCCAAACCGGGATAGAGGACAGCCTTCAACTTCGGGTGCCTCTCCAGAGCACCAGCGATCGCCATGGCGTTGTTGCAGCAGCGCCAGACGCGGATGTAGAGCGTGCGCAGGCCGCGATGCAGCAGCCAGGCCTCGAAGGGGCCGAGGATGGCGCCACCCTGCTCGCGGTTCTCCCTGACCCGGCTCCAGAAGTCGTCTTCGCGCGCCGTGGCCAGGGCGCCCGCGACGACGTCGCTATGGCCGTTCAGATACTTTGTCGCCGAATGGAAGACCAGATCGGCCCCCAAGGCTAAGGGCTTGGTCAGCACCGGCGTGGCCACGGTGGAATCGACCGCGAGCCGCGCCCCGGCGGCGTGGGCGACATCGGCCGCGGCGGCGATGTCGATCACGTCCCAGGTCGGATTGCAGGGCGATTCGATCCAGACCAGCTTGGTCGCGCCCGACCTCACCGCGGCCTCCAGAGCGCCGGGCTCGGCGGCATCGAACAGGGTGAGCTCCAAGCCCCAGTCGCGGCAGAAGCCGATCATCCAGTTGCGCAGGCCCCAGTACATGACCTGAGGCGCGACGATGTGATCGCCGGGCCGCAGCGCCTGCACCACCGCAGCGCCGGCCGCCATGCCGGAACTGAAGAGCCGCGCGTCGGCCGCGCCCTCGAGCTCGGCGATCAGCTTCTCGGCCGGGAAGAAGGTCGGGTTCCGGTCCCGGCCATAGCCGTGGTCCGGAATGGTCAGGCGGTAGTCCTGATCGCGGATGTAGGTGGTCGAGGGCTGTAGCGGCGGTACCACGCCGCCGGTCGCCGGATCGCCCGGATAGAGGCCGTGCGCGGCCAAGGTCTCGGGCTTGAAATCGAGGGGCTTGCTCATGGCGTGAGGCTTAGCCGGCGCGGCGAGACTTGCCAAGAGGCGGACAGCGCATAGCCCTCATGCGCGATCTCTCTCTGTCTTGCGCCGCTCGTAGTCGGATCGGTCGAGGCGGAAAAAGCTGAGATCCTGCCCATAGTGGAAAGCGCTGCCGTCTCGTTCCAAGCCAAGCTTCTCCAACACCCGCTGCGAGGCACGGTTGTCCGGGTGAGTGACGCCGACGATGGGATCGAACTTCAGGACCTCGAAGCCGTGCGCCAGAACCGCCGCGGCCGCCTCGGTCGCCACGCCCTGCCCCCAGGTCGCTCGCCGATAGCGGTAGCCGATCTCGATCAGGCCGGACTCCTCGAGGGGGAAGAGCGCGCACCAACCGAGGAACTCGGGCCGGCCTTTCCATTCGACGATCCAAAAGCCGCCCGTTTGCGGCCAGCCGGCGAGGATGCGCGCCCGATATCGCTCGCGCAGGCTCTCCGGCTCCGGCGGGCCCTCCGGATAGATGTAGCGGATCACCTCCGGGTCCGAATCCATCGCCAGGAAGTCTTCAAGGTCGTCGGCCTCCCGTGGCCGCAAGCTGAGGCGCTCCGTCTTCAGGCGCGTTCGATCCATGAGCTCCTAGCCCGGATTTCTCACCAGGATAGGGCCGTCATCGCGCCGGGCGGAGTCCGATCCGCTAGGAGAAGGCCGAAAAGCGTAGCCCTGCGCTACGGTTGAGGCCTTCGACGACGCGGGCGGCCCGCCCGGTGCGACCTGAAAGGTGGGCGAGATAGGCCGACAGCCCGCGTCAAAGCGCTTGCCCGATGCAACCACATCGCGCTGCGCGCTTTTCCTAGTCTGTCGGACTATCTCGCCCATGACGACCCTATCCTGGTGAGAAACCCGGGCTGGAAGCCTATTCGGCCGCCGCTCCCGCCAGCAGGCAGTCGTCCGCCAGGGGCTCGACCGGTGTCAGGTCGCGATGGTGTTTGTAGTCCGGCCTTTGCTGCCGCGTGAGGGCATTCGATACCGGATTGAGAATCAGCGAGAAGATCGCCCGGTTCCAGGGCGAGAGGTTGGAGGGCGAGGCGTGCACCATACTGTCGCCGAAGATGAGGCCGGTGCCCGCCGGGCCGGTCGCCGAAACCAGGCCGTTCTCCGCGACCAGGCGCGAGACCGTCTCGCGGTCGACCACCCAGAGGGGATAAGACGTGGTCGTCGTGTCGAGCCGCGCCGGCGCCGGCCCCTCCTTGTGGGAGCCGGGAATGAAATAGAGCGGACCGTTGAACTCGCTGACGTCGTCCAGGAAGACATGCAGGTTGAGCGCACGTGGCGCCGGCACCCCGTCTTCCTCGTGGTGGGTGGCGAAATCGTAGTGCCACTGCCAGACCTCGCCCTCGAAGGCCGCTTTCACGTTCACCTTAACCTGCTGGATATAGAGCGGATCGCCGAGGATCTGCTGCGCCGGCTCGACCAGCCTGGGATGGCGCACCAGGCGGTCGAAGAGCGCGCTGCGCAAGTGCAGCCCCATGGCCGTGCGTACCTGGCCGCTCGCTTTTTCTTGGATGTTGGCGGGATCGTCTTCGGCGAAGAGGCGCGGCAGCTCGGCTCGCAGGAGCGCGACCTCGGCCGGCGAGAAGAGCTCACGCAGGATCAAAAGCCCGTGTTTCTCGAAATCCGCCCGTTGCTCGTCGGTGAGTCGCATGACATGACTCCTTCCCCGCAGCGGGGATTATCCGCCAACTGGGGCGCCTGCGCAAACGACTGATACCGCCGCATTTTTTCCACTTCCACCGCACAACTTGGGCCTTTTGTGATCGCTGTCACTATGCCGCCGCGCGCCGTTTCGCTATCTCTAGATCCCGCGATCTCAGGGCACGGCACCGAATTCGGTCGGACCCGACGCGGAGTGCGACCAAGCAGGACGCCGGAGATGTACGCTTCTGAGATGGCTCGCCCGTGGCGAAGGAGCGCTCGGCCAGGAAGGCCGCAGCGCTCCCCTGTGTTGGCCGCCGCGCTGTTGCTGCTGGCGCTCGGTGCCCCGAGCGGCGGTGCCTCGGCACAGGACGCCGCCGGCACCGCGGCGGCCACCGCAAGCGGCGTGGTCGCGCTCACTGGCCGCCCGGCGGACCTGCCCCCCTTGCCCCGCAAGAAAAAGCTGAGCGGTCGTCTGGCCCTAATCGACATAGCCGAACAGACGGCGCAGCGTCACGGGCTGCGGCCGGAACTGGTGCATGCCGTGATCCTGGCCGAGTCCCGCTACGACCCGCAGGCGCAGTCACACAAGGGGGCCATGGGCCTGATGCAGCTCATGCCGGCCACGGCGCGGCGCTACGACGTCGCCGATCCCTGGAGCCCATCGGACAACGTCGACGGCGGCGTTCGCTACCTGCGCGACTTGATGCGGCAGTTTGGCGATCTCGAGCTCGCATTGGCAGCCTACAATGCCGGAGAAAGTGCTGTCCTACGCTACGGCCGCAGCATCCCGCCCTTTGCCGAGACCGAGGTCTACGTCGAGCGGGTCAAGGGCTTCTACGGCCGCCTCCAGTCCGGCAGCAGCGTCGCCAAGCTGATCACGCGCGGCTCGGGCGTAGGCTCGACCCGCCTTTCCGGTTGGGGCGTGATCCTCGGCTCCTACTTCGACCGCAAGCAGGCGCGCGCGGTGCTCAACGATCACCGCAGTGCGCTGCGCAGCGTCGCCAAACGCGGGCGCCCCGCCGTCGTGAAGCGCGAGCGCGAAGGTGGGCAGCGTTATGCGGCGCTGCTCGTCGGGCTGAAGGAGAAAGACGCCGGCGCCGCCTGCAAGCTACTCTGGTCGCGCGGCGCCTACTGCTTGACGCTACCGCCCGCCCAGCTAAAGGACCCGAAGGCCCTCTGGCGCTGAGTCGACGCCGCTCTAACGACGCGCGTACTGGGTGGCGCCGAACAGGACCTCGCGCTGCTTGTCGTCGAACTTACCGCTCGACTGGTGCTCCGACAGCACCTGGACGCCGCGCTGCACGGCCGGCCGTTCGGCGATCTCGTCGAACCAGCGTTTGAAGTTGGGAAAGTCGTCGCGCTCCACGCCCTGGCGCTCGGGCCGGCGCATCCAGGGCCAGGCGGCCATGTCCGCTATCGTGTAATCGTCGCCCGCCAGATAGCGGGACTCGGCCAGGCGCTTGTCTGCCACACCATAGAGCCGCTTGGCCTCGTTGGCGTAACGGGCCTTGGCGTAGGGAATGTCCTCCGGCGCGTATTGCAGGAAGTGATGCGCCTGACCCAGCATCGGGCCGATCGAGCCCATCTGCCACATCAGCCACTGCAGGGTCGTGTATCGGGCCCGCGGCTCCTCCGGGAAAAACTGGCCCGTCTTGTTCGCAAGGTAGATCAGGATCGCGCCCGACTCGAAAAGGCTGAGCGGCTTGCCGTCCGGCCCCTCCTGATCGACGATCGCCGGCATCTTGTTGTTCGGGCTGATCTTAAGGAACTCCGGATCGAACTGGTCGCCGGCACCGATGTCGATAGCGTGCACTGTGTAGGGCAGCCCGGTCTCTTCCAGCATGATGTGGATCTTGTGCCCGTTGGGCGTCGGCCAAGTGTAGAGGTCGATCATCGGTCAGTCCTTCCCTGCTCGGCTGTTTGGCGCAGCTTGCCGCTAAATGAGGGCCAGCGGCAAGGAAGACAATGGCGCGGCTTTCACGAGATCTGTGACGCCGAGACACAGATGTTCGGGGGTGCATTGCCGATCGGTGAGACGGGCCGACGCCTGTTCTCACCGTCCGGTCTAACTAAGCTTCTTGCGCAGCAGCTCATTGACCAGCTTGGGGTTGGCCTTGCCCTGGGTCGCTTTCATGATCTGCCCGACGAACCAGCCGATCACTTTCTGGTTACCTTGACGGAACTGCTCGGCCTGCTCCGGCGCCTCGGCGATGACCTGATCCACCGCGGCTTCGATCGCGCCGGTGTCAGTGATCTGCTTCAGGCCGCGTTCCTCGACGATGGCGGCCGCGTCCTTACCGGTCTCCCACATGGCGTCGAAGACATCCTTGGCGATGCGTCCGGAGATGGTCTCGTCGCCGATCAGATCGAGCAGGCCACCCAGCTTGTCGGCATCGACTGGCGCCTCGGCGAGCTCGAGCCCGCTGCGGTTCAGGGCGCCGAAGTACTCGCCGGTCACCCAGTTGGCGGTGAGCTTGGGATCGCGGCCGCCATTTCCAGCGACCACGGCCTCGTAGAAGTCCGCCGTCTCCTTCTCCGCCACCAGCACGCCGGCGTCGTAGGCGGTCAGGCCGAAATCGCCGATGAAGCGCTCCTTCTTGGCATCCGGCAGCTCCGGTAGCGACGCGCGGATCTCCTCCACCCAATCCGGGTCGAGATCGAGCGGCAACAGATCCGGGTCCGGGAAGTAGCGGTAGTCATGCGCCTCCTCCTTGGAGCGCATGGCCCGGGTCGTGCCCTTGCCAGTGTCGAACAGGCGGGTCTCCTGCTCGATCGCCCCACCTTCCTCGATCACCTTGATCTGGCGCTTGGCTTCGTAGTCGATCGCCTGCTGCACGAAGCGTACCGAATTCATGTTCTTGATCTCGCAGCGCGTGCCCAACGGCTCGCCCGGCCGGCGCACCGAGACATTGACGTCGCAGCGCATGGAGCCTTCCTCCATGTTGCCGTCGCAGGTGCCGAGATAACGCAGGATGGAGCGCAGCTTGCGCAGGTAGAGCCCGACCTCCTCGGCCGAGCGCAGGTCCGGCTTGGAGACGATCTCCATCAGCGGCACGCCGGCCCGGTTCAGATCGACGTAGGTCTGGCTCGGGTGCTGATCGTGCAGGCTCTTGCCCGCGTCCTGCTCCATATGCAGGCGCTCGATGCCGACCTCGCGGGTCGAGGCGTCAGGCAGGTCGAGGACCACCGTGCCCTCGCCCACCACCGGCTCTTGAAACTGCGAGATCTGATAACCGGAGGGCGAGTCGGGATAGAAGTAGTTCTTGCGCTCGAAGACCGAGTGCAGGTTGATCTCTGCATTCAGCCCAAGCCCGGTGCGCACTGCCTGCTCGACGGCCTCGCGATTGAGGACCGGCAGCATGCCCGGCATGGCGGCGTCAACCGTCGAGACCTGGCTGTTGGGCTCGGCCCCGAAGGCCGCCGCGGCTCCGGAGAAAAGCTTCGACTCGGTGACCGCCTGGGCATGCACCTCCAGCCCGATCACCACTTCCCACTCGCCGGTCTGTCCTTTGATGAGCTCAGTCACGGTCAATCCTCTTCAATGATCTGTCCGATCCGCAACAGATTGCCGTGCGGGTCCCAGACGTGGAACTCCCGCATGCCCCAGGGCTGGTCGGCCAGCTCGTCCATGCGCCCGGGCGAAAGGTCGAGCGCGGCATACTCTGCATGAAGGCCGTCGACATCAGAGATGCGGAGATAGCAGGAAGTGTTCTCCGCAATGTGCTGCTCTTTGCAGGCCCAGAAGTGCAGCTCCATGCGGTCACGCCGAACGATCGCGTAGAGATCCGGAAAGAAACCGGCCGTGCGGAAGCCGATCTTGTTGTAGAAGGCCAGGGTCTCCTCGAAGTCGAGCGAGGCCAGCAGGGGAATGGCGACATCGATCGGCTCCTCCTGGCTCACGGCGCCGCCATGAACTGTGGCTCGGCGTCGAAGTCGGCGGCCTGCTCGACCACATCGGCGACCTTGAACATGGTCTCCTCGTCGAAGGCGCGGCCGATCACCTGCAGGCCGAGCGGCAGACCGTCGCCGGAGAGGCCCGCCGGCACCGAGATCCCCGGCAGACCGGAGAGGTTGGCCGGCACTGTGAAGACGTCGTTCAGGTACATGGCTATGGGATCATCCATCTTCTCGCCCACCGGGAAGGCATCCGACGGCGATGTCGGCGTCAGGATCACATCGCAGTGCTCGAAGGCCTCGTCGAAGTCGCGGGCGATCACCTTCCGCACGCGCCGCGCCTTGTTGTAATAGGCGTCATAGTAGCCGGCGGAGAGCACGTAGGTACCGATCAGGACGCGGCGCTTGACCTCGGCACCGAAGCCCTCGCCGCGCGTTGCCTCGTACATCTCGGTCAGAGACTCGGCCGGCACGCGCAGGCCGAAGCGCACGCCGTCGTAGCGCGCCAGGTTCGACGATGCCTCGGCCGGCGCGATGATGTAGTAGGTCGGCAGGGCGTAGCGCGTGTGCGGCAGGGAAATCTCGACCGGTTCGGCACCAGCCTGCTTGACCCAATCGACGCCCTGCTGCCAGAGGGTCTCGATCTCCTGCGGCATGTTATCGACCCGATATTCCTTCGGGATACCGACCTTGAGGCCGCGGATGTTGCCGGTCAGCGCCGCCTCGTAGTCCGGCACCGGTCTGTCGACGCTGGTCGAGTCCTTGGGGTCGTGCCCGGCCATGGCGCGCAGCATGATCGCTGAATCGCGCACCGTGCGGGTCATCGGCCCGGCTTGGTCAAGCGAGGAGGCGAAGGCGACGATGCCCCAGCGCGAGCAGCGCCCGTAGGTCGGCTTCATGCCGACGATGCCGCTGAAGGAGGCCGGCTGGCGGATCGAGCCGCCGGTGTCGGTCCCGGTCCCGCCCAGCGCCGCGCGCGCCGCCACCGCCGCCGCTGAGCCGCCGGAAGAGCCGCCCGGCACCAACGCCCGGTTGTCGCCGCGCCGCCGCCAGGGGCTCTCCACCGGCCCGTAGTAGCTGGTCATGTTGGACGAGCCCATGGCGAACTCGTCCATGTTGGTCTTGCCGAGCATAACCGCGCCGGCCTGCCAAAGCTTCGCGCTCACCGTCGACTCGTAGGTCGGGTGAAAGCCGTCGAGGATGTGCGAGCCGGCGGTGGTCAGCACGTCCTTGGTGCAGAAGAGATCCTTCATGGCAATCGGAATGCCTTCCAGCACCCCGGCCTCGCCCCTGGCCCGGCGCGCGTCCGAGGCCTCGGCCATGACCTGGGCCTGCTCCGGCGTTTCGGTGATGAAGGCGTTCAGCGGCCGCGCCGCCTCAACCGCTGCAATGTGCGCCGTTGTCAGCTCCTGGGCCGAGAGCTCGCCTTTGCCGAGCAGGTCGCGCGCCTCGGCGATGGTGAGCTTGGTGAGACCGTTGCCCGCCATCACTCGACCACCTTCGGTACAGTGAAGAAGCCGTGCGCGGGCTCGGGCGCGTTCCTTACGATCTCCTCGGCCCGGTCGCCGTCGGTTATCTCGTCGTCGCGCATCGGCGGCTTCATGGCGACCACGGAGGTCATGGGCTCGACGCCATCGGTCTCGACCTCGCCGAGCTGCTCGATCCAGCCCAGGATGTCGCTCAGCTCGCCGGCCAGCGCGCTGCGCTGCTCGTCGGAAATGCGGATACGCGCCAACCGCGCGATGTGCGCGACGGTGTCCTTGTCGACCGCCATCGGCTTGAAATCCTCACCAGAGAACACTGTCGGAAAGCGCGCGGAACCTAGCACCGTGCCCTACCCGCTTCAAGCTTAGGCGGCGGCCCTCTGGCCTGCTATCCGCTTGTTGCGGCAGGGAGGCAGTCCTATAAGAGGCGGCCACATCCGACCCGGACCGCCCCGCCCGAAACGTGCCCATCGTCCCGCCCAGCGAGCTTCCCACCCACCTCAAGACCGGCCAGCGCCTGCTCGGCCTGGACCCCGGGCAGAAAACCATCGGGGTGGCGATCTCCGACAGCAGCCTAACGATCGCGTCGCCGCTCGAGACCATCCGGCGCGGCAAGTTCGGTAAGGACGCCGAGGCGCTCAAGGCGCTCTGCGAAGAGCGGAGGGTTGGCGGACTCGTGATCGGCCTTCCGGTGAACATGGACGGCAGCGAGGGGCCACGCTGCCAGTCGGTGCGCCAGTTCGCCACCAACCTGATCGAGCAGGCCGGCTTCGCCCTGCCCATGGCCTTCTGGGACGAGCGTCTCTCGACCGCCGCTGTCGAGCGCTTCCTGGTCGAGGAGGCCGACATGACGCGCAAGCGCCGGGCCAAGGTGGTCGACAAGATGGCCGCCGCCTACATCTTGCAAGGCGCCCTAGACGCCTTGGCGCGCGCAGGCTCCTAACACCTTCGCATGGCCATTATCGCCGTCATCCTGCCGGTCTTCTTGCTGATCTTTCTCGGCTTCGGCCTGAAGCGCAGCGGCTTCCTCGGCGAGACTTTTTGGGAGGCGGCCGAGCGCCTGACTTATTTCCTGCTGCTCCCGGCGCTGCTGCTTTCGACGCTGGCCGAAGCCAAGCTCGCCGGCCTTGGCGCCGGGCCCATGGTGCTGGTCATTATGGGAGCGCTGCTGATCATGGCGCTGGCCCTGCTGGCCCTGCGTCCGCTGCTGGCCTCGACCGGCGCCGCCTTTACATCCGTGGCCCAGGGCACGCTTCGGGGCAATACCTACATCGGCCTGTCCGTCGCCGTCGGCCTCTACGGCGCGCGCGGCCTGGACGCCGCTGCGGTGGCGGTCGCGGCGACCGTACCGCTGGTCAACGTGCTTTCGGTCGCGGCGCTGACGCGATACGCCGGCACCAAGCCGGACTTGGCCGCCATGCTGCAAGGCATAGCGCGCAACCCGCTGATCCTCGCCTGCGCGATCGGCTTGATGCTGAACCTGAGCGGTCTCGGCCTGCCGGGCGTGATTGACGAGATGCTGGGGCTTCTCGGCCGCGGCGCCCTGCCTCTCGGCCTGCTCGCGGTCGGGGCCGGCCTGAACGTCGCGGCGATGGGCAAGGCCGGCCGAAGTCTGGCCGCCGGTCTCGGCCTGAAGCTCGCCGCACTGCCGTTGCTGACCGCCATCGGCTGTTGGATCATCGGACTTGGCGACATGGCTGCCTCCGTCGCCGTGCTGTTCAACGCCCTGCCGACGGCCACCAGTTCCTACATCCTGGCCCGCCATCTGGGCGGTGACGCGGAGCTCATGGCCGGCCTGATCACCGCGCAGACCGCCCTCGCCATGGTCACGCTGCCGCTTTGGTTGATCCTGCTGGGCTGAACCCGGGAGCGCGATCGGATCGGCTTCGCGAAACACCCCCCTCACCCAGCTCCGGCTAGGGCTCCGCCGACAGCCTCGCCAAGCCTCCACAACCCTCTCCCCCGTCGGCCGGGGGGAGAGGGAGGGACCCGAGCGACCGAAGGGAGCTTGGGAGGGTGAGGGGGGCCGTAGGGCCAACCCGATAACTCGCTAGTCCTCTGCCTTGACGCCGAAGCAATGTTCGGGACCGGGGAAGGCGCGGCTCCGCACGTCGGTGGCAAAGCCTGCGGCAGCCCCGGAAACGACGCTGCCCAAGTCGGCGTAGCGTTTGACGAACTTGGGCGTGAAGTCGGCGAAGAGACCAAGCAGGTCGTCGGTGACCAGCACTTGGCCGTCGCAGGCGACCGAGGCGCCGATGCCGATGGTGGGGATCGGCAGCTCTTCGGTGATCTGACGGGCCAGCGGCTCCATCACGCCCTCCAGCACCAGCGAGAAGGCGCCCGCCTGGGCGATCGCGCGGGCGTCGGCGGTGATCTTTTTCGCTTCCGCCTCGGCTTTTCCCTGGGCGCGGTAGCCGCCCAGGGTGTTGACCGACTGGGGCATCAGACCGACGTGGCCCATAACCGGCACGCCGCGCGCGACCAGGAAGGCCACCGTCTCGGCCATATCGATACCGCCCTCCAGCTTGACCGCTGCGCAGCCGGTCTCGGCCATGACACGGGCCGCCGCCGTGAAGGCCTTGGCCGGGGAGGCCTGGTAGGAACCGAAGGGCATGTCGACCACGACGCAGGCCTGCCGCGAGCCACGCATGACAGCCTGGCCGTGGCGGATCATGGTGTCCAGGTCGACCGCCAAGGTGGTCTCCAGGCCGTAGAGCACCATGCCCAGGGAATCGCCGACCAGCACCAGATCGACATGCGGATCGAGCAGGCGCGCGACGGAGGCCGAATAGGCCGTCAGGCAGACGATCGGTTCGCCACCCTTGCGCGCTTCCAGATCGGCGACGGTAAGGCGGCGCTGCGACGCTTGGCTCGCGGACACGGCGGTACTCCCTGATGTCTTGGTCGGGATCGCGAAGATCGGAGCCGAACGCTAGGCGGCTTCGGCGCCGGGCGCAATCGGCCAAAGGTGCCGTCAGATGATTTCGATTGGCGCCGCGTGGCTGGGTGGCGGGAAGGCCGCGTCGAGCGCTTCCCTGTCCTCGTCGGTCAAGGCCAGATCGAGCGCACCATGGTTTTCCTTCACCCGCTCCTGGCTGCTCGACTTGGGGATTGCCACCATGGCTTCCTGCTCCAGCAGCCAGGCAAGCGCCACCTGAGCCGCCGTGGCGCCATGCCGCTCGGCAACGGCCACGAGCGCCGGGTCGCCGAGCATGCGTCCCTGATCGAACGGCGAATAGGCCATGGCTGGGATTCTCTGCTTGCGCATCCAGGGCAGCAGCGCCCATTCCGCGTTGCGCTGGGCGAGGTTGTAGTAGATCTGATTGGTGGCGGTCAGCCCGCCGTCGGACTGGCGCGCCTCCTGCATCAGGTCGAGGTCGAAGTTGCTGACCCCGAAATCGCGAATCTTGCCGGCTTCGCGCAGGTCCTGAAACACCGCGAAGGTCTCCTCCAGCGGGACCGAGCCCGGCCAATGCAGGAGATAGACATCGATGTAGTCTGTATTTAGCCGCGTCAGGCTGCGCGCGCAGGCCTCGATCGCAGCCCGGCGGCTTGCGTTGTAGGGATAGACCTTGCTGACGATGGTAACCTGGTCGCGCCGCCCCCGGATCGCCTCAGCGACCATCTCCTCAGCGCCGCCCTCGCCGTACATCTCGGCCGTATCGATCAGGGTGAAGCCGAGGTCGAGGCCGTAGCGCAAGGCATCCGCCTCGCGGCCGCGCTCGCGCTCGTCTTCGCCCATGCGCCAGGTGCCGAGCCCCAGTACGGGCATTTCGTTGCCCGAGGGCAGTTTGACGCTTCGCATGCTTTATCTCCGGTGCCTACACTTTAAAGTTGTATATAGGGTCTTTCCTACCACATATTGAATGAGCGTTCCAAGGACCGCAAGCCGCATCACGCCTGTTCTTGCCGCTTTGCGCGATGCTTCCTATAAGTCGCTGGTCCACCAGAGCACGGCGCCCTCCATGACCCCAGATAGCATCACCCCAGACAGCACGACCCGAGACAGCACCTCTCCAGCCCAAACTGCGACTGGCCCCCTCGCCGGCCTGCGCGTCTTCGACCTGACCCGCATCCTGGCCGGGCCTACTTGCACCCAGCTGCTGGGCGACCTGGGCGCCGAGGTGATCAAGATCGAGCGGCCCGGCACCGGCGACGACACCCGCAAGTGGGGCCCGCCCTTCGTCAAGGACGAGACCGGCGCGGAGACGACGGAGAGCGCCTACTACCTCTCCTCCAACCGCAACAAGCGCTCGGTCACCCTCGACATCGCCAAGCCGGAGGGCCAGGCGATCGCGCAGCGCCTGATCGCTGGCTGCGACATCCTGGTGGAGAACTTCAAGACCGGCGATCTGACCCGCTACGGCCTCGGCTACGCCGATCTGAAGACGGCCAACCCGGGCCTGATCTACTGCTCGATCACCGGCTTCGGCCAGACCGGGCCCTACGCGCCGCGTGCCGGCTACGACTACCTGGCCCAGGGCATGGGCGGCATCATGAGCCTGACCGGCGAACCCGAGGGCGAACCGGTCAAGGTCGGCATCGGCATCGCCGACATCATGTGCGGCATGTACGCGGTGAGCTCCATCCTGGCCGCCCTGCACCATCGCCATAAGACCGGCCGCGGCCAGGCGATCGACCTCGCCCTGCTCGATACCCAGGTCGCCTGGCTGACCTACGAAGGCCTGAACTACCTGACCAGCGGCCAGCTGCCCAAGCGCCAGGGCAACGAACATCCCAACATCGTGCCCTACAAAGTCATGCCCTGTGCCGACGGCCACTTCATCTTGGCTGCCGGCAACGACAGCCAGTTCCGCAAGTTCTGCAGCTTCGCCGGCTGTCCGGAGCTGGCCGACGACCCGCGTTTCACGACCAACGCCCAGCGCTCGATCAACCGCGAAGCGCTCTATGCCCTGCTGCCAGAGATCACCGCCAAGAAGAAGCAAGCCGAGTGGCTCGACGGCCTGGCTGCCGTTGGCGTTCCGGCCGGCCCGGTCAACAATTTGGGGCAGGTCTTCGCCGATCCCCAGGTGCTCCACCGCGGCATGAAGCAGCCCATGGCCTACTTCGGCGTGCCCGGCGGTCAGGTCGATCTGATCGGCAACCCGATCAAGTTCTCGGAGACGCCGGTCGACTACCGCGTGGCGCCGCCGCGCATGGGCGAGCACACGGAGGCGGTGCTGGGGGAACTGCTGGAGATGGACGAAGAGGAGATCGCGACGCTGCGCGAGGCAGGCGCCATCTAGGCGGCCTGCCTTTGGGGCGGCGGACACGATCAGCGGCCAGCCAGGCTTTTAGCGGGCAAGACTCTTAGCGGTTGGACTCGCATAGCCACCGAGAGTCGATGTCTTCAGGCCGAGCCGAATCAAGCTCTGGCAAAGGCCGACAGCACAGGCAACACCGTCGAGCACCGGCAAGCCATGCTTGCTGGTCAGTGACTCCGTAAGGTCCGTCATTCCCGCACAGCCGAGCACGACAGCCTCGGCCCGGTCTTCATCGATCGCTCGCGCGATCTCGTCGCTGATGCGCTGGCGCACGGCGGGACCGTCGTCCTCAAGCTCCAGCACCGGGATCTCCGTCGAGCGGACCCGGGCACAGCGCGTTGCCAGGCCATAGCGTACGAGATTGTGCTCGATCGCGGGCACGGAGCGCGAAAGCGTTGTAATGACGGAGAAACTGTTGGCAAGGAGCGAGGCAACGTGAAACGCGGCTTCGCCGATTCCCAACACCGGCACGGTGCCCATGCAACGCACCGCGTCAAGGCCGGTATCGTCGAAGCAGGCGATGACGATGCCGTCCACATCCGGGTAATCTTTGACGACGGAGATCGTGCCGGGGAGGCTCAAGGCCTCGTCGTAGTAACCTTCAATGCTAGCCGGACCGTCGGCCGGATTGACGGCGATGATTTCGCTCGCATTGCCTGCCGCGCGCCGCGCGGTTTCGCCAATCTTATCGGTCATCGAAGCCGTCGTATTGGGGTTTATCACCAGAATGCGCATCGGTCTGTGATCCGTCTCAAACCTCTCCGCCCAGATAAGCGGCTTTGATCCTGTCATCTTGCAGAAGCTCCTGGGACGGGCCGCTCAACGCGACGGACCCGGTCGCCAAGGCATAGGCGCGGTGCGAGATGCTGAGCGCCATGCGAGAGTTCTGCTCGACCAGCAGCACCGAGACCTTTTCGTCCCGATTGATGGCGACGATCGAGCGAGCGATGTCCTGCACCAGCTTCGGCGCGATCCCAAGCGAGGGCTCGTCGAGCAGCAATAGCTTCGGTTTCGCCATCAATGCGCGTCCGATGACGAGCATCTGCTGCTCACCGCCACTCAGGGTTCCGGCGGTCTGGGAATAGCGCTCCTTGAGACGCGGAAAACGTGTCAGGACCATCTCCAAGGAGCCGGCGATACCGTCTTTGTCGCTCCGACTGAAGGCCCCCATCAAGAGATTGTCCTTCACGGACATGAAGGGAAAGATGCGCCGCCCCTCCGGCGCCATGGCAATGCCCAGTCCGACGATCTCGGCGGCGGGCGTGCCGTCGAGACGCTGGCCCTGGAAGTGGATCTCTCCGCTGCGGATCGGCTGCAGGCCGGTGATCGCGCGCAGAATGGAGGACTTGCCTGCGCCGTTTGCGCCGATCAGGGCGACGGTCTCGCCCTCCTCGAGATCGATCGAGACGCCCTTCAGGGCATAGACGTGATCGTAGTAAAGCTCGACGTTGTCGAATTTCAGCAGCTGGGTCATCGGCTAAACGCCTATCGCATCGTCTTCGCTGCCGAGATAGGCCTCGATGACTCGCTCGTTCGTCTGGATTTCGGTCGGCGTGCCCTCGGCGATCTTTTCCCCGAAGTTAAGAACGACGATCCGGTCGGAGATGCTCATCACCGCCGGCATGTCGTGCTCGACCAGAAGCACGGTTACGCCGCGATCGCGAACGCCGCGAACCAACTCCACGGTTCGCATCGTCTCGTCATGGTTCATGCCGGCAAAGGGCTCGTCCAGCAGCAGAACGGTCGGGCTGGTCGCCAATCCGATGGCGATGCCGAGCGCGCGCAGATGCCCCTGCGGCAGGTTGCTAGCCAGCTCGTTTCCGATCTCGCCGAGACCCAGGAAACCGAGGATCTCGTCGGCCGAGTCGGCGAAGGCAGCCTCGTCGGCACGGGCAACGCCGGTGCCGAGAAAGAACCCGGCGAGATTGGCCCTCGAGCGCAAATGGTGGGCGATGATCACGTTGTCGCGCACCGTCATGCTCTTGAAAATCGTCGTCTCCTGAAAGGTCCGCACAACCCCTTTCCGGGCTACGATGTGCGGCGCCAGGTTGGAGATGCGCTCGCCCTTGAAGAGCACCTCCCCCGAGGTGGTCCTAAGGAACGAGGCAACTAGCTTGAACAGCGTCGATTTGCCCGCGCCGTTGGGGCCGATGACAGAAAGGATTTCCTTGTCCTCCACGTCGAAGGACACGTTGTTGACCGCCGTCAGTCCGCCGAAGCGCTTGGTCAGCCCTTTCACCTCCAGGAGCGTGCTCATGGTGCGGCCTTGCTCCTGCCGAAGAGGCGAACGCTCAAGAGGCCGTTCGGCAAGACCACCATGAGCAGGATAAGGAGGCTCGAATAGATCAGCAGTTGGAACTTGCCGGTCTGGAACAGGAGGTCCCAGCCAAAGTAGAGCACCAGAGTCCCGAGCATCGGACCGAAGACGTAGCCGAGGCCGCCGAGGAAGCAGTTCAGCATGAAGTTGATCGAGTCTGCGACCTGGAAACTTGAGGGGTAGATCGACTGGGAGATCGCCACGAAGATCGCGCCCGCGATACCGCCGAGAAACGAGGAGATGGAATAGGCGATGATCCGCAGATAGGCGATGTTCACCCCGATCGAGGAGGCCAGCTCCTCGTTTTGCTGCAGGGAGCGGCAGAGGTGCCCGATGCGTGAATGGACCAGCCGATAGAGCCCGGCGAAGCACAGCACCATCATCGTCACGGCCAGATAGTAGAAGGCGAGCTTCACGTTCTCCAAGGCGGAGAAGTCCGGGATGATCGTCAGGCCGAAGAGGGAGATCCCGCGGGGCAGCGGAATCGAGACGATACCCTTCGCACCCTTTGTGATCGGCAGGGCGAGAGCGGTGAGCCGGGCGACCTCGGTGAGAACCAAGGTCACCATCGCGAAATAGACGCCCCTGAGGCGAAGGATCGGCAGGCCGATCAGCACGCTCAAGAGGGCGCAGAAGAGGCCGGCGATCGGCAGGGTGAGCCAGAAGGAAACCCCGTACTGCGTGACCAGGATGGCCGAGACATAGCCGCCGGCCAGGGCGTAGGCGCCCTGCCCGATGTTGATGCGGCCGATGTAGAAGGTGAGCCAAACACCCCCGCTGGCGATCGACAGCAAGGCAACCGATGTCAGCGTGTAGTAGAAGTCCCAGCGCCCGGAGACACGGATCAGCCAGGGAACGACGACGAACACGGCAAAGAGGAAGACCGCGACCGCCGATAGCTTCTGGGTGCGCGACATGGCCGATCAACCCCAGGGCTTGCCCATCAGCCCCTGGGGGCGAATGGCCAGGAAGATCATCAGCGACGCGAAGATGACGAGATAGGTGATGTCGCCGTACTGGGAGAGCACGGTAAGCCCGATCGACTCCAGCATGCCGAGAATGAAGCCGCCGGCGATGGCACCGGAGATCACACCGGCGCCGCCGATCATGACCATGATGAAAGCCTTGATCGAGGTCGGACCACCCATGCCGAGATTGACGCCGGTGATGGCAACGAGCAGCCCGCCGACAAGGCCGGCCAGCATGGCGCCGAGCGCGAAGCCGACCATCGAGTAGCGGTCGACGTCGACCCCCATCAGCTGGGCGGCCACGCGATCCTGGGCGAGCGCTCGTAGGGCGCGCCCCGTCTTGGAGTACTGCACATAGAGGATGAACGCGGCGATGAAGAACAGCGCCAGGAAGCAAATCAGGATCCGGTCATAGGGCATGATCAGCCGGAAATCCCAGTTCAACACGCCGTTCACGATCTTCGGCACGCCACGCTGCTTCTCACCGAAGAGCAGCAGGATCACGGAATCGAGGAAGAAGGCGATGCCGGCCGCCAACAGCATGGTGCTCTCTTCCCTCACCGATCGCTTGATCACCGGCCGGAACAGCAGTCGCTCGATCACCGCCCCTACGATGGCAAGGGTGAGCGCCGAGGCGACGAGCCCGACGACGAACGGCAAGCCGAGCTGGGCATAGACCGTGTAGGTGACGAAGCCGCCGAGAACGTACATCTGCCCATGGGCAAAGTTCAGCACGTTCATCAGCGCGAAGATCAAGGTCAGGCCGAGCGCGATCAGGGCATACTGCGCGCCCAGATAGAGCCCGTTGGCAATGATCTGTTCCATGAAGGCGAGTCCGGTCCGGAGCGGAGTGGGCCCGGGAGAACCCCGGGCCCCTTCTATGGACGATCAGGCTCGCGCGGCTAGTCGACCTCGGCCACGAACAGCGTTTCGAACTTGCCGTCCTGGAACACGTTCACAACCAGCGGCACGGCCACCTGACGCCGCTGTCCGAAGGAGGTCATGCCGACATACTTCAGCTTCGCGTCGCCCTTCATGTAGGGGTTCGGCGCTTCGAAGCTGTCCATGGTCTTCTGGAACTCGCCGACATCGTCCATCGCGGCCGGATTGGCCTTGAGCGTTTCGATGATGTATTCGAGCGCGTAGACCTTGGTGTTGGACTCGTCGTTGTACTCGCCGAACATCTTGGTGTAGCGATCGACGAACTCCGTCATCGCATCGGAGGCGATTTCCGGGGTGGAGGCGCCGCCGACCGAGATGAAGCCATTGGCAAGATCGCCGGCGCCTTCTTTAAGCACGGTTGCGTCCTGCGCGGTCTCGGTCGAAATCAGACCCTGGTAGCCGAGCTCACGGGCCGAGCGGATGAGCTGCGGCGCGTTGGCCGGCGCGACGCCCGACAGCACGAGCAGATCCGGTTGCAGCTGGATCACCGGCGTCAGGACGGGCGTGAAATCCGTCGTATCCACCTGATAGGTGACGCTGTCGGACACGACCTCCAGGCCGAGCGCCTTGGCCGCCTCGACACCGCCGTCGCGCTGGCTGAGGGGGTCGGACTCGTTGGCCGCGACGAAGGCGACCTTCGAAACGCCCTTGTTCTCTTTCAGATACTTGTAGATCGCCGGACCGGACTGGTAGTTGGCGACCATGCCGAGCACCGCGTTGGAGGCGGGCGCGGAATAGAGCTCCTTCGGGAAGGCATAGGGGAAGTACATGATGCCGTTCTGTTCGGCGACCGGACGGACCGCGGCGGCGCCGTCGTCCACGTTCGGCCCGACCACGTAGTGGATGCCTTCCTGGGCCATCTTTTCCATGCCGGCGATGGCGCGCTTGGGGTCCTTCTGATCGTCGAAGGTGACGATTTCGATATCGTAGGTCGTGCCGCCGATCTCCACGCCGCCCAGCTCGTTGATCCAGGCCGCGCGCGTCTGCATCGAGCGCACGTTGGAAATGCCCCAGGCCGCGGCCGGCCCGCTCGTGACGCCGACAAAGCCAATCTTAAGCTGCTGGTTCTCGGCGAAGGCCGAAGAGCTACCAACCGCCAGCAACGCCGTGCCGGCAACGGCGCCAAGCGCCAGGGTCCTAAATACACTGCGTCTCTCGATCATTTTTTCCTCCCTGCTCTCTCGGGCACAGCGGTCCTCTGCGGAGCGTTATCAGCGTAGCCCCAACTGAAAGGTTTGTTGACAAGATTGTCAACAATTTTGCTCGCTTTGGTCGGCAAATTGTGCTGACTCTAGACATCGCGGGCGCGAACGTGCAGGTACCGCCCCACCTCGACGAGACGGGAGGCCCCTTCGAAAAGGTCGGACGATTGATGGAGACTGTTGCGGAAAAACCGGCCCGGCGATCGAGCCGGCAGAGCGAGGAAGCCATCGTCGAGCGGATCTTCGAGGCCGTCATCGAGCAGCGCCTGCCGCCCGGCACCAAGCTTTCGGAGTCCGCGCTTTGCGAGGCCTTCGGCGTGGGCCGCATGCGCATTCGCCGCAGCCTTCTGCTGTTGGCCAGCCGGCAGATTGTCGACCTGCAGTCCAATCGTGGCGCCTACGTCTCCAGCCCCACGCCGGAGCAGGCGCGCGAGGTCTTCGAGGCACGCCGATCGATCGAGCCGAACGTGGCGCGCATCGCCGTCGAGCGCGCAACCGAGCCCGATATCGACGGCCTGGAGCAGCATCTCCGGCAAGAAAGCCTGGCCCACAGCGATAGCGACCGCCGCCGCGCGATCCGCTACTCGGGCGAGTTCCACGTAAAGCTGGCGGAGATCGCCGGCAACGCGATCCTGGTGCGCATGGTCAAGGAGCTGGTCACCCGCACCTCCCTGATCATCGGCATGTTCGGTACTTCGGTCACCGCAAGCTGCCCCGATGACGAGCACCAGGAGATCCTGCGGACCTTAAAGGCCGGCGACCCGGAGGAAGCCGCCAGCCTGATGCGCCAGCACCTCAGCCACATCGAGGCGCAGATCGACCTCACGGCCGAAGCTGCAGTCAGCGTCGACCTGGTCTCGCTGTTCAAGGAACCGTAGGGCAGCGGCGACATTGCAATTCGCACTGCCTCAGCGTGTCACGCGCAGCCCGGAATGTCCGGTGGATACTGGTCACCGCAGGCCGATAATGTTAATTCGCTTCGGCTACGTAACTAGACATATTCGTGAACTTTTTTGTACCAATATGGAATTATCTTGCGTTTTGGACATTGACGCAGCCCAGCAACGCCCTTAGCCTGCGCCGCGCCAAATCAGGAGAACTCTCGCTATGAGAATGGCAGTCATCGTCGTGGGGCCTTGGCGCATGGACCGGTAACGGACTCCATAACGGATACCCATGCGCCCCCGAAAACTTCGGGGGCTTTTTTGTTGCGCCAGACCGACTTGAACGCCGGGCCTCGCCCCGGCCGGAGGCCCCTTGTGCCCTTTGCCGCTACCTCGCCGCCGCGACTGACGACCCTGGTGCTGCTCACCGCGGTCTCGACCCTGTCGCTGAACCTCTTCCTGCCCTCGCTGCCGAACATCGCAGCCGAACTGGAGGCCGACTACGCGCTGGTGAACCTCTCGCTCGGCGGCTACCTGGCGATCACGGCGGTCCTGATGCTGGTCATGGGCCCGCTCTCGGACCGCTTCGGGCGGCGGCCGGTGATGCTGGCGGCCCTCGCGCTCTTCACATCAGCTTCCCTGGTCTGCGCCCTGGCCGCGGACATCTGGGTCTTCCTCGCCTGCCGCCTGCTGCAGGGGGTGATCATCGCCGGCTGGGGCATCTCCCTGGCGGTGATCCGCGACACGGCGCCCGAGCGCGAGGCGGCGAGCCTGATCGGCTATGTCAGCATGGCCATGGCGCTGGCGCCCATGCTGGCGCCGATGGCCGGCGGCGTTCTGGACGAGCTCTTCGGCTGGCGGGCGAGCTTCTGGGCCTTCGCCACCATGGGCGCCGGCCTCTTCGTCCTCTGCTGGCTCGACCTGGGCGAGACCAACCGGACCCGCTCGCACACCTTGGCGGCGCAGATCCAGAGCTACCCGGCGCTTTTCGCCTCACGCCGCTTCTGGGGCTATTCCCTCTGCATGGCCTTTTCCATCGCGGCCTTCCACAGCTTCCTGAGCGGCGCGCCGCTGGTCGGCAAGACGGTTCTGGCCCTCTCCCCCTCGACCCTGGGCGTCACCCTGGGCACCACCACGGCCGGCTTCATGCTGGGCAGCTTCCTCGCCGGCCGCACCGCCAAGCGCCTTCCGCTCACCAGCCTGATGATCGCCGGCCGGCTGGTCGCCTGCAGCGGCCTACTGGCCGGGCTCGCCCTCTTCCTGGCCGGCGTCGTCCACCTGGCGCCCCTGATCGGCGCCGCCCTCTGCCTGGGCTTCGGCAACGGTCTGACCGTGCCGAGCAGCAACGCCGGCGCCCTCTCGGTGCGCCCCCAGCTCGCCGGCAGCGCCTCCGGCCTCTCCGGCGCCCTCACCAGCGCCGCCGGCGCCCTCTTCTCCTCCATCACCGGCGCGGTGGTGACCGAGATGACCGGGGCCACGGCTCTGCTGGCCATGATGCTGTTCTGCGCGGCGATGGGGTTGGTTACGGCGCTCGCGGTGCGCGGCATCGACCGGCGGGAAGGGCGTCCCTGTGCGGCGAGCGCCGGCTGACTGCCGTTGGTCGAAAAGCCGATACTGAACTGTTTACCGACATCGGGACCGCTGGCCCAAATAGACGGGTTTTGAACCAGCCTGTGTCAAAGCGGTCATCTTCATCAGTAGGCAGATTCACCTTGGCATGGACGAGGGAGAGAATGGACGAATGGTGATGTCGAAAAACATCGGACGACGAGGGCTGCTGCGGCGCATCGGTCATGCCGCTTTCGCGGGCCAGTTTGCGCTGAGCGGTTCCGTGACAGCGCGGGCACAATCATTGTCACCGCGCATCGCCGAGCCCATCGAGCTGCCCCCGCCTGTCGAAAAGGGCACGATGTCCGTCGAATCGGCCCTCCGCGCGAGGCGGTCGGTGCGCCGGTTCAAGGACGCGCCGCTGAGCCTAGCCGAAGTTTCCCAACTGCTATGGTCTGCCCAGGGCGTGACCCACCCGGCGGGCCTCAGAACGGCGCCCTCTGCGGGCGCGCTCTATCCGCTCGAACTCCACTTGGTGGTTGGCGAGGTCAGCGGGCTGCCGGCCGGTGTGTACCGCTACCGGGTCGGCAGCCATCAACTGGCGAGGGTGGCAACAGGCGACAGGCGCGCGACGCTGAGCGACGCCGCTCTTGGCCAGGGCTGGATCGCAAAAGCGGCGGCCGTGTTGGTCGTCTCCGCCGTCTATGATCGAACGACGGTCAAGTACGGCCGCCGCGGCGATCGTTACGTGCACCTGGAGGCCGGCCACGTGGCGGAGAACGTGGCCCTACAGGCGGTAGCCCTGGGCCTTGGCATGACGCCCGTGGGCGCCTTCCACGACCAACGCGTCAAGTCCGTGGTCGAGATGGCCAATCGCGAACAGCCTCTTTACCTCCTGCCTCTCGGCAAGACCTGACCCGGGCTTGCGCCGGCGTCGTCCAGCTGGCGCCCCCGATCGGCGCCGCCCTCGGCTTCGGCAACGGCCTCACCGTGCCGAGCAGCAACGCCGGCGCCCTCTCTGTCCGCCCCAATCTGGCCGGCAGCGCCTCCGGCCTCCCCGGCGCCCTCACCTCCGCCGCCGGCGCCCTCTTCTCCTCGATCACCGGCGCGGTGGTGACCGAGGCGACCGGAGGCAGCGCGCTGCTGGGCATGATGCTGTTCTGCGCGGCGATAGGGTTGGTAGTGTCCAGAATCTTTCGCACTTTGGGGTTGGCGGCCTGTCCCGTCAGGCACTCATTTTGTGCTGTTTGAGTAGGTTCATGTTCATATAGCGCTTGCTCGACCACTTGGTGCCGGCGATGTGCCTCAATCTGGCCGCGGCCAGGTTGAGAGCCGATTGACCATCTGGAAAGGCGCCGACCACACGGGTCCTCCGTCGGATTTCACGCATGATGCGCTCCAGTGGGTTGTTGGTCCTGATCCGGCGCCAGTGTTCGTTTGGGAAGGCGTAGTAAACCAGGGTCTCGTCGACCGTCTCCTCGAGCCATGTGGCCACCTTGGCAAGCCGCATGGCCTTCAGCTTGGCGATGACCTCGTCGGCCTTGGCCCGGGCTGCTGCGCGGCACTCCTGAGCGTGGATCGCCTTCAGCATCAGCG
>Ga0209458_1000147_pt1 | contig 37619 bp, 38 predicted proteins | sample WorMetLIZAISLAND_FD_187411 | JGI IMG/M metagenome (GOLD analysis project Ga0209458, IMG submission 187411) | Marine gutless worms symbiont microbial communities from Max Planck institute for Marine Microbiology, Germany - Inanidrilus manae... ...
AAAGTCCATAGTCTGGAGGACTAAAGTCCTCATCCGTGGACAAGCCACGGACTGAAAGTGAAGGGACTTAAAGTCCATAGTTTCAACTATGATGCGCTTCGCGCACTAAAGTTATTGAAGCAATGAAATTGCGTGTGGCGCAGACTTGCCCTCGACCGTGCCGGCTCATGAAAACCGAAAGTTGATTTAAAACCTAACGCCCGATGGTGGTATGCCGGCATGGCGGGGCCGATTTGCCCCTCCGGCCGCAATCTGGTGATGGCTGAGGATCATCAACTATCTGGCGTGAGGAGGTAAGAGAATGCAATAGACAGCAGAAGCGGAAGACGCGGTTAAGAAGGTCCCCTTTTTTGTACGTAAAAAGGTTCGTGCACGGGTGAGAGTTGAGGCACGCACGGCCGGGAAACAGCTTGTGACCTGGCCGATGTCAAGGCAACCCAGCAGCGTTACCTCAGCGGTATGAAATCGGAGGTCAAAGGTTACCAGCTGGAAACCTGCTTCGGACCGTCCGGGTGCCCCAACGCCATTACCCCCAGCCAGGATCTGGTGGACCGCATCGAGACCGTATTAAAAACGGCCGACATTTTGGGATTTCTAAAATCTAAGGGAATCGAAAACCTGAAATTCCATCACGAATTCCGGATTACGGTGGCCGACTGCCCCAATGCCTGCTCCCAGCCTCAGATCAAAGACATCGGCATCATTGCGGCACGACGACCGGTTTATTCCGAGGAAGACTGTTCGGCCTGCGAGATGTGTGTGGAAATTTGCCGCGAAGGGGCCATTGCCCTGGAAGATGAGATGTCTCGGTCGTCCATCGACATGCGCCGCTGCCTGGCATGCGGCCAGTGCATACCGGTCTGCCCCACCGGAACCCTGACGGCCGGCGTGACCGGTTGCCGCATCCAATTGGGGGGCAAACTGGGACGCCATCCCCGACTAGCCTGCGAACTGCCGGGCATTTATGATGCCGAGACGACTCTGGCGATCGTCAAAGCGTGCCTCGATCTCTACAAAAAGAATAGCGCAAGGGGCGAAAGGTTCGGGAAAGTGCTGCAGGAATCGGATATCGAGCGCCTGGCCGGACAATTCAAGAAAAAAGTGAGACCGTAGCGGATAATCAGTCTGATCTTGGCTTCGGAAAGGTGGGAACGCCTAAAATACCTGTTTTCTCTGGCTCCCACGCTCCAGCGTGGGAGGCAAATCCAGACGCTCCAGCGTCATGAAACCTTTTGGCCGCTGGAGCGGCCATACTGCGTTCCCACGCTGGAGCGTGGGAACGAGCCAAAAAGATATCTTGGCAGCCAATGCGCGCTATAACTCGTTGTTTTAGGCTGTAATCAAGTGGGGATACATCAGGGTTGATACCTATTTAGCAGTTCTTCAATTTGTCTGCGCCATTATCGTATGGCGAAAATTAGCCCAATTGGGATAGGCTCTTAGTCTAAGCAGGTCTTTTTAGATCGCACCCACTACTATACTGCCACACAGCACAATCTGAGCTTTTGAATTTCTCCCTCACCCCTGCCCTCTCCGAGGGTGTCGCAAAAGTCCATCGCCAGGAGCGCCGCCTTCCAGGCGGCAGGCGTCAGTAAGGCGCTGATCCGGGGGTACCTCCTTCCCCTCCAGGTAGGCCTGTACCCACGGATGCCAGCAAGATGCCGGCGCTCCCAGGGGGACTACCGGTTTAAATCACCTGCTCCCCAAGCCCCTCACTATGCTCGGGGCAGATTCTCTCCCGGCGGGAGAATGGCTTTTGCGACACCCTTGGAGGGAGAGGGAGTGAAATGTGCAGATTGTGCCGTGTGGCAGTATATTAAGTAAGCTTGGAAGCATACGGATCGACCCACAATCCTCTGGTTGGTAGAGCGTTACCCGGGATTTGACGGTGTGCTCCGGCCCGGTTGTCGGTGCTCTTGCCCAGCCACCGGCGCCGTCCGTTCCCCTCGCGGTCCACCGCTCTGTCGTAGCTTCAGGACAACTGCTCGTCGCCGCCGGCGATCAGGGCCATCCGCACCAGTTCGGCCAGGGAACTCGCGCCCATCTTATCCATCACCCGCGCCCGATGTGCCTCTACCGTCTTGGCGCTCACCCCCAGTACGGTGGCGATCTCCTTGTTGGCGCGGCCCTCGGTGACCATCGCCATGACCTCGTGCTCGCGGGGCGTCAGCTCCGCCAGGCGGACGGCGATCTCCGCCCGCCGTGACTGGAGCGCACGTCGTTTCTCGTCGAATTCCAGGGCGTTGCGGATGCTGGTGAGCAATTCCTCGTCGTGGAAGGGTTTCTCGATGAAGTCCACGGCCCCGGATTTCATGGCCTTGACGGCCATCGCTACATCACCGTGTCCGGTAATAATGATAACCGGGAGCCGGGAATCCTCCTGCGCGAGATAGGCCTGTAAATCCAGACCGCTCATTCCCGGCATGCGGACATCCAAGAGCAGACAACCCGCCCGCCCCGGAAAGTAGCTGCTCAGAAATTCGTCCGCCGAACCATAGGTTTTGACCTGCATGCTGATGGATTCGATGAGCCACTTGAGCGAGCTGCGCATCGCCTGATCGTCGTCCACGACGAAGACCGTGGGTGTGGGTTCGCTGTTCATGCGTGCTTCTCCTGTGAATCCCGAGCCGAAGTGCCTGTGGTCAACCCACGGCTGCGAGTGATTGGCGTGCCGATGGCGCAGCCGGCAGTCGGATAAAAAAGACGGCCCCACCTCGCGGGACGGATTCCGCCCAGATGCGTCCCCCGTGGTTCTCGATGATCGTCTGGCTGATCGGCAGCCCCATGCCCATGCCCGATGCTTTGGTGGTGAAGAAGGGCTCGAACAAGGATTGCATGCGCTCAGGTTCGATGCCCGGACCGGAATCCCGAACGACGACTTCGGCCTCCTCGCCGATCGAGCGGGTGCGCACGTTCAGATGTCGCGCCGAGGAGGGTATCTCCTGCAGGGCATCCAGCGCATTTTGCACCAGGTTGAGCAGGACCTGCTCGATCTGCACCAAATCCACCTCTACCGCAATCCCATCCGGTTCCAGATCGAGCTCGATCGCAAAGCCCATCTTGTCGGTATCGAACTCTACGAACGAGCAGACCTCCCGTACCAGATGGTTGAGGTCGACCTCGGATTGAATCGGCGGCTGCTTACCGACCAATGCCCGCAGCCGGCGGATGATCTCGCTGGCCCGCTGGGCCTGGGTCGTGATCTGGCCCATGGCATCCATGAGTTCTTGACGTGGCCCCAGGTTGCTTTGCAAACGGCGGCTGCAACCGTTGGCGAAATTGACGATGGCCGAGAGCGGTTGATTGATCTCGTGAGCCATCCCCGTGGCCACCTCCCCCATGGTGCTCAAACGGCAGACATGGACCAGTTCCGCCTGATGCCGGCGCGATTCCTGCTCGGCGCGACGCACCGCCGTGATATCCCGGGCATAAATGTTCACATAACCCAGTTCCTGAATCGGGGCAAACAGCAGCGAATAGACCTGGTCGCCGATCTCCGTCTCGCGTTCGAGCGAACGCCCCCCTTTCAGTGCCTCACTAACCTCCTCGATCCGCTCCGCAGGTAGCAGGCCCCCTTTCTGCGTGCCCCAGGCGGTAAGCAAGGGCGCGCCGGCGGCATTGGCGTAGACCACAAGCCCGGTTGGGCTCACGCGCAGGATCGGGTTGGGGCTCTCACCGGCGAACCGGGCCAGGCTCTTGATTTCCCGCTCTGCCTCCCTGCGTTTGGTGAAGTCATGCATGTAAAGGGTATAGACGAACTTGTCATCCAGTTGGATCGGCACGATGGACAGCTCCACCGGAAACTCGGAGCCCTCCGCGCGGCGGGCCATCAGCTGACCGCGGGCCTGGGGTATCCGGCCCTCGCGCCGGGCGCGCCGCGAGTCCATCAAGAGACCAAGAAAGCGCCTTCTCCCGTCCAGGGTCAGAAAGAGCTTGCTGAAGCTACCACCGATCGCCTGGTCGCGGGTAAGGGTAAGGGTACGCTCCGCAGTAGGATTAAGCTCGATGATTTTCCCCTTGCGACTTAGGGTAACGATGGAATCGAGAGAGGCCTCCATGATGGCGGCCTTGAGGGCCTCGCTCGCGCGTATCTCGCTCTCGTGCCTGCGACTCGTTTCCTCGCGCGCATTGAGCACGAGCTGGGTGAAGTGCTGGATCCACTCTTCGAGCAGCATCAGCTGGTTGGCACCCCGTTTGAACCCCGGATGCTCGATGCCGAGCGCGCGCTGTGAAAACCCGGCCATGCGCTTGAGCACCTTGTTCAGGCGTGCCGAGACCAGATAAATCACCAGCGTGAAGACCAGGATGTAGACGAGCGCGGCCCTGATGCGCTGCTGCTGCTCGAAGTTACGCACCCGGCTGGACATCTTGGTGACACTCCGGTGGGAGATGAAGGTGGCGAGCAAGAGGTTCCAATCCGTACCTTCGTACACGGGAAGCGACTGGGTCGTGATCAGATAGGCGTCCCGCCACTCGGAAAGCCGGGTACCGGGGGTCAGCAAATTCGGATCGAGGCTCGCCAGGATACGTTGCTCGTCCACGTCCACCAAGGCCACGGCTGCGCGGCCGGAGGACAATCCGCGCTGGGAGGCGACGAGAAACGCGTCGTCGATGGGTACCACCACGATCAAATCACCCATCCGGTAGCCGCCCATGTCTTCGACCGCATCCCCCACCAGCAGATAGGGCCGGTCGTCGAAGCGGGTGACTACCGTGCGCAGCGCGCCGGTATCCATGAATTTTTCGCCCATACCCTGCCCCAGCTCCTGCGGCAGCTCCGCGTCTCCGGATTGGTAGACCTCCCGGATTCGACCCTGGGTGTCTACCAGCAAGATGTGGCTGGGTGCGGAGAGTGCATCACGCTCGATAAAATCGGTCAGCCAGGATGGGGAGGACTTGCGATAGACGACCGGCTCGAACGCATCTTGCGGCGACCAGAACCGGGGTTCGAGGTACTCCGCCAAGCTGCGGTGATTCGCCAGCAACCGGGCGGTCATCGCATAGTTTTTCAGGTATTGATCAAACCGGATCAGGCTTTCCCGGGCCCGTCGATCGAGCCGCGCCTCCAGCTCTTTGTCGGCGATCTTCTTAATCGCCTGGCCCTGAATCTGGTCCAACACCCCCCATACGGCCAGGCCTACCGCTATCCCCACCAGGATGGAGATGACGGGCATCGGCACCAGACGCAAAAATCGATAGAAAAATCGCTTGACAGGGATGGGGTTCAAAATACTCGCTGTATGCTGCGGTGGAGTTCCGAAGAGGATTCAAGTCTGGACCGATTTTCATCGCCGACCGTGACCAGTATAATCCACCTTGGATTCTTTGGCGTGGCCCAAGGACTGGACCTCAGGGTGAGCACGTATAACTCTTCCTGAAACCATGCTGTTGCCGGATTGGTTTTCCCGGCGCTGGAAGGTTCCCCGTAGGCGCGGGCTTGCCCCCGTTGTCCTGAAGTCCTGAAGTTCGACCGGCCGGCCTGGTTGCTTTCTGATCCAGCGCCGGCAAGCCGGCGCCTACCGGTCATGGCGAACCCCCGCAGGTGCGGCTGACGACCGCAAGCCGGCAGTAACCTCAATTACCAACAACTTTATACGCGCTCGCCCTGGACCGGACCTGTTGCGTGACGACGCACCAAGGCCCGTACGAGGCGAGTGGTCAAATTTAAGGCGATTGCCGGAAAATGATAGGCCAGGATGGGTCGGCTATTCGTTCGTCTTCAAGGAGCGACAACAGGCGCATCGTTGTGCGATGTAACTGTTGTCGCGACCCAGAAGACGGACGAAAAGACAAGCAGACTGGTCTGTCATTTGACAGAAATCGCCTAAGATGACGCCAACTCATGGATTCGGACCTCCCACAAGCGTGTGCCCCCGGCGTTTTTCGCCGGCTCGCCGCCCTGCTCTACGACCTGCTGCTCCTGTTCGGCGTGCTCATGGTCGCGGTCACCTTCCTGATCGTCCCCTATGACTTCATCGTGGGTGTGCCTTTCCCTCACGATGAGCACTTCCACCGTTTCGGGTTGCGCCTTTACCTGGTTACAACGATCGCCCTGTTTTTCATGTTCTTCTGGGTCCGCGGCGGTCAGACACTCGGTATGCGCACCTGGCACTTGCGGCTGGTATGCGAAGACGGTTCCCCCCTGAGCCTAGGCGACGCCCTCATGCGACTGATATGGGCAACGCTCTGCCTCGCGCCGGCCGGTGCCGGCCTGCTGTGGATGCTGTTCGATCGGGACCGCTTGACCTGTTACGACCGGCTCTCCCATACCAGACCGATCAGGATGGAGGATTGAAATTCCTCAATTTTTTCAAGGCGCCCTTGAATCAGGTAGGAAAAGGCCTAATATCGCCCATATTACGACTCGATGCCATCTTATTGATCTAACTAAGGTGTATCCCAATGAGTGCGGAAACTGCTGTTGAGCCCCCCCTGGAGTTCACGTCCGCGGCGGCGGCCAAGGTCGCCCAGTTGGTCAAAGACGAGGGGAATCCCAATCTGATGCTACGGGTTTACATCCAAGGCGGCGGTTGTTCCGGGTTCCAATACGGCTTCAGCTTCGAAGAGCAGATCCAGGATGGAGATACCGAAGTGACCGCAGACGGCGTCAAGCTGTTGGTCGACCCCATGAGCATGCAATACCTCACCGGTGCGGAGATTGATTATACAGAGGGGCTACAAGGCGCCCAGTTCGTCATTCGCAACCCGAACGCAACCACCACCTGCGGTTGTGGGTCTTCCTTCACCGTTTGAACGCTCAGAAGCTGTCTGGTTAAAAGCAATCCTGAGTTATTTGACGCTGCTTGAGGGATCGGACGTGTTGCGTTGCGACGCACAAAGGCTCGCTGGTCTCCTGTAGCACCGGTGCCAGCGTCTTAACGCAACCTACACCCATATTATCCCCCGTGCTGCCTGCCCGTGCGGATCTCGCTTCGCGTGTAGATTGCGTTGGCCGCGCGAGAAAACGCCTCGGGGAGCAGGCGTCGAACGCGGCACAACGTAACACGGCGCTAGGATCCGTTTTAACCAGACAGCTTCTCAAGTTCAACAGCCGTAAGTGGGTACTATTCCCCCGTTCAGGCAACGAAAGGTAATCCGGTTTCCAGATATTGTAACCTTAGGCTCGCGCTGAGGAAATCCGGTGGCATACAGTGATTTTACTCTGAAAAAGGTCAAGCTCGACTTCAATATAAAGACTGTCGAGAATAGCTCTCTTTTCTCGCATATCGAAGCGATTGAGATAAGTGATTACCTCACCAACACCTTGAAAAGAAACGTACCTTTGGCCTTGGCAATCAATACCGAAAAAGCCAGATCGGAACTGATAATTATCAATATACTGCTTGAAGTAAAAGAAAAATTATCCGTAAGGGTCAGTCTGTTTTCGGGTATAGATTTCACTGTAGACAAAGAAAAGGGGTTAATCGGATTTTGTGATTACATCATCAGCAATTCGGAAGAGCAGTTATATCTGGATGTTCCCGTGGTCACAATCGTTGCAGCCAAGAATGAAAATATCATTTCCGGTTTAGGTCAATGTATTGCGGAAATGCATGCCGCCCAACTATACAACAAAGAAGGGAATCATGATGTTTCATGTATCTACGGGGCAGTCACCACGGGAGATGAGTGGAAGTTTGTCAAACTTGAAGGAAATACGGCTTACATCGATAACGATTTGTATTATATGAGTGATATTAAGAAAATTATCGGGATCTTGGTGGATATGGCCGAACAAAAAGCCTAATTCGACTCAGGCATCAAAAGGATGCCGCTTGATGATGGTATCCGCGCGATCCGGTCCGGTGGAGATGAGGTCGATGGGCAGCCCTGACAGCTCCTCGAGCTTGGCCAGGTAGCTGCGGGCGTTCTGCGGGAGCGCGTCGTAGGATCTGGCGCCCAGGGTCGATGTCTCCCAGCCGGGCAGCTCCAGATAGCGTGGCCGGCATCGGCTCAGGGCGTCCGCGGTGGTCGACGGTGCGTTCAACCGCCGGCCGTCCAGCTCGTAGTCGGTGCAGATCCTGATCGTCCGCATGCCATCGAGGACATCGAGCTTGGTGATGCACAGACCGTTCACACTGTTGATGTCGAGTGAGCGCCCGAGGGCTACCATATCGAGCCAACCGCAGCGGCGCTTGCGTCCGGTGGTGGCACCGAATTCCCGGCCGGCCTCGCCCAGATGGTCCCCGTCCGCGTCGAACAGCTCCGTGGGGAAGGGACCGGCGCCGACCCGGGTGGTATAGGCCTTTACGATACCCAGGACATAGTCCAGGTTCCTCGGACCCATACCGCTGCCGCTGGCCGCCCCGCCGGCGGTGGTGGTGGACGAGGTCACGAAGGGATAGGTGCCGTGATCGATGTCGAGCAGAGCACCCTGAGCCCCTTCGAATAACAGGTTTTTGCCCGCTCGATCGAGGGTGTGGAGCAGGCCGGGAATGTCTTCGATCAGTGGGGCGATCGTTTCCGCCTGAGTGAGGGCCTCATCCAGGACGCCCTGATAATCGACTGCTTCGGCCTTGAAGTAATGCACCAGGGCGAAGTTATGGTAGTCCATGACCTCGCGTAACTTCTCGGCGAAGCCCTTGGCATCGAGCAGATCCCCGATGCGCAGGCCCCGTCGCGATACCTTGTCCTCGTATGCCGGCCCGATACCCCGACCGGTGGTGCCGAGGGCTTGCTTGCCGCGGGCGCGTTCCCGCGCCTGATCCAAGGCGATGTGGTAGGACAAGATCAGCGGGCAGGCCGGGCTGATATGCAACCGCCGGCGAGCCGCTACGCCACCCTGTTCGAGCATGTGCAGCTCCTCCAGCAAGGCCCCTGGCGACAACACCACGCCGTTACCGATGATACATTCCACGTCCTCGCGCAGGACCCCGGAGGGGATCAGGTGCAAGATGGTCTGTTTGCCGTCGATGACGAGCGTGTGCCCTGCATTGTGTCCGCCCTGGAAACGGACCACGGCCGCTGCCCGATCCGTCAGCAGGTCTGCAACCTTGCCCTTGCCTTCGTCACCCCACTGAGTTCCGATCACGACCAGATTTTTTCCCATGCTCGATACCACCCGCAAGATGCTGCGTACACTCGGGTACAAAATCCGGCAACAACATTCAACACAAAGGAGTAAACCCCAACCTCCGGGCTTGCCTCCTAATAGTACAGGATTTCCAGGATTAACAGGATATTATAATTGATTTTTTAGAAAAATCCTGTTAATCCTGATCATCTTGTTAATCTTGTCCTATTAGCGGTTGGCACTACGATTATGTCAACAGCAGCGTAGGTTCGGGTGAGGAACGAACCCCAACATCTGATGTTGGGGTTCCTCCGTCACCCCAACCTACGCGGTGACCAACACCCAGCCCGTGTCCGCACGTTCCAGGCGGGCTTCGCACCCGAGCTCCCGTGCGCCTTTGTCCTGCCCCGGCAGCTCCATGATCACCTGTCGCCCCTCCCGGCGCAGGCGCTCAATCTCCCGCTGTAGATGCGGGTCCGATGACCAGGGCGAAAATACCCGCCGGGGCCGTTGATAACGCGCGTCGATGCCGGTACCCAGGCGCAACAGGCAGTTGAGGTCGGTGCTAAACCCAACGGCGGGACGGGACCGCCCGAACACCCGGCCGATGTCGTCGTAACGCCCGCCACGCGCGATCTCCTGGCCCCAGCCGGGCACGAAGGCGGCGAACACCACGCCCGTCTTGTAATGGTAGCCCCGCAGCTCCGCCAGATCGAAATGCACCGGCACATCCGGCAGCCATTTGTGCGTCTCCTCGGCCACGCGTCGCAAGTGATCGATGGCGGCCCGCACCGGCGGAGTGGCAGCCGCCAGTTCGGTTGCTGCCTGATCCAGGGCATCGTCACCGTTGAGCGCCGCCAGGCCCAGCATCATCCGCGCCTGTACAGCGTCCAATTGGTACGCCTCGATCAAAAGCTCGATCTCGGGCACGGCCTTGCGCTGCAAGGCCTCGAACAGGGCCATTTCCTGGTGTTCGTCGAGTCCCGCCTGGCGCGCGAGTCCGCGGAAGATACCGACATGGCCCAGATCCAGATAGAGGCCTTCGATGCCCGCCGTCTCCAGTGTCAGCAGGGCCAGGCGCAGGATTTCCACGTCACTCTCGACCCCCGAATGACCATAGAGCTCCGCCCCGATCTGCATCGGACTGCGGGTACCGGCGAAATCATCCGCCCGCGTGTGCAACACGGTGCCCAGGTAACAGAGCCGCGTCGGCGCGTCGCTGCGCAGATGATGGGCATCGATACGCGCTACCTGGGGCGTCATGTCGGCCCGCGCGCCGAGCATCCTGCCGCTCAGCTGATCGGTAAACTTGAAGGTCTTGAGGTCCAGATCGTGGCCGGTACCCGTGAGCAGGGAGTCGAGATAGTCGACAAACGGCGGGATAACGAACTCGTAACCCCAACTCCCGTAAAGATCCAGCAGCTCGCGGCGCAAACACTCCATGACCTGCGCCCGCGGAGGTAGGATCTCTTCGATCCCGGCGGGTAATAGCCAGCGTTCCTCCTGCATAGCCGGTCTCAATTCACCACATACAAGAGCACCACACCCACCACCATGCTCATCAGACCGGTCACCCGCAATGAACGGTTATCCTGCTTGGTCACCAGACGCAAGGCGTGCCGCAAACTATCCGGGCTCAGAAAAGGCCAGACGCCTTCGAGCACCAACAGCAGCGCAAAGGCGACGAGCAGATCGTACCACATCCTTAGAATCCGACTCCAAGCAAACCGGCAGTGGTTAAATTTAAGGGCACTTTGAAAAATGCGGTTTTCGTCAACGGGACGTCCAAAAAAATCAATTGGTTAGAGCCCCTTGATTGGTGAAAATACCTATTTTTCAAGGTGCCCTTAAAGTGGCATGGTTGTGCGACATAATGATTCGAACCCCCACTGTTTTCGCTGTCCCTGGCACCTAGATCCATAGCACTTGGGATTCCGACTATCCCTGCCGGAATGACGCGGTAGGGGCTGGCAGACTTCGCTACTTGAAATTTATCCACTACCAGCAAACCACAGGGTACGAACGCCGATATGTTCGCGGGGGAGTGCGCGGCTATTCGGAAAAAGTCGTGGGGGTAACCGTAGACGTAGTTCCAGGTACAACAGCCTTTGCCGGTGGCAGTAGCTGACGCTCGCGCGCCGGTGGTGTCATAGCAACCGGCGCCGGCGTGGAGACCTGCTTTGGTTCAGGTATCGGAGCGGCGGCCCGCGGCTCTGGTGCAGGTTCTTCCACCGGCTGCGACTCGGAAGTGGGGTCCATGCCCGAGGTTGGTGAAATACCGATGCCCGCCGGGGCCTTTTCCTTGAAATAACGGAAGAAATCCGACTCCGGTTGCAGGATCATCACATCACCACCCCGCCCGAATGTAGTGCGATAGGCATTGAGGCTACGGTGGAAACTGAAGAAATCCTGGTTGCGGTTGAAGGCATTGGCATAGATCTCCGTGGCCTTGGCATCGCCCTCGCCACGTAGCTGCTCGGATTCCTTGTAAGCGTCGGCCAGGATCACGGTTCGCTGTCGGTCGGCATCGGCGCGGATACGCTCGGCGGCCTCCGCGCCCTTGGCACGCAGATCCCGGGCCACCCGTTCGCGCTCGGCGCGCATGCGCTGGTAGACCGACTCACTGACCTCGGGCGGCAGATCGATCTTCTTGACTCGGACGTCCACCACTTCGATCCCGAGCTCGGCGGCGTTGGTATCCACCGTCTTGGTCAGGATCTGCATCAGCTCCAGACGGTCATCCGAGACGACCTCTTGAATGGTGCGCTTACCGAACTCGTCACGCAGCGCCGTGTTGACGCGCTCGGAGAGCAGCCTGGCGGTGCGCCCGCTGTCACCACCGGTGGAGCGGAAGAACTGCCCCGGATTGGTGATGCGCCACTTGGCGAAAGAGTCGACGATCACGTCCTTCTTCTCCACCGTCAGGAAGCGCTCGGGCCGGGAATCCAGGGTCTGGATGCGACCGTCGAACTTCTTGATGTTATTCAGCACCGGGACCATGAAATGCAGCCCAGGTGTGTATTCGCTGTCGACGATCTCACCCAGGCGGAGCTTGATCGCCACCTCCCACTGGTTGACGGTGAAGGTTACGGCATAGATCACCAGGGCAAGCAGGACCAGCCCGATAGGTGCCAGCATCTTGACTCGATTCATCGACGAGACCTCCGTTCGCGGACCACCTTACGCTGGGGTGCCGACTTCGGTTCCTGATCGGCCGCCGAACCGGGGTCTTTCAGCTCCCTCGCCTGGTCTCGGCGGTTGCCTGCATTGATCAGCTGGTCGAGGGGCAGATACATGAGGCTATTTCCCTCCTCGACGTCCAGGAGGACCTTGTTGGACCCGCCGAGGACCTGCTCCATAGTTTCCAGATACAGACGTTCGCGGGTTACCTGGGGCGCCTTCTCGTACTCGTTCAGGATGGCGAGAAAGCGCGAGGTCTCGCCCTCGGCACCGGCGACTACCTTGTCCCGATAGGCCTTGGCATTCGCCAGCACGCGCGCGGCCTCGCCTCGGGCCTGGGGTAGGATCTCGTTGGCATAGGCCTCGGCCTTGTTTTCCAGGCGTTCCTTGTCCTCCCGCGCCTTGATGGCATCGTCGAAGGCCTCTTTGACCTGCTCCGGCGGCTTGGCCGGCTGCATGTTCACCGAGGTGATCTCCAGGCCGGTCTTGTACTGGTTGATCAGGCCCTGGGCACGCTCGCGGATGGTCGCGGCGACGGCGCTGCGCCCCTCGGTCAGGATGAAGTCTAGATGGCTGCCGCCGATGGTCTTACGCACCACCGTCTCGGTGGCGTCACGCAAGGTCTTTTCCGGGGACTGATCCTGGAAGAGGTAGTCCGCCGCATCCTGGATGCGGGACTGCACGGTAAGCTCCACGTCGACGATGTTCTCGTCCTTGGTGAGCATGGCGGCCTTGTGGGTAAAGGAGGAGATCTCGTCCACATTGACCTTGCGCACTTCATCGATCGGATACGGGATCCGCCAGTGGGGTCCGGGGGCGGTAATCTTGGTATAGGCGCCGAAACGCAGCACGACGCCGCGCTCCGCGGGCCCTACGATGTAAATACCCGATGCCAGCCAGATAACGAACAAGACCGCTGCCCCGAGCATGACGGCATTGCCGCTGATACCGCCCCCCGCTCCCCCCCATCCTGGTGAGCCGCCATTTCCATCGGACTTGCCCGATCCCCGCCAGCCCTTCCCTCCGAACAGCCCGCCGAGGCGTTCTTGAAGCTTGCGTACCACTTCGTCTAGATCCGGCGGTCCCTGATCCGGGCCCTTGCCGCTCCACGGGTCTTTGTTCCCACCACCCGGTTCATTCCAGGCCATAAGCGCTCCACCTGTCAACGTCTACTGACCGCTCGGTCGTTAAGCTGCCTTACCGTCGGGCCATCTCGTCATAGCGGGCTATTGTATACCCATTTTGAATTTAAGGCGCTCCCGCAGAATCCATGGATCGGGCCAGGTCGCGTCAACCCGATGACATGAGCAATTCTAAGGGTAGGATGTGGTGAGCCGCCGGGCGCGGGACACGCCCGGCGACGAACCGCATCTTTGATGGGCACGCTACGCTTTGTGCATCCTCAAGCAGCCGCAGTCCCGGAACCTCCGCGGAATGACCGAGACCTTGCTTACCGAAATTACGTGCAACGGGTATAACCGGACAGCTTCCGATTCGGACTGGCGTTAGACCATGTCGGTAGGGTATTTTTAAAGGTTGCCGCAACGCGGCAAGGTTTCCCGGATTCCGACAAATAAAAAATCTCATCAAACCGATGCCGCCCGGTCCGCAACTGCCGTTCGGGTCCGATCAGGCTGCTTGCGACAGAGGAAGCTGGTACACCTGATGCCAACAGCCGGGGTTTCTTCTTTGTATTCGGGCGGATACACGAGGATGACGAACGCATGAATATCCATGAATATCAAGCCAAAGGGCTCCTAGCCAAGTTCGGCGTGGCCGTGCCCAGGGGCCACGTCGCATTTACACCCACCGAGGCGGAAGTGGCCGCGCAGAAGCTGGGCGGGTCGGTGTGGGTGGTCAAGGCCCAGATCCACGCCGGCGGCCGCGGTAAGGGCGGCGGCGTGAAGGTGGTCAAGTCCCGTGAGAAGGTCAAGACGACCGCCGAGCGGATGCTGGGGATGAATCTGGTCACCCATCAGACCGGACCTGGGGGCAAGGAGGTGAAGCGGGTCTATATCGAGGAGGGCTGCGACATCGCCCGCGAGCTCTATCTGGGTGTGCTGCTGGACCGGGCTACCAGCCGGGTGACCATGATGGCCTCCACCGAGGGCGGCATGGACATCGAGGAGGTGGCCGCCAAGACCCCGGAGAAGATCATCAAGGTAGCCATCGACCCGGCCACCGGCCTGCAACCCTTCCATGCCCGCAAGCTGGCCTTCGGGCTGGGCCTGGAGGGTCCGCAGATCCGCTCGGCGGTGACCTTCCTGCAGGGCATGTACAAGGCCTACACGGAGCTGGACGCGAGCCTGGTGGAGATCAACCCGCTGGTGGTGACCGGCGCGGGGGAGCTGCTGGCCCTGGATGCCAAGATGAACTTCGACAACAACGGATTGTTCCGCCAGAAAGAGGTCGCCGATCTGCGGGACGAGAGCGAGGAGGACGCGGCCGAGCTGGAGGCGAGCCAGCATGAGCTCAACTACATCAAGCTGGACGGCTCCATCGGCTGCATGGTCAACGGCGCGGGACTGGCCATGGCGACCATGGACATCATCAAGCTCGAAGGCAGCGATCCGGCCAACTTCCTGGACGTGGGCGGCGGCGCTAGTGCCGAGCGAGTGACCGTCGCCTTCAAGATCATCCTTTCCGATCCCAACGTGAAGGGCATCCTGGTCAATATCTTCGGCGGCATCATGCGCTGCGACACCATCGCCGAGGGCATCGTGGCGGCGGCCAAGGAACTCGATATCCATGTGCCCCTAGTGGTGCGCCTGGAGGGCACCAATGTGGATAAAGGCAAGGCGATCCTCGACAAATCCGGATTGGATATCGTAGCAGCGAACAGTCTCGGTGACGCCGCAAAGAAGGTCGTCGCGGCCCTGAAGGAGGCACACTAATGTCAGTTCTCGTCGATAAAGATACCAAGGTCATTTGTCAGGGTTTTACCGGCGCCCAGGGCACCTTCCATTCGGAGCAGGCAATCGCCTACAGGACCAAGATGGTCGGCGGTGTCACCCCCGGCAAGGGAGGCACCAAGCACCTGGGGCTCCCGGTCTTCGATACGGTGGCCGACGCGGTAGCCAAGACCGGCGCCACGGCCTCCGTCATCTATGTGCCGCCGCCCTTCGCCGCGGACGCCATCATGGAGGCGGTCGATGTCGAGATTCCGCTGGTGGTCTGCATCACGGAAGGCGTTCCGGTCGCGGACATGATAAAGGTCAAGCGGGTGCTCACCGGCTCCAAGACCCGGCTGGTGGGCCCCAACTGCCCCGGCGTCATTACCCCCGACGAGTGTAAGATCGGCATCATGCCCGGTCACATCCACCGGCCGGGGAGCGTGGGCATCGTCTCCCGTTCCGGGACCCTGACCTACGAGGCGGTGGCACAGACCACGGCGGTGGGTCTGGGGCAGTCCACCTGCATCGGCATCGGCGGCGATCCGGTCAACGGCACCAACTTCATCGACTGCCTGGATATGTTCCTGAAGGACCCCAAGACCGAGTCCATGATCATAATCGGTGAGATCGGGGGCACGGCGGAGGAAGACGCCGCCGATTTCCTCAAGCAGGCCAAGACCAAGAAGCCCACGGTGGGCTTCATCGCCGGGCTTACCGCGCCGCCGGGCCGCCGCATGGGCCATGCGGGCGCGATCATCGCCGGCGGCAAGGGCGGCGCCAAGGAAAAGATCGAGGCGATGAAAAGCGCAGGCATCCATGTCTCGGCCTCGCCGTCCGAGCTGGGCACCACCCTAAAATCGGTTCTGGGCGGTTAGCAAGGAACACCGGCTTCCAGCCGGCTGGTGCCGCCAGGATGGCGGTGCTCCGTGCTCCGAGAGAATGCGCAGGGGGTTGGGGCTCTGCTTACCAGCCCGCGTAGGTTGGGGTGAGGGACGAACCCCAACGGCTTTGGCTCGTAATTGCTCAGAGCTCAGACCCCACCTGATCATTCCGGCAGGGATAGCCGGAATCTACCGGTGCCATGGATGGCAACAAAAGTGGGGACCCGAACAACACAAGGATGAAAAAGACACCTCATGGTATTACTGCGTATGCCGCTGTGTACGCGATGCTCTCTTGTGAGATAAGGCCCCTCCCTCTCGGGTCTGAGAATTTCAATCACCGGCGCGACTGGGTTGTCGAACGCATGTGGCGGCAACTGTTAAGCTAAAATTACTGAGATGGAGGACAAAGGTATCATGTTAAAAATCAGCACTCAGCAATTATCTATCCTAGATGAGGCATCAGCTTCAATATTTCGTCGTCGCTTAGTGACATTTTTCCGGACGGAGATTCCTGAGGCTACTTCTTCAATGAATGATACTGCATTAATGGAGCATATAATTGAAAGCGAACAGCGAGCCGCAAAATATAACATTAAATCTGAGGCTGGAATTGCCCAATTTGTATGTCTCACCTTTGCTGTTGGTCCGAATTTTGACGAGTTTCCTGAAGTACAGGATTATTTGCAGTATCCAGATCTTGATGCTGAAGAGAAACTTGATGAACTCGTGAATTATCTCAATGCCTTAGAGGATGATCCAAATGTACAACCTTCAGATGTTTTACTTACGCCCGAGGAATGATAAATTACCAGGATTCTTTAATTATGTTAGAATTATCGTTGCGCGCTGCAAAGATCCAGCAAGCTGCTAAGAATCCAGCGGTACGTCAGGCAGCCGTGCGTGCCGCCAAGAAATCTGGAGAGGTTTGAAGATTTAAGAAGGGAGCGAAACAGCTATGCCGTCACACATGGAAAGCAATAAGGGGTCGAAATATTAAAATCTCTCCCCAGACCCTCCAAAAGAAATTTAAGCACGCTAGTGATTTCAGAGTTTCAGGAAATTATAGCCCTGCTAATGCTGCAAAATTTCAGCAGGCTATCAAAAAGCATGTTGCTGATTCAACGACCAAAGTGATTCGTGGTACTTATCGCGGGCAACCTGTAAAACACTACGTTAATCCTCAAATAGGCTTGAATGTTGTTAAAGATGCGTCAGGGAAATTTGTTAGTGGCTGGAAACTTAGCCCTGCGCAGCTAAAACACATATTATCAAATGGGAAATTGGGAGGAGGCTAAAATGATCTCTCGACTTGATCCATACATGAAGTTACTTCAGTGTTTTGGTCAGAAAGAAATCACAGCTGTCGAGTTCGAGGAAAAATATTTGAAATTATATAAGAATGATTCTACTGACTGGACTGAAGTAGAGTTTGAGATTTTGGACGAACTTTTCGGTGAAGTGGACGCCTTCTGTTCAAACCCAAACCTTCGTGAGGAAGGTGATTTGGATGAAGTTCAGCTTCGGGAAGCATGTAAGAAAGCTTGGATGAATCTTCGCGATTTAGCGAGTAATAGATACTCTGTTCCGATGCAAGTCCAATCTGCCTCCTGATCCCCAACAATCGCTCTGTGATCCATAAACTGGATTAATCAGCGACCGTTAATCAAACAGTTTCCAAGCGCCGAACCATCATGCAGCCAGCAAGCCAACCAACGCTCTATGAGTACCTGGAAGGCTTACCCGCAGGGGTGACCGGGGAGATCCTGAACGGACAGCTCCACACTCAACCACGTCCATCATTCCCGCATAGCCGTGTTTCTTTCAAGCTTGCTTCCAAGATTGACGGTCCCTATGACGACGGTATAGGCGGCCCCGGCGGCTGGTGGATCTTCATCGAGCCGGAGGTCCACTTCGCGCGGGATATGGAGGTGACCGTGCCGGATCTGGCCGGTTGGCGGCGTGAGCGGGTGCCCTACCTACCGGAAGATCACCGCATCGAGGTGGTTCCTGACTGGATATGTGAGATCCTATCTCCGTCCACGGCGAGCAAGGATCGTGAGATCAAGATGCCGCTGTATGCCCGTTACGGTGTGCGGTATGCGTGGCTGATCGATCCGATCGCACGCACGCTGGAGGCATACCGACTCGACGCTGGTGCCTGGCTCGAGATCAAGCGCTTCACCGATGCCGACCAGGTAGTTGCACCACCGTTCGAATCGATGTCGATCGATCTGGAAGACCTCTGGTTGCCGCGGCGGCCAAGACTCGTGGCGACCTGATTCTTGTGAATCGGCAAATCCTTGTCAGGTGTAATTGTTACTTCTACGTCGGGTTACGGCGCGCCCGGTCACAGCAGTATACCTAGGTCGTGTTGACATTTAGCAGGTCCGCGCGGCATCCGGCGTGCCGTCCCTGGACACCTGAGGTCCCAGGCTCCCACCTGGGACGACGGCAGTAGTGGCAGGCGAAGCTGGGAGCCGACACCCCAGACCATCGTTCCGGCTGGGACGCCGGAATCCAGGTGCCAGGGATGGCAAGTAAATGTCAACACCCCCTAGTCCTACAGGAGCGCGCGCCTAACCCGAACCTACATCCCGAGGGGAAACGTGAAAGCAGTACTGATCAGCGAATTCGGCGGGGCGGAGGTCCTGCGTATCGGAGAGACGGAGCGGCCGACGCCCGGTAATGGCCAGGTGTTGGTGGAGGTGGCGGCCACCTCGGTCAACCGCCCGGATATCGTCCAGCGCGAGGGCAAGTATCCCCCACCCAAGGGGGATTCGGAGGTCCTGGGCCTGGAGGTGGCCGGGACCGTCCGGGAGCTCGGCGCGGGGGTGGACCGCTGGTCCGTCGGCGACCGGGTGATGGGCCTGGTGGGCGGCGGGGGCTACGCGGAATATGCCGTCGCCTATGCGGACCACCTGATGCGGATCCCGGAATCCATGAGTTTCGAGGAGGCGGCCTGTATCTGCGAGGCCTCTATCACCGCCTATCTCAATGTCTTCATGATCGGCGGCCTCAAGGATGGTGAGGGCGTCCTGCTGCACGGCGGGGGCGGCGGCGTCAACACCGCCGCGGTTCAGCTCTGCCGGGCCTTGACGCCTGCCGCGCAAGTCCTGGTCACGGCCTCGCCGGGCAAGCTGGAACGGGTCGCGGCGCTGGGAGCGGATCCGGTCATCGACTACCGATCCCAGGATTTCGCCGAGGAGGTCCGGCGTGTTACGGACGGGCGGGGGGTACAGGTGATCCTCGACCATATCGGCGCCGCCTATCTGGCCTCCAACATGAAGTCGCTCGCCGTCGGCGGACGCCTGGTGATCATCGGCGTGACCAGTGGTATCAAGGCGGAGCTGAACCTGGGCCTGATGATGGTCAAGCGCCAGCAGGTCATCGGCTCCGTGCTCAGATCACGGCCGGTGCCCGAAAAATCGGCAATCGTCGCTGAGTTCTCGCGCCGCGTGCTGCCCCTGCTGGCGGAGCGGAAGGTCGTGCCTCTGATTCATAAGGTCTACCGGCTGGATGACGTGGCCCAGGCCCATCGCGACATGGAAGCGAGTGCCCATTTCGGAAAGATCGTCCTGTCGCTGGTTTAAATGTGAGTCCCGGATGATTTGTTGCAAAACCTTATAGACAGGATTTACAGGATTACACGGGATTTACAGGATGCTTGCACTTAGGCGATTTCTGTCAAATGACATACCAGCCTGCTTGTCTTTTCGTCCGTCTTCTGGATCGCGACAACAGTTACATCGCACAACGATGCGCCTGTTGTCGCTCCTTGAAGACGAACGAATAGCCAACCCATCCTGGTCTATCATTTTCCGGCAATCGCCTTAAATAGAAAAGCTCTTTATGGATTCCAGATTGCTGACGCTCATGGAAGGGGAGCACCGGACGTTTTGGAGTGCGGCGGCAACTTTACCCCGGTACCACCCGGAAGCTGCAGTGCTCGACCTGGGCGCCGGGTTGACCAGGGGCTACTTGCCTGCCGCCGCTTTGGATTGGGCCACGCATCCGTCTTGAACACCGGCGTTGCGGCCAGGGCAAAGCGCCGTCGCCGCGGTGCGGCTGGAACCGGCATCCCGGTCCCCGACAGCTGCTGGTGGTCACGCACGCGACCGGGGTCCGATCAAACCGCACCGCTCTGACGGCGCACTTCAAAGCAGTCTGGAATCCATGAAGAGCCAGTAAAAAGACATCCTGTTAATCCTGGAAATCCTGTATCATTCATCAACTTTTCGGCGCTACCAAGGTGCCCAGGGTTGGCCCAAGCCAGCATATACTCTCCTAATGATGCCAATTCTCAGGATCGGACGCTACCCTTGTTGGAAAACCTTTCCCAACGCCGCAGGTGATCCAGAAACCCTGTGCTACACTGAATTCGTGTTTTCATGATGGAAGGAGATATGGCCAATCTCACTATCGACTTCGATGAAGAGGTGCTCAAGCAGGCCCGTACCCGTGCCTTGGGAGAAAACACGTCGGTCAACGACGTACTCGGCGAATATCCATGGCATACGCGCGCCTGGATGGAGTTCGGTGTAATCGTCTAGCAGCGCTGGACAGATTGCTGAAGATCGCGGACGAGAATCCCATTGATCGCGGTGGACGGCGATGGCGTAGAAACGCGCTCTATGACCGGTGAACGCTGGTTCTTTGACACCAATGTACTTGTCTACCTGTTCGACGCGAAGGCACCGACTAAAGGGCACCTTGAAAAATAGGTATTTTCACCAATCAAGCAACTCTAAGCCATTGATTATTGAGAGGTGCTGTAGACGAAAACCGTATTTTTCAAAGTGCCCTAAACAGGCGATCGCACGCAATCTTTGGGACCGGACCTGCCACGAAGTCACACTCGTGCTCAGCACGCAGGTTCTCCAGGAGTTCTTCGCCACCGTTATTAATCTTCCCAAAAGTATCCGCACAGCTTGGTTTCCGGCAGCGCGTCTTAGAGCAGCTCGATTTAGGATCAGCATGCAGAAACTTTTGGGAAGATTAATACCAAGACGCTCAAACCCTGTGATTCCATGTTCTCGGAGGTAATTGACCGGTACATTCGGAATCCGGGAATCTCCCAAGGAGATGAAGCGAACGATTCGAGTCCTGGCGTTGTCCTTGTCGATCTTTGCCGCCTTTGCCGCGGTCCTGATCGTAGCCGGGGTGATCTTGCTGGATTGGGCCAAGGGCCAGCTCGCCGCGAACGGTCTCGGCGCTGTGGATTTTGCCGTCGCAGAGCTTTCTCTCGACCGCTTGTCACTCTCGGACATCCGCTTCGGGCTGGGCCGGGAGCAAGGTTTGGGGCGGTTTACCGTTTTTTTTCGTCCCACCCGGTTGTTGCGCGATCGATCTTTGGACAAGATCCTGGTCGAGGGTGCGGAGCTGCGTTTCATCCCAGGGGATGACGGTGTTCCCCGGCTCGCGGGGGTATCCCTGCCTGAGACGCCGGGGGACAAAGCTGGTCTGAAGATGCCCGCACTCCCCATCGCCGGCATCGAGCTGCGGGCCAGCCGCTTGAGTCTGGAAACAGATCTGGAGGCGCTGCGGATTCCGCTGCGCGGTACATTGACGCAGGCAGACCTCGGGGCCTGGGCACTCGACGCCCGACTGGAATTGCACTATTGGGAGTCACACGGGCAGGAGGCGCGTGGGGAACTCGCATTGAGGGGGCGACAGGAACAGGACGGTGCGACGCAGCTGGAGGTGACACTGTCAGGCGCCGAAGGATGGCTTCCCGATGGACTGGATACCCTCGGAGCGGGCCAGGCCACTCTGGAGTGGGACGGGGGCGAGCAGCTTTCCGGCACCGGCAGCTTGGCGGTGCACCTGGCCGGATCGCCTATGATGCTCGCTGTTCAGGCCGACAAGACTCAGGATAAGGGGCTCACCTTTGCATTAAGCCTGAATGCATCGGATCTGGATCTGGCTGTTCTGGATGAGCGGGCGGGATTGGGTGCCGGTCTTGCCGGTCGGGTATCCTTGCAGACCCGGATCGAGGGGGCTTTGCCTGTCCTTTCCGAACACTGGTTGGAAGAAGCATCGGCGGATGGACGGATTTCCCTCCGAATCAAGGACGGGGCCCTGCCCGGCTTGGCAGCGGGGGCGGTGGGTGACATCGCGCTCGAGGTCCGGGCCGACAAGACTCAGGGTAAGGCACTTGCCTTTGCAATGAACCTGAATACATCGGATCTGAATCTGGCTGTTCTAGACGAGCTGGCGGGATCCGGCGCCGGTCTCACCGGCCGGGTGTCCTTGCAGACCCGGCTCCAGGGAGCCTTGCCCGACCTTTCCGAACGCTGGCTGGAAGCCGCGTCGGCGGATGGACGGATTTCTCTCCAGATCCGGGATGGCACCCTTCCCGATTTGGTCGCGGAGGCGTCGGGTGCCATCGATCTGGATCTGTCCTTATCCGAGGCCTCCCTACTGGCCGTACCCGCATCGCCCTGGGAGGTCACCGGTCGCTTGGTCGCTCTCGACCCGCCCGCCCGCTTTCGGCTCTCCGATGTTACGCTCTCCGACGTTAAAGGGCATCATGGCCTTAGGCTCACCTCGAGTACCGACCTGGCGCGCCAGACCGCCACGGGTGCAGTCGGTTTTGCCCTCGAGACCCCGTCCAACCGAAGCTCGCGGGGACCGTATCCGGCCGGGTGGAGCATGCCCTGGAAGACGGGCTCCGATTCGATCTGGAGCGGCTCCGGCTCGATCCCACCGGCTGGACCCACGACGGAATGCAAATTCGCGTGGGGGCGCTGGACGCACGGCTGGCTGGGACACCGTCGCAGATGCACGGACGGGTTTCCACGCGGTTGGATGTCTCCGACGTTACCTATGGCGGTGATCGCCTAACCGGAGGTGAAATCGAGCTGGAAGGGCACTTGACGCACACGGATAAGGACCTGGCGCTCACAGTGAAGGATTGCGTATCGGTACAGGCAAAGCATCTGGATTTGGGGGGAGTCCAGTGGCTGCGTCCGGTCGATCTGTGTATCCGTCAGGCCAAGGGCAGGCCGCTGCTGCGATTCGATCCTGTCAAGAAGCGCTGGTCACTGGCACTGGCCTTACCGAGCCATCCCATGGTCCTGGCGGTCGAGCACGGGCAAGACCCCCTCGAGCTTGCCGGTACCATGCCCCAGGCAAGGCTGTCCGCCACATTCGATCCAACCAAGAAAGCGCTCAAGCTGGTGCTGAACACGCGGGGAGGGCGCTTGGAGCTGGCCGAGCAGGCGGTGGCCGTTTCGGACCTCGAGCTGGCTTTGCGGCAGGAGCGAGCGACCTCGGTGACCTTGCAGCACGCAATCGCAACCAGCCTTGCGAGCCCCCCCGACTTCCCGGCCTTGGTCCTGGCAGGCAAGGCGCAGGGTCGTTTAGACAACAGCATGGCGTTCGAGCTGATAGCCCGAGGGCGCGAGGTGCCGCTCAAGCTCTCCGCGCAGGGTAAGCACCATTTCGGGCTGGCCATCGGCGAGCTGAGCTATCGGCTGGATAAGATCTAATTCTCGCCCCAAGGGCTGCAGCCGGGCGACCTGGTCCCCGCGGTGGATAAGCTCATCAGCGAGGCGCGCGGTTCCTTGGCCCTGAGCGGCGAGCTCTCCTGGATCGCGGGGGTTCCCGCTACCCATCTGCAGCTGGCGTTGCATGATCTGGGATTCGATGCGCTAGGGCTGTCGGTGTGGGGGATCAATACGCAGCTCCAGCGCGCGGGTCGGACGGTTCGGAACCAGCTGGACGCCCAGGAGATTCAGATCGATCTCTTGGACATCGGCATACCTTTGCGCAACGGTCTGATCCGGTTCCACACCAGAGAGACGCCATCCGTCCACGTCGAGCAGCTCTGCTTCTTCTGGGGGGGCGGTGGGATACAATTAGAACCCTTCGCTTTACGGTTCGACCAGCTGGCGGCAGAGCATTCCTTCGTTCTGACATTCGAGGCCATCAGATTGAACCCCCTGCTCCAGCTGATTCCGCTCGATGGGCTGTGGGGCACCGGGTTCTTGAGCGGGCGGATACCGCTACGCATCCGCGGCTCCGAGATCGCCGTCGATCAGGGCTCGATCAGTACCGAAACGCCGGGCCTGTTACGTTATCGACCCGAGGAGAAACCGGGGTTTTTCGAGTATAACAGCCACACCGAGCTGCTGTTCGAGGCCCTGCAGAATTTCCATTACGAGTCCCTGTCTATCGGATTGAACGGCAGGACCCAGGATAACCTGCAGCTCTCGATCTCGCTCGCGGGCGCCAATCCCGACCTCTACGATGGCCACCCGTTCAAGCTGAACTTCAATCTCGAGGGGGAGCTTAATACGATTATCCGCCGTAGCCTGGCGATCGTAACCTTCGCCGAACGGTTCGGGGAGATCCTGCCCCGCTATCTCAAGTAGAAGGAAGCCATTGTGCAAGGGATACCAGACCTGAGAGGACAACACCTATGTGGATGATCGGCACCGATAAGTGGGGCCAGCAAGCAACCGTGACCCGCGACCGCCAGGTCCGGTCCCAGGGTGTGCGTGTGTCGTCGAGGATGGTCTGGGTCTTGTGCGCGGCAACCGTCGGCATAGGTTGTTCACCGCGCGTCAAGGTCGAGGCGCCCGACAAGCCCATCGAGATCAATGTCAACATGAAGATCGAGCATGAGGTCAGAGTCAAGCTCGACGAGGCCGTCGAGCGTACGCTGGAGGAGAACCCGGAGCTCTTCGGAACGGAGACGAAGCCATGAAGAAACAAATCGGTGTCGTCAAGCGGGTCGCTTGGGTCGTCGCCTTGACGCTTGCACTCTTGTTACCTGCAGTTACCTATGCATTGTCCGTCGGTGAGGCCAAGCAAAAGGGACTGGTCGCCGAAACCAGCAGAGGCTATCTCCGAGTACAGAAGGGGACGCCACAGGTCAATCAGTTGGTCAGCCGAACCAACGCCGCTCGCAAGCAGAAATACCGCGAGATTGCCAAAAAACTGAAGGTGGATCTGAGCGTAGTCGAACGGGATTTCGGGAAGAAGCTGGGCGGGCGGTGATGCCGAGGGGTGTCTCTTGCACCCGGTAGCGATCAACCCTTCAGGAGCGGCATCGTGACGCTCCTGACAAGCACGGCGCATCGTCTGCCGCAACCTTCTTGATCCGCAGATTACGCAGATTTTCACAGATAATTTCGTTTTCCATCCGTGGATAGCTGCTTAATCTGCGGATGGGGGATATGGTTACCGAATCCTTCCCTGCGTCTACGGGGGAGGAAATAATCGTTCAGACCTTCCCTTGTCATTCCGGCAGGGATTGCCGGAATCCAGTGCCAGGGATGGCAAAAACAATGACGGTCAATTATTACAGGAAGAAAGTGACCGGCAGCGAGCGACTATTTTTGCCTATTCCGCAGCTTTAACAGAAACTATCGGATTGCTCTTCCCGTTCTCAACTTGGCCTGTTTTTGAACCGCAAAGGCACAAAGGGCGCAAAAGATTTTTGTCCACGGACCCTAGAGGATAGGATTGGAGTATGGCGTGCTATTCTGGCTGTTTTGCTTCCAGTTGTCTATAACCGTATGAGCATAACGGAACTTACCGAGCAGCATGACTGACAAAAAAACCAAGTGGTTGATATACACAGTGCTGGTAGGTTTAATACCCATACTTTCGCGATTACTAGTTTGGTTAGTGACCAATACCGGCACGGTAAATATTTTGTCACCTTCCGATTTTGTGATATTCGGACTCGTCTTGCATATATCGAACATCAACGAAATTGAACATTTCAGCAATGTAGGAAAAGAATGGAAAACAGTTCAAAATGGGTTTTCCATCGTTTTTATTATCCTCTACAGTGTTCTATATTCATTGCTTCAATAACTTTAGTGCGCGAAGCGCATCATAGTTGAAACCATGGACTTTAAGTCCCTTCACTTTTAGTCCGTGGCTTGTCCACGGATGAGGACTTTAGTCCTCCAGACTATGGACTTTCAGTCCATAGTGGTTGATGGGGAAAAGTGGTTGATTTCTCAGCCATTTTATATTTTTCCATAGGGTTGGCTTTTGCCTCATTTCTGATTAGCTATTCCCTCTATAATCGAATATCCAGGTTAAAAATACCTGCTGAGGCACGAAAATGATGACGAATGCTATAATAATAATTACCCTGGTCCTCTGTGTCGCCAGCGTGATTTTTTATCTGGTCTTTACTCGACACCAAAAAGAAATATTATGACGAATATATGTCGAGGAAGAAGAAATGATCAAAAACTTCGTCTATTTGGACGTAGAAAAGCTGCACTCGTTATCCTCTCAAATCTTCGAGGGTGTAACTGAATGTGTTTTAAACGAATCATCCACGGAGTCGGAGAGTTCGGAGTCACAAAAAGGGCCGGTCGGTAGTGGGAAAATTCTCGGTGATATCCTGAGGCAAGGTGAAAAAACATCTGAAAGAAAATTCTTGAATGACTTTTCATATGCACTATTTGAGAAGAAACTCACCGAAGATGAGTTGGTTTCAGATCTGGATTCCGCAAAGAAAATCGACAATATCGTTGATGTAATCGACGGAAAATATTTTGTCAAAGTAAAGGCAAAGGTAACATTCAATGACATGAACTTAATCAAGAGCACGTTGCTTGATTTCAACAAGATTGGTAAAGCACTTGCTCATATTACTAACTTCGAATAAATCAGTAAAGTTAGGGGGCAGCTAGAAAAAGCTAGGTCCAACATAAAAGACCGGAACCAGAAGAGCAAGCTGGAACGACAAATAAAGGATATGACAAATATCAACAAGCTTGCTAGGGAAGGGGGTTTACAGATGGATCAAGAGTTTCTTAATGATTTTGTGCTCGTTCTAAATTATGGATTTCAGGATCAGTTAGAAATCAGAATGGAGCTAAGCGGATTCAGTTTTTCAGCCAATCTAAAGAGGGAATGTCTGAGAGAAGATGAAAGCCTTATCATCAGAAAATATGCCAGGCAAACTGAAGTGGACTTTGTGCTTTTCGGGGCCGTTACCCAGTATCAGGGTCCTAACTTTGATGATGTGGAAGAGAAGGAAGAAAGCGAAAACATGAAAGTGGCATTGATGAATCTTGTTTCTATTTTAAAAGATATTGAATCAACGTTCACTGGCAGGTTAAGCAATCAACCACTATGGACTGAAAGTCCATAGTCTGGAGGACTAAAGTCCTCATCCGTGGACAAGCCACGGACTGAAAGTGAAGGGACTTAAAGTTCATAGTTTCAACTATGATGCGCTTCGCGCACTAAAGTTAGTGAAGCAATGAAATTATTATTGACCCAATAGCTTTATACACTGAGCTATGATGTTGTTGGCTCGTTCCCAGGCTCCAAAGACTGTGAAAATATTACTGAATTTTCAGAGCGGATTTTGTGTCCTCACAATGGCTTGAGGTTGCACACCCCGCGGCCCCTTTGACATCGTGGTATCTGGCTTTGCCGTCCACTACCAACCTGACGAGCGGAAACGCGGGCTCTATTCCGAGATCTTAGATTTGCTCACGCCCGGTGGAGTCTTTATAAACCTGGAGCATGTCGCCTTCGCGACGGAAACCGGAGAGGAATTGTTCGACGACTTTTTCATTGACCATCTGTATGAATTCCATAGCAAATCCGACCCCACGGCAAACAGAAACGCAATCGCCGACGCCTATTACAAGCGGCCCGACAAGGAGGAGAACATCTTGGCGCCGGTCGAAGATCAATGCAACTGGTTGAGGCAGATCGGTTTTATTGATGTCGATTGTTTCTTCAAGGTCTTCGAGCTTGCACTGTTTGGAGGAAGGAGGCCCGCATAGGTTAGCGTGAGGTCGGAACCTCAACGCGAACGACATGGTTTCAGGAACAGGGATTGGGATCCTAACCGTTCCCGAGTCCCTTCAGCGCCGCGAGAATGGCGGCAGGTTCCATACGCTTCCGGTAGTCCACATCGGCGAAGGCGGCCCGTACCACACCGTCCCGATCGATCACGAAGGTGGCCGGCACGGGCAGCACATAGCGGCCCGCGCCGTTGTAGTCGGCGAGATCCAGAGAGAAGCGCCGCTGGTACAGGTCGCTCAAGTCCGGGGGCACCTCGAAATAGAGCCGGTATTGCCTCATCACTCGGTCGTCGAGGTCGCTCAGGATTTCGAATACCGATTACCTGCGGGGCGAACGGTAAACCCGGTATGCTGACCGGGGTTCAGGGCAGCAGTAGCCTCATCGCTATGTCCGTCTGCGAGCTTGGCATAGTGCTCGGCCACATAGTCCAGGTACTCGATCTCTTGATCCTTCAGGGACCGGAGGCGTTTGACCGGCGTCCCCACCCACAGGTGGCCGCCCTCGAGCTTTTTGCCGGGCGGCACCAGTGAGCCGGCACCTACCATGGTGCGGGGTTCGAGCACCGCCCGGTCCAGCACCCGCGCGCCGATTCCGATCAGGCAATGGTCCCTGATCTCGCAGCCATGCAGTACCGCCTGATGACCCACGGTTACCCGGTCGTGGATGATGACGGGTGCCCCCCCGAGCAGGAAGCGGCTATCGTGAGACACATGCAGGATGGTGCCGTCCTGAATATTGGTATAAGCCCCGATCTCGATGCGATGGACATCGCCGCGGATAACACACAGGGGCCAAATCGACGAGCGGGGACCGACCTTCACATCGCCGATGACGATAGCCGAGGCATCGATCCAGGCGTCAGCGGCGATTTGGGGATGTTTTCCTCGAAAGGAACGGACATTGGACATGGGTGCTCCTCGGTGTAAGGCATCGGGACCCATAATGCTATCACCGATCGGGGTTGCCTCAGGGCAAGTGCGTGTAAATCAGCACCAGCGACCAGTCGCTGGTAGCTCAGGGTGAGCGCGTATAACTCTTCCTGGAAACATGATGTTGCCGGATTGGTTTTCCCGACGCTGGAAGGCTCGTAGGCGCGGGCAAGCCCCGCACCTATCGCTGCCGCCCGGTCGGTCGACGGCGATAGGTGCGGGGCTTGCCCGCGCTTTGGCTTGCCCGCGCTTTCCTGAGGTTCGAGCGGCCGGCTTGGTTGCCTTCCAGCCCAGCGCCGGCAAGCCGGCGCCTACCGATCATGGCCAACCACCGCCGGTGCGGCTGACGACCGGAAGCTGGCAGCAACCTCAATCGACAACAAATTTATACGCGCTCGCCCTGGCTGGTAGCTAGGTCATGTTGACATTTAGTAGGATGGGCAAAGCAAGCGCCCGGCAAGCTGGGCTCAAGACTGCGATCATGCCACGGAGATCCCCAAACTGCGACGGTGTGGGAGGATGCACACCGCGCAGCATGCCTATCGCCATTTGTTAACTGCGTCAAGCAGGAATGACATCATGGCGAACGAGAATAAAACAGAATTATTGGACGCCATAAACTGGGGTAAATTCAAGACAGCCGCCATAATATGCGTCAGTATGTTGTCTTTATACATTCTGCTCTTGTTCGGTTCTGCCGCAATATTGGGCTCAGAAAATGTCCAGTGCTTTATGACATTTTACTTTCGTGGGCTGGTTGGCATTCCTTCCTGTATAATTATGGCAACAACCATAGTAGCTTTCTTAGCTTCTGGAGTTAGTGGTGATTTTAAAGTTAAAGCCCTTGGCGCAGAGTTTGAAGGGCCAAGTGCACCAATTACGATGTGGGTTATATGCTTTTAGTGCTAGCGTCCGCTGTGGCTATTTTATTTCCAGAAGTAGCTAAAGTAGAAGATCTTCCGCCAACACTGGGAAAATACTGTGTAGAGGCAGCTAACAATTGAATCAAGGGCGACCCGTAAATGTGCTAGTACTCATTTACGGTCGGCTTATTCTTCTCGATGGGCATACCGCGCCTTGTTTGTCTCCCGACCAGCGGTCGCGGTTCGGAAAGCCCGGAGCAATGACTAGCGCTCGGGACCATCCGGGTGGACAGGTTTCGCTTTGCCCATTCTACGGGCTAAGAGACTATCTAAGAACCAACCTATTGATCTTAATCCGGTAGGCTGGGTCGAGGGACGAGACTCAGCAAACCAGGTTGGCCCCTAAACGCTGGGTTTCGTTCCTCAACCCAGCCTACGCCTCGGGTCCTTGTTTCAGATAGCCTCTGAATGTCAACAGGTCCCAAGGCATCGGCAGACCTATGCAGCTGATAACAAACCCGACGATGGCCCGGTGGTTGTGGCTCTCCGTGCTGGTCGTGATGCTCGACCAGGCAACCAAGTGGCTGGCCGCGACTATGCTCGATCCTTATCACCCCCTGCCTCTGGTGCCGCTGCTCAACCTGACCTTGATGTATAACGAAGGGGCCGCTTTCAGCTTCCTGGCCGGCGCCGGAGGTTGGCAACGCTGGTTCTTTGCCTGCTTTGCCATCGTCATGTCGGTGGTGCTGGTTATCTGGCTGCTGCGGCTCGGGCCGCGCGAACACCTCATGGCCGCCGCCCTCTCTCTGGTTATCGGTGGGGCGGTGGGAAACCTGGTCGACCGCGTGCTCACGGGCCGCGTGGTGGATTTCATCGACCTCTATGTGGGCGACCGGCACTGGCCGGCGTTCAATGGGGCCGATAGTGCCATCACCCTGGGCGTGGTTCTGTTGCTGCTCGGCAATCTTCGCGAAGGGCGGAGGGGGCAGGACAATAATGTCACCTGACCCGTCCTCTATATTAGGCTGCAGAACCACGAATGAACACGAATCGGCACCGGTTTCCGCGCTTCGTGACGCCCAGGAGCACACCCTGCAGATTCGCTCACGAATACTTTCACAGTCTCTCTAGCGTGGGAGCCGGAGAGACTGATTGGTGGAGATACTTCAAAGTCTAAGAGGTTGTCTAAAAACTAAGCCGTTGATTTTCATAGAACCGTACCCGTAGGGTGGGCTGTGCCCACCGGTCAGGCATAGTATTTGGTGGGCACACCCCACCCTACAGGTTAGTTAGTTCTTATACAGTATTTAATCCCCGGCGGCCGGTTTGCTTACCCCAGAGCCGGCGTGTGCTTTAGCTGCTTTGCATGACCAAGATCCACTGAGATGGCGCGGCGCTACTACGACAAGACAGAAGATGCCGAGGCCGGGAATCCCTTCCGAGGCCACCAGGGCTTCCTAGGCGATGCCCGCATCCGGCGCACCGGCGGAGCAGACGTGCCGATCCGTGATCTGCCGCCGTTCCTGCGCACCCTTCTGGTCATAGACGGCACCGTCACCAAGACCCTCGAGGCCTATTTCTGGGAGCCGGTAGAGGTCGCGACCCTAAGGCAAGAGTTCGTCCACGCCGAACGTCCCATCGCGTGGATAGAGATCGACCCTGGCGACCGGGTGTTGACCCGCCATGCGCGCCTCAGCGGTGTGGAAAGCAAACGTGCCTATGCCACGGCCTTCTCGGTCATACGCACCCAGCTGATGCCGGAGGCCTTCAAGCTGCAGCTGATCGACCGCCGGATCGGCATCGGCGTGTTGATTCGCGACAGCGGCCTGGAGAGCTACCGCGAGGTGTTGGAGATCGGTATCGAGCCGGCGAGCGAGAGCGGCGACCCAAGTGCCCCCGAGAAATCGGATCTTGTCTTCCGCACCTATCGCATCGTCATCGACGGCCAGCCGGTGATCCTGATTACGGAGCACTTTCCTTTGGATCTATACAAATGATTAGCGATCCTGAATCACTCGGCGCGGTTTGGGGGATTTGACGTGTTGCGTTTCGACGCACAACAGCTCGTTGATCTATGGCCAAGTCCGTGCCTGCGTCTCAACGCAACCTACACCCACATTACACCCGCGTGAGAGATCCCCATCCATGTGCTTGCTCGGTTCAAGGGTCCGGTACAAAATTCCAGCAGGTCCGAACATGCGTTGTGGGACACACTATCTCCTGGTCGCGGTCATCTCCATATTGGGTATGGGACAAATGATCGCCGCCTGCGGTCAAAAGGGGGATCTCTACCTCCCGAAACCGAAACCCGCGCAGCAGACGACGGCGGGCACCAAGACCAAGACGGCACGGCAGGCCAAAGCCGATGCCAAGGCAGCGGTGAAGGCAGGACCTACGACGACTTCCGAGGTCGGACAGTCGGGATCAGGGCCTACGCGACAGACGACCGCCGGTGCCGAGGTCGACGCGGTGCAGCAAGTTGCAACCGAAGACGAGTCGGCGGTGAAACCAGGACCCGCGGCGGCCTCCGGGATCGGACCGCCGAGGCAGGAATAGAGCGATGGACAACTTTCAGTACCGCGGTACCGAGTTATACGCCGAAGATCTGCCTCTCGCCGCCATCGCGGAGCGCTTCGGTACCCCCTGCTATGTCTATTCCCGCGCCACCTTCGAGCGTCACTGGCGTGCCTTCGACGATGCATTTGGAAATCGGCCGCACCTGATCTGCTTCGCCGTCAAGGCCAACCCCAACCTCGCGGTATTGAACATCCTGGCACGCTTGGGCTCGGGTTTCGACATCGTCTCCGTGGGTGAGCTCACCCGGGTGCTGGCCGCCGGCGGAGATGTCTCAAAGGTGATCTTCTCCGGTGTCGGTAAGCGCAGTAACGAGATCCGCCGCGCCCTGGAGCTGAACATCCGCTGCTTCAACATCGAGTCGGAGCAGGAGCTGGAACGTATCGATGCCATCGCCGGGGAGCTGGGCACCCAGGCCCCCGTTGCCGTGCGGGTCAACCCGGACGTGGACGCCCGCACCCATCCCTACATCGCCACAGGGCTCAAGGAGAACAAGTTCGGCATCGATATCCACGCGGCGGAGGCCGTCTACCGGCGGGCAGTGGCATTATCCAATCTGCTGGTGACCGGCATCGACTGCCACATCGGTTCCCAGCTGACCGAGCTCGCCCCCTTCGTCGCTGCCCTGGAACGGATCCTAGCGTTGGCGGACCGGCTGGAACAAGCCGGCATCCCCATCGCCCATCTGGATCTGGGCGGGGGGCTCGGCATCCGCTACACCGATGAGCAACCGCCGGAACCGGATGCCTACGCCCGGGCCCTCGAGCCTCTCCTCGCAGGGCGCCGCTACACGCTCGTCCTGGAGCCGGGGCGGGCCATCGCCGGCAATGCGGGCATCCTGCTCACCCGGGTGGAATACCTCAAGGCTACCGGGCATCGGCACTTCGCCGTCGTCGATGCGGCAATGAACGACCTGTTGCGCCCGGCCCTCTACCAGGCCCGGCAGCAGGTCGTGCCCGCGCTGCTCAACCGCACCGGGACTCGTGCCCATTACGACCTGGTAGGTCCGATCTGCGAGACAGGGGATTTTCTCGCCCAGGAGCAGGATCTGACCCTGACGCCGGGAGACCTGCTGGCGGTGTGTTCCAGCGGTGCCTATGGCTTCAGCATGAGCTCCAATTACAATAGCCGCCCGCGGGTCGCGGAGGTCATGGTGGATGGCGCCGAGTCCCACCTGGTAAGACGCCGCGAATCCCTCACCGACCTTTACCGGGGCGAATCCGTCCTGCCCGGATAATCCGATGCAACGCCGACCGGAACCCGAATTGATGACGGAGGCCGAGCAGGCCCGCGCCTATGCCCAGGCCGACTTCTCCGAGCCCAATGCGCTCTTCATCCGGTTGCTCGATGCCCTGGAACCGGGCGAGCTCGCAGGGGCCCGTGCCCTGGACCTGGGCTGCGGACCGGCCGACATTAGCCTGCGCTTCCTTAAGGCCTACCCCCAAGCCGAATGCGATGCGCTGGACGGCTCGGCCGCCATGCTAGAGGAGGCCCGCCGGGCGCTGGACGCGCTGCCGGGATTGGCCCGGCGCTGTCGGCTGATCCAGGACGTCCTGCCGTCTGCGCGCATCCCGCAATCCGCCTATGATCTGGTGTTCTCCAACAGCCTGCTCCATCACCTGCACGACCCCCAGGTCCTGTGGCAAAGCATCCGCACCGCCGCCAAGCCGGGCGCCATCGTGCTGGTCATGGACCTGATGCGCCCCCCCTCGGCCATGTGGGCCGAATCCCTGGTAGTCGCCTATGCCGCGGACGCCCCGGAGATATTGCGCAAGGATTTCCGCAACTCCCTGTTCGCCGCCTTCGAGCCCCAGGAAGTGGTCGCCCAGCTCAAGCAGGCGGGGCTCTCCGAGCTCGAAGTCGGTGTCGTCAGCGATCGCCACCTGGCGGTACAGGGGCGGCACGGCTGAGTGCGGAAGAAGACCCCCTTTAGAGTCCGCAAATGGACGCAAATAGACGCGAATCGGAAAGATCGCTTATCGAGCCTGTAAATGCCGGGTTTCGTGCCTCAACCCAGCCTACACCCGACTCTGGCCTACGGCACCTTTTAGACAGCTTCTCACTGCATCCCACGTGAATTTCCGGGGGGAAGCCGGTAGGATGCGTAAAAGAATGAACCGCATCGATTGCAGATGCGGTTCGTGGCGTTCCCTGCCCATTCGAGGGTGTCGTAAAAGCTCCTCTCCCGCCGGGAGAAGGGTTGGGGAGAGGGGGTCAAAGGGCGAAGATCGGTGCCTTTGCGACACCCTCCATCCCATGTAAGTTTTCGCGGATGCACGCAACCCGAATCCAAGCCATGACAAAGATCCCGCCAATCACTGTCGCCGCCCTATTCCTGGTGTTTGCTACCGGCACCCAGGCCGATCTGTTCCTGAACCAAGAGCAAGAGGCCTACGCGCACTTTCAGGCCGGCGATTACGAACAGGCTGCCGCGGACTTCAGCGACGATTACCGGCGTGGCGTGGCCCTCTATCGGTCCGGACACTACCAGGAGGCCGCTACGGCCTTCAGCCAGGTACAGCGCCCGGCCGTGCAAGAGGACGCCCGCTACAACCTGGGTAATGCCCGTTTCCAACTCGGCGACTTCGCAGGGGCCGCGATGGCCTACGAAGCCGTATTGAGCACCAACCCGAACCACGAGGACGCCCATCACAATCTGGCCCTGGCCCGGGCCATGCTCGCACGTATCGAGCAGGAGCTCTACGAGAAGGAAAAGGAAACAGAGCAAGGGAAAAAGGAAGAAGAGCGCCGAGAGGGCGAAGGACAAGATCGGGAGCAGAAACGGCAGGAACAGGAAAGACAGGCCAAGCAAAAACAAGAACAGGAGCAACAGCAGGAACAACAGAAACAGGAACAACAGCAGAGACAAAAGCAGAAGCAGCAAAAGCAAGAACAACAGCAGGGACAAAAGCAAGAGCAACAGAAACAAGAACAGCAACAACAGCAGCAGGAATCTCAACAACAAAGCGGATCCGGCCAGCAATCCTCAGAAGGCGAACCGAGCCAGGACAGCGAACCGAGCGACGGGGAGCAGACAGAGGACAACGAGCAGGCGGAGGGCAAGGCGTCCGAGCAGGAACAGAAGGGCAAGTCCGAATCCGAAACCACAGAGCCCCAGGAGGGTCAGCAGAAAAAGGAGCAGGAAACCGAAGGCAAGGGCAAGCAGACAGACGAACAGCAAGAGGCCGAGTCTGGATCTGAATCCGGTCAGGAACAAGAGCAAGCGGAAACCCGGACAGGCGGCGAAGAACAACGCGAGTCCGAGCAACAACAGGAAGGTAACAAGGAAAAGCAGAAAACAGCCGAAGAGAAAACCGGCGGAGAGCAACCGGAAGATGGGTCCGAACAGACCGAATCGAACGAAGAACCCAAGGATGAGGAAGGCAAAGGAGGGGAGGAGCCGAAACCCGAGGACGAGACCGCCGGTGACCAGGAACAAAAGTCCGAGCAGGAGGCCACGGGGGGTGAGGAAGAGGAACGCCCCGCGCAGGGGAGAGGTAAGGAGCAACAGCCGGAAACGTCCCCCAACGAGGGTGGCAAAGAAGAAGGACGGGGAAAAGGTCAAGGTCCGGATGCAACGCAGGAGACACCCGGCAAGACCGAGAAGCGCCCGGACCGGCAGCAGACAGGTGACCGTGGGACACGACCCGACCGCTCACCTGAAGACGGACTGCCGAACGTGCCGCCGGAAGGGAGCGTGGCGGATGCCGTCGATCGCTTCGATCAGCTCGGCGAGCAGCCCATGTCCGACCAGGAACCGGATACCCGACAAGCCGCAGCAGCCGCGCTGGGTGGATTGCCGATACGCGGCCCTGGCCTGGCCATCATGGAGCAACGCCTACAGCAGGTGGAAGGCGATCCCTCCCTGTTGATGCGCAACCAGTTCATGCTCGAAGAGATGCAGTTCATGCGCCAGTCCGGTGGTCCTCTAAGGGAGAGTCGGCCTTGGTAGTGTGCCTTGGTAGTGTTTTCTGTTTTGGTGGTGCTCAATGTAGCCAGGTAGGTTGGGCAAGGCTGTAGATGCTGGTGAGCGCGGTGGTTCTGAGCTTGCTGGCCGGTGCGCGTTTTCCCCGCGCGAACCGCATCAGTGGATGGCCCGTGCCCAAGTGCCCAATACCTGTATTCTGCTCGGGGACAAACGAATGCTGGTCGATATTTGGCTGCTCTATTCATATACAAGAAAACAAAAGAAGCTTTAATTGTCACCGCACGTGATATGGATTTAAAAGAGAGAAAGAACTATGGCAAAAAGTAAGCAAAAAATAAAGGCTTTGCCAGAACAGTTTTATAATATAGAGGCAGCTGCCGAATTTTGGAATACTCATAGTTTGACAGATTATGAAGATTTACAGAGAGATATGGAATTTGACGTGGAGATGGAATCGGGAAAAAACTATTTTGTTATCGATAAAGAATTTTCACGTGATATTGATGAATTGGCTCAATCGGAAGGGATTCTTCCTGAAACATTAGTAAATTTATGGCTCAAAGAAAAAGTTCTTGAAAAGAGAATTCAGGGTAAATTAACGAGCAGTAATAAAATGGCCTAACATTTGGCTCCTTCATGCGCTCTGGCCGGTCCCGGAAAAGAATTTCACATTCTTCGGGTTATCTACAATCAACCACTATGGACTGAAAGTCCATAGTCTGGAGGACTAAAGTCATCATCCGTTGACAAGCCACGGACTAAAAGTGAAGGGACTTAAAGTCCATAGTTTCAACTATGATGCGCTTCGCGCACTAAAGTTATTGAAGCAATGAAACCGCACATCCTGTTGCGGTAGTTAGAGCATTCTTAGATCCAAAGGCTAAAGTATCGTGAAGCTAGAATTCGATCCAACGGCGGATGCTGCCTATTTCGAGATTTCTTCCGCACCGGTGAAAAGAACCGAGGAAATAGAACCGGCATCAACGCTGACTATGATTCCGATGGACATCTTATAGGCATAGAGGTTCTTTCGGTGAGCAGAAGAAACCTATCTGAAGCTTTTGATAAGGTAGCGTAATTTCACGAACTCGGGTACGTGCCAGCGTGTGTATTCCCGGCAATAGCATCAAGCGGGATTTTTATGAACACGGAATATGATGACGAGCTGAACGACGAGCTTCGTGATAAATATAACTTTTCTCAGACGACGGGCGGAATTCGCGGGAAATATGCCACACAATATCACGAAGAGGTGAAGCTCATTATGCTTGAGCCTGATGTGGCAAAAATGCTTCCCAGTGCTAAGTCGGTCAATGAAGCACTAAGAGCCTTGTCGAAGATTATCCGGCAATACCAAAAAGCTGCCTAATTCGGCGCTCCGGTCGACCACCCACCGCAGGGGCTCTTTGGTTTTCGGAATGATAAGTTATGAGCTTAACATTTCCGCTTGACGGGTGCACAATGCTCTCAAGTCGAGAGGAAATGCCATGAACCTGCAAACCGTCTTCCAACGCTTCCCCGATCAAGAAGCCTGTATCGAGCATCTTGAACACATTCG
>Ga0209458_1000148_pt1 | contig 37452 bp, 33 predicted proteins | sample WorMetLIZAISLAND_FD_187411 | JGI IMG/M metagenome (GOLD analysis project Ga0209458, IMG submission 187411) | Marine gutless worms symbiont microbial communities from Max Planck institute for Marine Microbiology, Germany - Inanidrilus manae... ...
GCTCTTACAATGTGGACAGTAATCGCCATCCCGGAAGCGGATTTCCTCAAGATGCTCAATGCACGCCTCATGATCTGGGAACAGTGTTAAAATTTGGAACAAATTCATCATATTTTCCTCCTTGATTGAAAGTCTATCCTAGATTCTTCCAGATGTCAAGCCCATAACTACTAATTTCCAAAAAGAAAAGCGAGGCCGAAACCTCGCTCTTCTTCGCCCGGGAGGGAACGCCTAGGGGGTGTTCTCAATTAGGTGTAACACGATGATTTTACTCGATATGCTAAGATTGCCCGGGTCATCCGGCGGATGTGGTGGTCAATTTCTAATCGCAGCAAAACCATCGAGTCAAGTTCAGCCCTGGAGTTTACCTCACGGATTCGGATTGTTGATTGAGAACACCCCCGAGGGCTTTTTTATGCGCCTTGCTTCTTCATCCAGGAGGCACACCAACCCTTGGCGGAGACGAGCTTGCCCGGGAAGAGCTGGCAGAGACGCCAATCACCGGTATCGGCCTGGATGAACTGGCAGTTGGCGCAGGTTTGATCCTTCGGCGCCATCGGCACCTTTGGCTCTTTGTCTCCCTTTTTATACTCAACAGTGGCGTCATGCCTGTACTCCAAGGCAAGTGCCGTAGGATCTTTGTCTTCGTCGACTTCCTTTGGATCTTTCGCCTGGGCGGCTGCCACACCGACCAGGTTCATCAGCGGGACAGCGGCCAAGCCTCCCATCATCGCTTTGATGGCATCACGACGGCTCTCGCTTATGGGCTTATCGGACATGGTTGTCTTCTCCAGCAATTTTAAACCATAGGGAGGTCTATTTTGGGACATTGCCACCAGCCGTGTCCAATGACAGATAGACCTGAAGGCGTCGATGTGCTACAGAGCGTCCGACCGGCGTGACGGTCGAGCAACCGGAGGGCAAACCCCTGTAGGGCGAGCGCGTATAAATTTGTTGTCGATTAACAGGTTGCTGCCAGCTTCGGATCGTCAGGCGCACCTGCGGTGGTTGGCCATGACCGGTAGACGCTGGCTTGCCGGCGCTGGGCTGGAAGGCAACCCAGCCGGCCGGTCGAACCTCAGGAAAGCGCGGGCAAGCCAAAGCGCGGGCAAGCCCGCGCCTACGAGCCTTCCAGCGCCAGGAAAACCAATCCGGCAACATCATGTTTCTAGCGCGAAACTTTAAATAGTACAGGATTTACAGGATGTTTACATTAAATAAAAAAAATCCTGTTAATCTTGGAAATCCTGTTAATCCTGTACTATTCGGAAAAAATCAGATCCTCCGCAGCTGGCTCTGCTGGATTTGGCTAGCGATGGCACTCCGATCCAACGGTCTGTAATCCACTTATGGTAATCGATAAATTAAAAGAATTTCTGCGCATGGAGTCCGCCAGTGGAATCCTGCTCCTAATCGCTGCCGTGCTGGCCATGGTAGTCGAAAATTCGGCGGCAAAATACCTCTATGACGCATTACTCGGCACTCCGGTCGAGATCAAAATCGGCGATTTTGAAATTGCCAAGCCGCTGCTGCTCTGGATAAATGACGGCCTGATGGCCATTTTCTTTTTCCTTATCGGCCTTGAGGTGAAACGGGAATTTCTGGCCGGTGAATTATCCGATCCTGCTCGCGTTGTCTTACCCATTATCGCGGCAGTGGGCGGTATGGCTATCCCCGCCGCGATCTATGCTTCAATAAATTGGGATGATCCGGTAGCTATGAAAGGATGGGCAATCCCTTCGGCCACGGATATCGCATTCGCACTAGGCGTACTTGCACTGCTCGGCAGCCGGATACCGCAATCCTTGAAGTTGTTCCTTGTGACCCTGGCCATAATCGACGACTTGGGTGCCATCATCATTATCGCGGTGTTCTATACCGCCGATCTATCATTTTCTTCGTTGCTGCTGGCTGCAATCGCCATCGTCGGCTTGTTTATCCTGAATCGCGGGGGCGTATTGAGGTTGGCGCCTTACATGCTCATTGGTTTGGTGCTGTGGGCGGCAGTGCTCAAATCCGGCGTACATGCCACGCTCGCCGGCGTGTTGACTGCCTTCTTCATACCCTTCAAGAGAGAGGCGGGAGAAATACATACCCAGCTGGAAAGATTGGAACATGACCTTCACCCAGCGGTCGCTTATGGTATCTTGCCGCTATTTGCTTTTGCGAATGCCGGTATCTCGTTTGAAGGCATTACGCTGGAATCCATGCTCCACCCGGTTCCACTCGGTATCGCAGCGGGTCTTTTTATCGGCAATCAAGTCGGTGTATTCGGCTTCAGTTGGCTGGCGATAAAGCTCGGAATATCGAAGCTGCCTGAAGCCGTCGATTGGATACAGCTCTATGGCGTCGCCTTACTCTGTGGAATCGGTTTCACGATGAGTTTGTTTGTCGGTTCGCTCGCGTTCGAGCAAGGCGGCCCCGATTTCGCCGTCGATGACAGATTGGGCATTCTGCTCGGTTCACTTGCATCCGGTCTATTAGGGTACGGTGTATTGCGCTTTTGCTCCGGAAATAATCGTCCGGGACCTGACATCTAACCCACGATATTAGCCGCAGTCGGTCGGTGGTGGGTCGCAAGAGAGCCCCGGATGCGCTCACACGGGAAGCCGTGCCGTAGTGGCCCGTTCCCGGCCGCCGAGATCGGGATGGGTGCGGATGTCCTCAAAACCATGCCGCTTGAAGATCGTTCGCACCGCAAGCCCCTGGTCGAAGCCATGCTCTAGGGCAATGAATCCGGCGGGTCGGAGCCGGGAGGCCGCCTGTGCGCTCAAGGTGCGGATGGCATCGAGCCCGTCGGGGCCGGCGGCCAAGGCACTGCGCGGCTCCCAGCTCAAATCGCCCCGTCTGAGGTGGGGGTCCGCCTCGGGGAGGTAAGGGGGATTACCAACGATGGCGTCCAGGGACCGCTCGGCGATGGTCGTCAGCCAGTCGCAGTTGACGACATGCGTGTTCTCGAATGCGTAGGTGCGGAAGTTCCTGTCGGCCATGCGGGCGGCCCCCATAGTGCGGTCGGTCGCGATCAGGGTCCAGGCGGGGCGCTCGGAGGCCAGTGCGGCGGCGATGGCACCGCTCCCGCTGCCGGCGTCCAGGACCAGGAGCGGCGCGTTGGCGCGGAGTCGTTCCAGCGCCAGCTCTACCAGGAGTTCCGTCTCCGGGCGTGGGATCAGGGTCTCTGGAGTGACCTCCAGATCCAGAGTCCAAAATGCCTGATGGCCGCGGATATAGGCGATGGGTTCGCCGGCGAGGCGGCGTCGGATCAGGGCCTCGAAGCGTGCCAGGTCCGCCTCGCCGAGCTCGGTCTCCGGCCAGGCCAGGAGCTCGGTACGTGTGTGCCCGGTGGCACCGCACAGCAGCAATGCCGCCTCCAGGTGAGGAGAGGCCTGAGGCAGCGCCGCCAGCGCTGCGGCGGCCTCCCGGAGTACCTTTCCGATACTCGGCCCTCGCTGCATGGTATAGGTACTAGGGGGTGTTCTCAATCAACAACCTGAATCCGTGAGGTAAACGCCAGGGTTGAACTTAACCCGATGGTTTTGCTGCTATTAGAAACTGGCTACTACGTCCGCCGGATGCCACGGGCAATCTTAGTCTATCGAGTAAAATCATCGTGTTACCCCTAATTGAGAACACCCTCTAGGGCATGTTGACATTTAACCCACAGGATGGGCAAAACAGAGCCCGTCCCCCGGTACGGGGAGGGAAAAGGAGTGAGCTCTGACCTTCGGGTTTGTCTCCTAATGGTACAGGATTCACAGGATTCACAGGATTCACAGGATTCACAGGATTTCCAGGATTAACAGGATCTGATAATTGTTATTTAAGAAAAATAATCCTGTTAATCCTGAGCATCCTGTTAATCTTGTCCTATTAGCGGTTGGCACGACGATTATGTCAACAGCCCCTGGGGGCCGGTTGACATTTACCGATAACATTGAACGAATTTGCGTTCATTCGCGTTCATTGCTTCAATAACTTTAGTGCGCGAAGCGCATCATAGTTGAAACTATGGACTTTAAGTCCCTTCACTTTCAGTCCGCGGCTTGTCCACGGATGAGGACTTTAGTCCTCCAGACTACGGACTTTCAGTCCATAGTGGTTGATTGCAGCAAAAAATAATTTCCAATGAAAGCACCGAACCGATGTTATCGGTACTTCAACACTGCTGTACTGGTATTCAATAGGTTCAAGCGTCCATCAGGGCGACCAGCTGCTCGGCCTGGTATTCCTGGATCAAGGGAGCGATGACCTGGTCCATCTGTCCGGTCATGATCTCTTCGAGCTTGTACAGGGTCAGGTTGATGCGGTGGTCGGTAACCCGGTTCTGCGGGAAGTTGTAGGTACGGATGCGCTCGGAGCGATCACCGCTGCCGACCTGTAGCCGGCGGGAGCGGGCCTGCGCGTCGACTTGGGCGGCCCGGGCCTGGGACAGCAGCTTGGATTGCAGCAGGGACATGGCGCGGGATTTGTTCTTGTGCTGAGAGCGTTCATCCTGACATTCCACCACGATTCCGGAGGGCAGGTGGGTGATGCGTACCGCCGAGTCGGTCTTGTTCACGTGCTGGCCGCCGGCCCCGGAGGCGCGATAGGTGTCGATGCGCAGGTCCTTGGTGTCGATGGCCAGGTCGTCGATGGCCTCGGCCTCGGGTAACACCGCGACGGTGCAGGCCGAGGTGTGGATGCGGCCCTGGGACTCGGTCTCGGGCACCCGTTGGACGCGGTGGGTGCCGGCCTCGAATTTGAGGTGTGAGAAGATGCCACCACCGCTGATGCGCAGCACGGCCTCTTTGTAGCCGCCGAGCTCGCCGGCGCTCTCGCTCATCTGCTCGACCGACCAACCCTTGAGCTCGGCGAAGCGCAGATACATGCGGGCCAGATCGGCGGCGAACAAGGCCGCCTCAGCACCGCCGGTGCCGGCACGGATCTCCAGGAAGACATTGCGTTGGTCATGGGGGTCCGGGGGCACCAGCAGTCGTTGCAGCTCCGGCTCCAGGGTCTCGCGCCGTGCGGTGCCGGCAGCGATCTCCTCGCGGGCCAGGTCCGCCAGCTCCGGGTCTGCCAGTAGCTCCTCGGCGCCGGCGATCGCGTCCTCGACCTGCCGATAGCGTCGGTAACAGGCCACTACGGCCTCCAGCTGGGCGTATTCCTGGCTCAGCTCGCGCAACTGCCGCGGGTCCTCCTGGAGCTGTGGATCGGTCAGCAGGGCGGTGAGATCGCCGAAGCGGTCCGTGAGCTGATCGAGCTTGTGGCGAATGGAGGGATTCATGAGGAAGAACCCGATTTTTCGTGGGGACGGAAGAGCTCGTTGGCGGCCGCCAACAACTCCTCCCGACCCTCCCGTCCGGCTTGTCGTAGGCGGACGCTAGGCCCGTGCAGGAGCTTGTTGGTAAGGGTGTGCGCCAGGAAGCCGATGACTTCTTCGGGGGGCTTGCCGCCTTGGAGTTGGCGCCGGGCCTTGGCGAGCACCTGATCGCGCAGGTGTTCGGCCTGGTCACGGTAGTCCTGGATCAGGGTCACCGCATCCAGGGAACGCAGCCAACAGAGGAATTCCTCGGTATGGAAGCCGATGATCTCCTCCGCCTGTTCGGCCGCCTCGCGGCGCGAGCGCAGGCCTTCCGCCACCACCTCCCGGAGGTCGTCCACGGTGTAGAGATAGATGTCGTCGATCTCCCCCACTTCCGGTTCGATGTCGCGGGGCACGGCGATATCCACCATGAAGATGGGGTGATGCTTGCGTTGTCTGAGGGCCCGCTCTACGGTTCCCTTGCCGAGTATGGGCAGTGGACTGGCGGTGGAGGTGATGAGAATATCCGCCTGCGGGAGGTGATTCGCCACCTCGGTCAGGGCGATGGCGAAGCCGTCGAACCGGACGGCCAGGCCGTGGGCGCGCTCGACCGTGCGGTTGGCGACGAGGATGCGCCCGATCCGGTGTTGGTGGAGGTGACGCGCGGCGAGTTCGATGGTCTCACCGGCGCCGACCAGCAAGGCGGTTTGGTCACTCAGGTCGCTGAAGATCTGCCGCGCCAGACTGACTGCCGCGAAGGCCACGGAGACCGGGCTGTTGCCGATGGCGGTATCCGTGCGTACCTGTTTTGCCACCGCGAAGGCGTTTTGAAACAGCCGGCCCAGCAGCTTGCCCGTAGCTCCGCTGTCGTTGGCTATTTGAAAGGCCGTCTTGACCTGACCGAGTATCTGGGGCTCGCCGAGTACCATGGAATCGAGTCCACTGGTCACTCGCAGCAGGTGCGAGACCGCCGCGCGGTCCAGCCGCGTGTAGAGGTAAGGCTCGAGCTGCACCGGGTCCAGTCCGTGGAATCGCCCCAACCAGTCGCTAACCGACCTTCCCCCATCGGTGTGTCCCACATCGGCATACAGGGAGCAGTAGAGCTCGGTGCGGTTGCAGGTGGACAGGATGAGTCCCTCGCAGATCGGGGCGAGCTCGGTGAGGCTGCGCAGGGCGCCCACCAGGATGTCCGGTCCGAAGGCGACGCGTTCGCGTATCTCCACGGGGGCGGTCTTGTGGTTGAGTCCGACTGCCAGAATCGCCATCTTTCAGAGTATACTTTCGGGAAAGAACCTACTTTGGTTCTTTATGATTCTTTGGCATCGGCGGCCGCTATGCAAGTGGCATCCGTGCGGTTCATGTGGGGACATGGATTTTAGGAGGCCCTAGAAGCTGTCTGGTTAAAAGCAATCCTGAATGATTTGGCGCGGTTTGGGGGACCGGACGTGTTGCGTTCGACGCACCAAGGCTCGCTGATCGTCTGCCAGGTCAGTGCTGGCGTCTTAACGCAATCTACACTCACATTACCCCCCGTGCGGCCTGAATGCACGGATAACAAACTTTATCAATGCGCAGATCATGCGGATTTTCACCGCCCGGGGGGTTCAACGGCATCCTTGAGTTATCACCATCATTGGGTTTTTAACCGGGAACTTAGCGGTTATACTGTACTCAATTCGTTAATGTGCGATTGGTATCCATGACCCCGATGCGAAGCCGATTCAGCTTCTATCTCTTTCTCCTTTTCCTACCCTCGGTTGCCGACTGCGCCGGTCCGTTACCCATTGGTGATGCCCAGCGCCTCGCCGGCGTCGAGGCTAAACCGGATCAGGCGCAGGAGGCTACGGTACAACCTCCGAAGGCCGTGCGCCCCTCCGCGCTGACGGCGGAGCTCATCTACACTGTTCTCGTCGGGCAAATCGCCGCCCAGCGCGGTGAGCAGGAAATGGCCTTCGCTCATCTCCTGCGCGGCGCGCGTTTGGCCCGGGATCCCCGATTGGCGGAGCTGGCGGCCAACGCGGCCCTCGCCCTCGACAGTGCCACGGCCATGCGGCAGACCGCGAATCTGTGGCTCGAGCTGTCACCCCGGGCGATCGGCGCCCACCAGCTGGCGGCCTACGCACGGCTCAAGGCCGATGACGTACCCGCCGCGATGGAGCACTTGCGGCATATCATCGCGCTGGCGGCGGCGGAGGGCGAGGATGGCTATGGTCGAGCGGCCCACCTGGTTTCCAAGCTGGAGCTTCCCGATCGGCGTTTGCAGCTCATGGAGACCCTGACTTCCGAGGAACCGGAGAGTGCCGATGCCTGGTTTGCCCGGGCCATCGTGGCGGCCGGTGCCGACCGGCACGAGGCAGCGATGGACGCGGCGCGGCGGGCGTCGGATCTACGTCCGGGCTGGAATCTGCCGCGCATCTTTCTCGTCCAATTGTTCCTGAACCATGGTGATCGCAAGCAGGCGCGCCAGGTCCTGGAGGCCTTCGTCAACGAGAGCCCCGACGACCAAAAACTACGCCTGTTCTATGCGCAGCTGCTCATCGACGAGCGGGAGTTTTCCCACGCCCGTAGTCTGTTCGAGCAGATGCTACGCGATGCGCCGAAGGCACCGGATGTCCTGTTTGCGCTGGGCATCCTTTCACTCCAGATGGAAGATCTGGAAGCCGCCCGCGATTACCTCGTTCAGCTGCACGCTACCGGCGAGCGTCAGAGCGACTCCGCCTATTACCTCGGACAGGTGGAAGAGCTGGCGGATAATCCGGAGGCCGCCGTGTCCTGGTATCGGAAAGTGGCGGGCGAGCACACCGTCAATGCCCGGGTGCGGATTGCGCTGATGCGCGTCAACCAGGGGCAGGTGGAGCGTGCGCGCGAGCTCCTTCAGCAGCTACGTGACCAGTGGCCCGAAGAGGCGCCGATGATTTACCTGGTGGAGGGCACGGTGCTAGCCGATCTGGACCGACCAGACGCGGCCATGGCCGTTTACGACGAGGCATTGGAGGCCTTCCCCGGCGATCATGATCTCCTCTACGCGCGTGGCCTGCATGCCTTCTCGCTGGATCGGCTGGATCGCATGGAAAGCGACTTCAAGGCCATCCTCGCCGAGGATCCGGATAGCGCCGAGACCCTCAATGCCCTCGGCTACAGCCTGGCGGATCGGACCGAGCGGTTTACCGAAGCCCGGTCCTACATCGAACGCGCCTTGGCCCTGAAGCCGGACGATCCTGCCATACTCGACAGCATGGGTTGGGTCCTGTTCCGGTTGGGTAATTCGGAACAGGCCCTAGAGTATTTGCGCAAAGCCCTGGCCCTGATGCCCGATGGTGAGATCGCTGCGCACCTGGGCGAAGTGCTCTGGACCTTAGGTCGGCACGACGAGGCGCGGAGTACCTGGGAGGCAGCCCTGGACCGGGAGCCGGATCACGAATACCTCCTGCGTTCGATCGGCCGCTACAACTTTACGCGTTCGGACCCCCAACCTTAGGGGCTGTTGACATAATCGTGATGCCGAGCGCCAATAGGACAAGTATCCTGTTAATCCTGTACCATTAGGAGACAAGCCCGAGAGGTTAGGGTTCACTCCTTGTTAAATGTCAACACGCCCTAATGTCCCCCCTCCGGGGCATCCTTGGCCCGCTCCGGCCAAGCTCAATCTCATGCTGCGGGTCCTCGGGCGACGTCCCGACGGTTATCACCGTCTACAGACCGTGTTCCAGTTCATCGACCGGCAGGACCGGCTGTTCTTCGCGCCGCGTGACGACGGTCGGATCAGGCGCACCTCGAACCTCGCCGGGATCCCCGAGGAGTCCGATCTGGTGGTGCGTGCGGCACGCTTGCTCCGGGAGCGGGCCGGCACGGGTCTCGGGGTCGATATCCGAGTGGAGAAGCATCTACCTCTGGGAGGCGGGCTGGGTGGAGGCAGTTCGGATGCGGCGACGACACTGGTAGCATTGAACCGAACCTGGGATCTGGGCCTCTCCGAATCCGAATTGATCGAACTCGGTTTGACGCTGGGCGCGGATGTCCCGATTTTCGTTTACGGCCATGCAGCCTGGGGGGAGGGGATCGGCGAGGTGCTGACCCCCATCAATCTGCCGGAGCCCTGGTATCTGGTGCTGGTGCCGCAGTGCAAGGTGACCACCGCTGCGGTCTTCTCAGACGAAGAATTGACAAGGAATTCGGCTCCAATCACAATAAAAAGCTTCATTGCTGGCGATGATCGGAACGACTGTTTAACGGTCGTGCGGCGGCGCTACCCCGAGGTCTCAGCGGCCTTGGATTGGCTTGCCACCATTAGTCGGCCACGGCTCACCGGAACCGGTGCCTGTGTGTTCTGTACATTTGCGACGGCGGCGCAGGCACATGCCACTTGCGCGATGGTTCCGCCGCGCTTCTCCGCCTTCGTCGCCCGCGGAATGAATCGCTCGCCGCTCTCGGAAATGATCCAGGAGTGACCCTTTGGGGCGTCGCCAAGTGGTAAGGCACAGGGTTTTGATCCCTGCATACCCAGGTTCGAATCCTGGCGCCCCAGCCATATGATCACATATCCGTCGCGGTGTGCCAGCTATTCGGTTGCCGCTGCTCTGGTTTCGCGTTTTGGGTTGGCCCGTGAGGCTTGCAGCCAAGGATCGTTCGGTTTTGGAGATCGAAGAAGGCGGTGCGGATACGAGGCCGGGGATGTCCTGAACCCTGATCTCCTGTGGTCTTCACGGCCCGTGCGTTGATGGCCCGTATGTCGATGGCCTCTGTATCGATGGAGAAATTAGCCGTGCCCGCCGACCAGATGATGGTGTTCTCCGGAAACGCCAATCCTCAGTTATCTGCGGAAATCGCAACCCACCTGAACATCCCGTTGGGAAAGGCCATCCTGGGTCAGTTCAGCGACGGCGAGGTGATGACGGAGATCCAGGAGAACGTTCGCGGTCGCGATGTCTTCGTGGTTCAGCCCACGGGGTCACCCACCAACAATAACCTGATGGAGCTGTTAGTGATGATCGATGCCCTGCGTTGGGCATCGGCGGGACGGATCACGGCCGTTATCCCCTATTTCGGCTATGCGCGTCAGGATAGGCGCCCCCATTCGGCTCGGGTGCCTATCACGGCCCGGCTTGTCGCCAAGATGCTCGGCCATGCCGGTACGGATCGCGTCCTCACCATGGATCTGCACGCCGACCAGATCCAAGGCTTCTTCGATATACCGGTAGACAATGTGTATTCGTCGCCCATCCTTTTGGGCGACATCTGGCGACAAAAGTATCCTAATCTGCTCGTGGTGTCACCCGACGTCGGCGGTGTAGTGCGTGCCCGTGCCTTGGCGAAACAGCTCGACGATGCCGATTTGGCGATCATCGACAAACGCCGGCCGCGGGCCAATGAAGCAAAGGTCATGAACATCATCGGTGACGTGAAAGGCCGAACCTGTGTGCTGATCGACGACTTGGTGGACACCGCGGGGACCTTGTGTCGAGCGGCCACAGCGCTCAAGGAACACGGGGCTGCCAAGGTGGTTGCCTATTGCACCCACCCGGTACTTTCCGGGCCGGCGGTTTCCAATATCGCCGCGTCTATGCTGAATGAGCTGGTAGTTACCAACACCATCCCGTTGCGCCCGGATGCGGCCGCCTGCTCCAAGATCCGCCAGTTGAGTATCGGCGAACTGCTTGCCGAAACCATGCGCCGAATCTCGAACGAGGAGTCCGTCAGCTCTTTGTTTGTAGATTGATGGATGTCGGGGAGTAATCGCCCGAATCCCCCCTAGATTTCGACTCGATCCTGAATCGGTAGTGTTCCAAAGTATCTTTTAAGGGTTGAAATCGGCATGAAGTCCAAGTGGCTCAAGGCAGCTATCGACATCGATCGTCCGGTTCTGATCTTCTTATTCTTTCTCCCCTGGTCCGTTTGGTTTATCTATAGAACGTCGTTTACGATCGACGATATCCGCTATTTTTGTCTTTTCGATGACGCCATGATATCGATGGCGTACGCAAAGAACCTGGTCAATGGGTACGGTCTCAACTGGGCCAGGTTCGGAGAACCCGTGGAGGGATTTAGCACGCCACTGTGGACATTCCTGATGATCCCCGTCAATGCCTTGCCGGTCGGGCTCAACTACAAAAGCCTATTCATTCAAGCCTTTTCAATGCTCTTGTTGGCCCTTAACCTATTGATGATACGCAAGTTGATGATTACTCACTTCGGCTTCGGAACGAAAAAATACTGGTTTCCGGCTGTTGTGCTTACTGCCTCTTATTATCCCCTGAATCATTGGGCCTTACAAGGAACGGAGTCGGGATTACAAGTGCTCCTGGTTACTTCATCCGTCTATCTTGCTTTTAATGTTATCGAAAAGAAATCCAGTCCCATCACGCTATTTTCGCTGTTTGCGGTTGCTTATCTGGTACGCATGGATATGATGCTGTTGGTTTTTGTCGTGCTTGGTTTCATCGTCTACCAAGGTGGCTTTGTCCATGCAAATAAGCGCTCCTGGTTGATTGGGCTCACGATTTTCGGTACGACGATAGTGTCATATTCGATTTTTCGTTGGATATATTTTCATGAGCTGCTTCCAAATACCTACTACCTGAAATTGACGGGAGTTCCTTTTGAGATTCGTGTTCTAAAAGGATTGTATATTTTCGTTAAAGACTTCTTTCTTCCAATATCAATACCTCTTCTTCTAATAATAGCCGGCACCATACCGCTGGTGCGACTCCAACCAAGGCTCGTGTTGCCGCTCTTGATTATTGGAACCTATTTCGGTTACTCGATTTATGTTGGCGGTGATGTTTGGAATTATACTGGTACCGGCGCAGATCGTTTTGTCATCGTTGCCATGCCCATGTTATTCGTGTTATTGAATGTATTATTGAATTATGGATTGAATTATTTCGAGCAAAGGAGAAAACAATCATTGTTTCGCGATCGCTATGTGATAATTTCCGTACCATTTATCTTTCTTTTGTTTTCCGTATCTTCCAATGGTTTTTTATTATATCCTTACAGCTTTGAGAAAGAGTTTAATAAAATTACCGTTATCGATCGCCCTCCGGTCTCCGCTCGTCACGGAATTCTTATTCGCAAGGCTACGGAATTGCAAACCTTGTTGGAACCAGCGTCCATTGTGGCGACCAGTTGGGGCGGTATTCCGGCCTATTTCACGGATTTTCGGATGGTAGATCCTTATGGATACATCAACCACTATGGACTGAAAGTCCATAGTTTCAACTATGATGCGCTTCGCGCACTAAAGTTATTAAAGCAATGAAAAGACACTTGCCAGAATGAAGGTTCCAAGGCTTTCCACTATGGCGGATTTTAGAGGGTATGCGCCCGGGCATGTGAAAATAGATATCGATTATGTTTTAACCAAATATAAACCTGACGTTTTCTTTTCTCCGCCTGTAATGCCGGATGATTTCTGGCAGAGTCGAGGGTATGAAAAAACTGAATTCGGGGCTTGCCATAAAAGCGTGGGTAGTGCCTAATAGGCGGTGATCGTGTAATTATCCCAGCGGAGAGGAAAAAGGCTCAGCGGAAAGTTCATCACTACAAGAGCCTGATGTTCCCGAAACATGATCGAGGATCAAAGTCATTTTGCCTTCTTCGAGACGACCGTAACGAAAAGCTGAGGCGGATCATAAGGGTCCCTGTTCGGGTCTTCCCCGCGGATCTTCCTGCGGAGGCCGCCTCAAACCGTCCGCTTTACGGGTAGTATTTGAGAAGCTGTCTGGCTAAAAGTGGTATCGGCTGCAAATGTCCCAAAATGGTCCCTTTTCCCACTCTTTCTCGTCAAATAGGCCGGCTATTCGCCTCGAAAGCGCGAAAAAACGCCCTCATTTTGACCATTTTCGCTACGATCCATTTTAACCAGACAGCTTCTGAGATTTGTGCCTATGTCCTGGTCGCAGGACAGATGGTGTATTTCGGCAATGCAATCGAGCTGGAGAAAATAACATGAGCGCGAACTTCGAGGTCAATGCGCAACTCCGTCAGGACGCAGGGAAGGGTGCGAGCCGCCGCCTGCGTCGTCAGGGGTTGGTTCCGGCCATCGTCTATGGTGCGAATCGGGAGCCGGAGATGATCAGTCTGGTCCATAACGAGTTGGTTCGGCATCTGGAATACGAGGCGTTTTACTCCCAGGTATTGGACCTCAAGGTGGGAGACAAGACCGAGGAGGTCGTCATCAAGGATCTGCAGCGCCATCCGGCAAAGCCCTTCATCCTGCACGCGGATTTTCAGCGTGTCCGTGCGCTGGAGAAGATTCGCAAGACGATACCGCTGCGTTTCCTCAATGAAGGCAATGCCAAGGGGGTGAAGCTCGGTGGCATGGTTTCCCGCAAGCTCACCGAGATCGAGGTCATTTGTCTGCCCAAGGATCTGCCCCGGAATATCGAGGTCGATCTGCTGGAGATGGAGATCGGGGACATGGTGCATCTATCCGAGGTCTCGTTGCCTGAAGGCGTGGCGCTCGCCCACGCACCGGACCCGGATGTCCCCGTCGTGATCGTCCATGGTGCCCAAATCCACGATGAAGAAGAAGCAGAAGCAGCGGAAGCGGGTGACGAGGAAGGAGAAGACACCGAGCCCACTGAGCCGGAATCCTGATCCGGACCCGACGATCGGTAGGGAATCCTTCCATCGGTTTCGGGGCGCACCTGACCGGGTGCTGGGAGCCGCAAAGGCACAGAGGGCGCGAAGAGGCATCATTTTGGCACTGAGAAGCTGTCTGGTTAAAAGTGCTATCGGCTGCAAATGTCCCAGAATGGTCCCTTTTTCCGCTCTTTCTCGTTAAACAGGCCGGCTATTCGCCTCGAAAGATCGAAAATATGTATTAATCTTCCCAAGAATTTCTGCGTGACTGATCCTAAATCGATTTGCCAAGACGCGCTTCCGAGAACCAAGCTGTGTGGATACTTCTGGGAAGATTGATAACATGGCCGGGAAAGGAATAAGGCTTGTGGTAGGTCTGGGTAATCCCGGGCCGGAGTACGAATCGACTCGCCACAACGCGGGCTACCGGTTCGTGGATGCCCTTGCCGAGCGCAACGGCGGTCGGTTCCGGATCGAGAACAGGTTCCACGGGCTCCTCTGTCGGCTCCTCGTTTCGGGGCAGGACCTGCGGCTCCTCAAGCCGCTGACCTTCATGAACCGAAGTGGGCGGTCCGTGGCTGCGGTAGTCCGTTATTTCGGCATTGCTCCCGAACAGATATTGATTGCGCATGATGAGCTGGATCTGCCGGTCGGGACCCTGCGGTTGAAACAAGGGGGCGGACACGCCGGGCACAATGGACTGCGAGACGTCATCAGTGCGCTCGATAGCCGGGACTTCTGGCGCCTGCGTATCGGTATCGATCATCCCGACGGTCGGTCAGAGGTCGTGAATTATGTCCTCAGCCGGACCTCCAGGGAGGACGAGGGTCGCATTCGGGATGCCCTGGACCAAGCGGAGCGGACTCTTTGCGAAGCAATAGCCGGCGAGTTCCAAAGTGCCATGCACCAGCTTCATAGCAGGCCGGCAAGCGGTGGATGATCTGTTTTACAAGCGTTTTTCGGTTATTGGGTGACCTGATGAAAGCCCTTGCGCCAGAACTCTTGAAATCCCTGGCCGGCAGTGTCAAGGATCTCCTGCCGATCATCGGGGTGATCGCCTTTTTCCAGCTCCTGGTGCTCGGCCAGCCCATCCCCAATCTCCTGGAGCTGCTGTGGGGCACCCTGCTGGTGGTGGTGGGACTGACCCTGTTCATCCAGGGGCTCAATCTCGGGCTGTTCCCGATCGGTGAGAGCATGGCCTGGGATTTCGCCGCCAAGGGCAGTCTGCTGTGGCTGTTGTTGTTTGCCTTTGCCCTGGGCTTCGGGACCACGATTGCCGAGCCGGCCCTGATCGCGGTTGCCGAGGAGGCCGCCAAGGTAGCGGCTCAAGGGGGCGTGATCGGCGACGCGACGGAGGCACGCGAAGCCTATGCCAAGGGGCTGCGCTACACGGTCGCCCTGTCGGTGGGTGTGGCCATTGTGATCGGTGTTCTGCGCATCCTGCGCGGTTGGCCGATTCAGTATCTGATCATTTGCGGTTATCTCGGGGTGGTGATCATGACGGTCTTCGCCCCCAAAGAGATCATCGGCATTGCCTATGACTCCGGCGGCGTGACCACCTCGACCATCACCGTGCCGCTGGTGACGGCCCTGGGCGTGGGGCTCGCCTCCAGCATCGAGGGACGCAACCCCATGGTCGATGGCTTCGGGCTCATCGCCTTTGCCTCCGTGACGCCCATGATCTTCGTCATGGGTTACGGAATCCTGCTGTGACCGGGTACCTGGTCTCGCTCTGGGCCTCCCTCCTGGCGACCATCGACGATGTGTTGCCCATCGTCGGCATCCTGGTGGGCTTCCAGGTGTTGGTTCTACGTCGCTCCATTCCCAATCTCAGACGGGTGCTGCTGGGCTTCCTGCTGGTGCTGTTGGGTCTGGCCTGCTTCCTCGAAGGACTGGAGCGCGCCTTGTTTCCCCTGGGCAGGCTCATGGCCGAGCAGCTCACCGCCCCGGATTTTCTGGGTATCGTGGGCGGCGAGACCGACGGCACCGAGCACTGGGAGCGCTATGCCTGGGTCTACCTGTTCGCCTTCACGATCGGATTCTCGACCGCCATCGCGGAGCCTTCCCTCATCGCCGTGGCCATCAAGGGCCACCAGGTATCGGCCGGCGCCATTCACCCCTGGGGGCTGCGAATCGCCGTGGCCATCGGGGCAGCCGTCGGGCTTGCGCTCGGCACCTACCGCATCGTTACCGGAACCCCGCTACACTATTACATCATCAGCGGTTACGTCGTGGTTCTGGTTCAGACCTGGTTCGCGCCCCGGACCATCATCGCCCTGGCCTACGACTCCGGGGGGGTCACCACCTCCACCGTTACGGTGCCCTTGGTGGCGGCCTTAGGATTGGGGCTTGCGAGCAATATCCCGGAGCGCAATCCGCTCCTCGACGGTTTCGGGCTCATCGCCTTCACCTGTCTGTTCCCGATTATGACCGTGATGGCCTACGCCCAGCTCAGTGGATTCTTTACCCGGCGCAAATCCGGCACCGTGTCCTCATCCGCAGGAGAATGAACATATGCACTTCAAGCTTATCCTAGCATTTGTCGAAGACAGCGAAACGAAGAACGTGCTCGAGGCCGCCCGCAAGGCCGGGGCGACCGGCTCGACCGTGATCAGCCAAGCCCGGGGAGAGGGGCTCGAGAAATCCAGGACTTTCTTCGGTCTGACCCTGGAGACCCAACGTGACGCCATTTTGCTGCTGGTGGAGGAGCATCTGAGTCGCAGTATCCTGGAGACTATCGCCAAGGCCGGCCACTTCGACGAGCGGCCCGGTCACGGGATCGCCTTTCAGATAGACGTGGAGGACGCCGTGGGCGTCAATCACCAGGTTCGAAAGCTCTTCGAGACCGTAGAAAAGGAGATCCTGACGTGAACGCCAAACAGCCCGTGCGCGTCCGTGACGTCATGAAACCTCAATTCGATACCGTGGACGGCTTGGCCACGGTGGCACAGGCCCTGGAGACCATGGCCCATCTGGATACCAAGACCCTGATCGTCAGGAAGCGCCATGCCGACGATACCATCGGCATGGTCGTGATCTCGGACATTTCCCGCCAAGTGCTGGCCAAGGACCGTGCCCCGGACCGGGTCAACATCTATGAGATCATGTCCAAGCCCGTATTGACGGTGAATCCTGAGATGGACATCCGCCACTGCGCCCGCCTGTTCGCCCGCTTCGACCTGAGCCGGGCGCCCGTGGTGCAAGACGGCGAGGTGATCGGAGTCGTGAGCCTTACCGACTTGGTCGTAAAGGGCATGATGCCCTATCTGTAAGTCAGTTATCAGTTGTCAGGGGACAGGATGCAGGAGAAAAGTATTAGGGTACACAGGTCCGCTAACCAGTATCTTCTGACAACTGACACCTGCCCCCTGACAACTGCTTCAAGCCATCGCCGCCAGCCTGGTCGCTTCTTCCACGTCCACCGATACCAGACGCGAGACACCCGGTTCCTGCATGGTCACACCCAGGAGGTGGTCCGCGATCTCCATGGTCAGCTTGTTGTGGGTGATGAAAATGAACTGCACCCGATCGGACATGGAGCGCACCAGCTCGCAAAAGCGCCCCACATTGGCGTCGTCCAGGGGTGCATCCACCTCGTCGAGCATGCAGAAGGGGGCCGGGTTGAGCTCGAAGATGGCAAACACCAGGGCCACGGCGGTCAATGCCTTCTCACCGCCGGAGAGGAGGTGGATACTGGCGTTGCGCTTGCCCGGTGGGCGCGCCATGACGGTGACGCCGGTTTCCAGCAGGTCCTCGCCGGTAAGCGCCAGGTAGGCCTGACCGCCGCCGAACAGGCGCGGGAAGAGCTGCTGGAAGCCCTGATTGACGGCATCGAAGGTCTCCTTGAAGCGGTCGCGGGTCTCGCGGTCGATGCGCCGGATGGCCTGCTCCAGGGTCTGGAGGGAACGGGAAATGTCGGTGTGCTGGGCGTCCAGGTAACGCTTGCGTTCGGACTGTTCCGCCAGCTCGTCGATGGACGCCAGATTGATGTTGCCCAAGCGGGCGATGCGCTCCGAGACCTTCCCCAACCGCTCCTGCCAGACCGCCTCGTCGGCATCCGCCTCTAGGTTGGCGAGTAGCCCCTGCGGATCCAGGTCCGCCTCGGCGAGCGCTTCCTCCAGGGTCCGTCTGCGCACGAACTGTTCCTGCCGCGCCAGGCGCAGGGCATCCAGCGCTTGCCGCTGCTCACCGATGTCCTGCTCGACCTGGTGGCGCTCCTGCTCCAGGGTGCGGACGCGGCTATCCAGCTCTTCCATCTGCTGCCGCGAGGCGCCCAGCTGTTCCTCGACTTCGAGACGCAAGGCAAGCTGCGCTGCGAGCCCCTGCTCCTGCCCGGCCAGGGGGGCCAGGGAGGTCTCCAGGCTCAGGCGCAGCTCATCGCGGCGCTCGCCGAGCTGTCGGCACTGTTCCCGCGCCCGCTCCAGGTTGCGCAGCCTGGCCTTCCGGGAGGCACGGCGGATCTCGATGGCGACCTGCAGGCGATGGGCCTGCTCCCGCGATTCCCGTTCCTGCTCCCGCGCCTTCGCTACCTGACCCCGCAGGGCCTCGCGTTGCTCAGTCAAGGTCGTGCGCCGGTCGGCCAGGGTGTCGATCTCCTCCAGGGCCCCATGCAGGCGTTTCCGCGCCGCTGCCTCCTCGACCCCGACCTCCGCCAGGCGCTCGGCCAGCTCCGCGCGTTCCGCCTCCAGGCTGGCGTGGCGCTCGTGCTGGTGCTCCAGTCGGGTGCGGTGTCCCGTAAGGTCCGCCCGGACCTTGGCGCCGGCCTTTTCGAGTCCGGCGGTCTCGGTACGCAGCGCCTCGCGTTCCTCCTCGACCCCGCGCTGACGCATCCGCAGCTGCTCCTGTTCCTGCTCCAGGGTCCGGACCTGGGCCTCGAGGGTCGCGGCCCGGCGTTCCAGCGCCTTGAGCTCCTCGGCCCGCACCAGCACCCCCCCCAGGGCGCCGTCCGTCTCCGGCGTGCGCAGCCAGTTGAGGCCCACCAGGACGCCGTCTTGGGTGACCAGGACCCCGCCCGGATCCAGGGTGCCGCGTCTGCTCAGGGCCTCCGGCAGATCCTTTGCCACCCGCGCGGCCCCGAGCAGCCCCTGCAGGGGCCAGGGGCACTGCACCCGCGCCAGGAGCGAGTCGGGGGCCGTGGGGCCGAGGATATCAGTCGTTTCGAGTAGCGCCAGGGAGCCGAGGTCCGCCCTATCCACCGCGACCCCGGCCTGGTCCAGGGAGTCGGTGCAGACGGCCCGCAGGTGGTCTGCAAGTACCGCCTCCACCGCCGCCTCCCAGCCGGCCTCGACCGCCAGCTCATCGACCAACCTGGGGGCATCCGCCAACCCCTGGTCGCTCAGCCAATCGGCCAGGGCCACGTCCGCATCGGCCAGGGCCACCTCCTGCAGCGCGGTCAGCGCGGCCTGGCGGCCACGTACCGATTGCAGCTCGGTCCGCGCCGCGTCCAGCTTCCCGCCCACTTCGCGCAGCGTCCGTTCCTGCTCCTGGAGGGTCTCGATCAGCCGTCGTTCCTGATCTTGGAGGGCAGCAATCCGCCCATCGTAATCCTGGGCCTGATCTTGCAGGGCCTGGATTCGGACCTCCAATTCCCCGCTATGCTGCCGTCCCAGCTCCTCCTCTACCCGGCCCTGGCGGGCGCGGAGCTGATCCATGTGCTGCTCCAGATGATTGATATGGGTCCGCTCCACCTGGGCCAGTTCCGCGGGGGCAGCGGCCTGCCGGTTGAATTCCTCCCACTGGGCCTCCCAGGCCTCGATCCGGGATTCGGCGGCGCCCACATGGACTAGGGCCTCCGCCAGCGTCGCAGCGGCCGCCTCGTGTTCGGGTCCGTCTGCGGCCAGGGCTGCGTCGATCTCCGCCACGGCGCGCTCCTCGCGGGCGAGCAGATCCCGGACCTCGGCCAGCTCGCGCTCCAGGCGATCGACCTCGCCCTCTTGGCGTCTACGGCTCTCCTTGGCGAACCGGATGCCCTGTTCGAGGCGTGCGATCTCGGAACCGACGGCATAATAGCGACCCTGAATCTCATTGAACGCGTCCGAGACCTCGACATAGCGGTCGCGCAGCTTCTCGCTATCCGCCTCTAGCTGCCGCTGGCGCGCGACCTGGCCCTCCAGGGCCGTCTCCTGGGTCCGCAGGGACCCGTCCTGGACACCGATCTCCCGGTCGAGGGACCGCCAGCGCAGGGCCCGCAGCTCCGCCTCCAGCCGCCGTTCGTCCTGTTTGAGGCGCTGGTACTTCTCGGCGGTAGCGGCCTGCCGTTCCAGGTGCGAGAGCTGCTTGGCGACCTCCTCGCGCAGGTCATCCAGGCGCTCCAGGTTGTCGCGGGTGTGGCGCATCCGGTTCTCCGTCTCGCGCCGCCGCTCCTTGTACTTGGAGATACCCGCCGCCTCCTCCAGAAACAGGCGCAGCTCCTCGGGCCTGGCTTCGATGAACCGCGAGATGATGCCCTGCTCGATGATGGCGTAGCTGCGCGGACCTAAGCCCGTGCCCAGAAACAGGTCCTGGATGTCGCGGCGGCGGCAGCGCGCGCCGTTGAGAAAATAGACCGACTGGCCGTCCCGGGAGACCTGACGCTTGACCGAAATCTGGCTGAACCCGGCGTACTCCCCCCCAGCACCGCCGTCGCCGTTGTCGAACACCAGCTCGATACCGGCGGTACCCACCGGCTTACGGCTGGTGGAGCCGTTGAAGATGACATCGGCCATGGACTCGCCGCGCAGCATCTTGGCCGAGCTCTCCCCCATCACCCAGCGCACGGCATCGATGACATTGGACTTGCCGCACCCATTCGGCCCGACGACCCCGGCCAGGTTGCTCGGAAAATGCACGGTCGTGGGATCGACGAAGGATTTGAAGCCGGCGAGCTTGATCTTCTCCAGTCGCATCCTGAGAAAGATACAGGAGGAGCGGGATCGGAGCCAAACCGTAAGCGTCAGGGATCACCGCATTCGGCGCGATCTGAGCAGGTATCTCCATTGGCCACGAAAGACACGGAAAGACACGAAATTGTCATCCCGACGCCAGGTAAGGATCTGTTCGTGTCCGTTCGTGTTTTTCGTGGATCTTGGTTGAGCGTCGGGTTGGGTTACGGTGCGTTTGGCGCTGTTCGACGTTATTTGGCGTGATCTGAAGACCGTAGGGCGGGAAAGCGTAGCGCATCCCGCCTTTAGGGAAGCCCAGCGCATCCCGCCGCATCGGTCACTCCAGAGCTAATTCCTTTACAACATCGTCCGTTGCCCAATGCGGTGGATAGAGCCCGCTTTTACATCCTGGTGAAAGCTCGAATACGGCCAATCGATGAGGCGCGACACATGGCCGTGTTTGATCGGATTGTAATGGACATAATCGATATGCCGCTGCCAATCGTCTTCATCGCGAATCGCGTGCTCCCAGAAGCGCCGTTGCCAAGTCCCCCGTTCCCCTTTCCGCGCGCGACGCCTTGAAAGCCGCCCGTCTTTCGGAATCCGTGCCGAGAACCGGGCCTTGATGTCGTGCCAACAGGTAGAGAAATCGCCATCCCCCGAAGGCAGGGTCCATACCGAGTGAAGGTGATCGGGTAAGACAAGGATAGCATCGACGGTGAAGGGTCGGCGACGGCGGGCATCGGTAAATGGCACCTTGAAAAATAGGTATTTTCACCAATCAAGCGACTCTAAGCCATTGAGTGTTGAGAGGTACTGTAGACGAAAACCGTATTTTTCAAAGCGCTAGAGGCGGGATGCACTGCGCTTTCCCGCCCTACGCGGGCTCACCCGGCATCCTACACTCAAAGTAGGGTGGGGCTGTGCCCATCAATACGCTACCCGGTGGGCGCTGACCCCAATGATTCGGAGCGCCGGCATCCTGCCGGCAAGCCAATCTGCCGCCAGGATGGCGGCACTCCGATGTGGCGCTCCTTGGCGGCGTGCCCAACAAATCGCTTGCCGGTGATGGACACGCCACCCGTAGATGCTGGTGAGCGCGGTGGTTCTGAGCTTGCTGGCCAGTGCACCTTCTCCCCGCGCGAATCGCATCAATGGATGGCCCGTGCCCAACATTTGGTGGTCTGAACGCGCCGGAACCCAACACGACGCCTAACCCATTGATTTTAAGCCAGTAGGCTAGTACCCCATTTCGCCTTATTTTCGGTTCTCAGCCCGTAAACGCTGGGTTTCGTTCCTCAACCCAGCCTACTCCCGACTATCTTTTTTAATACAGCCTCTTAATCCTTATAGGCCCCACTGCGTCATTCCGGCAAGGAGTGCCGGAATCCAGGGCCAGGGATGGTAACAACAGCGAGGCTCTGAACCATTACCCAAAGCTATGTTTCAGCAGTGATTATCATTCGGTAGCCCTGATGAAACCGACCGGCCGTCGACGTAGGTGGTCTTGCAGGTGGTATCCTAGCCGGTGTCACGCGGTGATCATGAACGGCTTCGGGGACCTCGGATGAGTGGGCGCAATCGATCTGATATACATCGCCAAATGTTGGCCTATGAGGCCGCTCGTATCATGGTAGATCAAGGGATACGGGGGTTTGATCGTGCGCGGCGTAAAGCGGCCGAGCGGGCCGGTATCGGCGACAGGCGATTGTGGCCCAAGAACGGGGAGATCCAAGCGGCCTTGTTGCAGCAACAGCGCCTGTTTCAGGGCGCGAAACGGGAAAGCGAGCTCACGAGCTTGCGCAGGCAGGCCTTGGCGGCCATGGAGGTCTTCGCCGATTTTGCACCCAGGCTCGTGGGTCCCGTGCTTGCCGGAAGCGGGGACCCGACTCAAGGCGTGCGCCTGCATCTGTTTACGGACAATCCGGAGGATGTGGTGTTCAGGTTGCTCGATCGGGGCATCCCCTGGCAAGAGAGCGAGAAGGTCTTTCGCTACGGGGGCGGCCTACGCTGCACCCATCCGGTATTCGCTTTCTTTGCCGGAGACACAGCCTTCGAGCTGGTGGTACTACCGGTCCGAGTCCAACGCAATCCGCCCCTGGATGCGGTCAACGGGCGGCCGGAGCGGGGAGTCGGAGCCACTGAAGTCACACATTTGCTGGGTGATACCGCTTAGGGGCCGTTGACATTTACTAACCGTATCGGAACAAAGCCATTAGTCCAATTGCGATACTTTCGATCTGCTTAGAGGCTGTATAAAAACTAACCAAACTGTAGGGTGGGCTATGCCCACCACATACGACGCCTGAGAGGTGGGCACAGCCCACCCTACGGGCACGATTCTATTAAAATCAATGGATTAGTTTTTAGACAGCCTCTTAGTAATGATGACGATCCTCAGTGAGACAGATGGCCGGTGAGGTTACCGGATCGGCACCGGATGAGTGGCGTTTCCCCAACCAGGCAACGTCCCTGGGTTCGTCCGCCTACTATAGCCTGCGCTTCGCCCCACGGGAGTTAAGGGACGATTTGGCGGTGCTGTCGGCCTGGCGGTATCAGGTCCGGGCGGTCCCAGACCGGGTCTCGGACCCTGGCCTGGCGCGGATCAAGCTCCAATGGTGGCGCGAGGAGCTGGAACGTACCTTTGCTGGCACGCTGCACCACCCCTTGAGCCGGGCCCTGGGACCAGTGTTGGAGTGGCACGGGCTGCCTCAGACCCCGTTTACCGACATCACCGACCAGGTGGAAGCGGAAATCCTGCGCCGCCAGCCCGCTACCGAGGCCGATCTGGACGCCGCCTGCGAGCGTGATCTGGGGGCTCTCTTCGAGCTGATCGCCCGCTGTCATGGTCTGAGCGATGCTGATGTGCTGCGGGTGGCGCGCCGTCTCGGGGGGTTCTGCGCTCGGGTCTATCTGATCCGCGACAGCGGGGTCCTAGCACGGCGCGGTCGGGCCTTGTTTCCGAGCCAGCAGCTGCGTGGGCTCGGTCTCTCGAACGCAGCACTCGGCCGGCGCGAACACCGCGACCGCCTGCCGGAACTGCTGGCGCCCGCGGCGGACCGGGCCAGGGCCAAACTCGCCGTGTCGGATCTGAATCGGGGTCTGCCGGTCTGTATCAGGGTCCGGGTGCGCATTCTGGCATCCCTGCTCGATGAGATCGAGGGCGTGGGCTTCGCGGTCGCTGACCGGCGTATCGGGCTCACTCCCTTGCGCAAACTCTGGCTCGCTTGGCGAGAAAACCGGCGAACGCCATGAGCCCCAAGGGTTTGCTTCACCTGCTCCAGCCAGGGCGAGTGCATTTCTATCCGCAGATATGGAAAACTATCAGCCGAATCCCGATCTCCTCGCCGGGCGCGTCGTCCTTGTGACTGGGGCCGCGGAGGGCATCGGGCGTGCCGTTGCCGTGGCCTGTGCCCGGTACGGCGCGACCCTTGTCCTGTCGGACCGGGAGCAGCGTGACCTGGAGCCTCTCTATGGCGAGCTGGAGGCCGGCGGTGCACCGGAACCGGCTATCCTGCCCGTGGATCCGGAGCGAGTGGACGAGAAGGGCCTGCAGGGGGCCGTGGATCTGATCGATGGGGAGTTCGGGCGTCTGGACGGCCTTGTCCACTGCATCGCTTTCGCCCCCTTCCTGAGCCGGATCGACGACTATGATGCGACCGAGTGGGAGCGCGTACTGCGTATCAATCTGACCGCTCCCTTTCTGCTCACCCAAGCCTGCCTGTACCTGCTGCGCGCCTCAGACGACGCCTCGGTAATCTTCACCCTGGACCGGATCGGACGCCGGGGCGCGGCCTACTGGGGTGCCTATTGTGCGGCCAAATTCGGGATCGAGGGCCTCATGCAGACCCTGGCCGAGGAGACGCGGGACAGCAGCAACATTCGGGTCAACGGCATCGATCCTGGGGTCGTCCGCACCGGGCTGCGCGCCCGACTCTATCCGGGGGAAGACCCGACCCGTCTGCCGGGCGCGGAAACAGTGACGGGGAGCTACCTGTATCTGCTCGGACCGGATGCGGTAGGCGTTAGCGGTCAGCGCCTCTCCCTCTGATGCTACTTTGTCATATTTCAGTCAGCTCCCCCGGACAACGCCAGTACCCCATTTCACCTTATTTTTCGCTCTCAGCGAGGCGAGAAGCGGCCAGATGCGAGGCGCGCGAGCGCAGGAATAGCTCCTCCCATTTCAAGCTCGCGCAACAACACAGCTGGGTTGCTTCTCGCCTCGCCCGGAGGGAGCCCCCCAAATGCGCCAATGCGGCGTTACAGCGCTTGGCAAGAGCGTGAGCTATTCCCTGCGCGCTGTGCCTTGCCTTGGCGCATTTGGAGGGGCTCTGAGCGTGAAAAATAAGGTGAAATGTGGTACTAGGGGGTGTTCTCAATCAACAACTTGAATCCGTGAGGTAAACTCCAGGGTTGAACTTGACTATATGGTTTTGCTGATATTAGAAATTGGCCACTGCATCCGCTGGATGACACGGACAATCTTAGTCTATCGAGTAAAATCATCGTGTTATCCCTAATTGAGAACACCCCCTAAATCATTCAGAGGTAGTGGTTAAATCAAGTGATGAAGTCTACCGGCCCCTCCCGCGTCATTCCGGCAGGGAGTGCCGGAATCCAGTGCCAGGGATGGCAAAAACTGTGAGGGTTCGAATCATCAGGTCGCACAATCATACCACTTTGAATTTAACTACTACCCGTTCAGGATTGCTTAGGCGCTTCCTGGTCGGCTGCGGCCTGGGCCTGCTGGGCCATGAAGGCGGCATTGACGCGATCGCGCAACTCCTTTCCGGGCTTGAAGTGGGGGACATATTTGCCCGCCAGGGCAACGGGACCGCCCGTCCTGGGGTTACGTCCCATGCGCGGCGGGCGGTAGTGGAGGGAGAAGCTGCCGAAACCGCGGATCTCGATGCGTCCACCGGCAGCGAGGGTGCTGCTCATCTGCTCCAGGATGCAGCGGACGGTCAGCTCCACGTCCCGGTAGACCAGGTGATGCGCTTGCTCATCCGCGAGCAGCTCGATCAACTCCGATTTTGTCATCACTCTCGTTTCCGTAGCCAAGCTTCAACACCCGGCACGCACGGACCATTCGTTCAGGCAGGGGATGGGGATTCAGTCTTTCCGATCTTCTTCCATCTGTTGCTTGAGGATGTCGCCCAGGGTGGCGATACCGGCCTGCGCATCACGGGCATACCCCTTGATGGCGGCGGTCTCTTCATCCAGATCCTTGGCCTTGATGGACAATGAAAGGGTGCGATTCTTGCGGTCCACACCGACAAACTTGGCCTCGATCCGGTCGTCGACCTTGAGTACCGCACGGGCATCCTCCACTCGGTCGCGGGATATCTCGGAGGCGCGCAAATAGCCCTCGACGCTATCGGCCAGGACCACGGTCGCGCCCTTGGCGTCCACTTCCTTGACGGTTCCGGTGACAACACTGCCCTTCTCGTTGAGGGTGACGAAGGAAGAAAAGGGATCCTTATCGAGTTGCTTCACCCCGAGGGAGATACGCTCGCGCTCGGGATCGACCGAGAGCACCACGGCCTCGAGCTCATCGCCTTTCTTGTAGCGGCGCAGGGACTGCTCGCCGGACTCGTCCCAGGAGATATCCGACAGGTGCACCAGGCCATCGATGTCCCCAGCGAGGCCGATGAAGATACCGAAGTCCGTGATGGACTTGATCTTGCCGCTGATGTGGTCGCCTTTCTTGTAGTTGGCGGCAAACTCATCCCAGGGGTTTATCCGACATTGCTTGATGCCGAGGGAGATGCGACGACGTTCCTCGTCGATGTCGAGTACCATCACCTCCACCTCGTCACCCAGGGTGACGACCTTGCTGGGGTGGATGTTCTTGTTGGTCCAGTCCATCTCGGAGACATGGACCAGCCCCTCGACACCCCCCTCGATCTCCACGAAGCAGCCGTAATCGGCCGTATTGGTGACCTTGCCGAAGACCCGGGTACCCTCGGGGTAACGCCGGGAGATATTGACCCAGGGATCCTCGCCCATCTGCTTGAGACCCAGGGAGACTCGCTGGCGCTCGCGGTCGAACTTGAGTACCTTGACCGTAATCTCGTCGCCGATCTCGACCACCTCCGAAGGGTGCTTGACCCGCCGCCAGGCCATGTCCGTAATATGCAGTAGACCGTCGATGCCCCCCAGGTCGAGAAAGGCGCCATAGTCCGTCAGGTTCTTCACGACGCCCTTGATTTCTATGCCCTCTTCCAGCCGCTCGAGCAGGGCCTCACGCTCGGCGCTGTACTCCTCTTCCACGACGGCACGCCGTGACACCACCACATTGTTGCGCTTGCGGTCCAGCTTGATGATCTTGAACTCCAGCTCTTTACCTTCCAGATAACTGGTATCGCGTACCGGACGCACGTCTACCAGGGAGCCGGGGAGAAAGGCGCGGACGCTGCCCAGATCGACCGTAAATCCCCCCTTGACCTTGCCGCTGATGAGGCCCTTGACGGTGTCCGCCGCCTCAAAGGCATTTTCCAGGAACTCCCAGGCCGCAAGGCGCTTCGCCTTGTCCCGTGACAGGCGAGTGGCACCGGAGCCGTCCTCGACCGCATCGAGGGCGACCTGTACCCTGTCGCCGACCGCAACCTCCAGGTCACCTTCGGCATCGGAGAATTGGTTCCTGGGGATGACACCTTCCGATTTCAGACCGGCGTTTACGATCACGGTATCGGGGGTGATGGCCACCACCGTACCGGTAACGATGGTGCCGGGTTGCAGCTGGGTAGCGGAGAGACTCTCTTCGAGGAGTTCGGCAAAGCTTTCGGTCATGGGTTCAAGGTATCCTGACGCAGGCGTCGTCTTGTCCCTTCCGGGCCAAGGGTTTGGGTTGAACCTACGGCCTGCCGCCGGGCAGCGGGCCGGTTGGGAACGGGCAACCGGCTACCTCGGCACGGCTACCCGCAACTAAAATGATCGGCGAAAAACGGCATACCGGACGCTAATCGGTCGCATTCGGGAAGACGTGCTTCACGGCTTCCAGGACCTGGACCAGCACATCCGAGATCGTCATGGCGGTGGTATCCACCACCAGCGCCTCGGGGAGCGGTTTCAACGGTGCCGCGGAACGACTGCCATCGCGCTCGTCACGTTCACGAATCTCCCTGACAAGGTGAGAAAGGCTAACATCCAACCCCTTTTGTATCAACTGTTTATAACGACGTTCGGCCCGTTCCTGGGCACTTGCCGTCAGAAAGATCTTCAGGGGCGCGTTCGGAAAGACCACGGTCCCCATGTCCCGTCCATCGGCAACCAGACCGGGCGGGCTTGCCGCTTCCCGTTGCCGGGCCAGCAACCGCTCGCGCACGGCACCGTGAACGGCCACCCGGGAAGCGGCGTTTCCCACCGCTTCGGTGCGGATGGCCTCGGATACATCCTCGCCATCCAGGAAGACACACCGGTCCCGGAATTCCACCCGCATGGTCGAGGCCAAGGCCGCCAGCGCCTCTATAGCGTCCGGATCGAGCCCCCGGCGTTGCGCGGCCAGAGCGAGTACCCGGTAGAGGGCGCCGCTGTCGAGATAGTGCCAGCCCAGGCGTCGGGCCAGAAGCTCGGCGATGGTGCCCTTGCCGGTTCCGGACGGGCCATCGATGGTGACGATGGGAATCATGCTCGAATGGCGCTGAAACTAGGCTGCAACCGGCTAAAAATGTATGGGGAAGGTTGCTTTAAAGTGCCCTTTTAATACATGGTTATGGTGAAATCTTCTACCCACCACCTAAGGAAGTTAGCTGCCGCATCCTAGCCAAGGTCCCGCCTAGCCGCAACAAAAACGCCTCGCCCGTCACTGCCAGGACACCGATGCAAGGGCTTCGGCTGCTGCTCGAACAGCAATAGAGTTTACAAACTATTCGCATACCCCCATGATCGAGATAAAGCAGACCAGAAGCTTCCGAAAGTGGCTGAAGAAGCTCAAGGACGAGCGCGCACGCGGTCTAATCGCAGCGCGGTTGGCCCGCCTCGCCTACGGTCACTTCGGCGACACAAGGCCACTGGTAGGACAGGGAAAAGGGATAAGCGAGCTGCGCATCGACCACGGCCCCGGCTACCGCATCTATTTCCATAAACGGGGAGACACGATCATCGTCCTGCTCTGCGTGGCAACAAAAGCACACAAGCAAGGGACATCGAGACCGCGAAGCGCCTGGCTGATTGGAGCGAACGAAATGGTTGAGCGGCTGTCTCGTACAGATGTGCTCGAATACTGGTACATCGAAACGGCGGTATCCGTTGGAAGAGTCGAATAGGTGTTATCAGCACTTCGGAACTGCCAGACCGGAAACCCCCTTGCTGCGGATGGTTCGATGAAAATCAACGCGCTGTTGCTAAAGGTGTCGACCGGATGGAGACGGTTTAAAACGGCAGTCTCCGGGAAATTGACCACCTATGATTCGGCCGAAGTTCTGACCTCCGAGGAGGCCATCGAGACATTCATGGTCGAGGCCTTCAAGATAAAAGACCCCGGATTCATTGCGTATGCCGACGACGTCATAGCCCGTGCCCGTGCCAGGAATACGTCTGCCGACGGCATCCTGGCCCATGCCAAGGATAGGATGAAGGCACTCGGTATCAAGCTGAGAATCGAGGGTTTATACAGCCGAAGGCCGTGGTCCCATTTGGGGCTGCTCGCCTCAATAGCTGTCGCTGTAGTGGCTGGCGGCTGGGCCGTGCATCTTGTCCTATTATACCAAGACAGTGCGCACACTGCTACGCATAGCGGCGTGATAAGTAAAGACATCCAAAGCTCTCTGGTCACGCACACGGAATCCAGGGATATCATCCTGGACAACCAATACAAGGCAGGAAGGGACATCCCCATCGGTATCACTATCGAACAACATAAGGCTGGTCTCAAGAAGCGGAAACAGGAAGTCACCGAGCGATTGAAACAGGCCCATGCCGAGGACCGCCGGATACTGGAGGAAGAGAAAGCGGAGATCGAACGCCAGTTGGCGGATATCGAGGAGCTGAATGAACGCATCTCAGCCGAGTAGGGTCGGCACCATTCGGATCAGGTCCATTGCTCCTCGATACCGAGTCCGACCCCGGCCGCCAGATCCGCAAAGCCCGGAAAGGAGGTATTGACATTGGCGCAGTCCCGGATCTCAAGCGGGGCCCCGGCCCGCAGGGCCGCCATGGCGAACGCCATAGCGACCCGGTGGTCGCCGCCGCTGTCCACCCGACCACCGCCATAGTCGCCGCCGCGGATACTGATGCCGTCGGCGCGGGGCTTGATCTCTACCCCAAGGACCGTCAGACCCTCCGCCATGACCCGAATCCGGTCGCTCTCCTTGACCCGCAACTCTTCCGCACCGGTCAGCAAGGTCTCACCCCGGGCACAGGCGGCGGCGATGAACAGGGCCGGAAACTCGTCGATCGCCAATGGCACTTGGTCGCGCGGGATCACAATACCCTGCAAGGGGGCCGCGCGTACCCGCACATCCGCCACCGACTCGCCGCCGGCGTCCCGCGGATTGGTGAGTTGGATATCCGCGCCCATGGCACGCAGGATGTTCAGCACCCCGAGCCGGGTCGGATTCACGCCGACATGCTCCAATGTCAGATCCGAGCCGGGGGCAATGCTCGCCCCCACCAGAAAGAAAGCGGCGGAGGAGATATCCCCTGGAATATCGAGCCGGCAGGCGGACAGCCGTCCGCCCCCGGTGATGCAGACCCGTGACCCGGCGCGCCGGACCGGATGGCCGAAGGCCGTGAGCATCCGTTCGGTATGGTCCCGGATCGGTGCCGGCTCCGTGACGCAGGTCTCGCCCGCGGCATAGAGTCCGGCCAGCAGCAGACAGGATTTCACCTGGGCGCTGGCCACGGGCAGCGCGTAGCTGATCGGACGCAGCGCGGCGACCGGCGTGATCCGCAGCGGCGCAGTGCTCGGCTCCGTGGTCTCGATTCGGGCGCCCATCCGCACCAGGGGCTCCGTAACCCGCCGCATCGGGCGCTTGCTCAAGGAGGGATCACCCACCAGCGTCGTGGCAAACCGCTGCCCGGCCAGCAGACCGGCCAGCAACCGCATGGAGGTGCCGGAGTTGCCGAGATCCAGATCCGAGCGCGGGGCGCGCAGACCCCGGAGCCCAACCCCCGCGATGTGCACCTGCCCACCGTCCGGCCCCTCGATAGGGACCCCCATGGCCCGGAAGGCACCGAGGGTCGCCAGGCTGTCTGCGCCTTCCAGAAAGCCGGAGATCCGGGTTACCCCATCGGCGATAGCACCGAGCATGACGGCCCGGTGGGAAATCGACTTGTCGCCGGGTACCTGCAAACGCCCGTGCAGTCCGCCACCGGGCCTTAGATAGAAACTCAGATCCGAAGCCGTGCTCAAGCGGAATCGCCTGTTTATGGCCGTGCAGCTTTTTTGAGATCCCGGACCGGCCCCGGATCCCGCTACCCTTACGCGAGGGCTACCCGCTGCTCATTCCGGGGTAGGCGGAGGCGCCGGGGTGGATTGGGCCGGGGCCTGTTGGGCGCCATAGTAGCCGCCGTGACCATAAGGGGCGTAGGGCGCGCCCCAACCATAGGGGCCACCCCAACCGTAGGGCCCACCGCCATACCCCCAGGGTCCGCCGTACCCGTAGGGGCCACCGTACCGATAGCCGTCGTAGTAATCATCGTTGCCACCGAAGAAATCGTCCATCATGCCGAAAAAGGCGGATGCCGGTTGGGTAAAGAAGGCAACGCCGACGGTGATGACCGCGGCGGCGAGCTTACGCGTGTCTTTCATTGGCAGGTGTCTCCTGATCTCGATTTTGGCCTGATCTCTAAGGATGCGGCGTTCGACCTGAAAAATTCAAGTTCCGCATTATAGGCACGAAACCCGGTGTTTCTAAAGGGATTGATTCTGCTTTAGGGTTTTGCGACGACGCTTGAGTTGGGCACTCGTCGGTCTGGGGCCAAGCCTCGCTAGAATTTAGCCACTACGGAAAATCAAAGCCTAAGATCACAGTTCCTGACCTAGCTCAATTTTTTACCTCTTCCAAGGGTTTTTTTCTCTCGACGTACTATCTTTTCCAGACTGTTGTGGTGGCCGGGTCCCCTTGGCCTATTCGTCACGGAGTCAGATTTCGCACCCATCCGGACCAAAGGAGGACGCTATGAGGCGGTTGATCTCGATTGCACTGTTTGTGGCCCTCGGAACGGCGGTAGGCCCCCTTCGGGCCGCTGTGCCGGACAGGATCACATTGGAAACCGCGGAGGAAAAGGGCTGTCTGGGTTGTCACGAAGGCATCGAATCGATCCGCGAAGAGACCAGCGTCATGTTGGCCGCCATCAGGGCCTTGGGTAAGTCGCAAGGCGATCCGGAGGGCTGCGTGGTCTGCCATGGCGGCAACCCGCGGGGCCTGACGGCCGCGGAGGCGCACCAAGGTGTGCCTGAGAAGGGGTCAAAAACGGGACCCAAGACCTTCTATCCGGACCCAGGCAGCATCTGGATCGCCGACTATACCTGCGGCCAGGCCGGCTGCCACCAGGGCTACCCCTACCGATTGGAGCGCGCCCTGATGAACACCGAGGCCGGCAAGATCCAGGGCAACCTGCACACCTGGGGCGTCGAAGAGGTCCGGAACTATCAGGTCCCCTGGGGCAACTATGCCGTCGCAGACTCGGATGGGCCGACGCCGATCGTCGGCACCCAGGCCTACAAGGCCTATATGGCCAAGCTGATCGAGGAGCACCCGGACCAGCTGCCGACCAAGCTCGACCAGATCCCCCTGCCCACGGTGGAGGAGATCGAGGCCGATCCCAAGCTGGCGGGTTTCACCTATCAGCGTCAACAGTGCCAGCGCTGCCACGTAGGCATCAAGGGGCGCGAAAAGCGCGGCGACTACCGCGGCATGGGTTGCTCCGCCTGCCATATCCCCTACGGTAACGAAGGCTATTACGAAGGCGGCGACCCGACCATCGACAAGGAAGAGCAGGGCCACATGCTGGTGCATCGCATCCAAGGCACCCGCGAGGCCAAGGTCAAGGTACGGGAGGGGATGGAGTATTCGGGTATCCCCGTGGAGACCTGCAACTCCTGCCACAACCGCGGCAAGCGGATCGGCGTCACCTATCAGGGCCTGATGGAGTTCCCCTACGGCTCGCCGTTCGACGAACAGGGCAAGACCCAGCCCCGGCTGCACACCAAGCAGTACCTCTTCATCGCCGACGATCTGCACCACCAATACAATCAGAGCCGGCCCGAGAACCCCCAGGGTGGCATGTTGTGTCAGGATTGCCACACCACCATCGATATGCATGGCGACGGCAACATCTTCGGCACCACCCTGGCCCAGGTCGAGATTGAGTGCCAGGACTGCCACGGCACCCCCCAGGCGTTCCCATGGGAGCTGCCCCTGGGCTACTCCGAGGAGTTCGGCAAGGAACTCGCTCCCGAGGCCCGGGGACTGGGCGATGCGCTGCTCGCCGAAACCCAGGCCTATGCCACCCAATATGACAAGAAGGAAGGCTACCTGCTCTCCACCCGCGGCAATCCCCTGGGCAATGTGGTCAAGGACGGCAAGCAGGTGATGCTGCACTCCGCCACCGGCCTGGACTTCCAGGTCCCGCTCCTGAAGCAGTTGGCCGAGGACAACGGCTGGAAGAGCCCGGACGCCATGGTCGCCATGAACGATGTGGCCAAGCACGCCCAGAGCATGGAGTGTTACGCCTGCCATGCCTCCTGGGTACCCCAGTGTTACGGCTGCCACGTGCAGGTCAACTACGGCAAAGACAAGGACGGCAAGCCGTTCCAGGATACGGATTGGATCGCCGGCGGCAGCGAACGGTTCGACGACGGCCAGACCGCCGAGTCCCCCCTGGGTACCCATGGCCACAAGCGGCCAGGCAAGGTGTTCGAGAAGCGCTCCTATCTGCGGTGGGAGGAACCGGTGCTCGGCATCAACGGCGAGGGCCGCGTGACCCCACTGATGCCTGGTTGTCAGATCGTCTACACCGTCATCGACCGGGAGAATCAGGTGGTCACCTTGAACCGGCTCGCCAAGTCGCCGGACGAGCAGGCGGCGCTCGGCCAGGAGCGGATACCGGATGCCATCGACATGGCCCCGGTACAGCCCCACTCGGTCCAGCGCAAGGCCCGTACCTGTGAGTCCTGCCACAACAACCCCAAGGCCCTGGGCTACGGCATCTCCGGCGGCGTCTTCCAGGCCCGCTATCCCGAAGACATCGTCGAGGACCTGATCGACCAGAAGAACGGCCAGCCGATCCCCGGCCGCTATCAGATCCAGATCCCCAAGATCGCCGATCTGGATTACGATTGGTCCACCATCATCAAGGACGACCAACAGGTACAGACCGTCGGCACCCACTGGCCACTGTCCCGCGCCTTGACCAAGGAAATGCGCATGGGTATGGAGCGCACGGGTCTGTGCCTGGGCTGCCATCGTAAGATGAGCAATGCCGAGCTCTGGTCCAAGGTCGCCACCGAGGGCCAGCTGACCGATGAGCAACACATCGAGCTGATGAACAAGATGTTCAGGGCCTATGCAGATCCGGCGGAGGAGAAGAAGTAATCGGGTCATCCCCGGCCGCAGTGCCACCAATCGGCGCGCCCCACATGATGGGGGGTGCGTCGTTGCCGTTGGTGGCCTAGTACATAGTTTCAGTCTATTTTTCACTTCCAAGGGTTAGTAAGATACGGAAACCCAATGTACCCATCAGCCTTATACAGGAAAAATAGAAAGAAACTGGGTACTAGTGCGGATGCTCTCTTACCGATAACATTGAGGAAGAAGCAAAATCCTCACGGGTTGAGCCGTAGGCTAGTACTCCATTTCACCTTATTTTTGGTTCTCAGCGCGGCGAGAGGCGGCCAGATGCCAGGCGTGCGAACGCAGGAATAGCCAGTCCTCTTTCAAGCTCGCGCAACATTGCAGCTGGCCGCGGACTTGGTGTTCGGTATCCGCGGGCACCGGCCAGCGGAGACGGCGTTCCCACACCAACAGGTGGTCGAAGCAGGTCCCCCACAGGTGGGGGGTAATCCCGCGTAAGGTAATCTCTACCTCCGGCAGCTCAGGCATGCCGAACGTATTTCGTTTTCCGTAAAATCCATAAGTGACGAGTATAGCGAAAATCCAGAGATCATCCTACAATCAGGCAGTTAAGCTCCCTGGTACAAGTCCAACTTTAGCAGATGATATTAGGATTATCGGTAGTGGTTAAATTTCGGACGGCATGATTGTACGACATAATGATTCAAACCCCCGCTTTTTTGCCATCCCTGGCACCTGGATTCCGGCACTCCCTGCCGGAATGACGAGGTAGGGGCTGAACGAACAGTGCGACTGCCGGTTTTACTTCCGGGTTGTAACGGTGAAGAAAAAGAACCGAGCAGACGTCACCACTTAAAATTTAGCCACCACCAGGATTTCCGATATGGAGTTCTAGCTCGTCCTTTCTATGTGCATCAAAGACGGCACACCAGATGAGTCGTTGTCGTTCGATTTCCTTCCGAAGAGTAGCCGGGCGATATCGGTATGCCCATAGGCAAAACACTGCTGTGAGCATGAGGTTTATAAGCGGAATTACATAGTTTGGAAGGTTTCCCATAGGTGTCTGGAGCGGATCGGCAATCCAAGAAGCAAACGACATAAGTATCGCCGCCAGCGCCGCCATAGACAGATGGAGTATAAAAATGGGCTTGTAAAACGACAGATTGTCGTACTGTGCAATCTTAGCGTATTCCACTCGTACCTTCTTCAGCCGGTTTGGAGATTGCTTGAGCCATAAGCGATGAAGACGAAGAGAGCTTTCCCAACCAACCCATGGAATGCTACGATCTGCCTCGTGAAACAGTTGGATATAAGCCCAATACGGGAGTTACTCTTTACGCGATTCACGGTAAGCCACAGGCTGAATGCGAGGGCCCCGATGGTGGGGATACCAACGAGTTGCACGCCCTGGGCATCCTTGGAAAGAAGACTAGCTGCGAGTCCAACTGCGGCGATTACGAGCGCTCTCTCGAAAATGAGTCTCTTGTTGGTAGCCAATTCCTCTCTCAGGTACTTGTGCTCGAAATCATGCGACTCGGAACGAATCGTCTCGGTTATATCTGGCATGTGATTTTGCCCTCGGTCTAACAAACGATTCTTTGGTGACTCCAATAAGCTAAGAGACAACAGCCCACCGGCACAAATCCATATCTATAATACCCCATACGGCGGGGATGTGGAAGTCGATGAGACCTACATCGGCGGCAAGCCTCGCTACAAAGGGGACAACAAGCGCGGTCGCGGCACCAAGAAACAGCCGGTACTGGCTATGGTGTCGGTTCGTTCGGCTTCCACCGCGTCAGTCCGGCAGAGATTGCCGGAATCCAGGTGCCATGGATGGCAAAACAATGGGGGAGTGAACAATTATGATGGTTTAACTTAATGGTATTGATCTGATGACTACCTCGCATTACGAACAAGACTTCCTTGCTTGGTCCCAAGAGCAGGCGAAACTGCTGCGTGCCCGGCGTTACAGCGAGCTCGATAGCGACCATCTGCTGGAGGAACTGGAAAGCATGGGAGCGAGAGAACGTCGTGAACTGGTCAATCGACTCAAGGTCCTGCTGACGCATCTCCTCAGATGGCAGTTTCAATCCCATCGGCAATCTAGAAGCTGGGCAGCCACCATCAAGGAACAACGCCTGTCCATCCAAGACTTACTCGATGACAACCCGAGTCTGCGCGGCATCCTGGATCGGCAGATTCCCAAGGCCTACCGTCTGGCACGACTGGTGGCCGTCAAAGAGACCGACCTGGACGAAGCCACGTTTCCAGAGACCTGCCCATTTTCCTGGGACGAGATAAGCGACGAGAACTACTTGCTCTAGGGTATGTTGATATTTAGAGGCTGTCTAAAAACTAACCCATTGATTTTAACTGTTAAGAAAGAGTCATAACGATCCCTCGCTGCGCTTCGGGATGACCCAACGCGCGTCCTTGTCATTTCGAGCGCAGCGAGAAATCTTTAGGTTCGAGCGGTTGGCAGGTGCTCGGGTTTTTAGACAGCCTCTTAGCCTCGATAAGTCCGGTTTCCCAAACAGCGTCGGATAATTCAGGATTGCCGGTACTCGATCCGACTGATAACCATAATCCTTATGGCCCAACCGTTTTTTACCACCTGTCACGGTGTTCTTTACGCAGATGACTGCTTGAAGATCCTTGGCTACATGAGGCATGGATCGATTGATACCATATTCGCCGATCCGCCGTTTAATATCGGAAAAGACTACAAAAACGGCTACATAGACAAGGTCTCTAAGGCTGAATATATTGATTGGTGCCGGGAGTGGATTCTGGAGTGTTGTCGAGTTCTGAAGCCGGGGGGAATTTTTCCTCTATGCAATGCCTGAGTTGGCCGTGCAGTTCGCGCCGATCAATAAGTGAACGTCTCGATTTCAGGCACTGGATAGCCCTGACCATGAAGGGAACCTATCCGCGCGGAAACAAGCTTTATCCCGCCCATTATGCCCTGTTGTATTACACGCGGGGCAAACCCCGCGTTTTTAATCGGATTAGATTGCCGATCCAAACCTGCCGCCATTGTGGCAAGGAATTAAGAGACTACGGCGGACACCGTAGTAAATCAACCACTATGGACTGAAAGTCCATAGTCTGGAGGACTAAAGTCCTCATCCGTGGACAAGCCACGGACTGAAAGTGAAGGGACTTAAAGTCCATAGTTTCAACTATGATGCGCTTCGCGCACTAA